>Ga0325400_1004451_pt1 | contig 12969 bp, 8 predicted proteins | sample PopdelMetagenome_2_FD_205662 | JGI IMG/M metagenome (GOLD analysis project Ga0325400, IMG submission 205662) | Populus deltoides microbial communities from Bellville, Georgia, United States - Xylem-PdKOR-R1 | ecosystem: Host-associated > Plants > Phyllosphere > Stem > Wood/Secondary xylem...
ACTATCCACATCAATGATGGTCTTGTCACAATAAAAAGCCACCGCCATCGCAGCAGCCATCGCTCACGTGTTTGTAGTTTTTTTAACTGTTTTTAAAAGATGTTTTTTATTTAAAAAAATATTAAATATTTTTATTTTTTATTTTTAATATTAAAAATAAAAAAATATTTTAATATATTTTCAAATAAAAATTATTTTAAAAATCAATCAACACCATTATGACTATGTTTGGGAACACGGTTGCGGTGGTGTTCCCAAAAATTTTGAATTTTTTTTATTAAAATTGAATATGGTTTATATATTTTGGATCGTTTTGATGTGCTGGTGTCAAAAATAATTTTTAAAAAATAAAAAAACATCATTAACATATATTTTAACAGAAAAAATTATTTAAAAAGCACCTTCAACTTCAACCACACTGTCAAACACCTTTTATATCAAATACAGACGGTCAACAATGGCTGCTGCGATTGCTTAAGGAGCATCGTAACAAAATTCTTGTATTTATTTATATTGATAAAAGAAAAAAAGGAAGGTAGCTTTAGGTTATTTTATTTGAGGTGTTGTTTGAAGAATCGGTGTTGCATGCGTGTGTTACACAAGGCAGTCCAGCCGCATGCGTTTCCTCTTTGGCGCTGCTAGGAATGCAAATAAATATTTAATTTTTTTAAGTTATTATTTTTATGGTATTGAATTTTTTTAATGTGTATATATAAAAAATAATTTTTAATAAATAAAAAAAATATTATTTTAATATATTTTTAACATGAAGTATTTTGAAAAACAATCGTTACCATACTCTCAAACGCTACCAAACTATCAAATGATGCTTGTGTTATGTTGCGATCAATTTTTTTCTAATATAAAAGAAAGATGTTCAAGCAATGATAATATTTTTTTTTAAATAGTAATAAGAATTTAGAAATAAGGTCATTAATTTAAATAGATTCAATAAAATTGGTTAATTTAATAATATAATTGTAAAATAAAAGGCTAACAACAATTAAAAGAAAGGACAATGACCAGTCGAGAAAAAAAAGTGCTTGCCAATATTATGAAAAGACACCATGTAAATATTTTTAAAATATCACAACAATCTTATTTGATAGCAAATAAAAAATTGAATGAGAACATGACAACTTTTTAAAGAAAAAAAATACATAAAACAATTGAAACTCAATCACTAATAAATCAAACAATAAAAGATGGATTGGAAAAAAATCAATTTAAAAAAAAAAACCTAACTCTAGTAAGCATACTAAACACCCAACTAATTTATGAGGGTGAAATAACCTTGTATAGAAGAAACTGAATAAAACAATGGAGGTGAACGTTTAGGTGAACAAAACAATTAAAAGAAAAACTAAAAAAAATAAAAAAATACAAAAAAAAACTAATTCAACCTAGGTTAACTCGACCAAACCGCAACCCGGGATATGAGATTGGAATAACCTCATAGAAAGAAAAGCAACAAAGCTCACGAAACTGAAGGTCCAATAATATAATAACAAATGGTAAAAAAAAGAACCTAAAAAAAGATAGAAGTCAAATCAGGCTAATCTTTGAACACGTGTGTCTCGGGTCATGAGATCGGGTTGCTCCATGAAAGGCAAATCAGAAAAATCACGAAGCAAAAATCCCAACCATCCAAAATTTTTAAAAAATAGCAATCAAAAGAATGAGAACCAAGTATGGTATTAATATTAAATAAGAAAACGAATGAAGGATTAAATTGAAAAATAAAAAAAATCAAGAAAATAAAAAAAAGGCAATTAAAAGAACTGAGACCAAGTTTGATGGATAAAAAAAAATTGAAGAATGATGAAATTGAAAAAAACATTCTAATTTTATAAATCATTTCAAATAAAACAAATAGTAATCAGAAAAACATGAACTGAATTCAAAGAAAAACAAAGTTGAAGGGCTGGTTTGAAAAATTAGAGGGTTTGGCGTGGGAATTTAAGGGGTTGTGGAGAAAAAAAGGGTACCAATTGTCTCACGTGGGCGGTGACATCGATATGGCTGGCTTGCTAAAAAATGGTGCCTCCATGAGAATCATGTTATTCGAAAGGAAAATGTTTCGGGTTTAATTATGATTAAGATTCAGGAGTCGCTACCTAGTATTATGGTTACTATGAACCTATGGTGTGCAAAAGTCTAGGTAAAGGACTGGCTGTGCAAGGAGAAGACGCATCACCCCCAGTACACCCTATCTAAGGTAAGCTGCATTGTTGTTTAATTGTTTTTCTAGGTCAAGTTTCTCATTAGTTTCATTTAAAGTCTAAGACATATCTCTCTTTATGATGAAATCTCTACCTTAACGGGAATGAGTTATGACAGTTGCCCTCCTCTTTACAATGCTTATGATAGAAAGTTTCGTAAGAAACTTTAGATAATAAGCTTTGTAAAAAAGAAAAAGGATGAGATATGACGCACTCACCAGATCAATAAATGGTCAATCCTTGTTAACGTGTTTAAAGTGAGGGCTCAAAAACACGCTAAAAAAAGGATCGCATTATCTTAAGGACGAGTGCTAGAAAGCGCACTCGAAAGAAAAGGAGATAGAGTTTCTAAAGAAAAAGGATCATCTTTCTGAAAGGTCTTTTGAAGTGATATGGTTGTACTAGGCGACCTACCTAATGATAGAATTCAAAGATTTTGAAATGGTCAAATTGTCATGGTTGACCCGCCCAGATGAAAAATGCGAAGATTTTTCAAAGTGATAAAAAATACGAATGATTTTTCAAAGTGATCTTATTGTAATAAGCAACCTACTCAGGTAAAAATGCAATGATTTTTTTTAGAAATGGTGAAAAATACAAATGATTTTTCAAAATGGTACAAATGATTTTTCAAAATGGTCTTATTGTAATGGATGACTTGCTCGGGTGAAAAAATACAAAGATTTTTCAGGTGATGAAAAATGCAAATGATTTTTCAAAGTGGTCTTATTGTAATGGACTAACTTAGGTGGAAAATGCAAAGACTTTTTTGAGTGGTGAAAATGTGAATTTTTCAAGGTGGTGAAAAATACAAATGATTTTTCAAAGTGCTCTTATTGTAATGGGCGACCTACCCAAGTGAAAAATACAAAAAAAAATTCAAAGTGATGAAAAATACAAATGGTTTTTCAAAGTGTTCTCATTGTAATAAGCAACTTGTCCAGGTGAAACATGCAAAGATTTTTCAAAGTGGTGAAAAATATGAATGATTTTTCAAAGTATTCTCATTGTAATGGTAGACCTGCCTAGATAAAAAATACAAATATTTCAAAATGGTGAAAAATGTGAATGATTTTTCAAAGTGGTCTTACTATAATGGGCAACCTGCCGAAGGTGAAATTGCAAAGATTTTTTGAAGTGGTGAAAAATACAAAGATTTTTCAAAGTGGTTTTATTATAATGGACGACCTGTTCCAGGTGGAAAAATACGACTTACTTGACGAAAGAATTTGGCTAGAGATGTCTTGAAGGGATGACAAGATAGGACTTAAAGCCATACTATCTAGGAGATGATAGCTCAAATGAGCACTTAAAAGGAAAACAGGTATAGCTCAAAGGCACAAATATCTGATGGCATTGGGCTGTATATATTACAAGTCATTCATTATTGTATTTCAATTATTTATTTTTCAACATTTTAACTGTACTTTATGCAAGGTAGAAAACACATTAATGTATTTTTTTTGTTAGTGTGAATGTTCCGACACATTACAATACTAAATTGGATCCACAAATACCATCAAATTTTATTCGAACAATTTCCTTTCATAAGGGACATCTAATACACATTTCATATCCTTTTAAAACAAGCTATTTATGAAATTTTATCTAATTTAACAAACTTTTGGCCGAGTTTCCCCTATACAAGACTCAACCTAAAATCTTATCTTGTTATTTCTTGTATAAAATCACATCACAAATAAATCTCCACAAGGTAGCCTAAGGCATATCACCAATTCATTTATTCATTTATTAGATCCTTTCACATTACATCTTGTAATTATTTCGTATCATTTTCATTTTTCATCAACTTAAAATGTATACACGTTATATTCATGACTAAAGAGTTTAATATATATAATAATGCAAATAAAATCACATGATTTAATACATATCAAAATGAAGTTATTAAAACAATTATAGACTATACAATTTACATAGAGTTATACACATAACAAAACTATACAATAATAATAGTTAGATCAACATTGTCCTATTGTATGTGATGGACCTACATGAATATTGTCACACTCGACATCGCGGCGGCCTTAAAAATAATATTTCATGGAAAGAATGGATTTCTAGCATCCTATTCTTTGATGGTGAATGGTCTTGTTTAAGAAGTCGTTACCTAGTATTATGGTCACTAGGAACCCTAACTGGTCAACAGAGATTCTATGGTACAAGACTGGTTGCGCAAAAGGGAAGATATTATCAACTCTTAAGCGTCACGCCTAAGACAGGCTGCATTGCTGACTTTGACATAAATTGCTAATGTTTTGTTGGTTTATGCTACGATAGTTTTGTGTGTAATATTCATGACTACGGCGTCAGTGAATATTTAACTACGGATATTTTCAACTCTAGCGTTGGTAAATATTACGTAGCTATAAAAACAAAATAAATTTAAATCAATTTTTTTTATTCCTGACTCTGGCATCAGTGAATAAACAAATCAAATAAATTTATTTTTACGCATCACACAGAAAAAAAAATAAATTTAAATCAGTATTTTTTTTATTCTCGACTCTGGCATCAGTGAATAAACAAATCAAATAAATTTATTTTTACGCATCACACAGAAAAAAAAATAAATTTAAATCAGTATTTTTTTTATTCTCGACTCTGGCGTCAGTGAATAAACAAATCAAATAAATTTATTTTTTACGCATACACATTTTTTATGTAACTAAATAAAATTAAAATACAATAAAATAACTTAATTAACTTAATTACGCATACACGTTCTTAGTGAATTCATGCGTGCTTTAAACTGTGCGAAGGTAATTAAGTTACCTTCGCACAGTATTCTTGCTACACACACCCAATCTGAAGACACAAAACAAGAATGGAGAAATGGCGTACCTGCTTCTGGAAACAGAGAAAAAGCTTGCAGAACGGTGGTGCCTCTCGCCTCTTTCCATTTGCTTTCCTTTTTGCTCATGTGCCCACGATCTGCTTTCGTCCTCCAGTAGATTTGAGAGAATGAAAGAATTAACAGTGAAGACGTTGGTTTATTGTGGATGTCAATTGTTGAGTCTTCTTTTATTTTTCTTGTTGCAGGGATAAAACAATGGCAGGGACAATCCTTGTTTGTGTGTATGCTGCCCTTTTTCTTCCTTGTTCTCTGCGTGTTGCTCTGTGTGTTTTTTTTTGTTTTTCCCTTTTTTATTTTTTTCTTTGGTTTTTTGGGTTGGTTCTTCTTCTCTCTTTTTCTCCTTGTGTATTATTTCTTTCTCTGGGTTTTTGCTTTGTTTTTGCTCCTGTTTTTTTCTCTCTGGTTTTTCGTCCTCCCCTGTCTGTCTCGTTTTGCTCCTTTTTTCTGGGTTTTTCCTTTGGTTTTTTTCTCTCCTCCGGCCTTTGTTATGCTCTGCCTTTTATAAGGTCCAGAGAGCTTGCCCCTAAACCAGTCCTGCCTTTGTAGGACTGTTATCCCTCCACGAACGAGATTCTGGGCAGAGAACGTGGTCACAATTGGGTCGGCTTTGCTGCCGATTTTCCAGCTTCCCTATTGAATCGGGATGAAGAAGACGCACGACTGTTCACCAGCAACGGTGTCGTTTCGGCAGAAATGGAATTTTTCACTTTGACCCCTGCTTCTGGAAATCTAACAATTGGATCCCAAATAATAATAATAATAAATTCTTTTAATTTTTCCATTGGATTAATTTCACCTAAATCTCTAAATTATAGCACTGTTTACAAAACAGTCCTTAATTCCCAGATTTTTCAATTTGATCCTTAATCAACTCTTCAACTTTTAATTCTTCAATTATTGATCAATTGACTCTCAAATTTAACAATCCCATTGTCAACTATATTCAATTTTTATTATTTGTTCAAAAATTGAGTTATGAAAAATATAATATTATAAGGGACATTAGTTAATCATAATATATGTATATATTCCTCAAATAGAGAAGATATGATCATGTTTATCATAACTTTTACATAAATCCTTTAACATAATTAAATTAACTCAATAACAATATTACGAATTTCACATATCAACATTAATATTTATCTTTTTTATACTTATTAAAATAAGTCATTATTGATACAACTGATTTTAACATAATTCATTCGAATGACTTATTATGAACCATAATAATCAATCACCTTAGTCACCATTCACACTACCGATTAAGTAACAATCCATAATATTAGTCATGTTTACATAACCGACTAAATAATTAGATCTATAACCTTATTCCCATTTACTCGATCGACTAGGTAACATAATCATCACATTTTCACACATAGAACATCAATTTCTTTTTCAATATTTAATCCATTTATTTTCATTTCAACCATGACATGCATCTTTTCATTTCAATCATATAATTAAATTCTTTTTTATTTTGTGCACACTTGACAACTAATACAACGAAAATGAGAATTAATTGGAATTTATTAAATTTAAAAAGTCAAGGTGTCAGGTGCCTATTTGCTTCTTTGGTTAAATGAGCTCCCTCTACTTAAGGTCTAGCTCCTATGTCTCTCCTAATTCAAAAGGGGAGGCCATCATCAATATCTCATCAAATTCATCTCATAAATATATATTCATATCAATAAAATTTTGTCAATACTCGACATAATATAATTACGAGTCATTACCATTTTTTCTATTATCATTCAATTATCTTCTTACTATAATTTACTTCTATATAAGTTTAACTAATGTGGGTGTTCGGGTCAGCTTGCGCACACCTCAACTAATCCCGCAGGCCCTGAAGTTAAAGACCATGTAAGCCTCCAGTGGCTCTAAGGTTTGTGGGACTTGAACTGGTGACCTTTAGGGAACAAATTTAGGACATGACTAGTTGAACTACACCTCTCAGGGTTCAATCGTAACATACATTCACAATTGTCTTGATGGTCAGCAATTTTATACATTTATGGTTGCCATATCAACCCATGTTTAAACCTTTTTAGGCTATTAAAACAATCCTTGATCCCACACATTTATGGCTATCATGGAATGATAGCTAATGATTGTATACTTATGAGTTTTTAAAACAACCCCTACACATGTACATTTACAGCTACTACAACAATACATATTCATACACTTTTAGGCTGTCAAAACAACCCTTACACACATATATATTTATGGTTGCTACAACAACTCACATACCCTTTATAAATCAACCCATAATTTATTATCCATATACGAATATCATAACAATACAATGCACCCTCCTACCTAACATAATATTTTTATTAAAAAATAACGTTTTTTCACATCTATATAAAGCAATTTTGCTCATTTTTATAATCCACCATCCTTAATTTCACATACATACTCGTCGTGCATTTAACCTATAATTTCTCTTTAATTTAATACATATTTACATATTCAAGATGTTTAACATTCCTTTCACACTCTCTCAACACATACACGACATAATATTTCATCACATTACATAATATCTTGACTTCCTCGTTCTTTATTTAATCTATTTCTTATTTCTATTTCACTAATCTTATTGCCATATAATATATTCAAGCCACTTAATCATCTAATATATTAACTCATTTTCACCCCACCCTTCATATATATATATATTGTTTCCGTAAAATTATAATATCCTTTCAATATTAATATATGGTCGTCAAATTTTCCAATCGCAAAGCCAATCATTAATGTTAGCCTTTATGCTTTATTTTATTTATTTCCTTATTAATTACACTCTTTAAACCTTTTATTTTCCTACTTGTTCCTTTTATATTTTAATACCATGGTTTCATCCTTATTCTTACAATTTAATTCAATTCATCCTTTCCTCTAAATGCCTTTCATGGTTGGCCCTAGGGCTTGTAGCCATGTAGCCATCTTTTGATTTTTTCTTCATTTTTTAATGAACTTTTATTCTATTAGCATTTACTAAACACATTCCCTCTAATTTTGTTCAAGAACCTTAATATGAAAAAGTTAGCATAAAATGCCCAAAACTCTAATCAAGAAAGAAATAATAGTTGATTTGTGTTTTCTTCAAAATTCTTTGTTTCTCTCTCAAACCCCAACTTTCCCTCTCTTAAACTTCCCTTAATTCTTGGTTAAGTTTGTGTTTTTTCTCTTAAATCTACCAAAACACCCCCAAACAAACCTTAAACATAAAGAGAAAACACACAAAATTTGAAGAGAAGAGAAAAATCAAGCTTTCTATTCTTAAATGGTCGTTGGCCATGTGCTTAAAAAGGGAGGAAGAATTTTTTCCATATTTATAAAAATGCTACTATTTAACATTTTAATAATAGTAATTCCTGTAAAATTCCTTATCGCGGGATTTTTCATGCACAAATCTTATTCTCATTTTTAGGACTTTTTTTCTTTGAAGATAATATTTTTATCAGATTTTATTCATTATTTCCATTTTAATTTACGCAGTTAATGCGGGACTTGCATTGTCCATCAATAATATCCATATTCCTTTAAATTTTATAGGGATTTTTGCCCAATTTCTGGATTTTTCTTTTGTTAGTATTCTATTCAATTAAAGTGTATTTAATTAATTATAGGATTTTCAATACCAATTTGCCAATTTTAAACTAGTGGTTTGCAATTTTTTTTCAAGGGTGATTTAATCTTCTCACCATGCTAAAAAAAATTGAGATGACTGATTTAACCCTAATCAATTTGATGATGCCAATGAACCTCGTTAAAAGATGACTTGCCCCCTAATTTGTGCTTCATTGTCTTGTATCGTGGAGATAAAAAAACATCATTATACCGCAGTGATTCATAGTGCAATAAGTCTTGCTCCACAGTGATGACTTTTAGTTTTTTATATTAAAATAATATATGATTACAATCTTCAAACATAAAAGATAAAGAATTATCACATGTTTATTTTATATTTTTGTTTTTTAACAAAATATATTTTTATGTCAACTATTTTTATATCTTTTATGTACATAAATGGGAAAAAAAATTGTTAACAATAACCAAAGAAATTGATAAAATTGAGAGATGTAAATCAACATATTTAACCATATAAAATGAGATATTCATCTGATTGTATTTACTGAACTTGTTTATTAAAATAAAAAAAAAAGATAAATTCACATCCTAAAAATTCATGCTTAGAAGATAAACACAAATGAAACTAACAAATAAAATCATACAAAAAAAAATATATTATGTAAGGCCAAACACATCAGCAATATTATTTAAAAATAAATATTTTTTATTTTTAAAAATCAACTTCATTTGTATAAAACATAAAAAAATTCTAAATGAATTAGCTAAACACCTTGAATTTTTTTAAAAAAACAATATTAAAAAAAACAAATGCAAAGCGATGAGATTGTATGAAGCCGAATCTCTAACAAATCAAATGTCAAAAGATAAAATCAATAAAAAAAATCAATTATACAAAATGACATAAAAAATAAGAGTGAAAAAAAAACATTAATAAGAAGGCAACTAAAAATTTGTTTTGATATGCACTTGTAGCGGGCCGTAATTTTTCTTTCTAAAAAAAACTTGTAAATTGAATAGAATATGTTTTTCTTACATGATATATAAATTATAAGTGTAAATCAAAAAGTTTATCCAAATATTTAATAATCATCTTTGTAAATAAATAACAAATTTTATTAATAATAACTAAAAAAAACTAAAAAAAAATGAGAGATGGAAATAGATCAAAATACCTGATCTCGCAAAATAAAATATTTACCTGTTTGTGTTTACTAAATTTGTTCATTACAATCAATAAAAGATAATAAAAATAAAAACACATGAAATAGAGTGAATAAAATAAAAGGATAAAAAAATATGCATGACTTAACATAAAAATTATTATTTCAAAATAACTAGTTTTTGTACAAAACAAAACCTACTTGTATAAAGTAAAATAAAAAATAAGCAAAAATTAAACACAAAACAAAATAGCTTTTGTTTAAAAATCTTTATCCAATTTTTATTTTTTTTTTGCAAAACTTATGTTTTAAGTAATGAGACAAACTGATTGAAAAAATATATGAAAGTAATCACAAAATGTTTTTTTTTAAAATAATATAGAATGATAAAATTGCAAAATATAATGAGAAAAAAAAATTCATAATCGTATTAACACTTAAAACTTGTGACTCGTGTCATTAAATTGGAAGCATTACAAATGAAAAAACCGTGAAGCTCAATTCCAAATAAATCAAACATCGAAGGATGCATAGAAAAAAAATCAACCATATAAAATTTTTAAATTAAACATAAGAGTGGAAACCAAAATAAAAAATAAATTTGAGGGCATTTAAAAATTAAATCGCAGGGTTAAATTGAAAAGAAAAAAAAATAACAAAAGAAAAAAAATCAAAAGAATGAAGGCTAAATTGAAAAAATACCAACATAAACTTTGGTTTAAGGATGAAATCGAACACTAATAAAACTTTAACAAAAAATCCAAGGGTAACAATCAAAAGAATAGAGACCGCATTGATGAAACCAATGTATGACCAATTGTAATTTAAGGACTAAATTGAAAATATAAAAAAACTTTTCTAGATAGGTCAAGGACGAAAATAAGCAATAAAAAACATAAGGACTGAAATTGAAAAACTAAAAACAAAAGGGACAAACATGCACTTTAACCGGAAGAGAAAGAAAAATAGGCAGAAAAAAGAAGAATCGATCACCAGCGATAAACCGCTGGACCACCACCGACATGCTCTACATCAAGAGGAAGATCGTATGACGGCGCTTCCAGTGACTTGGTGGAAGGCCATTTTTGGACAAGTAGTGGCATCTCACGCACCATCGCAATAGTGCGTGTTTTCCACGCGCTAGCAGCTTTTAAGAATTGAATATTAAATAATAATGTAAAATTACTAAAAAGCCCCCTCATGACCTTGCAAAAAACAAAAAACAAATGTGAGAGCACCAAAATACCCTTGCATGCATATAAGCTATTTTGTCTGATACACGAGCAAAGATGTATTTTACTGATTTTCAAGTTTGTGCAAAGTCAAAAACACCATTGGTCAGCGAGTTTAAATTTTGTTGATCTTGAGGACAAAAGTGTATTTTTACTGTACAAAATAATCTGTAAAGACAAAAATACCAATGTTCAATCTTTTAATGACCAATAGGTTAACGAGAAAAGACCAAAATACCCCCATCTCATAACCTTCAAGCTTTTCCACTGAGAGATATAAAGGTAAATTCGCTGTAGTAATTCATAGTAAACTGGGTCTATTGATACAATGAATTCACCACGTCATTTAGCTTTCTTTTTAATATACTTGCCATATGCTATGCAATGAATTGCCTTCATTTTTCTTAAATATAAAAAAAAAAAATATTGCTAATATGTTTTCTAATAAAAAAATTAATAATGAATAAAAAAATACAAAGCGTATTAGACGATATACTTTTTAAATAATAAGGCCCCGTTTGTTTGCTGGAAAATAGTTTCATTTTGGAAAGTGAATTTCAGGAAAGTGAATTATTTGTTGATGTTTGGTAGTGTAATGGAAAATATATTGGAAAACACTTACCAGTGTTTGGTTATGTCATGGAAAATGAGCTGGAAAATAACTTATTAATGTTTTATTTTTCTCAAGTTTAGTAAAATAATGAGTAACAAATCTTACAAATTAAAAAGTTGAATGAGAATGAAATTGAAAAAAAATATAATTTCATAAATTATCTCAAATAAAATAAATAATAATCAAAATAATAGAGATCAAATCTAAAAAATAAAAAAAAATAAAAGATGAATGAATTAAAATAATAATAATTAATATTTCATAAATTATTTCAAATAAAATAAGTAACAATAAAAAGAATGAGGATCAAATTTGATAAATAAAAAATTTCAATAAAAAAATAATAAGGGAAAAACAAATAACAATTATAAAAATAAGAATTAAAGTTAATATAAAAATTAAATTTTAAGAGATGAAATTGAAAAATAAATATTCAAAACAAAATATATATAGCAATCAAAAGTTTGACAACCAAATTTGATATAATCAGCAAATAATATGACATTTCTAAATTTTCAAAACTTCCGGAAAGTGTTTTCCGCCCAAATTTTTTAGGAAAACACTTTCCTGAAAATCAAGCAAAATTTTCTTTGACTAGAAAGTATTTTCCGTTAACCAACTTTTCTAACGATAAACAAACACGTGAAAGTTTAGAAAGTGGTTTCCCGAAAACCACTTTTCGGGAAACAAACATAGCCTAAATGATATATTTTTAAAATATTTAGACAATAATATATCAAATTGATCAATATTGTATTCAAGTCAAGTGTTTAAACCACCAAACATTCGACATGAATCATTAGAATTGAATAACCTCATAGAGAAAAAAACTTGAAACTCAATTTTTATTTAACTCGATATGAAAGGATAAAAAAAAAACTAGAACAAGCTTGTCAAACTTAAGATTTAATTTGTAAAATTGAGATAACCATATGAAAAACAACTAAAAAAAAATGCACAAAGCTTAGTTCCTAAATCAATACAATTTATATAATTAAAAAAAATTCAATTTAAAAAGAAAATGAATAAAAAAAAACGCCGACTCGGGACTTATATCATGATATCAATATAAAAAAAAGAGTTTTTTTTTTTTTTTCCCCAATAATATCGAATCTGTCAACCACCAGTATCCCCGGCCCTGCCCCTTGTTAAAAATTAAACAAATAAGCGTAACTAACTACTCACCTCCCTTATCCCCCCGAAACTTTCGAAACCCCTCACAAACCCTTCTCCAGGGTTAGTTTTAGGGTTTTGC
>Ga0325400_1004452_pt1 | contig 12968 bp, 5 predicted proteins | sample PopdelMetagenome_2_FD_205662 | JGI IMG/M metagenome (GOLD analysis project Ga0325400, IMG submission 205662) | Populus deltoides microbial communities from Bellville, Georgia, United States - Xylem-PdKOR-R1 | ecosystem: Host-associated > Plants > Phyllosphere > Stem > Wood/Secondary xylem...
TCAACGTGATTTCTAGCATTAAGAAAAATTTTAATTGTAAAATAAAAATCTAATTTACGTTAAGTTGATTTCTTGATTGGAATAAGAAAATATCATATATGTTTCTATTTCTTAATTCAAATTTGACCTTGAATGATTTGTATTAGATAATATAAATGAAGTTAAATGGAAAGTAATTAAATGAAATTATCAGCTTTACAATTGAGGGAAATATCATAATTGTTGAATTCAATTTGAATTGAATGATTTATATTAGGTAAAAAATAAGAAATAAAAAGACGTAGAAAAATAAGAAATAAAAAAGGGTTAATTTATTTCTATTTTTATCATGTACTATATCATGACTATTTAATTTAAATTTAATAATTCAAATTCAATGAATAAGATTGTATTTTTTTATGATTTATTTTTTAATCTCAACATTTTACATTAAATTATTTGTTTTTAAACTTTGTTATTTTTTTCACTTTTCTTAGAGCGGGTTGGTAAAGTTAACTCGAATTGACTTATAGTTTTTTTAATATTTTTTTAATTAAAATTTATTTTTTTTACCATATTATCTTTTTAAAATTCATTTTTTTTTTATCTTGATCTCATATCACTCACGAGGTGTTGCTTCATCAAGTTACTTCGAGCTGACTTGGATTAACTTAGTGAAGAAGGTGATTTTTTTTTTTATGTATTTTTTCCTCATTTAAATTAAACAAATTACACCATAAAACATAAATCGATCCAATAAATTTGTGTTTTAATATTAAAAGAAAAGATATTAAGAGAAAAGTCGTCTTGATTATTTTAAAAATAAAACAATACCATGTTGAGTTGTCGGATGCTTGTACAATTTTTGCAGGCTTTCTATCTTGGATAGACGCAAAAGCTTACAAGTGGACCACCCATCCATGCATTAACAGCCTCTCTTTTTCCTCCACGTCCCTTTCGTTTTGGCCCACGAGAGCATAAGATTCGATCGTGAGAGTCGAGGCAATGGCATTTCTTTCATGAACACTTTTGTTTTCAGAAATTCTCACACAAAACTTGTTCATTGAGCAAGAATTATTTTAATACGTTGATGTTGTAGATTTCACAAGAGTAATTGTTCCATGCTTTGCTAAGGCTCATACCAAAAGACATTTTAAACCATGAAAAATTTGCATTCATTGTTAATATATTTTTTATTTGAAAATAAAATTTTAATTATAAACTCAAAATTTATTTTATTTTTTTGTTAATATCTGGACGATAACATTTTTAATTAGCTTAATCCAATCCAACATATCCTGTCAAACTAGTGACTTGGATTATGGTGCCCACTTAGTCTAGTAACATTGTTTTTCTAAGACAATATAGTTTTTCTAAGGCAGTTTTTTTTTAAAAAATTATATGACAATAAAAATATATGTTATTAGAAAAACAATATGATAATATTTTTTTAAAAAATAATAATGATGAGTTGTAAACCAAACTTGCTAATATTATAAAAATATTGTTATACTCTTATTTAAGAACAAAGTAAAAAATAAATGGTATCTAATAAAATAACATCTAAAATATATTCTTAGTTGATTTAAGAGTTTAATAAATTAATATATTTTAAAGTAATTAATTAATTGTAAAAAAATGTAAATATAAATTAATTAAAAACAAAAACTGGTAAGACATGTGAGCTTGACCTAAATTAAAAAGCCTAGGCACGCTAGAGCTTTGTTTATTATTATTCTTTTCATAAGTTGTTCACTCCTTTTTTTTAATTAAATAGGTGGCAGATTGCTTATGGTGGTAGATAACTTGTCACCTGATTTTGCCCAAACTCTAGCAACCATTATGGTAACTAGAAAATCGAGGGTAAGGGTTTTTCTCTAAAATCTTTATTTCAATTCATTTTCGCCCAAAAACATATCAAACACACCATACAAACTAATACAAACTGCCCTACAATTGCAAAATACCTCAAAATAACTAAAAAAATCAACTAAATTTCAAAAATCAAAACCAAACTTGATCTATCGATCTCATCATGTTTAGAGAGAAAAACCATCACCATCAATCTCTTCTAATCAAATAAAACCTTTTGACACCAAATTTTGATAATTTTGGTTGTTAGAATCATGACAATTAACAATTTTCTCTCTCTACTATTATTTTTCGACAAGCTTCTCTCTCTTCTCTCAAACACATGAACTAAAAAATAAATAAAACAATTTTTTTTTATCAAAATAAAAATTGTTGTGAATTTAGAGTTAACTATATATTTTTTCTATACTTTATATTTTAGTCTTTTATCTTTTAATGTGATATTTCTACCATAATTTTAGCTAATTAGACTATAGAAAGGTTGTACGGAAAAAAAAGTGTTTCATTATTCATATAAACAGTAGCCCATATCTAGTTGTTTAAGTTTTTGTTATAATTTTGTACATGTGGATGACACAATAATCAAAACAATAATAATTCCTTGAATTGTTGTTGGATTTGGATATGGATTGGTTTTTCTATGATGGGCAAGCTCATGTTCAAAAATCAAATTAAAAAAATATTAAAACTTTATTGGAATTTTTTTAACTAGTATTATAAAACTCTATCCAGTTTGGCGGGTCAAGTTATTAACATGGTATATAATATAAATTAGATTTTAAATCAAATCAGATAAAAATTAATTTAATTCAATTCAATTAATCAAATAAATCAATAAATAACCTGATTAAAACTTAACTGAGACTTAGTTTTACTTAAATAAATATTTTAAATTTATTTTTATTGACGTGGGTTCACTATCAAATGAATGGTGGAATTTTTTTTTTCATTTTTGATTTAACCAAACTTTTGATAAGGTTACTTGTAATGAACCTCACACCTCCCGAACAAATTAAGTCACCCGTGGTTGCCCTTTCGCTAAAAACCCCAAACAATACACATACGATCTATTGTGAGGGAAAAACTAATTCTAGCTCTCACAATTTCAAGCTTTTAGGTCATTAAAGTTCATCGACTCTTTCACTAAACCGTCCCCTCTCCATTCTCAGTTATTATTCACTGATCTCCATAGGTTTGAAAAGGTTTTTGCAAGAAAAATTAATGGAGATGGTTACTCTTGGACTAATAATACTCAGCTATATATGTTACTATAATTATGTACAAGGACAAATTAAAATACAAGGATCTGATAATTAAAGTTTAAGGATACAAAATGAAAAATATAAAATATGATGGATCAAATATAAATATCCAACTACCTTTGAGAAGCCATTACTTTTTTTTTTTTATTTTTTTATGGGAAGGAAATGTCAAAGAACCAATTCAATGCAATAGCTTAAACTGTTAGGTTAGGTGAGGTTTCAGGATATGATTTATATTATTCTCTAACATATCCCCTCAAGTGAAAGTCTTTTGAGCTTGAAATTTGCACAGACTCACATTATCTTGTGCTTAATTTTTATTAAATAAATAGGGATGTTGAGATTCGAACTCATGACCGCTTGGTCATCAAGGCTTTGATACCATGTTAAAGAATCAATTCAACCCAATAACTTAAGCTGTTAGATAAAGTTCTAGGATATGGTTTATGTTATTCTCTAATAGGACCAATAGTTCTAGACTATATAATTGAAATAATCATTTATTATCTTATTCATTTTTTAATGTTTGAACTTGAGGCTAAATTTTAGAGCCTCTTTGTTTTTTGCATTTCAGAAGTGTTGTTAAAAATATTTAATTTTTTTTTATTTTTTTATTTGCTTTAAATTAATTTTTTTATGATTTTAAATCGTTTTAATGTTTTAATGTTAAAAATAAATTTTAAAAAAATTAAAATAATATTATTTTAATACATTTCTAAAATAAAAATATTTTAAAAAATAATTATTATCACAGTATCAAAGGCTATTAATGAATATATCAAAGATTAATTGTTAGGCTACCCTTGAAGGACACGAATTGGACTAATTAGGCTGGAAGAGATAAACTAATTGCTAATGTTGATTATTCTTGTAAATATTAAAAATAAAGATATAAAAATAAATTTATTTACGGGAAAAGGAAAAGGTAAGCTTTTAAACTAAAAATGGTGTTCATATGTATAAATCCTAATACAAGCAGACCCTCACCTCTGAACAAAAAGGTTGCTCGTATCTTTATACGCCGAGAGGAACCGTATACAGAGTGTAGGAGAGTAAAATTATTGATATTTTAAAAGTATTTGTTATTTGAAAATTTATTAAAATAATATATATTTTTTTATTTTTTAAAAATTAATTTTAATATCCAAATAATCTAAAAACATAAAAAAATATTAATTAAATTTTTTTAAATTCTTTTAAAATATAAAAATAAATAGAAATATATACCACAGCATAGTAGTGGATTACGCTCACGAACAAGCATGCAAAGGCGAGAAGCAATAGCTCAACCTGTGGTTCTTAATTAAAGGCATGGCTCGCAATGTCTGACTACTCTCACTGCTCATGAGCGCCGATGAGGGAAAATGCTTCGATCAAACTTGTCCGTCCTTGGTGGGACCGTCTTCCCTGCTGCGATCTTGCTTAGAATTCTCTCACTGACTCGACAGGCTTACATATTGAAAGGAAGAGGAGAGGCAGTGTGAATCTCCAAACTGAACGATCCACAAAATGAATGGCCATGGAAAGATTTATATCATAGCGTGCATTATGCTTTGAGCAAACAATGCAGGATTTGATTTGAGGGCATATGAAAATTACAAGGACCAGTTCCTTGACTCGCCAGGATGATGCTTGAGAAAATCCAAGCTCTTACACAAACAAAGGCATACATAGACATTGTTTTAAGGCATGGTTCTGCACCGCCGTGCCGAACATGCTCTGACTCGCCGGCAAAGACAGCAGGAGGAGAACGAAGAAGCAAACTAGAACTATTGAAAGAAATCATAAATGTACTTATTGATCTCATCCGCCTTCTCTTGATTGAGGAAATGCCCTACTCCTTCCATTACGACTAGTTCCTCTAAAAATCAAGCATTGATTTAATATTTTTTATATAAAAAATAAATAAAAATTTTAAAACAAGAAATATAGGTAATTTGCTTATCTTCCAAGATCTGATGACGGCAAAGAGATTTTGTTTCATAAAAAAAAAGGCTTCAATTATTCAACTCTAATTGAATATGGTTTCCACTTTAAAATTAGTAGAATTAACTTTTTCATAGTAAAAGAAATTAAAAAAAATATTACCCTCTCGTTTTAACGACTAGACTCCCTCTCTTTAGAAGAAAGATTTTTTTTTTTTGACTAATAAGACCTTGTCTCATTTTTTTTTATAGAAAAACTTGTCATAACCCAATTTTTGACCATTTTATTTTAATTATTATTATTATTTTATTTACTAAAAAGGATAAAAAAATGATGATGATGATAAAAAAATAATAATGATAAAAAAACAAGTAAAATGAGATAAATGAAGAATGAATTAAAATTTGGGTTAAGGACAACATGATTAGAAGTTTTGGGGTTTAATTAAACTTTGGAATTAATCTAATTAATCCAATCAAGGGTTTAATTGGAGAATTGATAAGTTTTGAGACTTAATTGAGCTTGAAATTAATTTAATTAATCCAATTAAGGGTTTAATTGGAGAATTGATAAGTTTTGAGACTTAATTAAGCTTGTAATTAATTTAATTAATCCAATCAGGGGATTAATTGGATAATTGATAAGTTTTGAAACTTAATTGGACTTGGATTTAGTTAAATTAATGAAATCAAGGACTTAATTGAATAAATAGCAAAGTTTGGGTTAATTGGGGGTTAAAATTGCAAAATTAAAGTTCAGGGACTGTTGTGTATAATTCGCTAAAATCCAGAGGTCCAATTAAAATTTATCCAAGGGCTTGATTACAAAATGTTCAGAACTTCACGGGCCAAAACGCAAATGGCCACCTCATATACCAAAACGGCGTCGTTTGAAAGAGCATTGTTCATCTTCTTCTTCTTTAATCAGAGACCGTTTCCAGCAGTTATGGGCAGTAATCATCCGCTCACCTCAGTTAAGGACGTTTTAATGTTGTTGTCCCTCTACATGTCGTCCGTTACCACCGATCTGACTCTATAAAGCAGAGGAATCACAAAGGGGGGAGGAAAAAAAAGGCAAAACCGAGGCTGAACAGAGGGGGGGACTAAAAAAAAGGAAAATTCGGGGGGAATTGGACTGAAAAGGAGAGCGAAAAAACCAGAGACAGGGAATCACAGAACCAGAAAAAGAAAAAGACAGGGGAGACAAAGAAGGAACCACGAACGGTAGAAAATAAAGAACGCAGGAGAGGAAAAAACTGAAGCTAAACCCAGACGAAAAACTAGAAACTGGAGAAAAGAACAGAGGAAAAACAGAGTATAAATCCAGAGAAAGAAATAATACACAGAGAGACAGAGAGAACAAGAGAGCAGCAATACACAGAGACGAGTATTGGCTCTGCCATTGCCTTCGTCCCTGCAAACAAGGAAAACCCAAAATCAAAACAAATTCCCAACAGGCCAATTCTCAGCAGGCCAGCCTCATCATCACCCTCTCAATTTCAAAGTTGCTGAGAAAACAAAAGGAACACGCAGGCAGGTGAGCGCAGAAAGAAGACAAAGGGAAGCAGCGGGCGAGGATCCATCAGCACTGTAAGCGTCCTCGGTCTCCAGCACCAGGTAAGCAAACCTTTGCTTCTTTGTTAATTTAATTAGCATTGGCTCTGTGCAAGTGAATTTTAATTCACTTGCACACTAAAGCAACACGCGTGCGTTAGCGCACGCGTGTTGCTCAGCCCAGCCCCTAGCTCAGCCCCAAAAAACATAAATAATAAAAAATAGAAAAATAAAAAAATAAAAAAAATAAAAAATAAAAAAAATTAAAAATGTGTATGCATAAATAGAAATAATATAAATTTATTGGTTTATTTACTGACGCCAGAGTCATGAATAAAAATATCGGTTTAAATTTATATTATTTTTATTCATTGTATTTTATTTTATTTAGCTAGAAAATAAAAAATATATATGTGCATGCGTAAAAAATAATTTTTTTATGTGAATATTCACTGGCGCCAGAGTCAGGAATATTATAAGTAAATTATCACAGCATAAACTAATAAATATTTAGCAATTTAAGACAAAACCTGCCTCAGGCAGAACGTTTAAGGGGTGATAATATCTTCCCTTTTACGTAACCAATCCTGAGCCATAGAATCTCTGATGACCAGTTAGGGTTCCTAGTGACCATAATACTAGGTGACAACTCCTTAAACAAGACCTTTTCCCCTAAAAGAACAAGATACCAGAAAGTTATTCTTTTTCCACAATCTAGATATTATTTTTTAGGGCCGCCGCGATATCGGGCGCGACAAATGTTTTTTTTTAAATTCATGTCATTTATGTACCTATAGATTTTTGTAATAAATTACATGCTTACGAATAAATAGAAGCAATATATTATGCTTGATTTTTTTCTATTACCAAAATAAAATAGGATTGAATGAAATGAATGATTTCCAAACCAACTCTTTTTAATACTAAATAGATACTTTTCTTATTTTTTTTCCATAATTCATTATACTCACAAGGATTATTGTATCATCTTATAGTTGATAATGTTTTAAAATCTAAAATACATAAATAAAAAGTTATTTAGTGTTTGAGATAGTAGTTAATCAATATGTTCACGTATGTGAACTTCTTCTTCTTAATCTAAGAAATTCCAGACTTATAATAGAAATTTGAGTACCTGCGAAAACAGTTCCAGTCGGGGGAGACTTAAAGACCCTCCTATAATAAAGTATGTATTTTTATAGAAAATGTATTAAATAACTTAAAAAAACCTTAATAAAATGTTTGTTTTTGAGTTTTAAGTTTGTTAATACTTTAAAATCTAAGTATTTTTATCTTAAGAGATAAGAAGTTGTGAAACCTTTACCTAAATGGTTCAGGGAGTATTTATACGTCCTGAACCTTTTTGTTTCCATAAAAAAGAGAGCTGGAAAGTCTTTCATTTTTGGTATATTAATAAGTAGCAAATATATTTTACATATCATTAATGAGATAATAAGTATGGTAGGTCCTTTAAGTGACCTTATATACACTTATAAGCAAAAGAAAATTATTACCTTAATATGAATAATTATTCTAGATGGAGAGGTATGATGATTTATTATGTCTTTAACACTTATATTATAGAGAATTGTCTAGGATCAAGTATAAGGCCTTAGAATTTAATAATGTCAAAGTTTTTTGGATTTGAGATATTTGTCAGACTCATGTTACCTTGAACATGGCGAACTTTCATGCGAAACCTGAGAACAAATTATACCAAAAAACAAAAAACAAAAAAGAGGGGGGTTTATAAAAATTTAAATTTTTTTATAATACAAAAAATGTAACTAAAAAAAAAAGCTTAATTAAGAAAAAGGAAGAAAGATGGTGCCAAAATAGAATTAAAAAGAAATGAGACTATAAATACCCATTCCTTCTCTCGCCCATGGCCGGCTGATAACATTAAAAAGAGGGGGGGAGTTTCAAATTTGATAGATTTTTCCTTCATCAAATCTAAGAGTAAACACCCAAATTAGTATACCCACATAAGCCTTGGAATTATTAAGTAGAGGAAACACATTTGGGTGGAGAACTAATAAGAAGAAAAGTGAAGAATTGGTGAAGAAAAGAGGGGGAAGAGTGGCCGACTATATGCAAGGAGAAGAAGGCTAAGATTCTTTTTAAATTTTATGAAGTTTAGATTTCATCCAAGTAAGGAGTTCTAATTTCAATTTCTATGAAATTAACTTCAATTTGATTGGAAGTTTCATAATTTTCTTGAATTGAGAATTAGGGTTCTTGAACATAAAATTTAGGCAAAAATGCAAAATTTCTTGAAATTATATTTATTAGGGTGATAGTAATGACCTTGAATGTGGAGGGATGCAATGGAAGGAAAAAGAAGAAGAAGAAAGAACAGATTTAAGGATCGGCCACTGGAAGGGAAGAAAAACAGAGGAGGAGAACTTATGACTTCCTTCTTAATTAATTCAGATGTGTTGTTATAATGTAGTTACTAATTATAACTTGTAAGGAAGAGGAACCTTCGTTCCTTTAGGTAGGTTCGACCAAAGTAGAAATCAACTAATTAACTTAGTACAAATGATCTTGGGAGGTCATAACGAGACAAGTTACCATGCATAAGGTGAAGGCATGACTGTATCGGAAGTAGGATTGGAGATAAAATTAAAAATACTTGTCCATTGATGAAAACAGGGCAGGTTCGTCACCCTGATTCCTAAGGAAATTCAGACATGAAAACGATAGAATCTAGAGAGGGTCCCTTCGTAGAAGTTGTATTCGAAAGTGTTAGCTTTCCAACAAATCTGACCGTGCCTAATTTGGAGTCCTAGAACTCCGGATATGAATAAAAATTTGAAGGGAGGTCGAGCTGTCGCCCTGTTGGCAAATTCGGCCAAGTCGATAAAACGACGAAATCTAGCCATATTAAGGGTAAAATTTGTTTTCTTGCCCTTCATAAAGTGAGTAGCATCGTGTCTTGATCTTCAAAAAGGAATAAAATATGATCAAAATTGAATTCATGATGTCCACTTGGGCTACAAATGAGTTGAAAATGTTAAAGGATAATAATGAGGAATGTCGGTGAGAAAGAAAAGAATGGTAAAAGAGAAATGAATATTATTGTCATTGTTGCTGTTGTGTTGTGACATGTGGACTAATATGGAATAATGATGGGTGTTTGTGGTTTCAGGAGGAACCGCGGGAGGAGTGCAGCAACAACAAGGGAATGCAAATTGAGCGTCTACAGCAGGTAGGTACTCGGTACCTATATCTCCTCTAATTAATAATTGTTTTAACTAATTGTTGAACTATAAATTTTGGTGCTTATTGATGAGGAAAAGAAAAGGGAAAAAGAAAAGGTTAAACGATAGGAAAATGGAAACGGAGAACTAGATTTAATTTATAGGTTATTTCGGAGAAAATGGACAGTAACAATGAACTTTAGGAATGACTGTTCCACGAATTTGATTAGTTTGTCCTAGATACAAGATGCTAATGATGTTAGCCAAGTTAGCTAACATCGGCATGACCGGTACATGGAGGAGGAATATAGAACTGGATTAACTATTCGGGTTCAGAATAGTTAATGATATCAGCAGGTGACGTCGATGTCGGCAAAATTTTTGGGACTTGATTAGCTTTCCGAGGTGAAAGCTAATGATGTCAAGAGTCCTTCACATCGGCATGCCCGACGACCTCCCAAGGTAATATGGAACATTGATTAATTATTTAGGCCCGAAAATAGTTAATGACACCAATGGTTGCGTTAGTGTAGGCAATTTCATAGACTTGATTTATTGACCCCGAGGCAGGCAACTAAAGAAACTAACATGGGTCTTTAGTGTCGGTAGTAGTCTTCCCAATGTGGGGAGAAGTGGCAGGGTGAATACCCTAAATCAGAGCTTGGATTTCAAAAAGAAAAAAAGAAAAAGAAAAAGAAAAAGGGAAACATAGTTAAAGGAAATAAATTTGCTAATCCTTAAAAGGGGTTAGCTATGGTGTATAAAATTGCATATGACTTAAGTAGGTAGATGTGTTGTATGATTTTTCTTCCGTGAAATTGTTTATATCTTATTTTTTTAATTATATGAAAAATTTATGTTTTGCAGGTCTCTCCCATTCACGTCAGGAATAGAATTTAGGTTCCTTGATCCCTTTTTCTATAAGTTAGAAACTTAGGGATTATTCATGTAATTTTGTTATGCTGTAAACATGTAATCTCTATAGAATAGTATAGTCATATTATTTTGTTTTTGGAATATTAAATGTATCAATCTATGCTTGGTATATTATAATGTACTACCTTATGTTTAGAATGCTAAACTGTGTGTTGTGTGTGTGTGTGTGTGTGTGTGTGTGTGTGAAATTTCAGTATTCGAATGGTTCTCTTAATTATTAACTTATGCATGTGATATGAGATGGAGATCGGGCTTGCAGATTTGTCCTGAGTATATTTTTGAATAAATTAAATGGTTCATTGTACCAATTATGGATGTGATTATGGGTGGGATGTGATTATAAATGTGTGCAAGGTAAATTGTCGATAACTTGGGACCTCTCGATATAGAGGAGACTCTGCTGAAATTTTGTTAGAAATTTCGGTGAACTTAAAGAAAATTGTTTTTACTCCGTTTATCCTTTATGTGAAAGATAAACTAATTTAATAATTAGGGTTGTTATATTTCAAGTTCAAGTGCTTTAAGTTTGACATGTTTACTTAACAAAAATAAAAAAAAATTATGGCCAATTGACAAAATTTTAATGTTAAATTGCCTAGCATGTTTTATTTTTTTCTACTCCAATAATAACCCAGTTTAGGTCACTAGTTTATATTAATTTTCTATGAAATCACAATATATATGTTATGTAATGTGTTGATAAATATATTATTCTACTATAGCTATAATTTTATAAAATTAAATTAACTATTGAATTTACTAGTAACGTGATAAGCATTAAGAAAGACAATTAAATATCTTATGATTAAATTATATAGTTTAATTTTCAAAGATAAAATGATAAATTTACTCCTATTCTCCACATTTTTTTCTATTTAACTGAACACAAATACATTGATTAAAATTCTTATTTTAAACTAAATAGAAATATCATATTCTCAACAATCACATCTTCCAAAAACATTAAACTCAACTAGTGCTGAGTTGATAAATTACTAGTTTAATGCTGGCTTGTGGGTTTTTTGTTTTTATTTTTTATTTTTTTAATGTAGGTGTTTGGGTCAGCTTGCGCGTATTTTGATAAATCTCACGGACCTTAAAATTAACGACCACGTAAACCTTTAGTGATTATAAGAGGACTCGAACTCATGACCATTGAAGAGCAAATCCAAAGTCTAAGCAGTTGAGTTACCCTTATGGATTTCAGGATTTATAACCATGGATGAAAGTCCTTGCAATTACTTGAAGGCACTCTAGTTAATGTGCCTTTATTTTCGGCACCTAAAAAGCTAAAATGCAAGTGCATTGAGTTTCATGTGTGCAGTGTTCCACAGGTGAGCCTGAGTGAATCAATGCTGAATAAATGATAGAGAGAATGTAATGGCCCTGTGAGGAAATATGTCACATCACAGCATGCTTGTTCTTTGAGCAATCAATTCCTCGTGGCTACTCAAAGCACCAGTTAAATGTTGGGCACGAAACAATCACACACATGATTTATTTTGAGTGCATATGGAAATTACAGTAACTCACCACAAGAACATCTCATTCAAATAATCAAAACCCCACAGGAGCATGCAAGCTTTGAACATACGAATGCACACACTTGAATTCTTTATCTCTTCAGCAAAGACAACAGCAGGGAAACCAAGCAAGCGAACTAGACTTTTGAAAGAAGTCGTAAATGTGCTTACTGATCTCTTCAGGTTTCTCTTCATTGATAAAATGACCCACACCTTCCATTACAACTAGGTCCTGTAGAAATGGAACGTCTCTTTTGAACCCGCCCTTGGCTATATAATCCTTGGCACCGAGAGAATTATAGGTGAGGTCTTGATCACCCACGATAAACTTGACTGGAACTTTTACTTGAGCTCCAGTCCATGGTGCGGTAAGTTCCCAGTTCCTGCAACATGGAAGGTAATAGGAATTAGGAAAAAAAATGAAGCAAGAATGATGACGGGGAATGGAAATAAAACTTGTACATGATCAGGTAAGCAACAAAAGCAAAGGTCTTCATTTCAAAAGCTATATAGCATGCTGAACACTTGGAAATATTAATTAAGTCTCCTGGGTATGGATTTCAATTCAATCTCTTAATGAAAGGTAATAAATTTCCAGGCCACAGGAAATTTTTAATCTGCATTACCAGGAAAGACCAACAAACTGAACAAACATGGAAGGAAGACATACCGGTCAAGATTGCGGTAATAGTTCAATCCTCCAGTAAAGCCTTT
>Ga0325400_1004453_pt1 | contig 12968 bp, 13 predicted proteins | sample PopdelMetagenome_2_FD_205662 | JGI IMG/M metagenome (GOLD analysis project Ga0325400, IMG submission 205662) | Populus deltoides microbial communities from Bellville, Georgia, United States - Xylem-PdKOR-R1 | ecosystem: Host-associated > Plants > Phyllosphere > Stem > Wood/Secondary xylem...
CTTTTTTTTTCAAATAGTAATTATTATTTTTAATTATTTTGTATGTATTTAATTTTTGAAGAGGTTAGTATGATTCATCTATACCTTTTTTATATGTTAAATAGATGAGCTTTATTTTAAAAATAAATTTTTTTATTTTTGGATAATATTTCGAATATGTGCAACCTAACATAATATTTTTTATTTTATTTTATTCAATCAATTTTATGTGTGTATCAGTTTCTATTATCAATTGATTTAATAAAAAAATTAATAAAACCAAAATAATTTGAAGATAAAATTGATACTTGCAAAATTCATAATATATATGTCAAGAAAAACAAAACTTGTTTGGCCCTGAATAATTTTATAAACATAAATGGTTGAGTAATTTGTTTCTTGAAAGCAAGGATTAAAATCTCATTACTCTTCAAACTATGAACATTCACTGGGTTTGTGAAACACTGTTAGTTTTTATGTTTTAAAAATGTTTTTAAAAAAAATTAATTTTTTTAATTTTTTTATATTAAATTAATATTTTTTTAGTATTTTTATATCATTTTGATAAGTTAATATTAAAAATAATTTTTAAAAAATAAAAAAATATTATTTTAATATATTTTCAAACAAAAAATATTTTAAAAAACAATAATATCCTCAAATTTTGGTTTCCGACCAAACAAAAGCACACAAACGACGTGTTGAATGCGAAATCCACCATTGCCTGGTCTTTTGACGATGCCCAAAATGATTTGTACTATGCGTGAGTGCCCTTTGGTCGATAGTTGGTGTCTCTATGCGTGAGGGAATACATAAGATCGGACAACGTAATGTCACACTTACTTTGGATATTCTATTCTTACCACCTTTTGACACGTTGTTGATTTTTTAAAATTTAAATTATTAAATTGGAAATGAATGTTGGATGATAACTAAATCAATCGTGCAGTTTATAATTAATGGTGGAATTTGAAATATGATTAGTTATTTTCCTTTTTAAATACAAAAAGACATGAATCCATTTTATTTTATAAATACTAATTGATAAAAAAAAAAAGGTTTCCATTTATATAAAATTTACATAATTGAGTCATCCCTCGTGATTATTTACATTTACATTCTTATTGGCATTGGTTTTTTTTTGGGATTTTAAATGTCATTTTTAACATTTTACAATTTTTAAGAATAAATGATCAAATAATTAGTTGACTACATATCTAATTCACCAAAAGCTCTATTTCATTATCCACGAGGATTGAATTCAAAATTCTAATTTTGAGATGAAGCGGGGGGGAAAGAACAGAAAATTATAACAGTTAGATTTATAGTCAGAGATATTTTACTCTAATGCTAAATCCACGATCCATTATCAAAATTTTACATTTTACCAACTGAATGTTTAGTCGATAGCTAGACAAAGATTTTGTTAACACAATTTTTACCAACAGGGTCACAAGCAGTTACTATTCATCACAAAAAATTTACTCGGTGATTATTGTTCCGTCGGTCATTCCATTAATAATGTAATCACCAATAAATTTATAGACAGAAAAAATACGTCAAATAAAAAAAGTTATTCATTTTATTCTGTCGGCATTTTCATTGGTAAATATGACATTTCACCAACAAAAAAGACCATTTGTAATTTCATTGATAATTTTTTTTAATATTATCGACAGTTGATTTTGTCGGTGATTAAAAAGTGATGGTGACATTTTCAATAATTTGTTTTCAACTCTCTGGAATATACTGATGAACTTAATTCATCGATAAAACCGTCAATAATTTAAGTAAATTATTTTTTAAAAAAAATTATAATAAAATGAGTAGAAAATAAATAAAATAAATCAAATTAAATTAAAAATAAAATATTTATTATAAAAATTTATCAATTCAAATATAATTCATCTAGAATAAAGAGGCTAGAGGAGTAGGAGGAAAAGGCGGGTCTTCACTGGGACCGTGAGGCCAAAAAGAGAAAGCACATGTACTACTTATCTATGATTTCAACTCTATGTACAATCGCCAAAGTTTGATCATCTTAGCACTAAGTTTTTTTGTCTCAACAGCAAAATGGATCATATAAGCTTCCACTCATTGGTTTAAAATTGCCTCAAGCTTTAGATTTTGAGTGCTCGAAACCGATTGCAAGTATCCAATGATTGAAACACCCTAGGTCGTCTGTAAGTCCTCAGCCATAATGTTTGAGATATTGTAAACCTGATTTCTATCAGGTCCACCAAATGATCTTACCTTCAACCATAGTTCTGGATCGAGTTTCGGATGGGTTGAAAGATTGTCCCTATATCTCTCTTGCAATTGGGTGTTATATGTTTCATAAAAAAAATCAACAAATTAAAAAAAAAAACTTAAGATAAGAAATTGTTGAAATCCAACATACCACAAACTTCTTAGCACAGATATTCACGAGCTGTTGGGCCTCTTTTTTACAGTCATCATTTCACATGTATATTTCTATAAAATCTCCATCAGTCATGGTTTGCATCCAAAAAGCGCTACCTACAAGAGAAAATTGTTGTTAGTTAAAAATATTCATATAAAATAACAATTTTAAAAACATTAGATGTAATAAAAAAAATTCTTAACATATGCTTCGCATGCGAAACAAACAGAACGGATCCGTTAGTGTGCATGGTAATGGAACTGTGAATCTCTTAGTTCTGGTTCTTCGTACCAGATTGCGATCATCGCACGAAATGCTCGAACATCACATGCTAAATATATTCTATTGATACAACCTCCAAGACATATGGAGGTATGAACTCCTTCCAAACCACCATAGCTTTCCAGCCTGAATGCCATCTTTCTTTAGCATATTTTTTGGCTTTTTTAAGCCTTATGCCAAAAATCATGCAACATATATGGTAGAAATTAATTATCGGTTAATAAATGAAAAATAAAATTTTAAAATTTAAATTAAAAATATTTATTTTGATTTAATCTTACGTGGTTGAGCTGTGATTCTCTCAAACCCTTTTGGCAAACAGCGTTGTCAGCTTTATCCTCGTAAACTTTTTATTTGCATGTAAAATTTGTAAAGAAAATTAGTTCATTAATATTAATAAACTAACCAAATTAATATAATAAAAAAATTATTTAAGTACATATTAACCTTGAACTTTCTGAATCATACATCAATCATGGGTTTCCATTCAGGATTTCTAGAAACCTAACTCCATTGAAACAATGACACTTCCATTGACGATTTCATTGTTGATGTTATCGTTTGGACAACCTCAACATTTATAAACTTAAAATTGCATTTGTTAATTAAAATTAATTTTTCAAGAATTATTAATTGTGTTTTATTTTTTAGTGGTGCATGAAGAAAAACAAACTTACATTAAATGATCAAGCTTCCACTAGGTAAGGTACTTCCTAGTAAATGCATCCCGCTTTAAAAGCATCCCCCTCGGCGTGGTGGCATCACACTCGGTGAGCCCGCGTCAAGATTGGTTGCTTATAACTTAGGAGTCTGTTCATGGTCGGCACTTGACACTCATAGTCGTCAGAAGCGTTGCTAGAAGAACTAGCAACGATCCTATCCGTATAACGCTACTGACTTTCTCCTGGGCATCTACACATATTAAAGAATTTAAAAAAGTAATAAGATTCCTATTCTAAAAAAAACTAGCAGCATCTCTCTTATACGGGAGACGAACCAAAATTCTATTAGCTGCATATACAGTAAAAACAACTAAAGCCACAAACCAGCTGATTTTATTTATGACTAATATAATGACATTAATGTTGTTATCATCTAATTCCCAATTCATAAAAATAACAAATTTAAAGACAATAAGTACCAAGATTATAAAATTATGATTAATAAAATACACATAAAAAATATAAAAAACTAAATTTCAATTCAATGAATAAAAAAAAACAATAAATAAGATTAAAAAACACAAATGAACATAAAGCTAAACAAGCAATATTTTTTGTATCAAGAACAAAACATAAACGCATAAAAGGATCCCTAGAAAAACTTGAAATGTAACAGTTATATTATATTTTTCTTGCGAGCCTAACACAACCACTTAATACTAAGTTCCCCACTATTTCATAATTCAAACCAAACTATTCTTCCAATCCAATCCACTTCCTTAGTAAATAAATAGATTCATAAATTTTAATTCTAAACTACAACAACAACAATTTTAATTTTTCTATAAGCTAAATAAAAACATCAAAAGTGAAATTCCAACTGATCTATAAACTAATTTTCCAGGACAAAAACCAACAACACCATTGTAATAAACTATTATTCAATTTTTCCTTTTTTTCCATTTTTTTAGTGAATAAACAAACACACATAGAAAAACCTAGATTTAAAAATAAAACCTTCCTTCCCCTATTTTCCTCATTTTCTTCCACTAAACGAATTGAAACATCAGCTACCATACCAAAAAAAAAATTTAAAACCCATTTTAATATATAAAAAAGCCACATAGAAGAACAAGTCAAAAAAAAATTCAATATAAAACAATCAACCAACACATGCATCCATAAAAGATGAAGAAAGACATTGACCTTGAAATCTTCTTCTTGATGGTGTGGAGGACCTTGCTGGAGTGTCTCTGGAATAGCTTGAGAATGAAAAAAAAACAACTAATTAACTTAACAAAACTGAAAAAAAAAAATATAAAGAAGAAGGAGATTACTTAGGGTAGAGGATGCTTGGGCATGAGGATAAAGTGAGGGAGGAAGAGAATAAGAACGAATAAGAAGAAGAAAAGATGGGTATAGATAGAGAAATAATTTACAGAGAGAAGAAGTATTTGCCTGAAGTATTTTACTAACGGGTAGTTAAATATTAATATTTTTAATATTTTCATCAGTGATTTCGTCTGCAACCTTTAATTGAAATTTTTAGAAACCCCCTCAAATATCATTGATTACTTTTCGGTTCATCCGTGATTCTGTCTACAATGAAAAAAATAAATTGTGTCATTAAGAAGTGAACAATTCCAAATCTCTCGGGAATATGCTGATGGATATTATTCGTCAGTGATTTTGTTTGTAATATACATAATGAAAAGTTTCATTGGGAAGTGAATAGTTTCAAACCTCTTGGGAACACACCGACAACATTATTCGTCGATAATTCCATATGTAATATATATAATAAACAATGTCATTGGGAAGTGAACAGTTCCAAACCTCATAAATATACCGACAAACATTATTCGTCCGTAATCTCATTAGTATAAAACAATTTATATGTCTAGATTGTATATGTATTCCTTAATCATCCATCATGCAAATACTTAAAATTATAACTTAACTCAACACAGCACAATAACCTTAGTTAAGTGTATAATGAAATCATAAAAAATAAATGTTTCATTGTCATGTAATAATAAATTCAAGTCATTGTCATTATATTAAAGTTAATTTCATCTAGAAATATTACATTATAGTTAATTTCATTACGCATTCATGTTGTGCAAATTATTCAGAATTGTCTTCTTCTTCTTCAAATTCATCATCGTCATCTCTATCATAATCTTCTACATTGATTTCATCGCTATCATCATCTTTATTTACTTTTGTATGTCCATTAGTTCTCAAAACATCATTTAACTCAACATCAACATCAACAAAAGTAATCTCAACAATGCAGAAATTTGAATTTTCTTTTAGGTCAGTAGACGAAGCAACTCGACATGGATTAACTAACTCATTAAGTTGAAAGACATCATCTCCCACAATTACTTCATCGTTACCATCCTAAACAACTTGGACACAACTCCTTGGTTTGGTTTTCATTATGAATAACAAGTAAACTCCCGAATGATCCTTTCTAAAGGAAGGAGTGTATGTGTAATAAACTTACTGGCATTGCTTGATGAAAACAAAGACATCATTGACGTTGCAGAGTTTAACCTTTGTAATAATTTTGACCAAACCATGATGGAGATCTATTCTAATCCATTTGTCGGTGGAATCATACCAATAATATTTAAATAAACAAGGCTTTATTTTGTTTCTTATGATATTGCAATTCAATGATATATTTTAACTTCCTATAATAGTCAACTTCAAACTCATTAAAAGTTGATTATTTAACACAAACCTCACTATTATATGTTTTCTACCCTAAACATATTTTTCAATGTGAAAAAAATATTCATTGATAAAATACTCGTTATTGCACTTTATATTTTTTTAAAGACTTAGACATAGTAAATTCAAAGTAACATTAGCATTTCCTCCCAATTGATAAATTTAGTACAAGAATTACAACCATTAATAGTTAATAAGAAATGTGTAATAAAATTAAGTATTTCAAGAATTAAGCATAATTAAACAGTTCTTACATGTGTTCTAAATCATGTGGAAAATTATTTATCTTGTAATTAAGAAATTTGAAATTCAGTCAGCTATGAGTTTTGGGATAGTAAAAAATGATGATGTTGCCCATAAGGGATTATTTAATATATCAGTGTATGATAGTATAAGAGATATTTTTTTTCGAAAGTAATGACATGTTAATTATTATACTTACTGAATAAAACATCTTGATTCATCACAGTTAAAAAACATATAACTATATGCATATTGAATTAAATTTTTTTCATGTATCTTCCACTCATAATATTTTTTTATACAAGTTGTCCAGGATGAGAAAATATTGACAAGTTCTCACTCAAAGACATTTTGTAACACCTTGAGATTTCCTCATGATAAATGCAATTTCCATGAGCCTTGAACTCAGGAAAAATGAGGATTTTATTTTTCAATATTTATAACGTCTTAGTTGCACACACAATGTACTATAATAAATAATAAATGGTTAAGGAAATAAATTAGCATTTGATGTAACAGAAACATAACGGCTAAGAAATGAGAAAAACGTAAATACTTTTTTTGTTTGGTTACAACTCCCAAAAATTTAATAATATCCGAAATACTCCTAATACAAGAAATTTCATGTTACCCTTTAATTGAAATTTTTGCATTAGTAGAAAAATATATAGAATGTATGCGATTGATGAAATAGGAAATTACCATGCTCAAATGAATAAAATTAACCTTAGCTGAGGTTTTGAAAACAAGAATCAAAGAAGAATTGATCCCCCATTGGATGTTAAAAAAAAATCGACAAGGCTTTAGAAGAAAAGGAAAATTGTATTTGACTAAGTGAGGATTGTAGCATGGATGGAAATATATTTAATGGGGTTAAGTAATGCATAAACAAGTAAGATGTAAATAGAAAAAAAATGTCATCCTTACAAAACTAAGAAATTTAGCAAAGTGAGGAAAGAAATAAAAGGATGGAAGTCAGCAACCAACACTACTAATAAGGCCAGTTACCAAATCCTCACCCGTCGATGTGAGATATTACAATCCATCCCTTTTAAGGAGCCCGATGATACCGTCGGTACAATTGGACAGCCAGTGAGGCCGGCTCTGATACCAAATTTCACAGCTCGGCCTAACCTACCAGATATTATCCACTTTGGGCCTTACTGCCTTCACGGATTTGTTTTTGGTGATCACGCATGAATCCAAAATGTGTGTGACAAGTCAGCAACCAACACTAATAATAAGGCCAGTTATCAAATCCTCACCTGCCAATGTGAGATATTACACATTTCCCCCACGTCGTTATGTGTTGGAACGCGATTGATTTTTGTGCTCAATGAGGCTCAAAATAGTACGAGATAAATATTAAGATCTTTTCAATAATAGAAGTCTCGCATATCAAAATCTTAACATGCATATCTGCATGAGATTAAATGAATGTTTTGAACAAAAACAAAACAATAGAAGTTTAATTATGATATATGTGTAATCCCTAATCTCTCGAATGGATACTTCCATCTATTCTGAATTAGGCTTTCAAATTTTGCCTCAAATGATAAATATATGGGTAGATGTTCCATTTAATTGAAGAATGATTGAGAGAATATCATCTTATGTTTACAGATTGTTTGGACGATATTCGTTTCAAACATCTCTATGTGATGTGTATGTAACTTGTTTGAGCATAAATCACTAAAGAAGTGATTGATCTTCGTAAGTGCATCTCATATCTCATTTGGTAATAAATCTCGATAAGTTAGTGGAATAAGTGTTTGCATAAACACGTGATGTCATGACTCTTCTTTAAATTCACCAATCTAGATATGTTTTAAGTATATCCATCAGGAAAACACAAGCTCTTAAGTTATTGGTAGACAAGTAATTGTGCATTCTTGTCTAAGGCAAAACGAGCTTTGCGCTTTACAACCAATAACCCATCATAAACCAACTCCATATTTTTATGGTGATAAAACAAAGGTATATTCATTCTAGCCTTCATATTGTTCTTTGTCTTCCCTTTCACGTTCATAATCGTGTTAAAAATGTTTTCAAACATGTTCTTTTCAATGTGCATGTCATTAAAGTTATAGTTGAAGAAATTGGTCTTTTAATAAGAAAGCTCCCAAAACATATTTCACTTTACCCAATTGTAGGTTACACCAAAACTACAAAAATTCCACTTACCAGATTGAAAACTAAACATAATGTCAGCGTTCTATGACACCACGTCATACAATTCTTCACTCGATGGTAACGGCGGTACAACATCCCTTTCAACTTTACCAACAAAAAAATCATTTTTATTCTTTTTGTACTTGTGATAAGTTGGTAAGAACCATCGATGACAATAAAAAAAAAACTTTACCACTACTTTATAACGTGAATGCCTTGTTATTTTCCATATAAATAGACATGTTAATTTTTTATGTGTGCTCCAACTAGAAATCATTCCATACATGAAAAATCATTGATAGTTCACATCAAAGTTGTCTTCATCTGAAGATTCTGATTCATTAACATATCATAAGTAAAAGTCTCAGATGACAATAACTATTTGAACTCATTAATTAATGGTTGAAGACAAACATCTATATTTTGACCTAGACTATTAGAACCGAGTATGACCATAGATAAAAACATGAACTCTGACCCCATACATATCCCCGGTGGCAAGTTATAAACCGTGAATATCACCGACCAATAAAAATAAGGAGTAGGAAATGACCCGAATGAATTGAATCCGTCTATATATAACCTAAGACTTACATTTTTCGATTCCATTGAAAACTGAGGATATACTCTGTTAAAATATTTACAGGTTTTACCATTGGATGAGTGCAACATGACTTCATCCATCGCATCATGTGGATGATGCCTTGCCATGTGATTAGTAGTATTTGGAGACATGAATAACCTTTGCAGTCTATGAGTGATTAAAAAGTATTTAAGTTTTTTGTATGCGATAACAGTCCTTTCCTTGTGAGTTCTAGGTTTATAACAAGCATGCGTACATGTTCTACACTCGATTAACTCTGCATTTTTAAAGTAGTACAACATACAGAAGTTTGGACACATGTCAGTTTTCTGGTATCCTAGATTGAAGGTTTCATCATTGATTTAGCAGCATGAAAGTTCTTTTTCAGCCTATTCCTTTCAGGTAAAATGCTTCTTCCTCATTCGATAATTCTATCGTAATTGGCCTCACTCAATCCATAATCTAACTTGATGGTGAACACTAGTGCAACAACTGATAATTTATTGTGATTTGTGCACCCATCCCATAATGGTTTGTTGGAGTCTTTCAAAAGATCAAAAAACTTGGACGCGTTTGCATTTGGTTTTTTTTATCTATGATTGAACATTCACCTGCATAACCCCAAGTCATTCCCTGAATATATATATATATATATATATATATATATATATATATATATATATATATATATATATTCATTTGTCCACGCTCCACTATGGGTTGAACCATGTTTTTAAAAATATAAAAAAGAAGTTATTATGAGCATGGAGATTTTTTGCAATGCTATGAACTCTGGCAAGACGAAAAATCTTTAAAAGCTGACTCGATGTGAATTGGTTTATTTAATAGGTTTAGAGGAAACCTATATGACCTTTTTTTTATTTTCAAAAACCAATGTTGAACGTAAAATTTTTTAAAAAAACTAATAAGGTAAAAAAATAAAAGATAACGTCGAGCCATGTAAACTTTTCAAACCAATAATCTGGGATATTAGATAAAAAAAAAATAGCATACATTGAAAAGAGTGAAACTCATTTCCTAACCAATAATCTGGGATATTAGATAAAAAAAATAGCATACATTGAAAAGCAGTGAAACTCATTTCCCAACCAATTTAATATCGAATGATGAATTATCACTATTATTATTATTATAACAATTACTTTTCTCATCATTATTATTATCATTACTAATATTCTCACTATTATTATAGCTACCACCATTACTACTGTTATCAATAAGTACTATCATAATTATTATTAGTATTATTATCTTGATCGCTATCATTATCGTTGTTATTATCATTGTTATTATTATTATTGTTTATACTATTGTTATAATTATTATCACTACCACCATAACTAATATTACCTTTATTTTTATTCTTATCACTATCATTGTTGTTGTTATTATTATTATTACTATTATAACCACAACAACAATTATTATTACTACTACTATTACCACTACCACCACCACCACGATTGCTACTACCACCACCACCACTACGATTACCACTACAACTATGACTATACCACTACCACTACCACTACCATTATACTGCCATCGTAATCATAATTATTATTGTTGTTGTTGTTGTTATCACAATTATTACTATTATTGTCATAATTATTGATATCATAGCCACTACAACCATTATAATAAACTACCACTACTACTATCACCACCACCACCACCACCACCACCACCATCATTGTTATTATTATTATTATATCAAAAATCATAAACTTGTTTTGAATGATATAATAAAAAAATCATAAAAACTTTGACAAAAAGCAAACGAAACAAATAAGAAATCAAACGAAAAAGGATCAAACTAAAATAAATATTATTTATATTGAAAAAAAAACTATAAATTTGATTTGAAGGGTAAAATTAAAAACTATAAAAACTTTGATGAAAGAGCCAAGGGAAAAAATAAGAAATCAAAAGTAGAAGGACCGAATTGAAAAATATAATATTCACAAATTAGAATTGAAGGACTAAATTGTAGACAAATAAAACTCTAACAAAAGAGAAAACGACCATAATAAAAAATTAAAACTAAGAGGATGGAATCTGAAACACCAGCCAAAAATAAAGACGGATTTAGGAGGACTGAAACTATAAAAAAAATTAAATATTAAAAAAATGAGGACTAAAATGAAAAATAAAACATGTGAGAAATTGTAATTTAAGGAAAAAATTGAAAAAAAAACTTTTACCAAAAAAAGAAGGACGAAATAAAAAATTCAAAAATAAGGACTGAAATTGAAAAGCAACAAACAAAGAGGACAATTGTACACTTTAGCTGTCAATAGAAAGAAAAGAAAGAAAGAAAGAAAAATCGATTATCGGTGGCAATCCAACCATTATAAACCCACAAACATCACACCATGTGGAAGAGAACACGGCTATGCATCTAGAGAGATGGCAGATTGCCAGATTTGGCCATCGAGTGGTGTCACATGAGCCACCTGAATGGTGCAGATACCACCCATTCACTGGTGCACGAAGAACACGTGCCAGAAGTTTTTTGATTAAAAAATTAAAAACAAAATATGAAAATACCAAAACACCCCTCATGACTCTCTTAATTATACAAAATACCTATGTGAAAATACAAAAATACCCTCAAAGGAAAATTATTTTTTTTGTCTTTTCTAAGGTTAAAAACATTCTTTTACTGTACATGGAAAGTGAAAAAACCTAAAACACCCTTGTTCAACAACCCAATATTTTTTTGATCTTGAAGAAAAAAAATATTTTTATTATTACGAAACTTGTGAAAAGTCAAGAAAGTCTTTATTTGTGTTAAAAAGTTTAAAAAGATATATACATTCCCAAACAATTTTTTAATTACCAATGAGTCAAAGAAAAAGACCAAAAAATCCAAAGGTTTAAATTTTTTCTATTTAAAGGTAAAAAAATAATTTTACTGAAGTAATCTATGGTAATATCAATCCATGGTAATTTGTGCCAATGAAACACCTATGCATTTTAGCTTTTGTTAATATATATATATATATATATAAAATAAATGGATATATGGTGGCGTGGCTTGTTTATCTATTTAAAATTCGAAATCCGTGAATAAAGATCATGAAGCACCTTGACAGTTCGTCGTTTTGCTGCACCCGCCAAATTTACCCGCCAATAGAGGGTAGAGTGGGACCCAGGATGAAAGAGCAAGCGAGCCAACCCAACCCAACCCACGCCCTCCTTTTCCCGCTTTTTATTAAATTCTTCTTTTGATGGGCCTCCCCTCCTATCCGATGCACCCACCACGACGACACGTTCTCATGATTCCTCCTCACGCGTTCATTTTTTTATTTATCTCACATTTAAATAATAATAATAATAATTAGCTAACCTAAAAAGAATAAAAAGCAGTTAATGCCCTTCTCTTTACGTAAATGCCCATATTCATTCTCTCCCTTACCTTCAGGCATTAGCTTGTTAGGTGATCAAAACTTCCGAGTTGAAATTATGTGATTTGGACCTTTCTATATTCCACCTGTTTTTTAAATATTTTTGGATACCCAAATAATTCGGTTGACAGATTTATTTACTTTTGAATAATTTAAGTTTTCCAGCTGGTTATATACATCTTAATTAATTTCTCATGATTTTAAAATTAATGATAAAATAAATTTTCAGTAGCTTTGAAATTTATAATATTCAAATTAGTAATTTTTATAAAATAAATTCAAAGCATGATGGGTTAAGAGCTATATCTATTATTTAATTTTAAAACTCTCTGTACGTAAATAAATTACTCCTACATTGTTACTGCTGGAAACTTAGCTGTTAATTAAAAGCTACTGTTTTTTCAAATCTAAAAACATGTTAAATGTTTTTTTTTAAAAAAAAATTCTAGAGTGTAATAAAAACTTTCAGT
>Ga0325400_1004454_pt1 | contig 12967 bp, 17 predicted proteins | sample PopdelMetagenome_2_FD_205662 | JGI IMG/M metagenome (GOLD analysis project Ga0325400, IMG submission 205662) | Populus deltoides microbial communities from Bellville, Georgia, United States - Xylem-PdKOR-R1 | ecosystem: Host-associated > Plants > Phyllosphere > Stem > Wood/Secondary xylem...
TGCACGACGTCGGGGCCGAAGACGGCGAACAGGTGCTTGCCGTAGGAGGTCACCTCGTCCAGCACCCGGCCGTCGACCAGCTCGGCCTCGGCGGCGAACCGGCCCTGCGGGCTGGTCACGTGCACCTCGCGGCCGGCGAACCTGGCGTGCTGCTCGCGGGCCAGGCGGAACAGGGTGTGGCCCTCAGGCACCGGCGATCACCCGCTGATCCTGCCCCGGGTGCAGGATCGCCGCATGACCGTGACCCCTGCCCTGGCCCGCCGCGCCTGGGGGACCCTGGAGACCCTGCACGTCACGGCGTTCTTCGCCCCCGAGGTGAACGCCGCCTACGAGCGGTTCGGCGTGCCCGCCACCCGCGCGGGCTACTTCGCCGCCCGCGCGTCGGCGTTCGGCCCGTGCCGGCCCGAGCTCGTCGTCGCCACGTTCTACGTCTTCGCCCCGCAGCTGGTGCACGCCGCCGTCCCCGCGGTCTGGGACGCCGCAGCACCGCAGGAGTGGGCGACCGCCCGCCGCGAGGCGGTCGCCACCCGGCTGCACGACGTGCTCGGCGACCCCGACGTCGCCGAGGCCGTGGACCTGGCCCGCGAGGCCTGCGCGGGGCTGTCGCAGGCGGGCCGGCCGATCTACGCGGCCTGGTCGGCGCAGGAGTGGCCCGAGGACCCGCTGCTGCAGCTGTGGCACGCCGGCCTGCTGCTGCGCGAGCACCGCGGCGACGGCCACGTGGCCGCGCTGCAGACCTCCGGGCTGGACCCCGTGGAGGCCCTGGTCACCGGCGGGCTGGCGTCGGGGTCGGTGGACTTCGTGCGCTCCACCCGGGGCTGGTCCGACGCGGAGTGGGACGCCGGGGTGCAGGGGCTGCGGCTGCGCGGCCTGGTGGACGACGACGGGCTGACGCAGGCCGGGCGAGACCTGCGGGACGACGTGGAGACCGTGACCGACCTGCTCGCGACGGAGGGCTGGGCGCACCTGGGGGAGGACGGGCTGCACCGGCTGGTCGAGCTGGTGACGCCGCTGCGGCAGCGGGTGCTGGACTCGGGCACCCTGCCGGACTGGATCCGCAGCCGCGGGTGAACTGTGGTCCGATGGACCTGCACGACCGGGAGGAGGGCAGCGTGACCGATCCGTGCACGGGGGGTTCCGCCGCCCGCACCGCCGGCGAGGCGATGGTGCGCGCCCCGAAGACCTGCGGCGTGGGCACCACCACCGGGCAGGCGCACGCCTTCTTCGCCGACGACCACGTGCACGCGCTGCTGGTGGTCGACGGTCCCCGGCTGGTCGCCGTCGTCGAGCGCGCGGACCTCGCCGGGCCCGCCGACGCGCCGGTGCACGGCCTGGGCCGGCTGGCCGGGCGCACCGTCGGCCCGGCGGCGCCGGTGGGCGCCGTGGCCGCCCGGCTGCGGTCGGAGGGCCGGCGGCGCACCGCGGTGGTCGACGACGAGGGCCGGCTGCTGGGCCTGCTGTGCTTCAAGCGCAGCGGCCGCGGGTTCTGCACCGACGCCGACGTCGCCGCGCGCGCGGCCGAGCGGGACCTGCTGCCGGCCTAGCGGCCCCGCGCCTTGGCGTAGCGGTCGAGGGCGACCTCGCGCTCGTGCTTGTGGTCCACGATCCGCTCCGGGTAGCCCTCGGGCAGGGCGTCGCCGACCGTCCACGGCTCGTGCACCTTCTTGCCCTCGATGCCGCGCAGCTCGGGCACGTGGCGGCGCACGTAGTCGCCGTCCGGGTCGAACTTCTGGCCCTGGGTGACCGGGTTGAACACCCGGAAGTAGGGCGCGGCGTCGGTGCCGGTGCCGGCGACCCACTGCCAGCCGTGGTTGTTGCTGGCCAGGTCGCCGTCGACCAGGTGCTGCATGAAGTACCGGGCGCCGCGGGTCCACTCCTGGTGCAGGTCCTTGACCAGGAAGCTGGCGGTGATCATCCGCATCCGGTTGTGCATCCAGCCCTCGGCGAGCAGCTGGCGCATCGCGGCGTCGACGACCGGGAACCCCGTGCGGCCGGCGGCCCAGGCCTCGAAGTCCTCGTCGGCCTGCTTCCCCGTCGAGTAGGTCATGCCCCGCAGCTCGTCGTTGAAGTACTCGCGGGCGGTCTCGGGCCGGTGCCAGAGCACGTCGGCGTAGAAGTCCCGCCAGCACAGCTCGGTCGTGTAGGTCTCCACGCCCTTGCCGCTCTTCCCCGACCCGGCGATGTCCGCGAGCAGCGTGCGCGGGTGCACCGTGCCGAAGTGCAGGTGCGCCGACATCCGGCTGGTGGTGTCCAGGTCGGGCCGGTTGCGCTCGTCGTCGTAGCCCTCGATGCGGTCGTCGAGGAAGGCCTTCCAGCGCGTGCGGGCCGCGGCCTCGCCCGGCTCGAGGACCTCGGTGCCGCCCAGGTCGGGCGCCTCGGGCAGGTCCTCGGAGTCCGCGCGCGCCCAGCTCACCGACCGGGGGCGGGCCGCCGGTTCGTGCCAGCCGTGGTCGCGCCACCGGCGGGAGAAGGGGGTGAACACCTTGAAGGGGGTGCCGTCGTCCTTGGTGATGGTGCCCGGGGCGACGGCGTAGGGGGAGCCGGTGCGCACCAGCTCGGCGTCGTCGCCCAGCGCCTTCTCCACCGCCGCGTCGCGCTGCCGGCCGTAGGGGCCGGTGTCCCCGGCGACGTGCACCGTGTCCGCGCCGACCTCGCGGGCCAGCGCGGGGACGACGTCGGCCGGCCTGCCGCGCCGGACGACGAGGCGGCCGTCGGTGGCCTCGTGCAGCTCGGCCAGGCACCCGGCGAGGAAGTGCTTGCGGGGGTCGCCGGACTTCTCCCAGATCGCCGGGTCCAGGACGAACACCGGCAGCACGTCACCGGCCTCGCGGGCGGCGAGCAGCGCGGGGTTGTCGCCCAGGCGCAGGTCACGGCGGAACCAGTGGATGGCGGTCGGCACCGCCCGAACCTACGGAGTGCGCAGGCTCAGCGCCCGGTGAGCGGGAGGCCGAAGTGCGGCCGGTCGTCCGGGCGCACCAGGTCGTGGTCGGCCGGGTGCTGCTGCAGGTAGTGCCGGACGAAGGAGCAGTAGGGCAGCACCGACAGGCCGCGCTCGCGGGCGCTGCCGAGGACCGCGGCCACCAGGACCGTGCCCAGGCCCCGGCCGGCGACGGCGGGGGACACCTCGGTGTGCGGGAGCGTCATCACGCCGTCGTCGACGTGGTAGCTCGCCATGCCGACGACCTGGCCGTCGACGGAGATCTCGAATCGCCCGCGGGACGGGGCGTCCTCCACGTGCACCTGCTGCGTGCTGCTCATCGTGCTGATCCCACCTCCTGCCCGGCTCCGCTGCCGGGGCTCGGAGCCAGCGTTCTCGACTCCGGACAGACAAGGTAACCGCTTCGTTCCGTTTCCGCTCCTGCCCTGCACGACGATCCTGCTCCTCCGGGGGTTCCCGGCGGGCAGCGACGCGCCCGCTAACCTCGACCCGCACCCGGGCCCCCGTAGCTCAGGGGATAGAGCGACGGTTTCCTAAACCGCAGGCCGCAGGTTCGAATCCTGCCGGGGGCACGACGCGACCCGCTGCACCTCGAACCGGTGCCCGCGCGCGGCGGCCCGCCGGGCGCACTGGTCCAGCGCCAGCCGCGCCCCCGGCGGCCAGGAGTCCAGCCGGGCGGCGTCGACCACGACGTCGCCGCGGAACACGGCCAGCCGCAGCTGCCGCAGCACCCGGGCGATCTCCGCCCCGTCCGTCCCGTTGTCCATGCCGCCCATCCTGTCGGCGGCCGGCACCCGGCACATCGGACCGCAGGCCCACCCGGTCTCCACCCGGAGGTGGAGACCGGCGGGCCGGGACCCGGTCGGCTAGCGTCGCCGAGGACAGCGACCCGCAGCTCGACGGCGCCGCCTGCCACGAGCCCACCAGTGAGGATCCCCGTGGCCCGCAGCGTGTACGTCGCCTCCGTCGAGGGCCACTCCGGCAAGTCGATCGTCGCGCTGGGCCTGCTGCACACCCTCACCCGCGAGGTGGGCCGGGTGGGCGTCTTCCGGCCGATCGCCCGCGGTGCCACCGACCCGGTGCTCGCCACCCTGCTGGCCCGGGCCACCGCCGAGGTCGGGTTCGCCGAGGCCGTCGGGGTCACCTACGACGACGTGCACGCCGACGGCGACGCCGCGCTGGCCCGCATCGTCGAGCGCTACAAGGCCGTCGAGGCCCGCTGCGACGCCGTCGTCGTGGTCGGGTCGGACTTCACCGACGTCTCCTCGCCCACCGAGCTGTCCTTCAACGCCCGGATCGCGGCCAACCTCGGCACCCCGGTCGTCCTGGTGCTGGGCGGGCGCGACCCGGCCGGCGCCGAGCAGCTGGGCCAGGCCCCCGCCCGCGCGCCCGAGGTGCTCGCCGCCGTCGCCGAACCGGCGCTGCGGGAGCTGGCCGCCGAGCACGCCGCCGTCGTCGCGGTGGTGCTCAACCGGGCCGACCCCGACCGGCTGACCGAGGGCGTCGCCGCGGTGCAGGCCGTCACCGACCGGCCGGTGTGGGCCATCCCCGAGGAGCCGGTGCTCATCGCGCCGACCTTCGCCACGGTCGCCGCCGCCGTCGACGGCGAGCTGGTGGCCGGTGACCCCTCGCTGATGGACCGCGAGGCGATGGGCGTCGTGGTGGCGGCGATGTCGATGGTCAACGTGCTGCCCCGGCTGCTGGAGGGGTCGGTGGTCGTCGTCCCCGGTGACCGGCCCGACGTCGTCCTGGCGGTGATGACCGCGCACGCCGCCGGCACCTACCCCTCGCCGACCGGCATCCTGCTCAACGGCGGCATCGACCTGCCCGAGCCGGTGCTGCAGCTGATCGCCGGCCTGGGGAGCTCGCTGCCGATCGTGCGCACGCCGCTGGGCACCTTCGACACCACCGCCCGGGTGATCCACACCCGCGGCCTCATCGCCTCGGACTCCCCGCGCAAGGCCGAGCGCTCCATCGCGCTGTTCGACGAGGCGGTCGACACCCGCCAGCTGCTCGACGGCCTGGACGTCGGCCCGTCGACCGTGGTCACCCCGCTGATGTTCGAGCACCTGCTCACCGAGCGGGCGCGGGCGGCCGACCAGCACGTCGTGCTGCCCGAGGGGGACGACGACCGGGTGCTGCGCGCGGCCTCGACCGTGCTGGCCCGGCGGATCGCCCGGCTGACCATCCTCGGTGACGAGGCCAAGGTCCGCGGGCGGGCCTCCGAGCTGGGGCTGGACATCGCCGCCGCCGAGGTCGTGGACCCCTTCGACGAGCAGCTGCGCACCCGGTTCGCCCAGGAGTACGCCGCGCTGCGCGCGCACCGCGGCATGACCGCCGAGGCCGCCTACGACGTCGTCCCCGACGTCTCCTACTTCGGCACGCTGATGGTCCACCTGGGCCTGGTCGGCGGCATGGTGTCCGGCGCCGCGCACACCACCGCGCACACCATCCGCCCGGCCTTCGAGGTGATCCGCACCCGGCCCGGCGTCTCGGTGGTCTCCAGCGTGTTCCTCATGGCGCTGGCCGACCGGGTGCTGGTCTACGGCGACTGCGCGGTCAACCCGCTGCCCGACGCCGCGCAGCTGGCCGACATCGCGATCTCCTCGGCGGCCACCGCCGCGGAGTTCGGCATCGAGCCGCGGGTGGCGATGCTGTCCTACTCCACGGGGACGTCGGGGTCCGGCGCCGACGTGGACAAGGTGCGCGAGGCGACCCGGCTGGTGCGCGAGCGCGCGCCGGAGCTCGTCGTCGACGGCCCGATGCAGTACGACGCCGCGGCCGACCCCGAGGTGGGGGCGGCCAAGATGCCCGGGTCGGCGGTGGCCGGGCGGGCCACCGTGTTCGTCTTCCCGGACCTGAACACCGGCAACAACACCTACAAGGCGGTGCAGCGCTCGGCCGGTGCGGTGGCCATCGGGCCGGTGCTGCAGGGGCTGAACAAGCCGGTCAACGACCTGTCCCGGGGGGCCACCGTGCGCGACATCGTCAACACCGTCGCCATCACCGCGGTGCAGGCGGCCGGCCGGTGACCACGGTCCTGGTGGTCAACAGCGGGTCCTCGTCGCTGAAGTACCAGCTGCTGGACGACGCGGAGCAGGTGCTGGCCTCGGGCCTGGTCGAGCGGATCGGCGGCGCGGGCTCGATCGCGCACCGCGGCCCGGGCGGCGAGGTCACCGTCGAGGCCGACGTCCCCGACCACCGGGCGGCGCTGGCGCTGATGATGGCCACCTGCACCGAGCACGGGCCGCAGCTGGCGCCCGACGTCGTCGGCCACCGGGTGGTGCACGGCGGCGCCCGGTTCAGCGCGCCGGTGGTGGTCGACGACGCGGTGGAGGCCGCGGTCGAGGAGCTCGCGACCCTGGCCCCGCTGCACAACCCGCCCGGCCTGCTGGGCATCCGGGCGGCCCGGGCGACCTTCCCCGGCGTGCCGCAGGTCGCGGTCTTCGACACCGCCTTCCACGCGACCATCCCGCCCGAGGCGGCCACCTACGCGATCGACGCCGGGCTGGCCGCCGACCGGGGCATCCGGCGGTACGGGTTCCACGGCACCTCGCACGAGTACGTCTCCCGGGAGGCGGCCCGGTTCCTCGGCCACGCCGGCCGGTTCGTCGTGCTGCACCTGGGCAACGGCGCCTCGGCGTGCGCGGTCTCCGGCAGCCGGTCGGTGGCCACCTCGATGGGCCTGACCCCGCTGGAGGGCCTGGTCATGGGCACCCGCGGTGGCGACCTCGACCCCGGCGCGCTGCTGCACCTGCTGCGCACGGGCATGACCGTCGACGAGGTGGACACCCTGCTCAACCGGCGCAGCGGGCTGGCCGGGCTCACCGGCTCGGGCGACCTGCGCGACGTGCTGGCCGCGGCGGGGGGCGGGGACGCGCAGGCCGTGCTGGCGCTGGACGTGTACGCGCACCGGATCCGGGGCTACGTCGGCGCCTACCTCGCCCACCTCGGCGGCCTGGACGCGCTGGTGTTCACCGCGGGGGTGGGCGAGAACAGCCCGGAGGTGCGGGCCCGGGTGGTCGACGGCCTGGGCCACCTGGGGCTGACCCTGGACCCGGCCCGCAACGGGGCGCGGGAGCGCGGGACGCGGCTGGTCAGCCCGGACGACGGGCCGGTGCCGGTCCTCGTCGTCCCCACCGACGAGGAGCTGCAGATCGCCCGGCACGCGCTGGCGGTCACCGCCGGCTGACCCGGGCGCACGCCGACCTGCAGCAGGTCCCCGGGGGCGGGTCCGGTGTCGCCGGGCCCGCCCGGGCAGACTGGGGTGCATGGGTCAGGTCGTCGCCACCGCAGAGCACGTCGTCGCAGCCCCCGCCGAGCGGGTGCGGGCCGCCCTCGCCGACTACGCGGGCACCCGGCAGCGGATCGCCGGCCCGCAGTTCTCCGACTACCGGGTCGAGGCCGGCGGGCAGGGGGACGGCACCCGGGTGCACTGGCGGTTCGCCGCCACCCAGAAGCGGGTCCGCGACCAGCTGGTGGCCGTCACCGACGGCCCCGACGGCCTGGTCGAGCGCGACCAGAACTCCTCGATGGTCACCACCTGGACCGTGCACCCGGCCGACGCCGGGGCCTCCACGGTGCGGGTGCGCACCACCTGGGACGGCGCCTCGGGCATCGGCGGGTTCTTCGAGCGGACCTTCGCGCCCCGGGGCCTGGCCCGCACCTACACCGGCGTGCTCGAGCGGCTGGACGCAGAGCTGCGCTGATTCGGGGACCATGGGTGGGGTGACCGCACCGCTCACCGCCGTCCCCGAGCTGGCGGACCTGGCCCGGCTGGTCGGCAACGGCAACGCCGTCGTCCTCTCCGGGGCCGGGCTGTCCACCGACTCCGGCATCCCCGACTACCGCGGGGCCACCGGCTCGCTGCGGCGGCACACCCCGATGACCTGGCAGACCTTCACCCGCGACCCCCGCGGCCGGCACCGGTACTGGGCGCGCAGCTTCGTGGGCTGGCGGCAGATCGCCGGCGCCCGGCCCAACCCCGGCCACCGCGCCGTCGCCGCGCTGCAGGACGCCGGCCTGGTCGGCGGGATCATCACCCAGAACGTCGACGGGCTGCACCAGGCCGGCGGCGCCACCGACGTGCTGGAGCTGCACGGCGGGCTGGACCGCACCGTCTGCCTGGAGTGCGGGGACGTCGCCCCCCGCGCGGAGCTGGACCTGCGGCTGCGCGAGGTCAACCCCGGCTTCCGCCCCGAGCCGGTGGACGACGAGGTCAACCCCGACGGCGACGTCGAGCTGCCCGAGGAGGCCCTGGACGGGTTCGTCATGGTCGACTGCCTGGCCTGCGGCGGCGGCCCGCTCAAGCCCGACGTCGTCTTCTTCGGCGAGACCGTGCCGCCGGACCGGGTCGCCGCGGCCTACGCCGCGGTCTGCTCGGCCCGCTCGCTGGTGGTGCTCGGCTCCTCGTTGACGGTGATGAGCGGCTACCGGTTCGTGCTGCGCGCGGAGAAGGAGGGCATCCCGGTGGCCATCGTCAACTGCGGGCCCACCCGCGGCGACGACAGGGCCGACGTCCGGGTCGATGCCCCGCTGGGCGCGGTGCTGCCCGCGCTGGTGGACCGGCTGGCCCGGTGACCCGCCGCGAGGTGGAGCGCACCGACGACGGCCGGTGGATCGTGGTCGACGGCCGGAGGTGGCGGGCCCAGGACCCGCAGCTGCCCGACGACGTCCGGGAGCGGCTGCTGCACCACCTGGGCGTGGGCCGCAGCGGCGTGCGCGCGGCCCAGGGCGACGACGACGCGGTGGCCGCGGCCCGCGCCCGGGTGCAGCTGGCCAAGACCGGCCTGGGCGAGCGCGGCACGGCGTGGTGGGAGCAGAGCGACGCCGAGCGCCGGGGCCGCTGGGACGCCGCGCTCGCCGCGCTGGACGAGCTCGACTGACCCAGACTGGACCCGGTGCAGACCTTCCTCCCCGTCGCCGACTTCGCCGGCAGCGCCCGCCTGCTGGACGCCCCGCGCCTGGGCAAGCAGCGGGTCGAGACCCTGCAGATCCTGCGCGCGCTGGAGCTGCCCGACTACGGCTGGACGACGCACCCCGCGGTGGTGATGTGGCGCGGGCGCACCCCGGCGCTGGTGCGGTACGGCCTGGACATGGCCGCCGAGTGGGTGGCCCGCGGGTTCGCCGACTCCACCGCCGCGCAGATCGAGGAGTTCGCCCCCGGGGTGGGCAGCCAGGCCGAGCTCGGTGCCGCCGGGCAGCTGCCGAGCTGGCTGGGGGACGAGGCGGTGCACCTGTCACACCGCTCGAAGCTGCTGGGCAAGGAACCGGCCACCTACGCCTCGCTGTTCGCCGGCGACCCCGACGACCTGGACTACGTGTGGCCGCCCGCCGACGACGTGCCGCCCACCCCGGCGCCGGAGGGCCGGCCGGTGTGGGTGGTCCGGCCGCGGGCGCACCCCGAGCTGGGGGCCGCGCTGGCCACCGGCGTGGTGGGTCTGGGCACGCAGTCCGGGGTGGACGTCGACGCCACCGGCCTGGAGCTGCCGGCGCTGCGGGCGCTGGCCCACGAGCTGACCGGCAAGCGGCCGGCCAAGGACCTGCGCCAGCTGGCCGCCTTCCTCGACGAGGTCCGCCCCGGCGACGCGGTCGCGGTCCCCGTGGGCGGGGGGTCGGGGCTGCTGCTCGGCGAGGTGACCGGCGACTACGCCTACGCCGGGCGGGAGCTGCTGCCGCACCGGAGGCCGGCCCGGTTCGAGCGGGTGGTGCCGCGCTCGGCCGTGCGCCCGCCGGCGACCATGCAGGACCCGCGCGCGCTGTTCCGGGTGGTGCTGGACCCCGCCGCCTGAGTCACCCCATGGACTTGGCGCCGTCGATGCCCTCGCGGACGACGTCGGCGTGGCCGGAGTGCTGGGCGATCTCGGCCAGCAGGTGCACCAGCACCTTGCGGCGCGACCACCGGGCACCCGGCGGGAACCAGGGCGCGGTGGGCAGCGCGATGTCGGTGTCCAGGTCGTCGAAGGAGCGCACGAGCTCCTCGGTGGCCGCGGCGACGTCTCCCAGCTCGGCGAGCACGCCGGCCAGCGTCTCGTCGGGGCCGAGGACGAACTGGGCCTCGAAGGCGCCGTCGGGCAGGTCGTGCGCGGCGGCACCGCGCACGAGGAAGCCGGTCCAGATCCGCTCCTGGGCGACGCAGTGCTTGATGGTGCCGCCGACGGTCAGCTCGCTGGCGCCGGTGCGCAGCCGGGCCTGCTCCTCGGTCAGGCCGTCGGCGGTGCGGGCCAGGAAGAACCGGTGCTCGGCCAGGGTGCCGAGCAGGTCGTCGCGTTCGCGGTCGAGGGTCACGGGTGCCTCCGGTGCGGTCGGGTGCGGAGATCGTGGCACCGGGGTCCGACGGCCCGGGTCAGCCGGGCAGCGGCACGTTCTGCAGACGGACCTGGCCGCGGGCGACGACCTTGCCGTCCTCGGCGCGGGTGAGGGTGACCAGCCACAGCTGCAGGGTGCGGCCCTGCTGCACCGGCTCGGCCAGGACGTCCAGCCGGCCCGAGGTGACCGGGCGCAGGAAGTCGGTGGAGTTGTTCACCCCGACGGCGAACTGGCCGCGGTCGGCCACCGCGACGCTGGCGCCGATGCTGGCCGCGGACTCGATCGCGGTGCAGTAGACGCCGCCGTGCACCACGCCCCACGGCGTGTGCTGGTCCGGGCCCAGCTCGAGGGTGCCGGTGACCCGGGTGCCGGTCATCTCCCCAGGCGTGAACCCGCTGGCGGCCAGGAAGGCGCTGGCGGGGGCGCCGAGGTCGGGGGCGCTCACAGCGGTGCGTCCCAGACGAGGCAGAACGGGTGGCCGACCGGGTCGGCGTACACCCGGAAGTCCCCGCCGCCGCCGGGCAGCCGGCGCGCGCCGAGGGCGAGCGCGGCGGGCTCGGCGGTGTCGATGTCGGCGACCCGGACGTCGAGGTGGGTCTGCTGCGGCCGCGCCGGGTCGGGCCAGTCCGGCGGCTGCAGGTCCGGTGCCTGCTGGAAGGCCAGCCGGTAGCCCTGCCCGGTGACGACGACCCAGTCGTCGCCGGGGGAGCCCTGCACCTGCATCCCGAGCAGCTCGCCGTAGAAGCAGGCCAGGGCGTGCGCGTCCGGGGCGTCGATGACGTAGGAGTGCAGCTGACCGATCACGCCCCCATCCTGCCCGGGCCCGGCCGGATCGGCTGGGGCACGATCGGGGGATGACCGCACCGCAGCTGGGCACGCTCGCCTGGGTCCCCGCAGCCGACCGCCCCGACCTGCTCGCCGACCCGGTCGCCGCCGCGCTGCCGGGCCTGACCGGGCCGGCGTGGGTGGCCGGGATCGACGACGACCTGGCCGACACCGCGGCGTTCGGCGAGGCCTACGGGGTGCCGGCGGCGGCGTCGGCCAACTGCGTGGTGGTCGCCGCCCGCCGCGGTGGGGAGACCACGCTGGCCGCCTGCCTGGTCCTGGCCACCACCCGGGCCGACGTCAACGGCCTGGTGCGCCGGCACCTGGGTGCGCGCAAGGCCTCCTTCGCCCCGCAGGACGTCGCGGTCGCCGAGAGCGGCATGGCCTACGGCGGTATCACCCCGGTGGGGCTGCCGGCGTCCTGGCCGGTGCTGGTCGACGCCGCGGTCGCCGCCGGCGAGCTGCTCGTGGTGGGCTCCGGCATCCGCGGGAGCAAGCTCGCCGTGCCCGGGTCGGTGCTCGCGGCGCTGCCCGGGGCGGAGGTGCTGGAGGGCCTGGGCCAGCCGGTCGGCTGACCGACGGCGCTACCGTCGGGAGGATGAGCAGGGACCCCGACCTGGCGCCCGGCCCGACGTCCTACCGGAAGCCGACCGCACCCCCCGCGATGCGGCCGCGGCGGCGGGCGACCTCACCCGGCACGGGCGCGCCCGCCGGTGCGGAGCCGACCGTCGAGCCGGCGCCCGGTGCCGACGCCGGGTGGGGTGACCGGCAGCCGGCCGACGAGGACGAGCGCTACCTCGCCGACCGGCCGCCGCACTGGGGCAGCGACTAGAGCTGGCCGGGCAGGACGGTGGTGCCGGGGCCCGACGGGTCGTGGCCGGGGCCCTGGCCCTGCTGGGCGCGCAGGAGGTCGCGGATCTCGACGAGCAGCTCGACCTGGCTCGGCGCCACCGGGCCGGCCTCCTCGCCCCGCTGGCGGCGCTCGATGATCTTCTTCATGGGCAGCACCACCACGAAGTAGACGACGGCCGCGGTGAGCACGAACGTGATCACCTGGTTGACGAACGCGGCCCAGGTGAAGTCCTGGCCGTCGACGGTGAACACGCCCCCGTCCACCCCGCCGCCGCCGACGAGGCCGATCAGCGGCTGCAGGAACGACTCGGTGAACGAGGTGACGACGGCGGTGAACGCTGCGCCGATGACGACCGCGACCGCCAGGTCGACGACGTTGCCACGGAGCAGGAAGTCCTTGAAACCCTTGAGCATGTGTCCTCCGGTGGTTCGACGGGCACCCAGAGTCAGGGCGGGCCGAGGGTAGCGCCGAGGGTGGCCTGGGTGGCCGCCGTCGCCAGCTCCGCCGCGGTGGCCTCCGCCACGGCCAGCACCAGCAGCCCGGGGTCGGGCCCCTCGGCCGGCGTGGCCAGCACGAGGGCACCGGCGGCGACGACCCGGGTGGCGCCGTCCTCGGTCGTGGCCAGCACGTCGACCCGGTCCCCGGCGCGCAGCAGCGCGGCCACCGCGACGTCGGCCAGCCGCACCGGCGCGGCCACCTGCCCGGGCGGGACCCGGCCCCACAGGCCGGGGCCGACCAGCCGGGCGTCGGTGACCGGTTCGCCCCGCCGCACCGGCGCGGCCAGCACCCCGCCGGCCAGGTCGGCCGGGTCGGCGGCGGCGCCGTCGGGCACGAGGTCGGCCGGCCACCGGACCGCGGTCAGGTCCGCGGCGGTCAGGGGCCGGCCGGCGGGCAGGTCGGTGCCGGCCACCACCACGCGCTCGGTCGCCGGCGCCCCGGGCGCCACCGGCGCCGGACGCAGCGCCAGGGCGAGCGCGAGCAGGGCGAGCAGACCGGCGGCGACCCGGCGCAGGGTGTGCGCGAGGTGCCGGGGGCGGCGCAGC
>Ga0325400_1004455_pt1 | contig 12967 bp, 11 predicted proteins | sample PopdelMetagenome_2_FD_205662 | JGI IMG/M metagenome (GOLD analysis project Ga0325400, IMG submission 205662) | Populus deltoides microbial communities from Bellville, Georgia, United States - Xylem-PdKOR-R1 | ecosystem: Host-associated > Plants > Phyllosphere > Stem > Wood/Secondary xylem...
TGGGTCGTCAGGAACGGTGCCCGCAGGTTGACGTCCATCACGCGGTCCCAGGACGCCGCGGTGAGTTCGGCGAACGGGATGGCGGGGTAGATGCCGGCCGCGTTCACCAGGGCGTCGAGCGGTTGGGCCGCAGCGGCTCTGATCACGACCTGCGTCGCCTGGGTCGGGTCGGCGAGGTCGGCCGCCAGGACACCGTCGCAGGTGCCCAGGGCCTGCTCGACGGCCTCGGCCCGCAGATCGGTGGCGGAGACCCGCCACCCGGCCTCGGAGAAGTCGAGGGCGATCCGGGCGCCGATCCCGCCGGCCGCGCCCGTGACCAGGACGTGCCTCACGCGAGCTCCTTGTCCTTGGTCTCGGGCATGGTCGTGTACACGACCACGCCGACGAGGGCGGCGGCCGCGACGTAGATCCAGATGTAGTCGATGTACCCGTTGGAGGACATCCACGTCGTGACGTAGGGGGCGGTGCCCCCGAACACCGCCACGGCCAGGGCGTAGGGCAGCCCGATGCCGGTGGTGCGGACCTCCGGCGGGAACTGCTCGGCCATGACGACGGCGCAGTTCGCCGAGTACCCGACCAGGAGGAACACGCCGATGAGCTCGATGGTCAGCAGGGTCGCGAAACCACCGCCCTGGATGAAGTGGAAGGCCGGCCACGCGAAGAGCACGAAGCCCACGGCGAAGGCCGTCATGGTGGCCTTGCGCCCGACCCGGTCGGACAGCATCCCGCCGAAGGGCAGCAGGACGAGGAACACCGCGACGGCGATCGTGTTGGCCAGGAACGCCTCGCTCAACGAGACGGCCGCGTTGGTGCGGGCGAACGTCGGCATGTAGTTGATGAAGATGTAGTAGGTCAGCGTGCCGGCCACGGTGATGCCGGCGACGCGCAACGCCGCCCGGCGGTGGGTCGTGAGCATGTCGACGAGCGGGTTGTGCTTGTCGGTCTCGGTCTCCCGCGCGGCCTTGGCCTCGGTGAACGCCTCGGTCTCCTCCACGGTGGCCCGCAGCCACAGGCCGACCAGGCCCAGCACCGCTCCGACGCCGAACGCGATGCGCCAGCCCCACGAGGCCAGAGCGTCCTCGGACAGGGTGTTCGTCAGGATCACGCCCATCAGGGAGGCGATGAGGACACCGGCGCCGACGGAGACCTGCTGCCAGGAACCCGCGAACGCGCGACGGCCGCGGGCCGCGTTCTCCACCAGGAACGCGGACGAGGCCCCGAACTCACCGCCGGCGGAGAAGCCCTGGGCCAGGCGTGCCACCAGCAGCAGGATCGGGGCGAAGACGCCGATGGTCGCGTAGTTCGGCGTGACGGCGATGAGGGCGGTGGCCCCGGCCATGACCCCGATCGTCAACGTCAGACCGGCCTTGCGGCCGTGCCGGTCGGCGAAGTGGCCCAGGACCGCGCTGCCGACGGGGCGCATGACGAACCCGACGGCGAAGACCAGCAACGTCGACAGCAGCGCGGCCGTCGGGTCGTCGCCGGGGAAGAACTGAGCGGCGAACACCGAGGAGAACGTGGCGTAGACCGCCCAGTCGACGAACTCGACGGCGTTGCCGATCGAGCCGGCCACGATCGCCTTGCGTTGTTGCGGGGTGAACTTGCCCCGGGTCGTCACGGGGGACTCGGTGGTCGTCACGGGAGCACCTCTCGAAGGGGTCGTCAGGTGAGTTGCGTACGGGCCAGGTCGGCCACCTGCAGGTGCGTCGCGAACCACACGTCGTCGTGGGAGGCGATGTGCCGCAGAAGTTCTCGTAGGACCACCATCCGCGAACGGTGGCCGATGACGTGCGGGTGCATGGTCAGCTGGAACAGGCCGCCCTCGCTGCGGGCGGCGTCGAACTCGTCGATCCACAGCTGCAGCACCGCACGCGGAGGGGTGTAGGGCCGCAGCGAGCCGAAGCGCTCCATCATCCAGTAGGGGGCGTCGTCGCGGATCCACTCCACCGGGACCTCGACCATCCCCGTCGGTTGGCCGTCGGCGACGAGTTCGTAGCAGTCGTCGTCGGCCATCAGCGAGGAGTCGTACCGCAGGCCGAGGTCGCGGGCGATGCGCAGGGTGTCGTCGGAGAAGTCCCAGCTCGGGGTGCGCATCCCCGCCGGCCTCGTCCCGGTGAGGGTCTCCAGCGTGTCCAGGCTGCGGGCGAGCAGATCGTGCTCGTCGGCCGGGGTGAGCAGGGTGTTCCGTTCGTGGATCCAGCCGTGGGCGGCGACCTCGTGGCCCGCGGCCGCGTAGGCGCGCACCTCCTGCGGGTGCAGCAACGCCGAGACGGCCGGCACGTAGAAGCTGGCCGGCACCCCGAACTCCTCCAGCACGGCGAGGATGCGGCGGGCGCCGACGCGGGACCCGTACTGGCCCTGGGCGAGCTTGCCGGGGCGGGTCTCCCCGTCGCGCAGCGGGATCGTCTCGTGGTCGGAGTCGAACGAGAGGGCGACCGCGACCCGCTTGCCGTCGGGCCACGCGGGGGTCAGAGCCCGACCGGCCCGCACGCGGTCGACGTGACCGCGCCAGACCGGTTCGTCCCACTGCCACGGCTCCTGCTCGCTCACGTTCCCGCCTCGCATCGATGGATCGTCCCGGCCAGAACTGTAACCATGACGGATCGTCTCGCGAAAGACCCTGGATGTGACGGATGTGTTACAGGAAGGCTTGCGGTTCGTCGGTCTGTCTCGAGATTCGAACGTGTGGACATCGTGTGGTCCACGTCACCCGCGGCCGGTTCTTCGCCCGGGGCACCTACTACGATCGTCTCGCCATGAGCTCAGATTCCCGGGTCGATTCGGACCCTCCCAGTACCGACCACCTCCGACCTGCCGCTCCGGAGCCCACGTGCTGACCGAGTGGCTCCTCCTGCTCGTGGGGATCCTCCTCACGCTCGGGACCGCCGTCTTCGTCGCCGCCGAGTTCGCCTTCGTCACCCTCGACCGGTTCACCGTCGAGAAGGCCGTCGAGGACGGCGACCGCCGGGCCGCCGGCGTGCTGCCTGCCCTGCGGACGCTGTCGACCCAGCTCTCGGGCGCCCAGGTCGGGATCACCCTGACCACGCTGCTCGTCGGGTACCTCACCGAACCGTCGTTGGCCTCGCTGCTGAACGGACCCCTGACCGGGCTCGGGCTGGGGGAGGGCCTGGCCGACACCATCGCCGGGATCGTCAGCGTCGTGATCGCCGCCGCGTTCTCGATGGTCGTGGGCGAGCTGATCCCGAAGAACCTCGCTCTGTCGGTGCCGTTGCGCACCGCGGGGGTCGTCGCCCCGTTGCAGCGCGGCTTCACCTGGATCATGGGCCCGCTCATCACCGTCCTGAACGGGTCGGCCAACTGGTTCCTGCGCCGCATCGGCGTCGAACCCCAGGAGGAGCTGTCGGGTGCCCGCTCGGCTCGCGAACTCGCCGCCCTGGTCCGCCGCTCGGCCGACATGGGCACCCTGGACGAGGGCACCGCGAACCTCATCAGCCGCTCGTTGCTGTTCGGCGGCCAGACCGCCGCGGACGTCATGACCCCCCGGGTGCGGATGGAGGTCGTGCGGACCGACGAGACCGCCGCCGACGTCGTGGCCCGCGCCCGCAGCACCGGCCACTCCCGGTTCCCCGTCACCGGTGACGACGACGACGACGTCCGCGGCGTCGTGCACGTCAAGGCCGCCGTGGCCGTCCCGCCGGACCGTCGGCACGACGTCCCCGCCGCCGCGCTCATGGCCGACGTCCGTCGCGTGCCCGACTCCCTGACCCTCGAACCCCTGCTGCTGCAGCTGCGGCAGAAGGGGTTGCAGCTCGCCGTGGTCGTCGACGAGTACGGCGGCACCGCCGGGGTCGTGACCCTGGAGGACCTCGTCGAGGAGATCGTCGGCGACGTCTCCGACGAGCACGACCGCGACCGCGGGGGCCTGCGCCAGCACCGCGACACGTCCTGGACCGTGCCCGGCCTGGCCCGCCCCGACGAGGTCCGCGACGCGACCGGCATCGACGTCCCCGACGACCCGGCCTACGAGACCCTCGGTGGTTTCGTGATGGCCCGGCTCGGGCGGATCCCCGCCACCGGCGACGAGATCGAGGTCGACGGAGCCGTGCTGCGGGTGGCCCGGATGGAGGGTCGGCGCGTCGAGCGGCTGCGCCTGCGCCCCCGTCCCGTCAGCCTGCTGGAGACCGAACGGTTGGAGACCACCTCATGAGCAACGAGGCGTCGCTGATCCTCGCCGTCGTCCTGCTGTTCGGGAACGCGTTCTTCGTCGGGGCCGAGTTCGCGGTCCTGTCGGCCCGACGCAGCCAGATCGAACCGCTGGCCGAGACCAGCGCCCGCGCCCGCTCGGCGCTGAGCGCCATGGAGCACGTCTCGCTCATGCTGGCGGCCTGCCAGCTCGGCGTCACCCTGTGTTCCCTGGGTCTGGGGGCCGTCGCCGAACCGGCCATCGCCCACCTGCTCGAACCGCTGTTCCACGCGGTGCACCTGCCCGAGTTCCTCATCCACCCCGTCGCGCTCGTCATCGCCCTGTCCCTGGTGACGTACCTGCACGTCGTGGTGGGGGAGATGATCCCGAAGAACCTCTCGATCGCCGGCCCTGACCGGGCCGTGCTGCTGCTGGCCCCGCCGCTGGTCGCGATCGGCCGGGTCATCGGGCCGCTCATCCGGGCGCTGAACTCGCTGACGAACGCCGCCCTGCGGTTGATGGGGGTCGAGCCCAAGGACGAGGTGGCCAGCGCGTTCACGGTCGAGGAGGTGCAGTCGATCGTCGCCGAGTCACGCCGCGAGGGGACGCTGGACGACTCCGGTGGCCTGGTCGCCGGAGCGATCGAGTTCTCCGACCGCTCGGTCGGCGACATCGCCGTGCCGCTGGCGGACCTACGGACCCTGCCCCTGGGGTCCACCCCCGCCGACGTGGAGGCGCTCGTCGCGCGGACCGGGTACTCCCGTTTCCCCGTCCTGGACGACGACGGGGAACTGCACGGCTACCTGCACCTGAAGGACATCCTCTACGCCGACGATCACCGGTACGCCGAACCGGTGCCGGAGAAGCGGATCCGGGCGCTGGGGACTCTCGGCGCCGTCGAGGAGGTCGAGGACGCCCTCGCCGCCATGCGCCGCACCGGCGCCCACCTCGCCCGCGTCGTCGACGCGGCCGGGACGGTGACGGGCGTGGTGTTCCTCGAGGACGTCCTCGAGGAACTCGTCGGCGAGGTCAGTGACGCCATGCAGCGCGCCCGCGTCTGAGCGTCACACTGTCAGGCGGCCGGGTTCGCGTCGTGGACGCATCGCGCCAATAGGTTCGTCGCGATGCGTCAACGACACGAACCGGGCGACCCTCAGCGGCGGGCGAGGCGCCGCCCGCTGGGGGTGTCGGCGGGGGCGTACTCGAGGGCGTAGTGCGCGTAGATCCGGGGTTCGTCGTCGGGGCCGAGCTCCTCGTCGGTGCCGAACGTCGGTGCGGCCTTCACGGACTCCTTGGACTGGGCGACCCGGATGTCGTGCCGGCCGACGGCGGCGCCGTCGAGCGGGATCAGCACGACCTTCTTGAACCCCATCAACCCCGTCTCGACCGCTGCGAACAGCCACTCGTCGGTGGCCGCGTCGACGTACACAGAGGCCAGGGTGCCGATCTTCGCGTCGGTGACGTCGAGGACGGGAGCGCCCTTCCACTGGTTCAGGTCCTGCACGAGGATGCTCATGGGCACACTGTGGCCGACGCGGTGGTCCCCAGCCACACGAGTCACCCGCACGAGCCTTCACAGGACTCACCCGCCGCGCTGCCAGCCTCACCCCGGCCCGGATGACACCATGGGCGACGGCATGAGCGAGCAGACCCCTCAGAAGACGACCCTGACCATCAACTGGCTGCAGATCGCCGGTGGCGCCGGTGCGGCGGTCACCTCGGCGGTCCTGCTGGCCGGTCTGAAGAGCCTGGGCACCTACGGCACCCTCGTCGGGGCGGCGATGGGCAGCATCATCGCCTCGACCGCCGCCGCCGTGTACGGCCACTACCTCAACGCCAGCAAGGCCCGGGTCGTCGACGCCGCCCGCCGTGCCCGTGACCGGCGCACCGGCACCGTCCCGCCCGTCCCCGCGCCCCAGGACGACCACCCCGAACCCGCCGACCCGCCCGTGCTGGACCAGGGGGCAGACGAGGGGACGCCCGGCCCGCCGGAACCCCCGCGCCGCAGGCGGTTCCGTCCGTTCCACGCGATCGTCGTCGGGGTCGCGGCCTTCGTCCTCGCCGTCGGCGGGATCTTCGTGTGGGAGCAGGTCAGCGGCGAGAGCGTTGCCGCGACACGACAGAACTCCACCGCCACGGTCAACAAGGGTGTCTTCGGCAACGAGGTGACGAGCTCGGCCACGACCACGCCGACCGAGACCGCCACACCGACCGACACCGCGACGAGCACGGAGACCGGCGCGCCCACCGAGACGTCCACCGAGACGTCCACGGCCACCGACTCCGCGACGGCCGATTCGACGGCCGATTCGACGGCCGATTCGACGGACACGGCGACGTCCACCTCCACGCGGACGAGCACCTCGTCGGCAACCGCGACGAGTACGGCGCAGCAGAGCCAGGATCAGAGCCAGGACGGGGCGGCGAGCACGCCGACGTCGAGCGCCGACAGCAGCGACGCCGCGCTGGCCGAGCCGACCGGGACGGCGACCACCGCCCCCTGATCAGCGCAGCCGGGTGGACTCGTTGCGCCGCAGCTCCTTCGGGACCAGCTCGAGCATCTCGTCGGGCAGCAGCGGCAGGTCGAGCAGGCTGAGTTTCACCCGCGAGCGGCGGCCGTGCCCGGCGGCGTCCAGCCGGATCACGTGCCCGGCCTCGCGTTCGGCCCGTACCTCCACGACCGACCCGGACGCCAGTTCCCCGGACGCGATCCCGTCGATCTCGACGACCGGCGGGCCGGACTTCTCGAGCAGCTCCAGGCGCACGGGTTCGTCGACGCCCAGCACGATGGGCCGGCCGATCCCGGACATCGGCGCGACGGGCGTCACGACGAGTGCGTCCGCGCCGGGGGAGACGACGGGACCGCCCGCCGCGTAGCTGTAGGCGGTGGAACCGGTGGGGGTCGCGAGCACGATCGCGTCGCCGCGCAGGTACCCGATGCGCTGGTCGGCCACCGACAGGGCGGCCGTCACCGTCCCCTTGCCGGGCGTGCGGGCCAGGGCGATGTCGTTGAACGCCACGGCCTCGCGTCGGTCCGAACCCGAGCGCAGTTCGGTGCGCAGGCACAGGTGCGGTTCGACGGTGAACTCACCGGCCGCGATCCGTTCCAGGGCCCCGGGGAGCTCGCGGGGTTCGAGTTCGACGAGGAACCCGAGGTGTCCGAGGTTCACCCCGAGGACGGGGACCTTGCGGTCGACGACCAGTCGCAGCGCGCCGAGCATCGTCCCGTCCCCGCCGAGGCTGACGACGGCGTCGACCGTGTCGGCGAACTCCCGCTCGCCGACCAGAGCGACGCCCTCGGGCAGCCGCGGTGCGTCCGTGCGCAGGCCGACGACCTCCTTGGCGTGGTCGCCGGCCCAACGCTGGACCAGCCGGGCCTGCTCGACGGTGTCGCGCACGGGATGCACGACGAGGCCGAGACGACCGAGGTTTCCGGGGTGCACCCCCGTCACGCTAGCCCGCGATCCGGCCGGGGGCGTCGGCGGTCAGGCCGACTCCCGGATCGAGTCCTTGCCGAGCCGACTCGTCCGGGCGCGGGGTACCACCAGCGGGGTGCCGGTCTCGGGGTCGGGGATGACCACGCACGGCAACCCGAAGACGTCCTCGATGAGCTGGGCCGTCACGACCTCGCTCGGATCGCCCTGGGCCATCACCTTGCCCTCCTTGAGGGCGACGAGGTGGGTGGCGTACCGGGTGGCGTGGTTCAGGTCGTGCAGCACCGCGACCATCGTCCGGTTCTGCTCCTCGTGCAGCTGCGCGCACAGGTTCAGGACCTCGATCTGGTGGGCGATGTCCAGGTACGTCGTCGGTTCGTCCAGCAGCAGGATCGGGGTCTCCTGGGCCAGGGCCATCGCGATCCAGACCCGCTGGCGCTGACCGCCGGAGAGTTCGTCGACGGTCCGCTCGGCGAGCTCGTCCACCTGGGTCCAGGCCATGGCCGCGTCGACGGCGGCCTCGTCGTCCTTGCTCCACTGCCGCAGCAGCTTCTGGTGCGGGAACCGACCGCGGGCGACGAGGTCGGCCACCGTGATGCCGTCGGGCGCGGTCGCGGTCTGGGGGAGGAGGCCGAGGCGACGCGCGACCTCCTTGCTCGGCAGCGAGTGGATCTGCTCGCCGTCGAGGAAGACGTTGCCGACCTTCGGTTTGAGCATGCGGGCAAGGGCCCGCAGCAGCGTCGACTTCCCGCACGCGTTGGGGCCGATGATGACCGTGAACGAGCCGTCGGGGATCTCGATGCCGAGGTCCTTCGCGATGGTGCGTTCGTCGTAGGCCAGCGTCAGGTTCTCGCCGCGCAGCCGGTTCTGGGTGCTCAACTGGGTCCCTCTCGATGAAGTGGAGTGCTCAGCCGCGGCCGCGGCGCCACTGGCTGACCAGCAGGTAGGCGAGGTAGACACCGCCGACGGCGCCGGTCATGACACCGACGGGCAGCTGGGTGGGCGCGAACAGCCGTTGGGCGGCGAAGTCGGAGACCAGCAGCAGCAGGGCCCCGGTCAGTCCGGCGGCCACCAGCCCGGAGCCCACGGCCCCGGTCAGGCGTCGGGCCACCTGCGGGGCGGCGAGCGCCACGAAGGAGATCGGTCCGGCGGCCATCGCGGCCAGCGCCGTCATCGCGGTGGCGGCGACCAGGACGATCATCCGGGTGCGGCCGAGGTCCACGCCCAGCGCCCGGGCGGCGTCGTCCCCGAGATCCATCATGGTCAGCGACCGACCTGCGAAGAGGGTGATGGGCACCAGGATCGCCAGACCGATGCCCAGCGGCAGCGCCTGCTCCCAGCCGCGGCCGTTGAGCGAGCCGGTGATCCAGACCTGGGCCTGCTGGGCGTCCTCGACGCGGGCGCGGGTGAGCAGGTAGTCGTTGGCCGCCTGCAGGACGGCGCTGATGCCGATGCCGACGAGGATCAGGCGGTAGCCCTGGACGCCGCCGCGGGTGGACAGCAGGTAGACCAGGATCGCGGTCCCGCCGCCGCCGATGAGGGCACCGAAGGAGGTCTGCCAGCCACCGCCGTTGAGCACCAGCAGCACGACGAGGGCGCCGGTGACGGCGCCGGAGGTGAAACCGATGACGTCGGGCGAGCCCAGCGGGTTGCGGGTGACGAGCTGGAACACGGCCCCGGCGATGCCCAGGCCGATCCCGACCAGCAGACCCACGACGACGCGGGGCAGACGCAGGCCCAGGACGATGAACTCGTCGGCGCGTTCGCCCTGGCCCACGAGGGTCTTGAGGACGTCGGGGACGCTGATGGGGTAGTCGCCCGTGGTGAGGCTGACCGCGACGACGCCGATCAGGGCGACGACCAGGCCGAGGCAGACGCCGAGGCTGCGGCCCTCGACGCGGAACGAGAACCCGTTCCCCAGCCGGACGGTGCGCCCCTTGCGGGCCTTCTCCGCGACGTGCTGTTCAGGGACCCGCGCCCTCTCGAACACCGGCGCCGTCACAGCTGGGCCAGCCGACGACGACGGACCAGTGCGACGAGGACGGGCGCCCCGAGCAGTGCGGTCACGATGGAGACCTCCAGTTCACCGGGTCGCACCACGATCCGGCCGATGACGTCGCCGAACAGCAGCAGGGCCGGCGCGACGATGCACGAGAAGGGCAGGACCCACCGTTGGTCGGGCCCGGTCAGGGCGCGCACGAGGTGCGGGACGGCGAGGCCGACGAAGGCGATGGGCCCGGCGGTGGCGGTGGCCGCGCCGCACAGCAGGGTGACGGCCAGGGCGGTCAGGACGCGGGTGCGGTTGATGTTGGCGCCCAACGCCTTCCCGGAGTCCTCGCCGAGGGCGAGCGCGTTCAGCGGCCGGGACTGGCTCAACGCCAGGACGATCCCGACCGCGAAGAACGGCAGCATCTGCCAGAAGATCGTCATGTCGTGCCCGGCCAGCGAGCCGACCTGCCAGAACCGGAACCGGTCGAAGGTCGTGGTGTCCAGCAGCACCTGCGCGCTGATGTAGGCGTACAGAGCCGCGGAGATCGCGGTCCCGGCCAGCGCCAGCCGGACGGGGGTCGCGCCGCCGCGTCCGCTCGTCCCGAGGACGTACACCCCGATCGAGACGATCGCGGCCCCGATCATCGCCGCCCACACCAGCTGCAGCCGCGAGGTGATCCCCAGGACCGCGAGGGCGGTGACCATGGCGGCGGCGGCACCGGCGTTGACGCCGAGGAGGCCCGGGTCGGCCAGCGGGTTGCGGGTCAGGGCCTGCATGAGGGCGCCGGACAGGCCCAGCGCCGTCCCCACGACGATCCCGATGAGCGTGCGGGGGATCCGCAGCTCGCGCACGACCAGGACGTCCTGGGAGTCACCACCTCCGCTGCGCAGCGCGTCGAAGACCGTACCGAGCGGGATCTCGCGCGACCCGATCGCCAGCGAGGCCAGGATCGCGAGCACCAGCAGGCCGAAGGCGATGGCCAGGGCCAGCGGGCGGTTGACGCGTCTGCGGCCGGGCGGCGGTTTCGGGCGTGCGGAGGGGACGGCCGCACTCGTGGTGGTGGACACGGGGTGAGGTTAGCCTCTCCAGCTGAGGGTCATGGCCGCCTCACCTCACCCCGGGGCCCGTCAGGGGAGTGGTATCGGTCACGAACTGTTCCTGGACCCCACTCCTGCCGATGGAGGAGGGCGACGGTCGATAGGGTGGTCGTCGGCGAGCGCGCATGGTGCTCTCGCGGTCGAGTGTTCAGTCCGGTCACCGGACGCAGGCCTCCCTCCTGGGGAATCGTCGGGCACCACGGCCAACCCCGTGTCCGATCCTCGGAAGGATCTTCGTGAACTCGTCCGCGCCCCGCGGCCCCCGTACGTCCACCACCAGCAGCAGCTCGGTGCCCACCCCGCGTCGTCGTCGGCGCCCCCAGGGCGGCTCGACCGGCGTCCCCGCCCAGCGCGCGGACGCCCCGTCCCGTCCCGAGGTCGTCTCCGACGCGGTGACCGAGGTCGTGACCGACGACCGCTCGTTCCTCGAACTCGGTGTTCCGCAGCCCCTGGTCGACGTCCTCGTCGAGCGCGGCGTGACCGCGCCGTTCCCGATCCAGACCGCGACGCTGCCCGACTCCCTGGCCGGTCGTGACGTCCTGGGCCGCGGCCGCACCGGCAGCGGCAAGACGATCGCCTTCGCCCTGCCGCTGGTGGCGCGGATCGCGGCGTCCTCGCGTCCTCGGCGCAGCACCCGGCCGCGGTCGCTGGTCCTGGTGCCCACCCGTGAGCTGGCCAACCAGGTCGCCGCGACGGTGACCCCGCTGGCGCAGGCCGTCGGGCTGCGCACGGCCGTCGTCTTCGGTGGCGTGGGTCAGAACCCGCAGGTCAGCGCCCTGAAGGAGGGCGTCGACGTCCTCATCGCCTGCCCCGGCCGACTCGAGGACCTCATCCGGCAGGGTTTCTGCCATCTCGACGCCGTCGAGGTCACGGTCCTGGACGAGGCCGACCACATGGCCGACCTCGGCTTCCTGCCCGGCGTGAAGCGCCTCATGGACGCGACGCCGGTCGTCGGTCAGCGGCTGCTGTTCTCGGCCACCCTCGACAACGGCATCGACGTACTGGTCAAGCGTTACCTGTCCGAGCCGGTCGTGCACTCGGTGGACCCGGCCGTCGCGCCGGTCTCCACGATGGAGCACCACGTGCTCGAGGTGGCCGCCGACACCAAGAACTCCCTCGTGCGCGAACTGGCTGCGGGACAGGGCCGGACGGTCCTGTTCACCCGCACCAAGCACGGTGCCAAGAAACTCGCCAAGCAGCTCACCGCGGCCGGGATCCCCGCCGTGGACCTGCACGGGAACCTCAGCCAGAACGCCCGCGAGCGCAACCTCGGCGCGTTCTCCGACGGCTCGGTCAAGGTGCTCGTCGCCACCGACATCGCCGCCCGTGGCATCCACGTCGACGAGGTCGGTCTCGTCGTGCACGTCGATCCGCCGACCGAGCACAAGGCGTACCTGCACCGCTCCGGCCGCACGGCTCGCGCGGGCGCCGGTGGTCTCGTGGTCACCGTCGCCACCCCCGACCAGCGGGGTGACGTCCGCACGCTGGCCCGCCAGGCCGGGATCTCCCCGCAGTGGACGACCGTCGGCGCCGGGCACGAGCTCGTCGCCCGCCTGGTCGGCCCGAGCGCCGCGTGGGTGGACCCCGCCGACTCGCCCGTCCCCACGGCACCGCCGCAGCCGCAGCGTCAGCCGAAGACCCCCACAGCGGCTCCCAAGGCGTCCACCGGCGGGGCCCAGCGCGGCCGGCGATCAGATCGGCAGGCGGTCGTCCCCGCCGCCGACGGATCGCCTCGTCCGGCCCGTCGTCGCCGTCGCGGTGGCCGCGGTCCGGGTTCGGGAGGTCCGGGTTCGGGAGGTCAGGGTTCGGGAGGTCCGGGGGCGGGGAGCGCTCGCCCGACGCACTGAGCCCCTCCCGTCCTAGATTGCTGAGGTGGGCGAGGAGGGGCGCCGAGGGATCCTCGGCCGGCAGTGGTGGGGGTACAGCCACCCCCACAGTCGCGCCGCCGTCCACCTCGCCTTCTGGCTGCTCGTGGGTGGGATCGTCGGGGCGACCTACTGGTGGTTCAGGGGACGGCACGCGCCCGTCCGGCCGGCGCCCGTCCGCGTCCTGCAGGGGATCGCGGCCGGGCTCGCCGTCGGGCTGATCCTCGTCGGGACCACCTGGCGGTCCCTGACCGACCTGGGCGACGCGCCCGTGTGCTCAGCCCCTCCGGGGGAGGACTGGGGGTCGACGTCCGACGTCGCCCCGTTGACCGCGTCCGTTCTCGCGCAGAAAGTGCTGACCTGGCCCGAGACGGGGCTGGCCATGCTCTACGCCGACGCCCGCGGGCTGACCGTGTGCCGCTACGCCGCCGCCAACT
>Ga0325400_1004457_pt1 | contig 12962 bp, 8 predicted proteins | sample PopdelMetagenome_2_FD_205662 | JGI IMG/M metagenome (GOLD analysis project Ga0325400, IMG submission 205662) | Populus deltoides microbial communities from Bellville, Georgia, United States - Xylem-PdKOR-R1 | ecosystem: Host-associated > Plants > Phyllosphere > Stem > Wood/Secondary xylem...
TTCTTCAAGTAAACTGTTTAATTGGATGATAAATCTGTATCGATGACTGGAAACTTTGTCAGCATGGTAGTTAATGATTTGGTGAAGCTTATCTTGATACAAACATGTTTAAAAATCTTGTTTTGTTGATAATGTTCAGTTGAATTTTGAACCTCCTATTTAGAGAAATGTTATTTTGTGCAAAAAACATAGAGGAGAGCTGGTTTATAATGTGCAATCCTCTCATGTGCTAGTATCAAGTAGAATAGCTAAAATGCATGGGCATGCTAGGTCTAAATTATGTTCATGTGAAACTAAATACTTTGGCTTGCCATTGTCTATGAAGCAGCTCTCTAAGGTCATTTCTGATCCAAGTGGCTGTGTATGGAATCGGGTGAGGAAGGTTTTAAAAGTCAGAATGTTGGGTTTGGGATGATATGTTGCACGTCTACTTGTTTGTTTTTATATTTTAAAAGTATTTTTGAAAAAATTTAAATTTTATTTATTTTTTTTTGCTTCAAATTAATATTTTTTTGATATTTTTAAATCATTTTTATGTGCTGATGTTAAAAATAATTTTTAAAAAATAAAAAAATATTATTTTGATATATTTCTGAGTGAAAAACACTTTAAAAAACAACTACAACCACATTTCCAATATTAATTAGTGATAGAGGCGGAAGCTATTAGGATAACAATATATAAAACATAGAAGATTTGATGATAAACAAAATTCAGTTATGAATTCTAAATTTATAATTTTATTCTATAAAAATAAGATTAACAATATCTACATCTTTATAAAAATTTTAAATAGATTAGAAAATCTTATTTTTATTGGAAACAAATAAACATATGAAAGCATAAAGAAATTAACACAATCCAAAATAAAATGATAAATCTAGAAAAATCTAGAAAAAAATAATAAAATTAGTCTAAACAGAAATTTCTAGGTCTGATTTTAGAAGATCCAATAACCGGATAAATAGTAGAACGATTCCTCATAAGAAAACTTCATGTGATGTAACTAAATATTTTCTCATGTATAGATATGTCTCAATAGTTTATAAAACATTATAATCCATGTAATTTATTTATGGCATATTCTCACCTAACTATAATAAATAATCATCCATATGCTTAAAAACTTTAGTTTTATCAAACTCGGTTGCATAAATTAGTTTGCAATGGTGAAAGGATTTATCTATGATGAGACCACCGGTTCTTGGCCCACTTGCTAAATTTTATGGCAACGAGACCACCGGTTCTTGGCCCTCTTGCTAAATTCTCTGGCAACGAGATCATGTGTGGTAAGCTCTTAATGGTGAAGATTGCCTGCTGCTAGGTCCAAAAACCATATGGAGGCTATAATTATTATACCCTATATTAAAAATAGATTATTATTTTATTGTGAATTTTTACTATGAAATGTTAATTTTATCTTTTGATGGGCAAACTAATAAAGCACGGTTAGACGGTGTTTAGAGATGGAAAAGTCTTTTTTAAGGGACACATTGATCATTATTAGAATGGGAGGAGTTAGACGATATTTTTACATTTTTTTTTTGGAATAATATGATTACTTAATTACCCTTAAAAGAAAAAAAATAACTTGGTCTACATGCTTTTCAGTCTTTGATTTAATTTTTAAATAAGTAAGTTATTTCATTCCCTTTGGAAATTAAAAAAATTACCTTCGGGAGTTCTTTTGTCATTTAGATGTGGTGATTTGACAATTGTTGAGTGTCATTGGACAGTAGAATAATTTGAAAAATAAAAAAATTATATAAAAAAATCAGAAACATGTAAACAATGTCCGCCGCTTTTGAACGACACATGTGACGTCGTCCAGTGACCAAAGCGGCTTGGTATCCCCCTCACAAATAAGTGGTGCACATAGCCCAACGGTCATCGAGGTGGTGTGTGTGACTTTTTATTTTTATTTTTTTTTCATGTCTCCTACAAGATTTTCATATTACCCTTAAAAAAAATCAAATTTGACCATAAGGTTTGTTGTACTTAAGATTTTTTTTTCTATTCTTTTTATTATGATTTTAAAAATTTAGAATAATTTATGCAATTAAGGGTTTTTTTTTTCAATTTCATCTTTGTTCTTTTAATTGCAATTTTTTTATTTAGAATAATTTATTAAATTAAGAATTTTTTTGAATTCCATTCCCAATGGATATTTTCATATTTCAGATTTGGTTTATATTCTTTTGATTACAGTTTTTTTAGATGGTTTTTGTAATTTTTTTTTATTTTGCAATTTCATCATTCTTTAATTTTTTTTTCCCTTTCAAATCTAATATTTTTTTTATAATTGTATTTTTGTTAACTTGAAATATTTTTTAGATTGATTTTTTATTATTATATCCTCCAACATTTAATTAACTGAGTGTTTAGATTTTTAGTTGAGTTCGGACCTAGAATTTAACAATTTACGGGTTTAAGAGATTAACTCTGATCTACAAACTTGACACGAGTTTTCTTGGTTTTTTTTTCTTTTTTTTTTATCCTCCAACATTTTGTTATTTTTAATTCACTTTCTATGGTATTTTTTAGTTATTTTGAAATAACACGGGTTGCCTTGTTTTTTTTTTTATCTTTGTTAAATTTAGCTTTTCTAAAGGAATTTTGTTTTAAAATTGAATTAAATTAATTAATTTCATCCTCTAATATTTAATTTTTTAGGTGTTAAGCCCGGGTTTACAAAGTTCACTCGGGCTTGCTTGGTTTTTCTTTTTCTGTTTTTAAGATCTATTTGTTCTTTCAGATTTCATTTTCTAACAATTTTTTTTATTATCTTTCTATGAGATTTATCTTTATTTTTTAAATAACAAGGGCTGCTTTAGTTTTTTTTCCTGGTCTTTGTTAAATTTAGCTTCTTTAAAAGAATTTTTTTAAAAAATTAAATTTATTAATTTCATCATCTAGCATTTAATTTAGCATGTGTGAAGCTATTTAGTTTAGTCAAGATCTATAATTTAATGGATTATGAGTTTGAGAGATTAACTTGGGTTTACAAAGTTCACTCGGGCTTGCTTGATTTTTTCTTTTTTTTTAAGTTTTTTTTCAATTTCATCCACCAACATTTTATTATTTCTTTATTCATTTTTTATGGGATTTTTTGGTGGTTTTGAAAGCGACATGGGTTAACTCAGATTTTTGTTTATACCATTGTTGAATCTAGCTTCTTTAAAAGAAATTTTATTTTTTGATTAAATTAATTAATTGCATGAAAGTAGCATGAGATGCTCGATTCATGATGTTTTGTTTTTTGTTTGCTTTTTGGACCACTGCTCTGACAACACATGCGATCTCTTTTAGTTACTAAATTCTTATATTTTTCTTATTCCTTCTAAAACATTAATATCACATAAATATTTATTTTTATATTAAAAAAATTAACCTGACCTGCAGTGTAGCGCATGTCATTTACTAGTAAAAGTTCTATTTGTGGTCACACTCATCAATATCCATTTTGGTGAAAGATAGTGGCTTGTATTGTGTTCAGGTTGAGACAACGAATAGAGTCTTGATGGTGAGCTTTAAGTTTTTTTTCTATGTGTTTGGTTTCATGTTATATTAAAAAATATTAAGATGGTGACGCATTGAATCGATTTGGTCCAACTATAATTAACCTGCGAAACCCACAATATAAGATGTGAGATCGTGATAAAACCACAAAACTCATACCGAAATAAATTTGGAAACTCAATTATAATGAACCAAATATTGAAGGCCAAAAGCAAAAAAAGAATTAAAAAAAAAGACCCAAAAACAATTGCCAACAACCTTTTTATTTAATCATTATTAAAATTAATTAAAAAAACCAAGTCATCCCTAAGACTAAATGATTATAGCAATAAATAATTATATCATGCTTTTAAAAGTAAAATCTCAAAAAACAAAAACCTAGACTCAAGTTAGGTGTTGTTTTGCTTATAAAGGCATTATAGTAATTTAATCGTGCGAAAAAAAAAGTAAAAGTATAGTAGTAACCTTAATCAATTCAAAAACATCTAATTCATAGTAATTGAAAATGAGTAAGTATGAAGTTTTTTGAAGGACAAAACGGTAAATTTATAGTTTCAATCTATAGTAATTAACCCAGGTGAATATTTTAAACATGGATTAATCTTTCAAATTCACAACTTGTGAAATCGTAGACATGGGTTCAACCGATAAGCTTTATTCTTAATCAATTTAATATTGAATGATGAAATCAGAAATAAATTATCAATTTAAAAAATTTACCAAAGTAAAAAAAAATATCAATAAAAATAATGAACATCAAATCTGATAGAAAAATAAATGAAGGAGAGTGAGACTGAAAAAAATATCAAATTAAAAAACTATATCAAGTAAAAAAAAACAACAATCAAAGGAATAGAGACAAAGTCTGTCAGTCTAGAAAATTGAAGGATGATCAATTGAAAACAAGTCCAATTTTAGAAATTAATTGAAATAAAACAAATAGGAATAACAAAAGGAGAGACTAAATTAAAAGAAAGAAACTTAAAAGGCTGATAAGCAAATCAGAGAGTTAGGCATGAATTTCTATGAGGAGAGATAAAATAAATAATGAAAAGGTTGTTGGTACTGAACGTAAGGTCTGTTGAGCCTCCCAATAAGAAAGATAACATCGGGACGAGTCGAATGATGCAGCAAAACAGAGGTTTTGACCATTAAAGTCAGTCGTACGCATCATCATAAAATAGTAGAGCAACTGAGACATGCAACGCACACACCAATAACTTTTTTGTTTTTATTATTTATCAAAATACCACATTACCCTCAGGACCAAATAATTATTATAAGAAAACCATTATGAAATTATGAATAAGTCCATGTAGTCAAGCTTTTTAAGGGCATTAGACTCATTACATTATGTTTGAAAAAGTGAAATATTAAAAAAAACCTTTAGAGCATTGTCAAGTGTTTTTTTAGGGCAATTAATGTGTAAAAAAATGATGAAAAGACCAAGATACTCCTAAATAATTATAGAATGACAAATGAACACCGTAAAAAGACTATTTCACCATTGAAAGTTAGTCCTTTGTGATGTTTTAAACAAAAAAACTGTGAATTCACTTTTACAATCCCCAATAATTCACAACTTGTGCACATGATTGTCCGATAGGGTTTAGATTATGATATAAATGCTAACAGCATAACTCATTATTTTACTTCTTCTCTCACTAGATCTAGATAAATACTAGTATATTGACCCGCGCTCCGCGGCAGTTCAATATCCTTTTTTATTAAATGTAAAAAACATATTGAGTATAAAGAATGTTTTAACCTTAGGTCTGGCACCATGCCAGACCCGTGCCTAGGTCTGATACCAAACATGGTTGCTAAATTCAAAGCTCTTGGGCCTGACATTGTTGCAAGACCTAAGGCCTTTGGGTTTGTGTGGTACCAAGACCTAAGCAAATAACAAACAAACAGATGACAATTGTGCACTTTAGTTGTTAAAAAAGAGAAAAGAAAGAAAAAACACAAACAATCGATCATTGGTGTCAATCCAATCATGATATGTCTACATGCGCCGCACCATGTGAAATAAAGCACGTCTGCACTTCTATCTAGATGGCGGGTGACCAGATTTGGTCACCTGGAGGCGTCTCACGCGCCTTCTTAATGGCACGAGTGCCACCCACTCGTTAGGGCGTGTGAAACACGCGCCGGCAGCTTTTTGAATAAAAAATAGAAAAGACAACGTGAAAAATACTAAAATACCCTTCATGATCCTCTTAATTACACACCACACTCATTTTACTATCGCAATCAACAATAATCTATATCTAGAGTTACGGTGAAAACCCCACACTATGTAACTTCGGTGAAAACCTCACACCATGTAACTTCTTCTTTATAATATTTAAAATTAGTGGTTGGGTTTAAAATAGGATCCATGATATTCAAATCTTGTTTAGATTGAGATTCATTCCTATGGATTGATTGTTTTTTTTTAATAAAATGAACAATTAATTTTTTTTAATTTTTCTTGATAAAGGTCATTCGCATCTGGATTGATCATTATACAGTAGAATTTGAGTCAAATAATCAACATGGTGTGTTGAACTAAGAAGAAAATGCCTTATCATAACCAATTTCTTTTGGAAATCTCCATAAATACAACTTCCTTTTCTTTTTCTGAAATTGACATCACATTACGTAACTCATTATACACCCAAGAAAAAGGAAAATTCCATCATCAATTCTAATATATTTTTGGATATACTATTAATTTTGCTTTTATAGATTTATCAGTGTTCCATTTCTATCTCACAATTTAAAATTTTTCAATGTTATCCCTCTAATTTTTCTAAAACTTTCAATTTTTCTCTGTACTAAACAACAAGTGAAAAAAAATTACTTTTGTTCATCTTTTTATATTGTTTTTCTTATTTTTCTCTCAAATATTCATAAATGTTATAATATCTCATAAAATCACTTAAAAACCTTAGATAAACCTAAACAATGAGAAAAAAAAAAATGTTAGCTATTTAATGTCTAGGGTATCATTGAAACGTTTTGAAATCTAGAAGTGTAAAACTTGGAAATCTTAAACTACAAGGGTATAGATGGAACATTTATGAATCTCTAGGGGCAAAAATGAAGTTTTCACCCCATTATTTTGACTTTGTGTGGGGAGGGGGTGGCCATTTCGTAGTTTACTCTAAAAAACAGTCCCATTTGGCACTACTTACACTATAAACACCCTCACTCGAAATATTTCATTTTGCGAGCCAACAATCAACAGCATTTCTCAATTTAAACCCCAAACAAATGGCGGGAAAAGAAGAGCCAGTTCCATTTTCTTCTCCTCTTCTGAAACCGAAAATGGAAGATCCTCCAGACTCTCAGATTTGTTGGAGAAAACAAGTCGACGAGAACCTGAAGAGGCTCCACTCGCTCCAATTCGGCGCCGATTTAGCTCTCGAGAAGCGCGATTTCTCGGCGGCTCATTTGCTCTCTCTTCGCCTTCTCGGCTTCCTCGACTCACATTCTCTTTCTGATGCTGATGAGGCCCTCACTCGGACTATACGCCGTGACGCCGTCTCCAAGCTCGACTCGGCTCGCCGGTCCCTCGCTCTTGAATCTGATCGGTAGTGTATTTAGTTAGATATGGTCTCCATGTTTTTGCTCTTGATTGATTGCTTGTATGTGATTGTTAGGGTTTCCTGGTTCTAAATTAGCTGTATTTAGATGTGGCATGGTTTATCTTTAAGCTTATTTTGGTTATATTGAATACTGATTTAATCATGGTGATTAGTATAGGTAAAAATGAAAAATAGAAATGAAGATGGTTAGTAACCGGATTTTCTAGGTTTCTAGTTTTTTCTTCTTTTTTATTGATTTGTTTGAATTGTTCAATTTTAAATTCAGATGAATTGAATGCTAATTTGCACTTGAAAATTGGTAACTGGGAACCTAAAGTGAAGGTATGATTTAATTGTTGAAGTTTTGATTTAAATTAGTTGAAAGCTAATTTAATTATAAAACTAAAATTAGAAACCAAGAAGTGATAGGACTGACGGAGTGCGATAATGCAATTGAATTCTGAAAAAGATACTTTTGAAGAGGAATGCTCACTGTTTATCTCCGGACTCAAGTTTCGGCACAAAACGAGGCAATTGGATTTTAACTATATACATGAACTTCAGTATCTTTGCTAGGAGCTAAAATTCATGTCTTGGATGTTTTGTTTTAACATCATAAATATTTTGTGGTTCTATGAGTGTAATGACTTGTGATCCTTGCATGGCCAGTCGAGCATTTGAGCAAGCAGGTAGAGCTCTTGGGCAGGTTTTTAGCAGAAAAGGAGATATTGACATTGAGAAGATCAAGCAGTCAAAGTACTTTCGTGCTCTTCTTCAGAAGTATAATATAAAGCTTTCAAATAAATTGGTATGTAATATAAATCAATAAATTGGCTTTCATGACTTCAATTCCTAGCTTTCCAACTGCCAAGAGGCAGTTATAACTTCAAAGAGCTGGACTTTTTTTTTTTTTTAAATTTCCTTCTATTTTTCTCATATTTTCTTCATATGTTTAACTGTTTTTTTTTTTTTAAATCATAATGTCCAAGACTGTGATCCGCAGTCCTCTTCTGAATAAGCTCTTTATATTCTGTTCTAAAATTCAAATAAGGTGTGAAACTGTCAAATTATTGGGTCCTTGACCATAATTACTATGTTCTTTTCAGGATGACAGAAAGGATAGGCAGGAAAAATTGAGCTGCAGTACATCAAAGGTTATGCCACAAGCAAATTTGGCATCCCTATATGGAAACAACACCTCAAAAGCGAATAATAGCTTCCATAAGAGTATGTTGAACCCGAAAAGTAATATCTCTGAGGATCACATGATTATAGAAAAGCCCCACTCACATAACAACCATCCTAAAGGATACGGTCTTTCTAGTTTTATAAAACTTCAAGAGGAAGAAAGAGGTTATGGAAATCCTGTGGGATCAAAACGTTCACATGTGGAAATCAGCAGCCCTAGAAATGACAACGCAAATTCACCAACAAACAATGAAGAAAATAAGACTGATGGTTCTGGCAATGGATTTGTTACTGCAAGAGCAAAACTGGTATCCATTCACTTCTAACTACCTGTCCTCACCTTTTCTGTCATTTCCATGCTAATACTTGAACTAGAATTCTTGGATGCATTCATTTTATGCCTGCAACATACACATGATCTAACATCTATATACTGAAACCTATCCAGAAAATACCAAGTCAGAATCACTGGCACAATTAGGTGGCTTGTCCATTTACCATTACAAGCAGTATGCTTTGAATCATAACCCTTATTGCAGTCTTATTATTTTCTGTCTTGTTTCCTGTGTAGCAGTATTTTCTGGTCTAGCATCGTGTATAAATCGTTGACTTCAATGTACCATGTCTTTAAGCAATCAAAATGAGCATAATGGAATTTATATTATTTGTATGAAGAAAAAACGAATTCTTATCATTTTGCCTTTAATATCTCTTTGTCTCAAACTCCTACATTAAACATGTAGAAAAATTTGTTTGACACCACAAGATGGGTTATGAAATCCGAAAAAGAAAAATCAACCTAAAATATTGGTAAGCATCTTTTCTGCCATAGATTCTGTAAGTTAGAATTCTTAATTTAGAGAACTACTTACTAAAGTAGAAACATCTCAATATGCCAACTAAATTTCATACCTGTCACAAGGTTTGTTTAAAGAGAACTCAAATGTCAGTTAGAGTTGGGAGTACTTGTAAAAAATGATCTTGTGCTGGAAGTATATTCGGTTCAGTGCTTTAAAAGTTTAGCATCGTTTTCCTTTCTTATCATGACCTGTGGGACAATTGTAATCACCGTCTCTGCTCTTGTATAGGAAATGGAAGCAAAGCAAAAACGTGGCTTGGCAGGATCACCAAGTACATCTGTCTCCCCACAAAGTGATAGCACAAACAGAGGATATGGTGCGAGATCATATGGGTTTTCACGCCGTGGTGTTCGAGGTAATTTTATTCCACCCATAAAATCTAATGGGGGCAATACTGGAAATGTGACTACACGAGTTGCTGGAAAGAGCGATGATGCATCGGATGACTCGGCAAAGAGATGGTGAGTTATGTGGTTATAATTTCATGGCATCAGAAGTGAGTTAAAATTACTCATCAGTTCTTAACGCTGTAAATTGACAATTGCTAATTTATTAAAGTCTTTATAAGATGGTTTAACCATCTGAATGTGTCCTCTGGAGTAGTTAAAACTTGGAGGTTTCTATTGCAAAAAATACTCTTACTGAACCTCATTTGGAAGTCACAGGACAATCTAATAATGCCTTTTCGAACTAATTGTACGTGATATCCTTTCACCTGTCAATAAACTTATAATGCACTCCCATTTTGATTTAACAGAATAATTTCGCTTTTCTCTGCTCAGTGGGCAGAAGTAATGTTTGATATTGTATGGTCTGGTTTACAACGCCAGCCTGTGTCTCTAGTCTGTCCCCCTTTTTTCAGTATAGATGTTGACTGGTAATCAGAGTGAGGCATACATTCACTAAGTTTAAAGTTGCTGTTTGTTTTAGTTTGGAAATGCTATGCGGTCCTGATGGTGAACTTCCTGAAAAGTTGAGGAATTTGGAACCCCGTCTCATTGAGCATATTAGTAATGAGATTATGGATCGAGATCCTAATGTTCGGTGGGATGATATAGGTACAATATACTACCTCACACTTCTTACCTCAGTCAACAACCTGTTTTAGTTCCCATCTATTCCACTTTGATTTGAACTGCTTTCCTGGCAACGTTGTAGCTGGCCTGGATCATGCGAAAAAATGTGTGACTGAGATGGTTATATGGCCTTTGTTACGTCCTGATATATTTAAAGGGTGTCGTTCTCCTGGAAGAGGTCTTCTTCTCTTTGGCCCACCGGTAGGTACTGAATCCAAGTAATATCAAGGGAGATACTCTCTACTTTATAAATTTAATGCTTTTCATGTTTCAGGGAACAGGAAAAACAATGATTGGGAAAGCAATAGCTGGGGAGGCTAAAGCAACCTTTTTCTACATTTCTGCCAGTTCATTAACTAGCAAGTGGGTATGTGTTCATCTTACTTCTTCAGAGTTTCCCTAACTGAATTTTCTGTTCATTCAACAAAATATCTGATGATTGGTCACATTTAAAACAATTGGGATAGGTTGCAAGGGCTATATTAGATTATACTCCTGAACATCTTGCTATTTTTTCTGAACTGTTCATTAATGTGCTAAAGAAAACAAAAGAGAGGAACCTTTTACTTTCTTACAATTGAATTGATGCCTAAACATTGTAGGACATACTACTTAACTTTTGAAAATTGACTCGTGACTGTAGATTGGGGAGGGTGAAAAGTTAGTGAGGGCGTTATTTGGTGTTGCCAGTTGTCGTCAGCCTGCTGTAATTTTTGTTGATGAAATAGACTCCCTTCTGTCTCAGGTATAGTATTTTCTGACCCTCGCTGCTACACTAGGTTCCTGACTATTTATACCTATCAAGCAGGTAAATGACACAGATTGTTTGCATTTTTTTTTACTATGAAATACCTTTTTCTTGATCCTTCACAGAGTGCTTCCCATCTACAGGCAGGGTTACTTCGTGCAAACATGCAATAACCCCCTTTAATATCTCTTTATATCAATTAGATGGTATTCATTTCAAATAAGATGTTGCACTTAAAACTTTCACATCGATTGCAGCGAAAGTCAGAAGGTGAACATGAATCAAGTAGACGACTGAAAACACAGTTCCTCATTGAAATGGAAGGCTTTGACAGTGGTAGTGAGCAAATTCTACTTATAGGTAAATTTTTAGTGCTGAATATCAGATTCCATTGCAATATATGCCCAAAGTTTTGAGACATTCAGGTCTGCCTGCATTCTCTTTCCCCCCTCATGCCTTTTTCTCTCCTAAAGTTTTGAGCTCCTTTGGAAAGAAACTGATTGAGGAAACAAGATTCTCATGCTTTGACACTAGTTCTGCGTTAGGATTTTCCTAGTAGTGAATAGAGAATCTGTGCAGTGCAAATCCTTTTCATGTTCCATATAATGGAAAAGCAAGCCCCTTTTGCACCCACAACTTCCTATTCCACCACATCTTATTTTCAACCAAGCAATCCTTATGCCTGTCCATACCATGTGCCGGGTAAGTGTACTTCCTGGTCAGCATGCCACGGCAACAACATAACAATAGTCTCACTCTTACTCATTGAAACAAACATTTTTCCCTTTTACGAAGGGATTTGCTCTTTGCTAGTCAAACTTCTTCACCAACACCATTAGTATTTGGTAAATATATGTGTTTTTCAGGAGCGACAAATCGACCCCAAGAACTGGATGAAGCAGCACGTAGACGCCTTACTAAAAGGCTTTACATCCCCTTACCCTCGTTAGGTGCAATCCAAATTCTTGTATGTCTTTCAAGTTTGTGAATGAATAAATAAATGAAGTGACTAACCTATTGCTTATTGGGACCTATTGCTTATTGGGAATCAAGAAGCAAGAGCCTGGATTGTACGTAATCTCTTAGAGAAGGATGGACTATTCAAGCTTTCCAAGGATGAAATTGATACCATATGTAGTTTGACTGAAGGTACTTAGTTCAAGCATTTTGGATTCAGAACTCCCTATACTTCCTCTGTTATGTTTTGATTGGTGATCTGAAGGGGGTTAGTGTCTGAAATTTTTCCTGCCTTGCGTGTTTTTTTTGCTCAGGATATTCAGGATCAGACATGAAAAACTTAGTGAAGGATGCATCCATGGGTCCGCTAAGAGAAGCTCTCAAACAGGGCATAGAAATTACCAAGCTGAAAAAGGAGGATATGCGATCAGTTACTCTTCAGGTAAAAAAGCGTACATTGATAAAATTACATGCTCTCCTAGTAAATTTGGTGGTTTTTATCAGTTGTTTACGTTGAATTGAATATATCTTTTTTGGCAAAAAGGATTTTGAAGATGCATTGCAAGAAGTGAGGCCCTCCGTTTCTTCGAATGAACTCGGTACGTATGATGAATGGAACAAACAATTTGGAAGTTTATCTCTCTAGGGATCAATTTGATCAACGTAGGAAGAAAAAGACGGAAAGTAAATCACTTGTAGCTGAAGACGGTGCGTTATTTGCCGTGTGCAATCCTTCACATCCTAAATGTGAATGGAATTTTGATGTGATGGCGCTATGGATGATAGCAATTAGCTCACAACTTTAACGACCAATATAATCAACACCTCCATCCGCTAACGTGTTCTTGAGTCATGTCACATAAAATTTCCAGCAAATAATTGCCCTTTACAATAAGTAATTATCTGTTTTATCTATCTTTTTGCACGACGACGGGTAAGCGGTGGTTGGTAGGTTGCTTGATGTTTCCCCTTTTCTTTTATTTTCTTTTCTTTTTGTAAATTTATAGTATGGTAGTTACTGGGAAAAGCCAGGTGCTCA
>Ga0325400_1004460_pt1 | contig 12960 bp, 8 predicted proteins | sample PopdelMetagenome_2_FD_205662 | JGI IMG/M metagenome (GOLD analysis project Ga0325400, IMG submission 205662) | Populus deltoides microbial communities from Bellville, Georgia, United States - Xylem-PdKOR-R1 | ecosystem: Host-associated > Plants > Phyllosphere > Stem > Wood/Secondary xylem...
CCGCGGCTCCTCGTGCGCGACCCCGCCCGGTTGCCCTCATCCACCGCTCGGACGAGGGCGACAGGTGCCCCGACCTGATCGCACGATCCGGCGCATGACGACCTCGTACCGCACCGGACCGCCCGATACACGACCCGCCCCAGCCCGCCCGAGCCGCGGCTGAGGGGGGCGTCGTGGGGGAGCAGACGACCGGCTGGGGCCGGGTCGACGAGGACCTGCTGTTCGACTCCGACCGGTACAGCGTCTACGCCCGGGCGCACCACATCGCCGGGCACCACTGGGGTGCGGCGGTGGCGGGGATCGCCGGGTTCCCGGCGGGTCTGGATGGGCGGGCCCTGCCGACGCCGGTGCGCCAGGACGGGTGCCGGAACCGGGTGGAGGCGCTGGCCGTGCTCATCGAGGCGATGGCGGTCGAGGCGGCGGTGTGCGCGATCAACGCCCAGGGGTTCGGCTCGGAGTTCGAGACCGACCGGTCCTCGGTGGCCGAGCACGTCCAGGCGACGCGCCGCGACGCCGCCGAGCGGGGCTGCAAGTCCGGTGGCCTGGTCGACCGGCTGCTGGACCACCCGGACTGGACCGACCGCGCACTGCCCGAGGCGCTGGACGGGTGGCCGGGCATCGTGCGGCTGGCCCGTGCACTGGCCGAGGGTCAGGTCCTCGAGGCCGACGAGGTCGTCGCGCTGCTGGGGCGTGAGCAGTGAGCGGCGACGGCTGCTGGCAACGGGCCGCGGGGGAGCGGTGGCCCGACCATCCCGGAGGTGCCGGGCAGACCGAGTTCGGGCTGCTGCACTGGGGCCCGGTCGGGCCGGACCTACTGGAGGAGCAGACGCTTTTCGCGCGCTTCGCCTGGTGCTTCCACACGGCCGGTCACGCTTGGGCCCTGTGGCGCCGGGGCGCAGTGCTCGGGCCGGTGGGGCGGCACAGTTTGCGCACTCCGCGGGGGACGGGCCGGGAGGCCGTGGTGGAGGTGGAGGCGGACGCGGTGCTGGTCGAGGCGCTGGCGACCGAGTACGCCAGAGATCTTCATCGGCAGGCCGACTTCGGCATCCGGGTCTGCGACGTCGACTGGGAGGCGGTGGGGGACAACATCGAGGCCTTCCCGGCGCCACCGGCTGGACGCGGGGTGGCGTGCCGCCGTCACGGACTGGGTGCCCGGCGGCACCTGTCCGAGGTCTACAGGTTCGGCGCGCTGGGCGAGCGGGCCCTGGCCGACTGGGACGGCATCGTGGCGCTGGCCGACGCCCTGGGCCATGGAGGGGTGCTGGAGGCCGACGAGGTGCACGACATGCTGGCGGAGAAGTGGTGAGGCAGCGGGGCCGCGGCGCCACGGCCGCACGGGAACGGCGGGCTCGGCAGGTGGCGGCGCTGATGGCGGCGGTGGTGGCCAGGGGTGCTGCGGTGCGGGAAGCCCCAGATGCCGGACCAGACGGAGCCGACTCCGGTGTGACACGGCATCCACGCGAGGGAGGAACACCATGATCGTCGCGGTGGCGGGGGACTGGCACGGACGGATCAGATGGGCCTGGATCGCATCCGGGAGGTCGCGAGGCGCGGGGTGTCCACGATCCTGCACGTGGTGAGTTCGGGTTCTGGCCGGGCCGCGACGGCGCCCGCCGACATCGTGGCGTGCCGTGTCTGCCTGCACTACTGGACCAAACCGACACAGACGGCCCTTCTGGCCGAGGCGCCCCGCATGGTGCGTCTGCGCGGTGAGCTCGTCATCGTCGAGGACTCGTGGTCCGATCGGCCCGGGTTGCCGACAACACTTCGACGCAGATGAGGAGGACACCTACCTATGTGGCGGATCGTTCTGGTTCGACGAACCCAACGCGCCGATGCTCATCGACATCCTCCCGCCACTGGTGCACGTGCGCGTCGATGATCCCCGCAGCCGGTCGCTCGCTCAGCTCACCGACCTCCTCAGCGCCGAGGTGGAAACCCAGGCAGTTGGTCGCTCCCTCGTCCTCGACCACCTGGCTCAGATTCTCTTCGTCCACGTGCTGCGTGCTCACGCCGCCCAGGTTGAACGGCCCGCAGGCTGGCTGGGCGCGCTTAACGCCGATGGCGTCGGCGCCGCGCTGCGCGCCATGCATTCTGATATCGCGCGTCGCTGGACCCTCCAAGAGCTGGCTCGCACCAGTCAGATGTCCCGGTCTGCCTTCGCGGCAGCCTTCAAGGCTCAGGTCGGGACCTCGCCCCTGGAGTATCTCATCCAATGGCTGATGAGCCTGGGCCGCGATGCCCTGCGCCGCAACACCCGCTCCATCTCCGAACTCGCACGCGCGACCGGCTACGAATCCGAGAGCGCTTTCAGTACCGCCTTCAAACGCATCGTCGGTGCCTCTCCCCGCCAATTTCGCGAGGCCACACAATCGACTCCCTGAGCCGGGTGGGTGCGAGGTAGGGCCACTGCGCCTACGTGTCCACGAGTCGAGTCACGGCGATGGTCTCGATGAAGTCGCTGCACCGACGGACCTTCTCGAGCGGCCGACTCCCAATCGCAGTGCACTTGGCTTCAGAGGTGGGACAAGGTCGGCCCGCTGCCCTTCCTGTGGGCCGTGTCGTACCAGCCCGATCATCTCGCTGCTATTGCGATGTCCGTGGCGCCGACGGCCCTTCCGACGCGTGGTCGGCATCGAGGCTGCGCTGCGCCACGATCCGGCGGGAGTACACGTCGGTGACGAACCATCGCGGGAGCGACTCGACGATTTCGCTAGGCCCGAACGGTCGATTGAGGCGGAAAAGCTTGCCGCCAATCCCGGTTTCGCACTGCCTGCGGCGAATCGCTGCTTCGGACTCAGGAGATATGTCATCAGTAGTGCAGCAGACTCGTTTCGGCGACGTACTCTTAGGTCGCACAGCCTTGTTGACTGACGCAGATGTCACGATGATGGCCGAGTGTCACGGGACGGGGACCGCATCGTCGGCATGTTCGCGTGGGAAGCTATCGATTCTCGCGGGAAACCGACTGTCGCCGTCGAGCTAAGACTGCAGGACGGCACCGTCGGTGTGGCTACGGCCCCTGGGGGCTCGTCGACAGGCAGGTACGAATCTGTCGAGCGCCGAGACGGGGGTGACCGCTACCGGGGGCAAGGGGTGATAACCGCGGTCGAGCACGTCAACGCAGAGATCGCGGCCGCTGTCTCCGGCTTGCACGCAGACGACCAAGAAAGGGTCGATCGGACGCTGATCGAGGTGGACGGCGAGCGGGGCTTTCGTAGGTTCGGTGCCAACGCGGCCATCGCAGTTTCAGTCGCCACCATGCGCGCTGCGGCGACGCAACGGGCCACGCCTCTGTGGGAATACCTAGCCCGAGGGAGGCCGCCGCTGCTGCCGATGCCGGTTGTCAATGTCCTCTCAGGCGGGGCGCGCGCCACAGACGGTTGCGACTTCCAGGACATCCTCGTCATTCCCGTCGGCGCCGGTTCTTTCGCCCAAGCTGTCGAGTGGGCTGAGGCGATCCGAAGGGCCGCGGCCGAGGTGGCATCCGAACGTGGGTACCTGAACAAGCTCATTGCGGGGGAAGGTCGCGTTCTTCCCACAGTGGACAACGAACGGGCGATGAAACTGTTGGTCGAATGTATCGAACGTTGTGGCCTAGTCGCAGGCCACGAAATCGCCATCAGCGTCGATGTCGCCGCTTCCCAGTTGCGCGATGTCGACGGGAATTACGTCCTTAGGTCGCAGGAGCAGTTGTTGTCCGCGGCTGGGCTCGTCGAGTTCTTGAGCGACTTGGCCCGCCGCTACCCGATCGTGCAGATCGAAGACGTCCTCGGTGAAGACGACTGGGAAGCATGGTCGGCGGCGACACCGCGGCCCAAGCCGTGCCAAGTAGTGGGCGACGACCTCTTCGCTACCGACGCTGACCGCATCCGGAAAGGTGTACGTCTGGGTTGTGGAAACGCCGTCCTCCTGAAACCCAACCAGAGCGGCACCGTCACTCTCGCGAAGGCCGCGTTCGACGCTGCGTCTGCCGCTGGTTACGACACAATCGTGTCAGATCGATCCGGCGACACACACGAAGACTGGCTGGCCGACATCGCAGTGGGTTGGAGGGCTTCACAGATCAAGATCGGGAGCACCGCAAGAGCAGAACGCACCGCCAAGATCAACCGGCTCCTGCGTCTGGAAGCCGAATACGGTTCCGAGTCCTGGTCCGGGTGTCCGCCCGGTTTACGCCGGACCCTCCGAGCAGACGGTTAGCAATGCGCATTCTCCTTTGCCGACACGGTCAGACCGTCTGGAATGTAGAGGGGCGACGTCAAGGCCGGTCGGATTCGGACGTGACGCTCGAGGGGTTGCGGCAGGCGAAGGAAGTCGCCAGGCTCGTCGCCGACGAGTCCCGCCCCGACGCGTTGTTCACCAGCCCTCTTGGGCGTGCCGTCACGACGGCCCGATTCATTGAAGAGGTGACTGGCCTGGCCCCATTCGTCGTTCCCGGCTTGAGCGAGATGAACATGGGTTTATTGACCGGGCTGACCGACATCGAAGTTGAGACGCGCTTCCCGGGCATGATGGAAGGCCGCTCACATCAAAAGTGGGATTGGACCTTCCCGGGCGGGGAGAGCTACGCATCCGCCGCCGAACGCGCAGCATCCGTAATCTCCCTCGTCAGGGACAGCGGCGCCGACTGCGTTGTCGTGGTGTCACATGAGATGTTCGAACGAGTCCTTGTCTTCCACCTGTTGGGCCTAGATCGCGAAAGCGCCATGGGTCACCGCCACCCACACGGGGTTGTGTACGAGATAGACACCGAAACCCCCTCCATGCGTGAACTGCGGCATGCCTGAAGCACTGTCACACGAATGTGCTCAGGGCTTCACGCAAGGAGCGGAGCTCATGGCGGACCAGCCGGTGCGGTCGCACATCGGGTTGGGTCTCGTCATGCTGGATCATCGTCGGTGCGACCCCAACGAAACTCTCGACCCAATTCGGTAGGCGTCCGAGGCCGATCCAGCCGAGGTTCTCACCACCGAGCGGGATGGTTCCATCCCAGTGGCAGACCACGTCGGGCCGGAAGCGGCCGATCTGGTCGGAGAGAAAGGACATGTGGGCGCCGACGGTCAACCCGTCAGTGTGCCCCGGTTCGTCGACCAAGTTGGCGACCATGACAAGGTGGGCAGACGGGTTGTTCAGCGCTTCGACGACTCCGGGTACCAGCAGAACGGGCGCCGTCGATGTCAGAAGGCTTCCCGGGGCGACGACCACAAGGTCTGCAGTTGCGAGGGCGGCTTCAAGCTCCGGGGTCATCCGGCAACCGGGCCGAAGGCTCAGTCGAGTCGCCGGCGGTGAGAGGCGCGCAGAGGCAACCGTGCTCTCACCGACGTGCACCATTCCGCCCTGCTCGGCGACGAGGACGGCGTCGCCTACCGTGACTGCCACCACGTTCCCGTCGACGCCCATCAGGTCGGCAACCGATTGGATGGCGACGCCCCGATCACCCGCCTGCAGTTCGGCGGCTGCCAGTATGAGATTGCCCAGCACGTGCCCTCGCATGGCCCCGGTCGAGAAGCGGAACTCGAAGAGGTCTCGGAGATTGGATGGCAATGAAGACATCTGGCCCATCACCCGGCGCAGATCGCCACCCGGGAGCACACCGAGTTCACGTCGCAACTGGCCCGACGAACCCCCGTCATCGGAAGTTGTCACGGCTGCGGTCACCCGCATCCCAGCCATTCCACCGAATGACGCGACCACACGCGTTGTGCCAGCCCCGCCTCCCAGAACCACTATGTTTTATGACACTTGACACTCCTCCAACACCTTTCACTCCGGTCGTCCAGTCTGATGGGCGCGTGACCGTCGACCTGCAGACGGCTTGAATGAATTCTGAGGTAACGCTGGCGATTGTGCCGGTCGCCGGTTCCGGTACCCGTATGTACCCCGCCACAAGAGCCATCCCGAAAGCCATGCTGCCGATAGTCGACAGGCCCGCGATCGAGTACGTTGCCGAGGAGGCGTTGTTGGCTGGAATACCGCAGATAGCAATCGTATGCGGCGCGGATCAACCTGCTGTCAGGCAACACTTTGCCGTCGAAGATTCCTCTGTTGCCTCGCTTCGCGCAAGGGGCGAGAATGCGCGGGCCGACGCAACACGCCGGTCGTCGCAGATTGCGGCTTCGGTTTCGTTTGTCGAACAGCCGTCTCCAGAGGGTCTGGGAGACGCTGTGAACCGCGCTTCGGCTGTCCTCGGATCGGACGCTCCGGTGGCTTTGCTGCTCGCCGACGATCTGCTCCCCCCGAGTTCGTCGTCATTGCGGCGGATGTTGCAGGTGCACCGCCTGTACGGCGGATCGGTGGTGGCGCTGGTCCGGGCCCCGACGGACGTGCTTCTCCGCTCTGGAGTTGTCTTAGCTAGCGAGGCAGTTAGATCGCAAACCGACGTCATAAGAATACGAGGTCTAGCCGAGAAGCCACAACAATCCGAATTGGTCGACGACCTCGCCGTGGTCGGACGTTACATTCTCTCTCCCCGGGCGATCGGCCGGATAGGCGAATTAGAACACGGGAATTCGGAGGCCCGCATAACCGACGCCATCAATTCGTTCGGCGATGAGGTCGAGCCAGTGCACGGCGTGGTGATCGAGGGCGACCGGTACGACATCGGGACTCATTCCGGTTATCTCAAAGCCCAAGTAGCATTCGGCTGCCAGCACGACGAGTTCGGACCGGAATTCGTCGACTGGATCTCGAGATTCAACCTTGCCGGTCGGAACAGCACCCCGGATCGCTCTGAGTCGGGCGCCGACGTTCATCCCCCTCCGCCAGTGGTCTAGCGCTCCGGGGTCCGCTCTCTCCGAATGGATTCCAACCGGTGACGCTGCCTTCCCGACGAATTGAGACGACGGCGGCGACTAGGGGCGAGGCAACCCGGGCGCGCCGAAATCGGCTAGGCGCGGTGGCCCGCTTAGGGCCAGTACCGGCGGAACCACCACGGCCAGGACTGATCGGGCGTGGAAGTCGTTGATGGTCTGGGCGAGCAAGCGGCCGTCGAGACGGAGCAGGGGCGTCTCGGGTGCATCGCGTGACGTTCGGGCGAGGCCCGCATCGCTCGTTCGGGGATGCCGTGGTCGATGGAGCCTTCGAAAGCCAGCTGATGGTTCTTGCCGCCGGGCAGTCGTTCCAGTGGTGTCGACGCCATTCAGTCATAGTCGCGAAGCGCGTGAGGGATCTCGACGAGGTGTCAGCACGGGCGCATTCGACGCGTCGATAGTCGCGCCGACTCTGCGAGGTACACCGGGCGCGGATCGAGTGGATGCCATGGTGGCCCGGTCTAGACCGGGCTGCAGGCTCAAGGGTTCCTCTCGGGTTCGACCACCCGCTCCCTGTGGGGCGGTAGAGCCTGTTGAGACAGGTGTGACAGGAGAGGTATATCGCAGGGGAGGATAAGGAGAACGGAGGGGTCCGAGACCAAACCGTGACGCAGAAACCGGACCCTGCCACTGGCGCGCCCGGCGGGTGCCAGGTGAACCTTTGCCCCTCAATCACTCGGGTTCAGAAGGTCTCTCATGCGTGCTCTCGGACGGCTCGTCGTCGCCTGCCCTCACAACCTCGTCCGTCGTCACTGCGGACGCGACTCCCGGCGTCACCCGAAGGTCCTCCAGTGGGCAGCAGCGGCCCTGCTCCTCGCCCTGGTGGTCACGGGCCTTGAGTTACCCGTCTTGGCTGCGGCCGCAGCGCCGGAGGGCGCCCTGGCGACGGTCAAAGGTCGACCGCATGCGGCGCCGGATCAGGTCGTCCGCGGGTCTGCTGCGAACAAGCCCGATCGGGTGAATCGGGGCGTGAACCGTCACGTACCTCCCTCGTTCCGGACCCGCTATCCGGTCGCGACCAGCCGCAAGAAGGGTCGTAACGACGCCGCTGTGACCACCGCCCCGGCCCCAGCCCCCGTCGACGGGACAGGGTTCGAACCCGGAGTCAGCACCGAGATCGACGAGCTCAGAACCCCGACGACCACCACCTTCCAGAACGCCGACGGGACGCAGACCACCGAGATCTCGGCCGCCCCGACCGGGTACCAGGACCCGGACGGGGTCTGGCGCGACATCGACCCGGCTTTCGAGGAGACCACCGACGGGACGTGGCAATCCGTGGGCGGTGGTGCGCCGGTTGAGGTCGGGGGCGAAGGTCTCGCCGCGATAGAGGTCCCAGGCGGGTATCGGATCAGTTGGAATCTGGTGGGGTCCACGCTGACCGAGCCTCAGGTCGAGGACGACACGGCGGTGTTCGAGTCCGTCGCGAGCGAGACCGACGTCGAAATTCAGGCGCAGCCCGCAGCGGTCAAGGAGACGATCGTCTTGGGGTCGACCGACAGCCCCACGAACTTCAGTTTCGACCTCGACCTTGACGGCCTGACCGCCATCCCCGGGGCCGACGGGCTCGAACTGCGAGACGACGAGGACATCGTGCGGGCCACCATCCCGGCCGGGACGATGACCGACGCTGCTGGCCAGACCTCGACCGGCGTCACGTACTCCCTGCCCTCGGCTGACGTCCTCCAGGTCGACCTAGACCAGGACTGGCTGGCCGATCCCGCACGTACCTATCCGGTGCGGGTCGACCCCACAGTCTTGACCCCGCGCCAGCTCAAGGCCTCCACCGCGATGACAGTCAACGGGTCGGGTGCCTATAACGGCGCCTCAGATTTCGAGACCGGCGAAGGGATCCGGACCTACCTCAAGTGGGACCTGTCCTCGTTGGCAAATCACAAGATCTTCGGCGCCAACCTCAGCGTGGTCAATTATGCCGCCAACAGCTGTGTACCTCGCGAGGTCGCCATCAGAGACGTCCTTGACAACTGGACCTTGAACCCGTCCGCCTACAGCTTCGCCAGGTCACCGGCCATCGGGCGGGTTCTCGACACGGCATCCTTCGCCTACGGGTATGTGCCTTTCGGTGCCTCCAAGTCGCCGTGCAATCCCAAGGCGTCGTTGTTCGAACTCGGCGCAGCCGGCCGCAACACCGTCCAGGGCTGGGTCGATGGGGCCCCCAACCGGGGTCTGGCCATCACGTCGAGCTACACCCGCGAATACAAAAAATACGCCGGCCCCTCGACGGTCAACGCACCCACCCTCTACGTCACCCACAGCGCATTCGACGCCACCTACAAGATCCCCAACCCGACGCCCAACCCGATCGTCATGCAGAACCAGAACGGGGCACTGAAGGTCACCGTCACCAACAAGAGTGCCGTCGCCTGGTCGTCGGGTGACTTCTCGCTGCGCTATCGGGTGTTCAACGAGAGGGGCAAGCCCTACAGCGGCCTGCCGAACTACAACGCCGCAACCCTGCCCGCGGTAGCCCGCGGTGCAACCACGAAGGTCAACGCGACCCTCAAGGCGATGCCGGCAGGGATGTACTACCTCGACTTCTCGGTCGTCCGGAATGCGCCGCAACTGTGGTTCACCGACCAACAAGTGGCCCCCGTTCGTCTGGCGCTACGCGTCTTCGACGTCCCGCCCGTCGTGACCCAGATGTACCCCCAGAACGGGTACTCCGCCCCCACCTTGCAGCCGCAGCTGTTCGCCAAGGCCATCGACGTCGACGCGACCCCGGACTCCACGACCACCTACTCGTTCAGGGTCTGCACCAACGCGGCGATGAGCACCGGGTGCTTCACGTCTGGAACGGCGGCGGCCGCGAAGGGGTGGGTCGTACCGGCGGGCAAGCTCTCGTGGAGCAAGCAGTACTACTGGAACTTCACCTCCGCCCAGACGACCTCACCGACCCTGACGTTCTTCACCGACGCGCCGCAGCCGACGATCACCTCCCACCTCGCCGGAGCCTCCTACGGCGCCGACGAACGCGATATCGACCCCTCCCTGGGCAACTACTCGACAGCTTCGGTCGACGCGGCAGTAGCCACCTCAGGGCCCGACCTGACCGTCGCCCGCACCTACAACAGCTCCGACCCGCGCCCCGACTCGATGTTCGGGGCCGGGTGGTCCACCAAGTTCGACACCCACGCGAGAGCCGCCAGCAACTCGGTCGTGGTCCGCCTCCCCGACGGCCAGACGGTCAGGTTCGGAAAGAACTCCGACGGCACCTTCGCTGCACCCCGGGGACAGAACCTCGCGCTGGTGGCCTCCGGATCGGAATGGCGGATGACCGACCAGTCCGGGTTCACCTACGCCTTCTCCACCTCGACCGGTGACCTCAAGACTGTCCAGGCCCCGGTGGGCCGACCCCAGACCCTCACCTACGACACCTCCGGCAGGCTCGACAAGGTCGTCAGTGGTGACAGCGGCCGCGGCCTGAAGTTCGGCTGGAACGCGGCCGGCCAGGTCGCGACCGTCTCGACCCTCGATGCGGCCGGCGCGGTCTACTCGACTTGGAACTACACCTACAGCGGACAGGCCCTGACCAAGGTCTGCAGCCCCACGGGCAGGTGCACCAGCTACGAGTACGGGTCGGGTTCGCACTACCGCAGCGCGGTCCTGGACTCCCGACCGGACTCCTTCTGGCAGCTCGGCGAGCAGACAGGCGAGACCCGCGCTGAGAGCGAGGTCGCAGTCAATCTCGGCGCCGACGCCGCGACCTACGACACGGGCGTCACCCTCGGAGGGGCGGGGGCCATCGCCGGCTACCCGGACACCTCGGCCGCGTTGTCGGGCAGCAACGCAGTGCGCCTACCCGGCGGCGCTTCGAAGAAGAGCCGCGACATGAGCATCGAGGTGTGGTTCAAGGCGGCGTCAGCCTCCACGGCCATGCCGATCGTCGGGTACCAGAACAAGCAGTTCGACGGTTCCACCGCTCCGACTCTCGGGGTGCCGGTCCTGTACCTCGGCACCGATGGCAAATTGCGCGGCCAGTTCGCCGACGGGACCCAGGCCCCTGTGTCCTCTGCGGGCGCTCTCACCGACTCCACCTGGCACCACGCCGTCCTGACCTCGGTCGGGTCGACCACCACCCTCTACGTCGACGGAGCCAAGCAGGGGTCCAAGACCTCGACCATCAACCACGTCCCTTTCACGTTCAACCAGCTCGGCGCCGCCTACACACCCAGCCCCAGTTCGTGGCCGGCCTACGGGACCACCTCGAAGAGGTACTTCCGCGGCTCGCTCGACCAAGCCGCGGTCTACTCCCACGGACTCGACGCCGACGAGGTCGCAGACCACTACCGCGCCGCATCGACCACGCCGCAGCTGACACGGGTTCTCTTGCCCAGCGGCAAGACCGCCGCCGAGATCAGCTACGACATCCCCTCCGACCGTGTCGCGGAGTACACCGACCAGAACGGGGGCGCCTGGAAGCTCGGCGTTCCCGTCGTCGCCGGCACTAGCACCGACATGCGGCGCACCGTGACCATGAAGGACCCTGCCGACCGTCTCTACCTCTATGAGTACGACGCCCTGACCGGGAACATGCTCAGGTCGGCCAGTCCCAACGCCAACGGCACCCGACCCGACGACACCGACCGATGTTCACCCCCCACCGCCGAGGACCCTCGGTTCTGCGCACCCGCACCCGAGGACCCGGACAACATCTACATGTGGGACATCTCCGGGTCCGACGTCCGCTCGATGGACTACGACCAGAACGGACGACCCACCGCGGTCTACAACGAGATCGGCAACGTCGTGTCGTTCAAGTACGACGAACGCGGCAACGCCACTGAGACCCGCACCTGTCGATCCTCCTCCAACGGCACCCCGACCGACTGCTCCACCAGCTACACCAAGTTCCCCGACACCACCTCGGGCCTCGGGCCCCTGGACCCCCGTTGGGACAAGCCGCTGGAGACCCGCGACGGTCGCTCCGCCGGCCCGACCGACAACACTTTCAAGACGACCTACACCTACACACCCGCCGGCCTTCTGGACACCCAGACCGGGCCCGCTCCCGATGCCGCCAAGGTCGACAATGACTACTCCGACGGCACCGAGGCCGCCGTCGGCGGTGGCACCGTCCCACCGGGCCTGCCCTTGAGGTCTACCGACGCCTACCCCGCCACCACCACGTTCGCCTACTACAAGACCGGCGACCTGGCCACGGTGACAGAACCCGGTGGCCTGGTCACGAGGTACACCTACGACCAGATCGGTCGGACCGCCACCAAGACCGAGGTCTGGGGCGGCCGCGAGTCGGTGACCGGCTACAGCTACGACACCGACTCCCGCCTGGTCAAGACGCTCGACCCGGAGACCAGAGACCCCGTCAACGACGTCCGCCACCAACAGCAGACGACGCAGACCTTCGACGCTGACGGGAATGTCGAGACCACCACGGTCTCCGACGCGGCCGGTAACGACCCCGCCCGCCTCACCCGCTACGGCTACGACGACCACAACCGGATGACCGCGGTCGTCGACCCGCTCGGCAACGAGCTCGCCTACGACTACGACCAGTTCGGGAACCAGACCTCCATGGTCGACCCGTCCGGCACCAGGACGGAGTTCGCCTACACCGCGAAGAACAAGCTTTCCGAGGTGCGGCTGCGCGACCCCGACAGCGACGGCAAGGACGGCTACCTGATCACTGCCGCCTACGCCTACGACGCCGCCGGACGCCTCGCCCTGACATACGACGCCATGGGCCGTCGGGTCGCGATCGATTACTTTGATGACGACCTCGTCGCCAAGAAGACCTTGACCACCTTCCGTCGGCCAGGTGAGGACGCCGACACCCCTTACGTCCTTGAGCAGTTCGGCTATGACAAGGCCGGCAACGTCCTCACCGAGAGGACCGGGAACGGGACCCGGCTGACCCAGTACACCCGCGACGAGTACGGCCGCATCAAGACCCGGGTCACCGGAACTTCGCCGCTGACGCGACGAGAGACCTACAGCTACGACCGGGTCGGCAACATCACCGCGGTGGCGACGACCGGAGACAGGTCCAACGTCTCGTGGCAGACCACAGACGACTCCACCGTCAACTACACCTATGACGCCGCGGGACGACAGACCGCCCAGTCACTGGCCCTGCCCGGTGGGCAGAGCGCGGTGACGACCACCGGAT
>Ga0325400_1004464_pt1 | contig 12952 bp, 6 predicted proteins | sample PopdelMetagenome_2_FD_205662 | JGI IMG/M metagenome (GOLD analysis project Ga0325400, IMG submission 205662) | Populus deltoides microbial communities from Bellville, Georgia, United States - Xylem-PdKOR-R1 | ecosystem: Host-associated > Plants > Phyllosphere > Stem > Wood/Secondary xylem...
TCACCTATCATAGTAGATGACTCGTTGTTTATTACAATAAAAAATAACTAAAGCAGACAATATTACATTTTCTCCAAAAATAAGATAAAAACAATAAACTATGAGGCAGGTTGGGGTAGGCTTTTTTATGAAAGGCCAAGGTCATCTTCGTCTGATCTTTTTTTCTCTTTGGTATTAATTATTTTTATTTAAATATTAATTAATGTCCCATTTATTTTTAAATAATGATTGATATTTTTCTATGTTTTTTTAGTTTTATAATGCTTAAAAAAGATTAATATAATTTGTGTTAATTCATTATCACAATATCCTTAGACATTTTGTATATATAAAAAAATACAAATCAAAAGAACTCTCAACATATAAAAACTTGGAAATGTAATTTTAAAGGATAAAATTACAATTAAAAAAGTTTAATAATCAAAATAAAAAAAATTAACATTATTAATATAAAACATTACATACACGATTTATTGTGCTCGGAAAGTAATTAGTGTGTATCTATTAATTACTCTCTCAAATCTACTTAAAAGAAATAAAGAGATACAAGTATAAGAGATAAATCATGAGTGGGAATAATTTTATTGTTTTTGGTGGATCATAAATTTTATTTTTTTTATTTTTCTTATATCTATTTTCTTTTTCAAAATAAACCACAAATATATAAGAAATAAAATATTAAAAATTACTAAAACCACAACATAAAATTTTCTATGCGTAGATTATTTTTTTAGAAACGGTTTGTGTTTCAATTTTTTTTTAAAAAATTGATTTTTAATTTTTTTAATAATTTTATATTGTAAGTTTAAAAAAATTTAAAAAATAAAAATAATATTTTAATATATTTTTAAATAAAACATTCTTTAAAAAATAAACATTATTATAATTTTTAAAAAAAACTTAATATATATGATAACGATTTAAGGACTCAGAATTTTTTTGCAATATGTTTTGTTCAAGGGGAAATGATGGAAAGTCAAAGCAACAAGTGTATAGCTTAAGAAAGACACAGAGTAGATTGGAAAAGCTTTCATCATCGGCTTTGAAGGAGGTGAGGAACAGTCAGAGATAACGCAGCTTTTTAACCTAAAAATGATGATGTTCACGCGGAAAAGCGCTTATAGAGCTACTGCTTCTGATTTTCGGATTCTTCAACAACATATGGAAATGGGTATCTTTCCTTCTTCTTTCTTATTCTTCAATCATCACCACATCTCCACTTCTGCTTGTACTAGGAAACCTTCTTTGCCTCAAAACAATGGTGGGTTTGTTAGTAATAATAGCACTAACATCAGTATTGATGATGCTCTGGCTTCATTCTATCGCATGGTCCGCATCAATCCTAGGCCTTCTGTTGCGGAATATGTTAAAGTCGTAGGTTCCTTTGCCAAAAAAAAACAGTACTCTACTGTTGTCTCTTTGTGCAATCAAATGGATTTGTTCGGTGTTACCCACAATGTTTATTCTCTAAATATATTGATTAACTGCCTTTGTCGCTTGAACCATGTTGATTTTGCTGTCTCTGTCTTGGGTAAAATGTTCAAACTGGGTATTCATCCCACTGCTAGCACATTCAATGCACTCATTAATGGTCTCTGCAATGAGGGAAAGATTAAAGAGGCAGTAGGATTGTTTAATGAGATGGTACGGAGAGGGCATGAGCCTAATGTGATTAGCTATAATACTATAATCAAAGGTTTGTTCAAATCTGGCAACAGAAATATGGCTGTTCACGTGTTCAAGAAGATGGAACAAAATGGGTGCAAGCCAGATGTGGTGACATATAATACAATCATAGACAACCTTTGCAAAGATAGGCTAGTAAATGACGCCATGGAATTCTTATCTGAAATGCTGGATCGGGGCATTCCACCAAATGTTTTTACTTACAACTCCATAGTCCATGGTTTTTGCAATTTAGGACAACTGAATGAAGCTACTAGACTGTTCAAAGAAATGGTTGGCAGGGATGTTATGCCAGATACAGTGACCTTAACTATTTTGGTTGATGGGCTGTGCAAAGAAGGAATGGTTTCAGAAGCTCGGCATGTCTTTGAAACAATGACTGAAAAAGGTGTAGAGCCAAATATTTCCACTTACAATGCTTTGATGGATGGGTACTGTTTACAGCGCCAAATGAATGAGGCCAAGAAGGTGTTTGAAATCATGATTCGCAAGGGTTGTGCACCTGGTGCACATAGTTACAACATCTTGATCAATGGATATTGCAAAAGTAGAAGGATGGATGAGGCAAAATCACTCCTTGCTGAAATGTATCATAAAGCATTGAATCCTGATACTGTCACCTACAGCACTCTTATGCAAGGTCTGTGCCAATTAGGAAGACCTAAGGAAGCTCTCAATCTTTTCAAGGAGATGTGTTCTTATGGCCCGCGTCCAAATTTGGTGACTTATGTGATTTTACTAGATGGCTTCTGCAAACATGGGCATTTGGATGAGGCATTAAAACTGCTCAAGTCAATGCAAGAGAAGAATCTAGAACCTAATATTGTCCATTATACTATCCTTATTGAAGGCATGTTTATCGCTGGGAAGCTTGAAGTTGCGAAGGAACTATTTTCCAAGCTTTTTGGGGATGGAATACGGCCTGATATACGGACATACACTGTCATGATCAAGGGACTGCTGAAAGAAGGGCTGTCAGATGAAGCATACGATTTATTTAGAAAAATGGAAGATGATGGCTTCTTGCCAAACAGTTGCTCATATAATGTTATGATTCAAGGATTTCTTCAAAATCAGAACTCATCAACTGCTATACGACTTATTGATGAAATGGTTGGTAAAAGATTCTCGGCGGATTTGTCTACATTTCAGATGTTATTGGATTTAGAATCTCAAGATGAAATCATAAGCCAATTTATGCGTGGAAGCTCTCAAGGTAACAAAATGAAGTGACATTTTCCTATCAAGTGACGTAGTAGGCTGATGAGCCTCGTGTGAGTTATAACGATACTCTCGGTTATTTAACTTTATTGAATTGTTTGTAACATCTAGGGTGACTTCTAGGGATCTGTTTTTGGCACTAGAGCTCACCTTGCATTGCGTGTTGAGTTGAATCTATGTAGTACAAAGTCCCAAGTATACAATAACCAGTCTTGTTTTCCTTTATGCGATGAATTTTTAACTTGAAGTAGGTTTTTCAAGTTTGGAATCTGCACCTAATATGTGACCTCTACTAATCCTAACAAAGGAATGATTCAAAAAAGTGAACTCGAGGGTTCTCTTCATCTTGTTCTTTTATCCAAGTTACAGCGGGTTTTATTGGAGCTGATCTGAATGTGCTGTTGACAAGGCTGGCAATCTTTCTGTAGAGAGAAATGGTTAGCAGAGTCTCTTCTATCCAGAGAATCTACAGTTTTAGAACACATGCGGAAATGGTGGAGGATACCTCGGTTGCCATCATCATGACAATCTACAGTTTTAACAGTTTTCTCCGAAAGAGGACTCTACAGAAGCAGTAGCACAAGCTTAGGTTGTTTTATGCATTTCAAGTGGTCATTTGCATGGTACTCGAATTGTTTGATTCAGGTTTTGATTTCCAGAGTCTGTAGACAGGTTGTTTTAAGTGGATGGCTGCTTGTGTTTATGGTATACACTCCAAAAAGGCCTGCGTGCTGCTGCTCATTTCTCAGTCTCAATTAATACTTCTTGTTGCTGTACAAGGAGGCTGGTCTCTCCACCCATCGTGTAAGAAGGCTTGCTCAACTCATTTAAGCTTTGCTGTTGTTCTATTCTTCTTGGCTAATTGAAGTGTTTGGACAGTATTGACCAGGTACAGTATTCCTTTGCTCGATCGGGATTAAACTGCAATTCTGCAGAAAATGAGGTGAGGAGATCTAAGAAGGATTCTTGCCATTAGAACATCTTGTCGTTCCTTTGATTAATGCCAAATTGTATGCAGCAGCTTTCGAGCCTTCAAAGAAGATTATATCTTTAATCTTGAGTTAAATATTATCTTAATCCAAAAAATTAAACTGTGAAATCTGATAAATAGTTAAATATTACTCTGTAATAAGTTGTCGTATTTTTAAAGGTCATGTATTGATATTTTGAGTCATGATATATCTTTAATTGTGCTTGTAAAGATACAAGTATCAACTCAAAAATAGTCTAGTTTGGGAAATGTGGAGTGGTGATTGAGAACTGACTGGATAAAACTGTTTCCCTTGATTTTTAAGTTTATTTCATAACTTCTGCTCTACATGGAATGTCATGTTCTTTGAAATGTGTCTGTAAATTTCATGTCCTTCCTGAGGTGTTTCAATGTTCACTTTCAAGGAAATTCTGTTAGCTGAGGGTTTTGGAGCGAGAACAGAAGAATATCGATCTCCCGTTCTTAGGATTTTAAGGGCTTTTGGGCGTTTTATTTTGTGATTTGGCGTCATCTAATAAATATGACCCTTCTCCATGGATTTGGAACTTCTTGTTTCTTACAAAATATTTCCCAGTTACATATTTTACCCCAAGCTTTGAGGGGCCGGTGTTTGAATTTGAGAAAATGTCTGGAAATCTAAAGTTGTGTTTAAATTCATATAAATCACCGAGACTGAAACCCGGCATCTCCAGTGAGAACCGAGTATCCTAACCAGCTAGATCATAGCTTTGATTGTTGTTTTGTATTAATAAATACATCTCTTATTAGGTTTAATTTCGATATTTTAGGATGCAGCATGATAAAAGTACCTCAAGTTTGCTTGATTTTGACGAATCAAGCATATTAAGGATCGTTCTAGACGGTGGTTTCCGCCATTAGTGGTGGTGAAGGAGACATAATTAATAATAAAAGAAAAAGGACGGCATTAGAACTAGATTCATGATGGAGATAAATTAAATTATTAACCGGTTTTCAATTAGGATGTTTACTAGGGTAAAAGAGGTTAGATGTTGCTGTTTTTTTTAATATATTTTTAATATCAGGACATTATAACAATAAAAAATATATAAAATTAATTTTAAAAAATTTTATTTTAAAAAATAAATTTTCAAAACATTAAATAAATTAATTATTAATAAATTTTTATTTAAAAGTGATTAAAAGTCTGGTAGTGATTATTTTTAAAATATTTTCTTGATAGAAAACATATTAAAATATTTTTTTTTAATTTTTAATAATTATTCTTTACATCAACATAAAAAAATTTTAAAATATTAATTTATATTTTATAATTAATTTTTCCAAATACTAAACGTCACTTAATCGAATACAAAGGCTACGCATTTATATGATTGTTTTTTTTTTTTTAAAAAGGGTTTTATTTATGTTGAAATGCATGTTAATTTAAGTATATTTTTAATTTCTTAAAATAATTCGAGTAATTTTAGAAGATTAGTTAAGAGGAGAACGGTCCCTTGCCCATTGGGTTCCTTTCATAAACGGTTCAGGCGAAGCGGGAGACAAGACACGGGGTTGAGGAAGAGTCACGGGGTTGAGTGGAAAAGCCTTTATCTTCGGCTTCGAAGGTGGAGAGGAACAGTCAGAGAGACAGCATCTTTTTAACCTAACAATGACGGTGTTCATGCGGAAAAGCGCTTTTAGAGCTTCTGCTTTTCAGCTTCCACAACAACAAATGGAAATGGGTATCTTTCCTTTTCTTCCTGATTTCCCTTGTTTCTTATTCTTCAATCATCACCACTTTCTTACTTCTACTTCTACAAAGAAACCTTCTTTGCCTCAAAAAAATGATGGGTTTGTTAGTAATAATAGCAATAACGTTTGTATTGATGATGCCTTGGCTTCATTCTATCGCATGGTCCGCATCAATCCCAGGCCTTCTGTTGTGGAATTTGGCAAGTTCTTAGGCTCCTATGCCAAAAAAAAAAACAGTACTCTACTGTTGTCTCTTTGTGCAATCAAATGGATTTGTTTGGAGTCACCCACAGTGTTTATTCTCTAAGTGCATTGATTAACTGCCTTTGTCGCATGAACCATGTTGATTTTGCTGTTTCTATCTTGGGTAAGATGGTCAAACTGGGTATTCAACCTAATGTTATCACATTCAATACTCTACTCAATGGGCTCTGCATGGAGGGAAAGATTAAAGAGGCAGTAGGATTGTTTAATGAGATGGTACGGAGAGGGCTTGAGCCTAATGTGATTAGTTATACTACTGTAATCAATGGTTTGTGCAAAACCGGCAACACAAGTATGGCTGTTGACGTGTTCAAGAAGATGGAACAAAATGGGTGCAAGCCAAATGTTGTGACATATAGTACAATCATAGACAGCCTTTGCAAAGATAGGCTAGTAAATGACGCCATGGAATTTTTATCTGAAATGGTGGAGAGGGGCATTGCACCAAATGTTTTTACTTACAACTCTATAGTCCATGGTTTTTGCAATTTAGGACAACTGAATGAAGCTACTAGACTGTTCAAAGAAATGGTTGGTAGGGATGTTATGCCAAATACAGTGACCTTCACTATTTTGGTTGATGGGCTGTGCAAAGAAGGAATGGTTTCAGAAGCTCGGTGTGTCTTTGAAACAATGACTGAAAAAGGTGTAGAGCCAAATATTTACACTTACAATGCTTTGATGGATGGGTACTGTTTACAGCGCCAAATGAATGAGGCCAAGGAGGTGTTTGAAATCATGGCTCGCCAGGGTTGTGCACCTGATGTACGTAGTTACAACATCTTGATCAATGGATTTTGTAAAAGTAGAAGGATGGACGAGGCAAAATCACTCCTTGCTGAAATGTATCATAAAGCATTGAATCCTGATACTGTCACCTACAGCACTCTTATGCAAGGGCTGTGCCAATTTGGGAAACCTAAGGACGCTCTAAATATTTTCAAGGAGATGTGTTCTTATGGCCTGCTTCCAAATTTGGTGACTTACTCGATTTTGCTAGATGGCTTCTGCAAACATGGATATTTGGATGAGGCATTAAAACTGCTCAAGTCAATGCAAGAGAAGAAACTAGAGCCTAACATCGTCCTTTATACTATTCTCATTGAAGGCATGTTTATCGCTGGGAAGCTTGAAGTTGCGAAGGAACTATTTTCTAAGCTTTTTGCTGATGGAATACGGCCTCCTATACTGACATACACTGTCATGATCAAGGGACTGCTGAAAGAAGGGCTGTCTGATGAAGCATACGATTTATTTAGAAAAATGGAAAATGATGGCTTCTTGCCAAACAGTTGCTCATATAATGTTATCATTCAAGGATTTCTTCAAAATCAGGACTCATCAACTGCTATACAACTTATTGATGAAATGGTTGGTAAAAGATTCTCGGCGGATTCGTCTACAGTTCAGATGTTATTGGATTTGGAATCTCAAGATGAAATCATAAGCCAATTTATGCGTGGAAGCTCTCAACGTAGAAAAATAAAGTGACATTTTCCTATCAAGTGACGTTGTAGGCTGATGAGCCTCTTGTGAGTTCTAACAATACTCTGTTCTTTATTTTTAATGAATGATCTGCAACAACTAGGGTGACTTCCTGTGATCTGTTTTGGCACTGGATCTCACCTTGCATTGTGTTGACTTGAATCTATGTGTATAAATTACAAAGTACACAATAACCAGTCTTGTTTTCCTTTATGCGATGAATTTTTTAATTTGAAGTAGGTATTTCAAGTTTGGAATCTGCACCTAACATCGTGACCTCTACTAATCCTAACAAAGGAATGCTTCAAAAAAGTGAACTCGAGGGTTCTCTTAACCTTGTTCTATTATCCAAGTTACAACTGGTTTTCTTGGAGCTGATCTGAAGGCGTTGTTGATAAGGCTGGCAATCTTGCCGTAGAGACAATTGGTTAGCAGAGTCTCATCTATCCAGAGAATCTACAGTTTCAGAACACGTGCAGAGAAACAGTCACGGGGTTGAGTGGAAAGGCCTTCATCTTCGGCTTCGAAGGTGGAGAGAGACAGTCAGAGAGACAGCATCTTTTTAACCTGACAGTGATGGCGTTCATGCGGAAAAGCGCTTTTAGAGCTTCTGCTTCTGCTTTTCAGCTTCAACAACAACAAATGGAAATGGGCATCTCTCCTTTTCTTCCTGATTTCCCTTGTTTCTTATTCTTCAATCATCACCACTTTCTTACTTCTACAAAGAAACCTTCTTTGCCTTAAAACAATGTTGGGTTTGTTAGTAATAATAGCAATAACGTTTATATTGATGATGCCTTGGCTTCATTCTATCGCATGGTCCGCATCAATCCTAGACCTTCTGTTGTGGAGTTTGGCAACTTCTTAGGCTCCTTTGCCAAAAACAAAACAGTAGCCTACTGTTGTCTCTTTGTGCAATCAAATGGATTTGTTTCGAGTCACCCACAATGTTTATTCTCTAAATATATTGATTAACTACCTTTGTCGCTGGAACCATGTTGATTTTTCTGTCTGTCTTGGGCAAGATGTTCAAACTTGGTATTCATCCCGATCCTATCACTTTCAATGCACTCATTAATGGGCTCTGCAATGAGGGAAAGATTAAAGAAGCAGTAGAGTTGTTTAATGAGATGGGAAAGAGAGGGCATGAGCCCAATGTAATTAGCTATAATACTATAATCAATGGTTTGTTCAAATCTGGCAACAGAAATATGGCTGTTCACGTGTTCAAGAAGATGGAACAAAATGGGTGCAAGCCAAATGTGGTGACATATAATACAATTATAGACAACCTTTGCAAAAATATGCTAGTAAATGACGCCATGGAATTCTTATCTGAAATGTTGGATCGGGGCATTGCACCAAATGTTGTTACTTACAACTCCATAGTCCATGGTTTTTGCAATTTAGGACAACTGAATGAAGCTACTAGATTGTTCAAAGAAATGGGTGGTAGGGATGTTATGCCAGATACAGTGAGCTTCACTATATTTGTTGATGGGCTGTGCAAAGAAGGAATGGTTTCAGAAGCTTGGTGTGTCTTTGAAACAATGCCCGAAAAAGGTGTAGAGCCAAATATTTACACTTACAATGCTTTGATGGATGGGTACTGTATACAGCGCCAAATTATTGAGGCCAGGAAGGTGTTTGAAATCATGGTTCGCAAGGGTTGTGCACCTTTTGTACATAGTTACAACATCTTGATCAATGGATTTTGTAAAAGTAGAATGATGGACGAGGCAAAATCACTCCTTGCTGAAATGTGTGAAAAAGAATTGACTCCTGATACTGTCACTTACAGCACTCTTATGCAAGGCCTGTGCCATGTTGGGAGACCTCAGGAATCTCTAAATCTTTTCAAGGAGATGTGTTCTAATGGCCTGCTTCCTAATTTGGTGACTTACTCGATTTTGCTAGATGGCTTCTGGAAACATGGACATTTGGATGAGGCATTAAAACTGCTCCAGTCAATGCAAGAGAAGAAATTAGAACCTGATATCGTCTTTTATACCAATATTCTTGTTGAAGGCATGTTTATCGCTGGGAAGCTTGAAGTTGCAAAGGAACTATTTTCCAAGCTTTTTGTCGATGGAATACGACCTACTGTACATACATACAGTGTCATGATCAAGGGACTTCTTAAAGAAGGGCTGTCAGATGAAGCATACAGATTATTTAGTAAAATGGAAGATGATGGCTTCATGCCGGACAGTTGCTCTTATAATGTTATCATTCAAGGGTTTCTTCAAATTCGGGACTCATCAACTGCTGTACGACTTATTGATGAAATGGTTGCTGGAAAAGGATTCTCAGCGGATTCAACTACATTTCAGATGTTACTGGATCTGGAATCCCACGATGAAATCATAAGCCGATTCATGCGTGGAAGCTCTCGAGGTAGAAAAATGAAGTGACATTTTCCTATCAAGTGACGCGCGTTGCAGGCTGCTGTAACTCTTGTGAGTTATCACAATACAAAGATCTTTAACTATAATGCATACAATAACCAGTCTTGTTTTCCATTATTTGATGAATTTTCTAATCTTAAAATAGGTATTCCAAGTTTTGAATTTGCACCTAACATTGTGACCTCTACCAATCCTAACATAGGAATGATTCAAAAAAGTAACGAAAGCCAAACCCTGATACGAGATATCTGTTTCTGGTATTGATCATGTTATACTGTTTCTCAAGCATGATGGTGGGAATGCTTATCTAGTACCTAACCTACCTCATCATACATCATGTGTTAATAGCAAGGCATTGCAAATAAGACTTAGCAGGAGGTGCAAGCCGTGCAATACTGGCGATGCATTGTTACCCGCAAGATCACCAAAAGAACCCCAATGTATGAGAGTGAAATCATGAATGAACAAAATTAAAAAAAAAAAAAAGTGCCTAGATATAGAGAAAGAGATGCTGTTGCCAAACTTGAGAGTTTGCCATGAGTGATATTGGTATGCGCTAAGTTTGAAGCTGTAGCAATGCAATAGATGTTCTTCTGGGCAACTTAAACCCTTGTGTGGCAAATTCCAAAAGGAATTAACAGTAGCTGGTTCTATCTCTTCCATCACATTATATTAGAACTAGTATTATATTATAATTAAAACAATAATTAAAAAAGCCGGGCATTTCACTTACCCCAGCTATGCCATAACTCCCCTTACAGTCCACTGTTGATTGTAGAGTTCATTCTAAACAATATCAATTATTTTTTGCCACCAAACGTTTAATTTTTTGCAATTTTATCCTTGAAAGTTAGGATATCATTGGGCTGGCTTTTTTTTTTTTTTTCATTTCTTTCAATTTGCCTAAACTCGCAGGTTCTGAATTTTATGGAATATTATATGATTTGTGACTCGGTGCAAGACCCAAGTCACAAATCATGAGAGTCAATGAAGTCAATGTAAAGATAAAAATTATTATTATTATTATTATAGTTTTAATAGCCAACTAGGGGTTAACTAGGGTGAGGCCCAAGTCATGAGTCGGGTGGTCATCATGAGTTGACTCGGGTCAATATATGAATAAAAATAATTATTATTACAGTCTTAAAACTGGACTCAAGGTAAGGTTCAGGACACGGGTTGAATGGGTCAACTCGATTGACCTAATCTTTTTTAAAAAATAATCAAGGCAACCTTGTTTCGACCAAAAATAAATTTCAAAAAATTCAACGGGTTTTTGACCCATGTTCTATCCCGAGTTAACATAAGTTTTTGATCAAGTGAGGTCGAGTCAATCTTTTATCTCTTTCTTCTTAAACTTATACAATGTAGACCCCGGGTTGACCCGTCAGATTAATCATAGTTTTGTAACTAGAGTTATTATAATATTATTAATTTCATCACTCAATATAAACTAAAGTAAAAAAAAAAATAATATCTAATTATTTTTTAAAATATGTAAATTTGACAATAATATATATTAAGAATAAAATAATTTTTTTATATTTAATTATATCTTATCCATCATAACCAAACATGATATAAATATAATCGTTTTGTCTTGTACTTCACTATCAAACACAATTCTCTCTTCGTCTTCTTTTCTTTCTCCGTTTCGTATGTCTCTTTTGTCTCGCAAAAATAATCAAACACTACCTATATGTTAAGAAATGAGAGAGAAAGTCGATCCAAAAATTTAAAGAGAGAGAAAATACTTAAATGACTATATTTCAACTACAAAAAATATCGATCATTATGTCAATAGGTTCGTCTTCTTGAGAAAAGTTTAATGAAGATGATTTTTTTCTATAACTATACGGTAAAAAAATTGATCAAGGTTCATTATTTTTTTTATTCATTTAATTTTGTTTTTAGAGTGATTAAAGAGTGTTTTGGAGCTAAAAACAAGTTTATTGCGTTTCATGTGAGATTATTTTAGATGTTGTCATGTAAAAAAAAATAGAAAAATAAATTTTTAGAATCCAAATACTTAAACAGTGATTTATTTATTTTTTTATCATAGAAGGTGATCAAAAAACTACTTAGCAGTTGACAATCACCCACCTATCATAGCATATGACTTGTTTGTTACAATAAAAAATAATTAGAGCAAACAATATTATGTTTGCTCAATAAAAACAATAAACTACAAGGGCAGCCAAGCTGAGGTATGGTTTTTTATGAAAGGCCAAGGTCATCGTGGTTTGATTTTATATATATATATATATATATTAATTATTTTTATTTAAATATTAATTAATGTCCCATTTATTTTTAAATAATAAAAATGGATATTGCAAAAGTAGAAGGATGGATGAGGCAAAATCACTCCTTGCTGAAATGTATCATAAAGCATTGAATCCTGATACTGTCACCTACAGCACTCTTATGCAAGGTCTGTGCCAATTAGGAAGACCTAAGGAAGCTCTCAATCTTTTCAAGGAGATGTGTTCTTATGGCCCGCGTCCAAATTTGGTGACTTATGTGATTTTACTAGATGGCTTCTGCAAACATGGGCATTTGGATGAGGCATTAAAACTGCTCAAGTCAATGCAAGAGAAGAATCTAGAACCTAATATTGTCCATTATACTATCCTTATTGAAGGCATGTTTATCGCTGGGAAGCTTGAAGTTGCGAAGGAACTATTTTCCAAGCTTTTTGGGGATGGAATACGGCCTGATATACGGACATACACTGTCATGATCAAGGGACTGCTGAAAGAAGGGCTGTCAGATGAAGCATACGATTTATTTAGAAAAATGGAAGATGATGGCTTCTTGCCAAACAGTTGCTCATATAATGTTATGATTCAAGGATTTCTTCAAAATCAGGACTCATCAACTGCTATACGACTTATTGATGAAATGGTTGGTAAAAGATTCTCGGTGAATTTATCTACATTTCAGATGTTATTGGATTTAGAATCTCAAGATGAAATCATAAGCCAATTTATGCGTGGAAGCTCTCAAGGTAGAAAAATGAAGTGACATTTTCCTATCAAGTGACGTTGTAGGCTCATGAGCCTCTTGCGAGTTATAACGATACTCTGTTCTTTAACTTTAATGAATGATCTGTAACATCTAGGGTGACTTCCTGGGATCTGTTTTTGGCACTGGATCTCACCTTGCATTGTGTTTTGACTTG
>Ga0325400_1004466_pt1 | contig 12947 bp, 10 predicted proteins | sample PopdelMetagenome_2_FD_205662 | JGI IMG/M metagenome (GOLD analysis project Ga0325400, IMG submission 205662) | Populus deltoides microbial communities from Bellville, Georgia, United States - Xylem-PdKOR-R1 | ecosystem: Host-associated > Plants > Phyllosphere > Stem > Wood/Secondary xylem...
TCCTCTGATGAAACATGTTCCAGTTTATCGGACAAGAGACCAAACAAGGCATTGAAGTTGTCTTCCTTTGCATAGGTATAAAACTCCTTCTGCAGTATTTTATTTGGCTCAGAAAAACCATAGTCTGGCTTCGGAACTGGGAATTTAACTGCCTTCCATTGTTCAAGCTCCTCATGCACTGGTCTCGGCATATCTATTTTTAATTGCATAGAGTTGCAACGTGCTGGAAGATGGTATAATGTCGGTTGAGTGCTCGATCTCTTCTTGAGTGACTTAACTTTGCTGCGGTTGTATCAGTTTACATGTCTTGTTATTTGGCCAAGCAGACTAAAGAATTCATAGAAAACATGAATGCAAGAGATATGCTAATTAAAGTATTAGTGAGAGAAAACGTACATTAGCTGCATAATAATTTTTCTCAATACAATTATTTAGGAGGATATATATAAATGTTTAAATTCAAGTCAAAATCGAGTTGTTAAAGCGTTGTCGATCGAGTGTGTTTGGGAGTGTGGTTTGCAGTTGTTTTTTATAGTGTTTTTTACTTGGAAATGCATTAAAATAATTTTTTTTAAAAAAATCAATTTTGATATCAGTACATCAAACTGATCTAAAAACACACAAAAAAATATTAATTTAAAACAAAAAAATAAAAAAAAATCAATTTTTTCAAAAACATTTTTAAAACGCAAAACAACAAACAGGATCAAAGTCAAGTTAAGGCCATTCTTTTATATCCAGGTCCAAGAATAACTAAGGGTTTGTGTGTTGTATTAATAAATAAAATAATGATTTATGACTTTTAATATATTTTCTAACAGTATTATATAAATTAATAAATTATATGTATAAATATATCAAATTAATATAAATATAAAGGAGAAAATAAGACATATATTTAACCTAGTTTAGCCAACTACCTAAATATTCCATAGGCGAAAATGGTACCATAAAACTCTAGGATAAGGGAGGGATATATAGAGACCTCTCAACCATAAATTAACGCTTCATCAAAGTCTCTCTAAATATCTCATAGCTAACACAATAAGTGAGAATGCTTACAAAGACTATTCTAGAGATACAAGAGCAATCAAAGCTCTTTCCTTTTCCTCAGCAAGTATCTTTACCATTAGCTCCACTACCGGCACCAACTACTTCATGTAAACAACTTTAGTTTTTAGAAGAGATGGGTCAAAATGACATGCAAAAAGAAAAGAGAGAGCACCACTACTCCCCCCAACTTAGATAAAAGTCATTCTCTCCATAATGAAGATCATTCTCAAAATGCACTCCAAACACACTAAAGCAAAATGAAAGGTTTAATCATCATATAGATATAAAATCAATCACTATCATTGTCATCACCATCACTCATTATTAGAGATTTTCTTTGATAGCTTGAATAGAAAAAGACCCTAGACAATTATGATAGGCTTTGACCCAATAAAGCATATATAAAATGTGTGTTCCATATGCAAGATTCTTTCGACCATGTTTTGAGGATAGACCTAGATGTGGTACCATAATTTTTTATCTCAAATCTATTATTGGCTTTAGAACCTTTGTACAAAGCTCACAGCCTAGTTTAGAATAAGCATCCAAGCCAAAAAAAGCTCCATTCGTAAGGATACCATACCACCTAATACAAAGGGTATCACAACAAAATTCAAGATTCATTTTAGATAGCTCCTCATCCATTTCAGGAATCACTTTGGCTAATAAAACAAGGAAGTCGAATAATTTTAACTTGATGAGTAGCATTTTCAAAGTTTTGATCCTTCTAAATTACATTGTAAAACAAAATCGTCAAGTCTCAAACTAAGTGAACCTCACGTTGAAACATAAGGTAATTGATAAGGAATCAAATTTGAGGCCTTATAAAATCCATTAGATTGGACTAGCCACACATTCTCTCAGACTCAACTTGTATCCCTATTGAAAAATAGAGGTTATAGTCTTGAATAGAGATTGTATTACCAAAAAGAGTACCTATCCTGGACAAAACTTGTATCCCAAAACCATATTGCACCCTTAAAGATATACATGCCTTGAAGGAATAGGCCTAAATGATTAATTACTCATACAACTTTCTACCCCTGGATAATCACTTGGCATGACCATTCTTACTCTAATAGTATACCATCAATAATTAGTGGTTATTACCTTAAATGATTATCCTTAAACTAGACAAGACATTATTCTCCATAATTTTTCGTGACTTAATATAAGTTTTCCTTTAACAGTTGAAACTTTTAGATTAAAATGGTTCTTAAACTTAGAATAACCTTAATGACCAAGCAATCAAAATCTTGATTCTCACCATCTTTTTATCTCTAACTAAATTTCAAAGAATAAGCATAAGGTAATGATGGGTATGTGTATGTTTTAAGTCCAATAAACTTGTAATTAATAGGGTGCACAAGACATTAATATAAAAAAAATTTCATTGAGATTCAACTATTAGCTTAAAGTTTTGGGATGAGATATTTTTTTACAATACCAATATAATAAAAATAAATAATAGTTGAATAAAAAATTCAAAAATATAAACACCAAGATTCATGGTTAATTTAATAGGATTAGGAATTATAATTATGAAATAAACTAAAAACACTACTCAAGGTTTTACTATTTTAATTACTATAGATCCTCGCATATGTTCATTATGGATTGGTATAATGGATCCATAATTCCTTTTTAGTAAAAATATTTGATTTGATCCTTGAAATTTTAATTTTTATGAATTTATTATTGTAATTTTTAGTTTTGATAGTTCGATCCTAACAAATCCATTTTTCTTGTGTTTCAATCCTTTGACTTTGAGAAATGAGAGAGAAAGTCATCGAAAAGAAGAGGAGAGAGAAAGATTTTGGCTAGCCATATTCAGATAAAAAAAGCCAATATTGGTATCAATGGGTCATCTTAAATATCGAAGTTTGAAAGATGTGTTTTGGAAATTTAATTATATCAGAAAAAATAGATTAGAACCTATAAAGTTTGTTTTGATTTTGTATGATTTTGAGTTTTTAGACTAATTAAAGGGTGTTATAGGGTTAAAAAGTGACTTATTAAGTTTTCTAGGATTTTTTCTAATGATTTTGAGTTTTAAAACTAATGTTTTTAGGTGAAAAATTTTAGTTTTAGGTTCCAAATGACCGGAATTTTGATTTTTTGATAGTGGATAAGATGTCACAATATGACATCCATTTATTTTAAGGAAAAAAAACTAAAGTGGATGATGTGTTTTTCACTTGAGTGTTTTTTAAAGGCTTGCATACTGGACAAACCATTTAAACAAGTCTATATACACGGGCTTGACTCTACTCACTCTTCCCTCTTTCTTGTTTTTATATTATTTAATATTCTAAAATAAAATTATTTTCATATAAAACAATCAAAATGATATTTTTAAAATTATATGATGGTATCATCATTTTCAAATAAACTTATAAGCTTTTAAGGTTAATGTCACTACAAGAAAATTCAAACAAAGTAATGGAAATGCCAACGAAAAATATTCCATCATAATTTACCAATGAAAAATATGATGGGAATTTGTTATCAGTAATTTCATATGGAAAGAACAAAAAAATAAAACAGAATTTATGTCAGCATTTCTAACATGTCAAAATCACCTATGAAAATGCCAACAAAAATTCCATCTGAGATTTTAGGAGAAAAATCTGATAGTTCTAATTCAAACACAACTTGGATAAATAAATTTATCTTTTTTTTAAATAAAGATGAAACCTTCACCTCTCTCTTTCTCTCCCTAGCAACAGTTCTTCTAAGGCCTAAACTTTCATCTCTTGGTTTTTTTTTATTAAGCCTCACTCTACCAAGTAAGCAAACCCATAAATTTATGTTTTAAGTTAATCTATTGAAATCTATTTTTAGTATTTGTAATATATATATATATATATATATATATATATATATATAAGTGTCTTATGTATTAATGTAGAATTTGTATTTTAGGGTTTATTTGAGATTTGGGGTAAATGAATTTAATTTGTTACTTGATGAAATTGAGTGTGATTTTGTAACTTAGGTGTGTTAGGATTGAAGAAATGATAGGTAATTTAAAGGGTACAAATTATTGTTTTATTAATCTTATGGTTAAGTTGAAAATTTAGGGATAATTGAATTTAAATGGAATTGATAATAATTAAAGGTATTAATTTAAGTTGAATAAGTTTGAATTAAAGAAATAATGAATAATTAGTTGAGTTCCAATTAATTTAATTCAATTTAGGTTTTTGTTGATAATTTAGGGAAAATGAAATTAATGTGTAATTGATAATAATTAGGTATTAATTAATGTTATTTATTCCTGAATTGAATAAATAATGGGTAGTCCGTTGGGTACTAGTTATTTTTTTGACAATTTTATGGTTTAGTTGAAATTTTAGAAAAAATTGAATTTGTGTGGAATTGATAAAAATTAGAGTTAAATATGTTTCAACTTATAAAGTGATTGATAGTTATTGGATTGCGAATTATATTTTTCTAAATTGAAGGAACTGAGTTACTTTGCAATTTAAGAAATGATGGGTTATTAAGTTGTTATTGTCTTATCCAAAAAAAAAGAGTTGTTATTGTGAATTATTAGTTGGTTTGTTTAGGTTAATTGTGATTCATTTTTAATAAAAAAAAGAATTAGTTCTAAATTTTACCCAAAAAGTTAATTTTTTTAGAATTTGTAAGTTATTAGTTTTAAATTTTACTTTACATAATGGTTTGTTATTTCACCTCCCTAATGTGTTTGGTTGATTATATTAGAGTGATAATATTGTTGTTATTTATAGTTAGATAATTTTGTTGTTTGTTTTTCTAATCTTGAAGTTACTCGTTTCATCATAATTATGATAAAGTGGTCATTTGAAGAACTATTATTTCAATGGAGTTAGCTTGATGACCATCTTGAATGGATGTATATGGTATATGTTTAATAAGAAAAGTTTAATGTTACAAGTTTTTTAAATTATAAAATCTAATTCATGTATGAAATCAATTAAAGAGAAATTTTGGTGGAAAGAGCAACAAGGTGCTTGTAAGGAGAGTATGAAGAAACCACAGTTCGACTACATGAGTTTAAAGAACCAATATTCAATACATTCTTATAATTAAGTGTTATGTTAAATTTATATTATTATAAACCTATATTATTTTATTTTATTTTCTTACTAAATTTCTATATAATAAGTTTAAATCATATATCAATTAACTATTGGTTGTACCAGGTTGCGAGATGTTTTGATACAATGCCCATGTAAGAGCAATGAAGAAGGTCAGGTCATTTGACATAAAGATGTGAAAAATATATAAACCAACGTATATTATAGACCATAATTGGATAATGTATCTTAGATTTATGGTATCATAAAGTTTTATAAAATGCTCAAGATGCAGTAAACAAAATCAAAATAAACAAACTCATTCTTCGATGAGCAAGCAAACTAGAGGAGCAATTTTGTTTACCCACAAAGTAAAACACCTAGTAAGAGTTTACTATGACACACACGCACACAAAATTTTAATTATGTGTTTATTAGGGAGACTTTTAACAAACTATTTAATTTTCAAGAAAAAAAAGTTGATAAAAAACTGACCCTAATGGAGTCAAATGAGGTAATTCATATCAATTAGGGTAATAGTGGGAAGAAGAGAAAAAAATTGTTGATAAAAGAGTAGATGCATTCATTATAAGTGTTTTGATAGTTATATTTCATTTAAGATTATTTATCTGCATCAATAATATGAATTATAATTGAATTTTGAAACTTAATTTTTTTTATAGAAAAGATATAATGCCAATACGATTGAGAAATTTAGTGAAAACATTTCCACCCATCATCCTCAACAACCTCAAGAGTGGTTGGAGGCTGCTACAAGTGATGGACCTAATAGGAATTAGATTTATGGTTTGCCTATCGCATTGACCCAAGAATTGATAGAAGGTCACACTGTTTCAACTCTAGACATACCATATGTCGACCTAAGCTATTCATCATAGGAGTTTGATTAAATTGTGCACAAAAAGGTTTAGGAACAAGTGGTTGTTGAGTTGGAGAAAATGAATGCACAACTCCTATAATAAAATTGGAAGTTTGGGCTCATTTAGTGTACCTATTCCTCTCCTTGTTGGACCTTCCACTTAAACATGTTCTCCTTCCCCTCCCCCTCCACCTTCAACACCTTTGATTTGATGTATCAGTATACTTCACCTAGTTGATTTGATTGTATTTCAATTGAAATTTGAATGGTTTTCTACCAATATCTTTTATTGTTCATTTCTACTTTTGTTAATGTTTATGTATAAAATTTTTTCTATCTCATTTTTGTGTGCTATTCATATAAATTTCCTACTTAAATCTTCCAACTATGAAAATACATAAGCATTTACTATCCATTTAATATTATCCATGGAAAAATTTGTACAAGTCAATTTTCAGAGATGCTTTTTGTTATGGTTGTGAGTTTATTATGAGCAATTGTTGGATTGAGGATCATAACAAACAAAACAAAAAAAAATTTAAAACTCCAATGGAATCGTTGATGGAATCAATATTCCATTGACATTTATGTCGGCAATTCCATTGGAATGTTCGTACACATTCTAGAACTTTTATTAAAATTTATAGAATGTGTAAGAACTTTTCAACGAAATAACTAATGAAATATTCAATCAAAAAAATAAACGGTGATGAAATCAGCGATAGTTTTCAAAAAAATTTAATTTCGTTGGCAATTTCCAATTCCAAGGTATTTTTTGATGAAAAATGGGTAGTAAAAGCTGATTTTTAGATGCAAATATTCTATTGACGATTCTATCAATATATAAAATTGCCAACGAAATTGCCGATATATTTTATCTGTATTTTCCAATTCTTTTTAGTGTGTTAGGAATTGCTTTATAAATAACTATATATAAAACTAATATGCACAATATTCTTAAAATTTATAATGAATATTCAATATGAGTAAAATGCCTAATATTTTTTTAAGAAAAAATTACATTAAAAATTATATGTTTTTATTGCGATTTCACTTTTCCTTTATACTTTGAAAAGTTATACTATATATATTACTGTTTATATAATTGATATCAATTTTAATAATAAGTTAGAAAATTGCAAACTCAATAAAAAGAAAAATAGTCTAAAATATTACAAGTTTGTTATTATAATTTATGCAATGTCAAAAGCGTCGTTATAACTGAAATATTAGAAATTCGCAACTCCATTCTATGGCATTTTATATATCAAACAAGAAAATGTAAACATGTATTAATGAAAAATGTATCACAAAATCCTTTTTTTTTTTTTTTTTTTTTTATAAGAAGTCAGACTAATCCCTCATATCCATACACTCTAAATTTTGTGCCAATAACAAAAAAAAAATCTAAATTTAAAATCTATAAATAGTATTTTTTTTTAATGAATATCTTCTCTTTTGAAGAATGAGAGATAGAGTGTACAGTGTAGGAAAAATTATAATGAACCTAAATACAGGAATCATACCTCCTTTCTCTTGTTTACGAAGACCAGTTTCCTGCATGCAGAAGTACTTTCCCTCCCAATAGTTAGACAGAATTAAGAGACTTGTGCATACCGAGAGGTTTCTGAAGCTCTAAGAAACAAACTCCTTAGGTAATTAGGTTTCTTTGCTTTATCTTTTCTATTTAAAAGAGACTGTGATGAACGAGCAACACATTGGCATCCAAGGTGGAGTGTTGTTTTAATAATACTTTGATCATATCAAGCTTTAAATTTGACAAGATTTCCCCTCTGAGATAGTACTTTATTCTTTCAGCATCTTTCTTTTCTTTTAAATAGAGACTGTGATGAACGAGCAACACATTGGCATCCAAGGTGGAGTGAGCAGGTTGTTTTAACAATACTTTTATCATATCAAGCTTTAAATTTGACTCCTAATAATTTATATTCAAATTTAACTTTGTTGAGCAGATAGTCCTTCTGCTCCTTGTAGCGTTAAGCTTTGATGAACATCAATTACTAATCATACCTGAATTTAAGCCATTCAAACAGCTACCATCGCCGCCCTGCAGTCACCAAATCAAACGTACATCATACCTCTATTTTCTATGCTTTTATTCAGTTTTGTAATTGCTTGCTTCCAGTTCTTGTGCTTAGATACATATTCCCTGATCTTTCGTTTGCGGATTCGATTTTGATCCAAATATATTTTTTCTGGATGATGATTTTTGTGTTTTAAGAGCTATAGTGTTTCCTCCTAGAATTAACACAAAATCATTAATAGAAAAATTAAATACATTGACAGAATATTCTGACAATCAGTGTATAAGAAAAAAAAATTTCAGCAATTTAAATAATAACAGAATTCCCAACGAAAACATGCCATCGAACAAGTTTCTCATCAGATATTTGTGTTTCATCCGTAATTCTATCATAAACTTTCTTTAATGATGGAATTGCCAATGAAATATTCACACCAAAAATTTAGATTTTATCACTCATGTTCCATCGGGAAGTCCATTAAAAAAAGGAGAAAATATTACCGTTGAAATCATCGATGAAAAAACACTTTAATTTCCAATGGAATATTCCTTCATCAATTCCATCGGAAATGTCTAAACTTCATGTAACTTTTCAATGAAATGTGAGTAAATATTGCTGACAAAAATGCAATTTTTTGGTGATTCGTTAGTGTTTCATATCTTTTTTTTGTGTTGTTTAGTTTTTATAATCCCAAATGCATTTTTTATTAACATTACACTACCAATAACAACAACAACAACAACAACAACAACAAAATTGAAAATATTATAAACAGAATCCAAACAATAATTATATTAAACAAAATTCCATATATAAAAATTTTGTAAACGACATATTAAAATTTTTAAAAAGGTGGAGGGGGTGAATAAGATCTTGATCTATAAGCTCCAGGAGAGGGAGGAAAATGTAAAGCCAAATATGCATGTATTTGCTCTCATTTTCTATTATTTCTTGTTTGATTTTTGCTCTTATTTCTTCTCTTAGTTCTGCCATTATTTATGCTCTTATATTGTGCAACTCAATAGCCAATTGTTATGGAATCCTATCTCAAACCATCTCCTCAATGGCCGATGATGTTTGGTTGAAGTCGGAATGTTGTGTGCCTACCATTGAAACACTACGACTCACCCTTGTATCTTGAGTCAATGCTATAAGCATACCATAAACTCAATTCTTATCAAGTCTATCAATTGCTCCGGTCTCCAACCACAAATAAGGATCATTAAGAGGATGGTTGTAATTGTCTTCTTCATGTTTAGCAACCATGTTGGCATTATATATATCTTTCAAAACAAAACAAAAGTCAAAATCCAATTAAACCTTTTCAAAAAAGCATTAGTAATACAATTATAACTATCTTAAATTACTTACAAAGAACTATTTCCTTCTATCATCGATAAACCTTTTCACCCTTTTTCCTTATCCCTTTTCCTTATATGAGTTTCCTCATATAACTCAATTGGAGTATGTTCACACCAAAACTGTTTTTCCTGTACAATAAATAGTTTGTAAAAAAGTCTCACAAATACAAACTAAATTAATAATTAAAGAAAAAATAACTAAATATATAGCAATGCTCTTATTAGGCTCTTTGCATGGTTCACCAAGGAAAGTGCTCTTCAAGTGTGCATGCTCATCGAACCATGATTTTTTTTTTCCTTTTGTTTTGAGACCTAGATTGTGAGCATTTTTTAAAATCATATGATGCCAAAAATTTTTGAAACTTAGCCCAATTATCCTTTATGATGTGTCTCGGTCTAAATTTTTTTCACAATGCTATGTCATCAAAGTTGGCTCTGTTCATTGCATATCTAGGAGCATCATGTCACAAATCACGCAACCTAGTATAATAATTTGATAAACAAAATTAAGATAAGGAAATGAAATATTATAGTTTTACAATAATATAATTTTTTTTTGCATTATACTTACCTATTTGCAATGTGGTTTTCCCACACATTCCTAACAACCCTCTCATTTTCCTTGTCCTAGTACTTTTTTTTCCTTATAGTCAATTCATGCATTAATTATTTTTTAAAATTTTTAAAAAAACTATATATTAACTCAAAGTATATATTATTTATTTAACCTTAAACTTTTTCCACAAACATCTATTATATTCATACATTTAGAATGATCTTAAAGTTGACTCCATTGAAACAATGGTTCTTCGAATATTTTTTTTAAGTGTAATTGTATTAAAGAGAAAGACTGTAAAAAAACACGAAGGGTGTACCTAAGATGTACATCATCTCGTAACCCAAATCCAACTGACCTTAGATAGCAGGAAAAAAAACTAAAGCTAAATAAAACTAAAAATTTCTGAAAACAAGACTGCCCGAATAATAGCAATGAAAATCAATTCATCAAAGTTATTTTCATTTAATGTAGAACTTAAAATAATCTATTACAAATAAATAAGTTCAATGGTGATTAAAAACATGACTTACATAGTGTTGTTGGCTTTTTATTTTGCAATAAGTTTTTTGATACAATGTCTCTAGATGAAGGGATTCTAGCTTCGCTGAATGCATTGGATGAGCTTTAGTTGGAAACATGTATAATAGGTGCCTCAAATGATTGACATCTAAATTAACGACATGATCATCGAAGGAAATGATTGACACAATACATAGGAATAAATAGCCATATTCTAATGTCCATAATAATATGAACTAAGAGAGAAGAAACATACACATTGTTTGCACAAAGATAGAGACTTAACCATTATAATAAGAGCATTATGCTTGATAGGGTTAAAGAAGTCATCTAGAAATAATAGCACAACAAAATTTTTTAATATTAACAATTAACCCCCTACATGTTTGTAAAAGGTATCAAAGATCACATAGTAATTGGAGCAAGCCATTAATTAAAGAACACTTTATGTGATCCACACTAAGTGATGCGATCCTAGCTACAACATCAAATTATCCATTAGGAGTGTTTATTAGGTCTATTGTAAGACCTAAAACAAAGTGGATCCAAGAGGAGTTGAATGGGCTAAGTAAAGAGGATTGAGTTAAAAATGTTCAAATATGCTAGTCTGGACCATATTCTTATTAGAATACATCAAATGAAAAATAAGGAGAATAATTAAAATCTTTTGCTTGGAATTACTTGATGAAACACTCCACTCTACATGACTTCCTTTCGTAACATGACTTCTTTCTAGTTCTCTCTTTCTTGCCCCCGTCATTTTTTTTATTTTCTTCCTTGATCTCCTCCCTCTTTCTTTTTTTGGTCCAAAATCTCATTTTATTTGTTTCCTAATATTTTCTTCAAAACAAGTAGATTTTGAATCCTAACTTTTAACCCTATTTTCTCCATTAAATTGACTTGTTTTGAGAAGTTCAAAAACATCAAAGTTGTATATCTCCCTCTAAGATTTCACCTATCACTAAGATCTCTTAATTTGGGTATTTTAAAGGAAAGTTATGCCAAATTTACCGAGACATGCTTCTAAAATTTATGGTTAGGAAAGTTCACTTTCCTCCCATCATACTTGACATAAAATATAGGACCTCCAAAAATTAAAGAAAAATATGGAGTCATCCTAGTTTTTTAAAGGAGACTAAGAATTCTAAAAAATAAATTTGTTTCAGAGATTTAAGTAAAGGGTTGGTTATGTTTAAGGTAAGATAAAAATGACCCATACCTCATCCTTTCCAAGGAAAACTTATCTTTGCTATATGTTTTCAACTAAATTTATTTTTCGTATATCATTAAGTTTTCAAATTAGTTTCCAAACTTATTCATAAGTTATTTGTTATTGGTGGATGTTCATCGAGTCTAACAAGTATTTTTTTTTATTTTTTTATGATCAAAAGTTTAATATATATTTATTAACCCTTTTATTATTATCTTATTTTGAAAACTCTAAGTTTAAAAAATACCAAGTTTGAGCCTTGACAATCCCTATATGGTGGAGACTCATGGACTCATTATTGTCCTTGTTTTTATCTTAAAAACATTATGTCATGTCTACATCGAACCCTAAAACTAGGAAACATGTGTACTTAACCATTATGAACATTATGCAAACTTGTGAAAACTCATCAACGCAATATTGAACTTGTTTTATAGTTGAAAATGTTGTGTTAGGCCTATGTTGCTTGCTAAAAACTAAGAGACACATCAACCTTACTATTAAAGCCCAATTTTTATGAAAAATACAACTGAACATGATGAAAACTTGTCAAGACATTGTTTTTATTCTTTTTTTTCAAAAATAAATATTTACACACATATACATACATAAAAAGACGAAGATGTATTTTATTAAATGTAGATAACAATAACATGAAGAGAATAAAAGTAAAACACTACCAGAAAACCAAAGAAAAGCAACGGAATTTTTCCGTCGGTAATATATACCGACAGAAATAATTCCATCTCCAAATCTGTCGGTATATACCGACGGCATAAATCCATCGGCAAAACCGTCGGTATATACCGACGGTTTCGCCGACGGGGTATACAGCTCGTCTGAAAATATGCAATGGCGTGGTGACGTTAGGCGATTTTACCGACGGAAATTACCGAGGGATTTAAACTGAGATAGCCGTACAGTGATGTGGCACTGTCACCGACGACATCATTGACAGAAGCACCGACGGAAGTATTCCGTCGGAAAAAACATTATATGCACCCAATTGCCGACACTCTCTTCCTCTGTTTCTCCTTCTTCTTCTTTCCCATCCCACCTCTCCCCTCTCAAACTGCAGCTCCCCTCCCAAACTGCAGCCAAACACCCATCCCAAACTCTCCACTATATATCTCAACACGAGCACTCAAGTTTCTTATATCTTGTACGTGGTCACAATATCCGTTTCTTGTAGATTTTATCATTTTTTTGTAAGTAAATCTATCCTTTTTAGTTTTAATATTTAATTATGAATTTTA
>Ga0325400_1004469_pt1 | contig 12945 bp, 9 predicted proteins | sample PopdelMetagenome_2_FD_205662 | JGI IMG/M metagenome (GOLD analysis project Ga0325400, IMG submission 205662) | Populus deltoides microbial communities from Bellville, Georgia, United States - Xylem-PdKOR-R1 | ecosystem: Host-associated > Plants > Phyllosphere > Stem > Wood/Secondary xylem...
TTGGATAGCATGTTATAATGAGAAGCACATTACCCCCAACTTAAGCTGTTTTTTTCATGGGGGATTAGTGTTTCCTATTTTAGCTTCTTTTGTGAGAGAGTATGTTTTACGAGTGCTCACAAATCATGCACAAAAAAAAAAAAAAAATCCTTCCTAGTTTGAGCATTACAGTTTGGACATTCGAGGCTCATGTTACTAAAATGATATGAACAGCCTAACAAAACCAAGGATATATTAGAGATGCAAATTGCATCAATCACAAAGTTAAGGGCCAAGAAGTTAAACTTGTTGAATATATTTGAGCCATGCTGACTTCAAGGAGGCTATAAAACATATGGGTCAGCCTATAATCACCCTAATTCAAGTGTAAAAAGAGTCCAATTTTTTCATAACATAGCTTAAGGTTGGCATCATGATGATAGCCTTGTTTAAACAATTAATCTATAAGGATAATTTGGCAGAATATTTTGGAAGTTTTTATATTCTACAAGGAAACTAAGATGCATGAAATAATACAAAGATTTTCATGTTTTAATTTTTAGGAGGTTAAAGTGGGTTTTTGGTTTATTTGTTTTCCAATTACATAGTTTTACGCTAACAAATATAATTTTTTAACCGAGTAATGGATTGAGCTGAAATTTTACTAGAAGTTTTCAGAGGTCCTGTTGTATATGCGGATAAAATTTTAAGTCAATCGGACATCAGAAAGGTCTTCAAATAAGGTCTACAAATTACTATGCGAGAAAATCATTATTTTCTTAAATGATTTAGATTTTTTTTCTATTTGGACTAGTACTCATTTATTATTTTTCGAGACTTGTTTATGATATGTTTTACCTATTATAAATAGGGTTAGTTTGGATTAATATTTTTTTTTACAAACTTTGATTTGAAAAATAATATTGTTTGTGTATGTAAGGTATTCTCGTATTATTTGGTTGTCTAAAAAACTGATTTGACGTATCAAATAATAATTATCTCCGTAGCGTCTTTCTTATACTTTCCATTCATGAATTGGTGTTTATTGGGTAGGGGTTCATTCCAATAGTGTTGGTGATTTGGTTTAGATAATATTTGTGTCACACTCTTATCAAACTTGATTCTTTAGCTTTGCAAGATTTATCATTTGGTAACAAATCTTGTGTGTAGATTATGTGATCATGGGGTTTGTATCATTTGGTAACAAATCTTGGCTTCATTTATTAGGTTATATCCTTCTATAATTTTTCTTTTTCTTGTCTCACGTGTTGAAACTCATTATTTCCAATACTTTTATTTTCAATCTTCATCTATTCCTCTTGAATTGTAGCGACAACTAATTTACAAAAAAAAAAAGTGTTACTTTGTTTTGTTATTTTCACTACATATATCAATAACATAAAAAGTATAAAAAAAAACAAAGAAAGTCGTTCAAACAAAGACGTTATAAATTTTGTCACAGTAACTAAAGGTGAAATTAGATCAAACCATATTAAGATTACTTGAAAATTAATATTTTGGTTATTTGGAGTCTAATCTCACTATATATCAAATTTGAGATCACTTGGACATTGTTTGGTTAAGGTGATTCGGGTTTAGTTTGTATAAAACGGGTTTCATTTGTGTCAAATATTGAAATTTGCTTTGCTACTATTTAAATTGACTTGCATAGTATATTAAAGTGTTATTTGGAATATTTAGATGTTAAACAAGTCATTTTAATAATATTTACTTCTGCATTTTTTTGTGTCCTAAAAAACATTCATATCTCGTATGAATTCACTTGTTACTCGCAAAATTATAATCAAAGTTTTATCTTTGCTTGTTTTTATATATTTATTACTTGTGCTACTAAGGTGTTCTTTTAGTTTATGTTGATTTTAGTTTCACAAAAGATGAAAAAAAAGGTAAGATAAGAGGAAAAAGATGTAGCAAGCATATTAGCCTATAATTTGTGTTAAACGCAAAAGGCATGAGGATATTTTCTCTACTAAAAACCTTTTTGTAGATTCAAAATGTCTAAAGAAAATGGATATGCACCACCTCCTACAGAGAATAACAACTTAAAACTTTAAATTCAAGATATAACACAGATGTTGGAGAGGTTTAACTTGGTGGTTGGTAATATTCAAGATAGATTGGATAGGGTAGAGAGGTAAGATAACAATAATGATGGACAAAAGAATGAAGTTGATCAGAGGGGTATCCATAACAAGAGACCTAAACGACATACAAACTATAACTTGGGGTGATTTGAGATGAAGATGATGTTGTGGGAGATATGATTTTGAGCATGACATCGTAGGTCATTAGGGATGATTTTTGGTAGCCTAAAGGCCAAAAGGATGATGGGTTTAGACATAGGAACCAATTCAGCCATAAAAGGGATTTCTAAAACTATGGAAATTGTGATGATATGGATGATGATTTGGACTTTATTAAACAAAAAAATTCTAGTTTTCAAGGTAAAAATGATCTCGAGGTTTATTTGGAGTCGGAAAAGAAGGTGAGTTGGATTTTTTATTGCCAAAATTATTCTAAGCAGAAAATGTGAAACATATAGTGGTTGAATTTGTTGATTACATGATTATTTGATGAGATCATATCGTGACTTCTAGGAGGAGGATTAATGAGAGACTTATTTATTTATGGAATGATATCAAGGCTTTGATGAGAAAGCAATTTGTTCATAATCATTATTATAAGGAGCTTTGTTAGAAACTACAGGGTTTGAGTTAGGTTTTTAAGTTAGTGGAGGATTACCATAAAGAGATAGAGATATCGATGATTCAAATTAATGTAATGGAAGTTAAGGAGACCGCTATGGCCAGGTCTTTTTATGAGTTGAATAGTGGTATTGTTAATGTAGTAGAGTTACAATATTATATTAAATTGGAGAACATGGTTCATGTGGCAATAAATTTAGAGAGACAGATTAAAATGAGGAGTAGCTCACAGCCACAGTTTAATCCAGTTTCATCTTTCTCTACTTAGAGGCTCAATATGAAGAGAGAAGTGGTTACTTAATCTAAACCCTTGGTGCATACTAAAGCTAAAAAATACTCATATGGATGCTAAAAGTAATCCTAAAACTCAGCCTACTCGTAACCGTGGTATAAAATGTTTTAGGTGCTTGGGGACTTGACATATTACTTCTTAGTGTCCAAACAGTAGAGAGATGATTTTGAAAGACCATAGAGAGATAGAGTGTGAAAGTGACAAATCTGATGATGATAAGTTGCCACCTTTGGAGGATTGTAGTGATGTTGAGATTACATTCCCAATTAAAAGGGAGGCCTTCGTTATAAGGCGCATGCTTAATATGCAAGTTAAAGAGGATGATATTGACTAGCAAAGGGAGAACATCTTTCATACGATGTCACATCCAAAATAAGATATATAGCATGATAATTGATAAAGATAGTTGTACCAATACAGCTATAACTACTCCTATTAGGAAGTTGAATTTGAGTATTATAAAGCATTATTGAGAGATATACTTTATAAAACTTATCAATTCTAATGGTTGAATGAATGTGGTAAAGTGAAAGTAACTAACCAGGTCTTGATTTGCTTTTCTATTGGTAGTGGAGGTAAGAAAATAAAAGAGAAAAAATTAAGTCTGCAAAATACGGACTATGTGGAAAAATTAAAGAAACAATAAAATGTTTTGCAAGAGAATGTGAGATTAAATATGCTTTTATGCTAATAAGCCAATGATTGTACTTGTGTATAAAAAGGATTTTAATGCTAACGATCTTAATTATGTTGTTCCTAATGGGGTTGTTTCTTTGTTGCATGAATTTGATGATGTCTTTCTCAAATATATTCCTATTGTTTTACCACTATTGAGGAGAATAGAACATTAAATAAATCTTATACCTAAAGTTGCAATTCCTAACCAACTAGCAAAAATTTCAAAAGCAAGTGGAAGAGTTGATGACAAAAAAGTACATTCACAAGAGCATGAGTTCATGTGTTGTTTTAGTTTTACTTGTGCCTAAGAAGGATGAAACTTTAAGGATGTGTGTTAACTTTCATGCCATTAACAACATAACAGTAAAGTATAGACATCTTATCATTAGGCCTGATAATATGTTAGATAAGTTGCATAAAGCTTGTATTTTCTCTAAAATAGATTTGAAAAGTGGATACCATTATATTAAGATAAAATAATATGATGAATGGAAAAATATGTTTAAGACTAAGTATGGTTTATATGAATGGTTAGTCATACTTTTTGGACTTACAAATGCACTTAGTACATTTAAGGGCTTGATGAATCATGTGTTGTATGTGTTCATAGGTAAATTCATAGTTGCATATTTTAATAATATCCTGATCTATAGCAAGAACTTGAATAAGCATAACGATCATTTACATATTTACTTGATATGTTGCATGAAGAACAATTGTATGTTAATCTTAAGAAGTGAAACTTTTGCATAGAGAAAAATGTGTTTCTCGAATATGTTGTAGTTGAACAGGGTATTGAGATGGTTAAAGAGAAGGTTAAGGTCATTTGGGATTGGCCAACTCCAAAATTTATGACTAAGGTAAGAAGCTTTCATGGTATGGCTAAGTCTTATAAACATTTTATTAAAGACTTTAGCACGCTAGTTGTTCCATTAATTGAAATTGTGAAAAAATCAGTTGGTTTTAAATGGGATGATGAGTAAGAAGATGCTTTTAAATTATGAAAATCAAAATTATATTCTACATCGATTTTAGTTTTATTTAACTTTACAAAAACTTATGAGATTGAATGTGATGTATGATATAAAGGTAGCCATTTTAATGCAGGATAAAAAGTTCATTGTCTATTTTAGTGAAAAGCTCAATGGGGCCTTAAACCACCCTATATATAACAAAGAGTTTGACATATTGGTGAGGACATTGGAAATATGGTAGCACTACCTTTGGCCCAAGGAATTCATCATTTATTTTGATCATGAGTACTTAAAACATTTAAATGGACAAGGTAAGTTAAGTCGATGACATGCCAAATGGGTGGAGTTTATTGAAACCTTTCTATGTGTGATTAAATACAAGCAAGAAAATAAAAATATTATGGTTGACGTGTTGTTGTGGAGATATATTCTTTTATCTACTCTGAATGTTATAATGCTAGGATTTGAATATGTAAAGGAATTGTATATGAATGGTGATGATTTTACTAATATTTTTAATGCATGTGAGAATCTATCTTTCGATATATTTTATAAACTTGATAGATATTTATTCAAAGAAAATCATTTATGTGTATTATTGAGTTCTATGCGTGAATTACTTGTATGTAAAACACATGTGAGTGGTTTAATGGGGTAATTTTGGTGTTGCTAAGACTTTGAATATGTTGCATGAATATTTTTATTAGTCTAAAATGAAAAAGGATGTGCAACGTATATGTGATAACTACATTAGATGTAGGAAAGTAGAGTCTAAAATCCAACCACATGGTTTGTATACTCCTTTTCCTATACCTAAGAAACATTGGGTAGATATTTGTATGGACTTTGTATTAGGTTTGTCTAGGTCAAAAAGGGTGAAGGACTCAATACTTATAGTTGTTGATAGGTTTTAAATATGGTGCATTTCATAACATATAAAATCGATGATATAACTACCATAGCTTATTTGCTCTTTAGCGAGATAGTAGGGCTTTATAGGGTCCTTAAGATTATACTTTTGGAAGGTATTGTGGGAAAATTAGAAACTAAATTGTTGTTTTCTACTGCATGTCATCCCCAAATAGATGGACAAACTGAAGTAATTAATAGGACATTAACCATACTTTGATGTACTATCATACAAAAAAACTTGAATAATTGGGAACACAATTTGTCATTCATTGAGTTTGCTTATAAATGTAATGTGCTTATACTACTAAATTTTCACCATTTGAGATTGTTTATAGCTTTAACCCTTTAACTCTTATGGATTTGGTTCCTTTGCTTGATGAAAAAATGGCTAGTTTGGATGGTAATCATAAAGCATAGGTGGTGAAAGCACTCCATAAGAATGTACAACAACAAATAGAGAAAAACAATGATGTTTATGCATCCTAAATGAATAAAGGGCACAAATAAGTTGTCTTTCAACCCAGTTATTTAGTTTGGATGTATATACGTAAAGAGAGATTTCCAACCTATTAGAAATCAAATTTTCATCCGCGAAGAGATAAGTCATTCCAAATCTTTAAAAGGATCAATGATAATGCATACAAAGTAAATCTACCATATGAGTATGGTGTTAATGCTACTTTCAATATTTATAATCTCTCTTTGTTAGATGTAGGTGATGATTCAAGGTCAAATATTTTTTAGGAGAGATGATACAAACCAACCCAACAACATAAAGGATCCATTGAAGGTGTGAAACCTTGGTTAATTGTTTTTTGAAATATTAAATTAAATTAATAGATATAGAATCAAATGACAATAGATAAAATTAAAAGAAATAAAATAAAATATAGCACTAATTGTTATAAAATATAAACAAACAGGGACAAAATGAAATAACTAAACAAGATAGGATCAATATGTAAACATTAAGAGATTGGACTATAAATACCCCTTTTTTTTCTTCTCTAAAGTTGACAACAATAAAGAAGAGATGGAGAATATTTTCAAGCTTATCTACAAAAAATAAAATGAAATCCTACAAATTGAAGGGGTTTGGGTAAGATTTAAGTTAAGTGGTCAAGGAAACAACATCAAGGCAAGAATTACAGGAGAACAAGTGAAAGAAATTAGGGATTTAGAGAGGGAAAAAGTCGGTTAGGAGGGAGACAGAAGGAGCATCAAAACATTTTGACTGGTTAATAATTGAAGCTCACTTTATCACTAGGTAAGGATTTTAGACTCTATTACATACGTTAAATTGAATACAATTAAGAATTGATATATGAATTGTAAATAGAGGTTAAGAATCATGAGAAAAATTAGGGGAGATGAAAAAAATTTTATTGTTTGATGTAGTTGGAATGAAAATGGATGAAAACAGCTTAGAATAATGAACAATTGAAAAAAAAAATCTAGTGTTGTTAAGGGTGGCGGTGTTGGCCATAAAGGGGAAAATTTGGAAAAAATAATTAAAATAATGCATGAATATTGTTTAGTTGTGATTATTATAGCATGGATTGAAAAGTGAAGAGTGAATGGAAAATAGATAGAAATCTTATGTTTAATTTGTAATGAAAAGATTGGTTATGCTTTGAATTACAAACATTGCATGTTTGTGGGGAATTATTGGATTTTCGTGTAATGTTGAAGTATTATTGATGAAGGAATGTTAGAGAAAGTGAATGTGCTTTCAATGAGAGAATCTTGGTTATTTCAAGAAGGATGTAATAAATAAATTAGTTTATTATTAGGGTGATGGGGTTAATGATGTTATAAGATATGTGGAGGGAAAATAATTACTTTGAATGGTGAGAAAACAAATGAAAATACTTTATTTTATATCAAAAGCAAAAACTAGAAAACTGGATAGCTTCATCACCCACCTTCTATCCAGGTTTAGGGCTTGAAAATGATAAATATTGAATTAAGTTTCTCATAAAAGTTAAAGTTAGGGATGTTAGTTTTCCAACAAGTCTGATCTCATTTAAATTGGAGTTATGAAACTCCATATTCGAGTTAAGAACTAAAGGAGGATCAAATTAAATCTTGTTAGATAGTTTTTAGATGTTGCAATAACAAATAGTTTTTGATGTATTGATGGTAGAACTAGGTTGTCTTCGTTTCAATAAAATTGCAACCATATATCTAGCTTTCGGAAGAAACAAACTATACATGAAACTAAATGATATAACTTCAAATAAGGTTAAAATATTGATTAGTGTTTTTGAGCATTCTTAAAAGTAGCTAACTTTAAAAATTGTTTAGGATTGCTCTTAATGTAATATTTAAATGATAGGAATTATAAGATTGAAATTGATAATATAGGTTAAATGGTTAATGATGATTAATTAAAATCATATAAATCATATTAAGTCATTTTTATATCAATAATAAAACGATTGTCTATGGAATTAAATTTTAAAATAAGTTGAGGATTGAATAGTAAATGATATTGTTCTTGTTGGCATAGGAAAGGTTGCAAGACCCACTCAACAGCAAGGGATCATTTCACTTGCTCAGACATCAGATACATGCTCGACAACTTAAAACTAAAGTATTATTTAACTGTGAATGTAATTTTCCTTAAAAGTATCTTAATCTTTTTTATAAAAATATTAAATTGTTGGAGAAACTAATTACCCTGGTAAATGGAACTAGTGGTTTGATGAATGGGCAATTGAAGAAACTAGTTACCCTAGTTGCCTTAGCTAATAGGCAAATCAAGATAATAGTTCCCTTGATAATGGGATAATGTCTTGATAAATGAGTAATTACAGAAACTAGCTCCTAGATTAATAAGATTAGTGTCTCGGCTAATAGGCAATTGGAGAAATCTATTAATGTAGTAATGAGACGAAAGCCTAGTTTGGGCTAGAGAAGACATTTGTATGTCCTTCAACTATGCAAAATTGTATTAGTTATATATGTTTAGAAGAAGTAATAATAAATACTTATTGTGTATAAGCTGATTGTATTGGGTATTATATAAATTTTTATGTACCTGGCAGTGTCATGTCAAGTAATAGATCATGTATCTGTAATTTTTGTTTAATTAAATGCATATTTTTCTATGTGATGTAATTATGTATCCAAAAAAGTATATGAATATAAATTAAGTATGAATAATATATTTAAATTAGTTTTGCTTTGAAAACAAATGATTGTAATTATGTGGGGCTCATTTTTAGATTTATTTGTTTTAAAATGAATATGAGTCTTGAATTATGTCGTAATTAAATTAATTATCTTATTATTTGTAATATTTCTTGAATAATATAATAATTGATTCATTTGAGTAAATATTGAATAAAAAAAAAGAAGTTGTTCTTATGTTAGGTTTAATATAAATAAGGAAGTCTCAAATGATAGGAAAACATTGAAATTTTTATTTGTAGGTTATGAAAATTAGTTAAGTCAATAACTTGGTATTGAAAAATTAAAACAAACTCTACCGAATTTTCGATAGAGATTGAAAAAAAAAATTATTGTACTTTCAATGATAATACAATATATATATATATATATATATATATATACACATGAAATATAGTGTAAATTAAGGTTATTATAAAGGGTTGTAATTTGAGTCAGTCACAAGTTCAAGGGCCGTAAAGTTATAGAGGCATTAAATGAGCTTGTTTAACATATTTAGACCAAGACTGATTTCAAAGAGGCTACAACACATATGGTTCAGCCTATGATCAACATGACCCAAGTGCAGGAAAAGCCCAATTCTTCCACAACATTGGCTTAAGGTTGTCCTTGTGATGGTAGCCTTGTTTGAACAATTAATCCTAATATTATAAGAATATTTCGGGACTTTCCATATTCTATAAAGAAACTAACAGGCATGATTTTTTTTTATTGCATAGGTTTACGCTAACAAATATAGGTTTTGTTCTGACTGATGAATGAGGCTGAACTTTTACCATAAGTTTTCAGAGATCTTGTTTTATAAGCAGATAAAATTTTAGGTCAATCAAACATCGAAAAGGTTTTGAAATAAGATCCCTAAGCTACTAAGCTTCTATTTTGATCTTGATTTATAGCTTGTATTGAGGTGTTTTTACATACCTTGATTTGAGAATAAAATTGTATGTGTATGTGAAGTATTCTTGTATTCTTTGGTTCTCTAGAACTTATTTGACTTATAAAATAATAATTGTCTTCATAACGTCTTCCTTATATATTTCATTTACGAATTGGTATTCGTTGGGTGGAGATTTATTCTAATAGTATTAGGGCTTTGATTCATGTAATCTTTGTATTACACTTTTATCAAACTTGATTCTTTAACTTTCTGAGATTTTTCTTTCTAGCATGTGAGTTACATGATTATGAGATTCTTATCTGTTGATATCAAAACTTGGTTTTATTTATCAGGTTATATCCTTAAGTAATTCTTATTTTTCTTGCTCGGCATGTTGAAACTCATTATTTTAAATCTTTATCTATTTCTCTTGAATACCAACAACAACTACTCTTGCAGAAAAAAAAATTATATTTTATTATTGTCATTAATACATATATCAGTAACATAAAAAATAAAAAAGCCATTAAAACAAAGATGTCATCACAGGATTCGCGTTACAAAAAGCATTCATTGCCTTAATAAATCAAAACAAAGAGCTATATGTAAAGGAATTTAAGAGGATGAGTTGTTAAATGATGATACCATATCACATGTCAAATAGGAGGTCGGAGCATCTTCAATGGAGAATCTAAATGGATAGCTAAAAATAAAAAAAAAAACTAATATTTTAGCTTTTCTTTACTTGTTTTTCATACTCCAAATGGAAAGCCAAACAAAATGTTAAAATGTCTTTTCTTTCCCACAAATATTATTCCTACATATCTTTCAAAGGAGCCAAAACTAACAAAGTTGGGCCAACAAAAGAATAAACCAATTAAATCTAGCCATGTGGAAAAAAATAACATCAAAATCATTAAAAAAAATAAAATACTTATTTATTCCACTCTAATAGAATTGGCTTTTCAAATGGCTTTTTTCCATTGGAATATGCATGGTAAAAAAAGCTATATTTATATTATTCAAAATGCTATTTTATCAATTTATCTATTAAAAATAGTATTTTTTATTGGAGATGCTATGAGAGAACCCATATCTATATGAAACCCATTTCCTTTTTTGTAAGTTTTGAATACTGCTTTATTTTTTCAACGGATTACATTTGTAGATAAAACCCAGTCCATCTCATTATAATATTTATAGCTTTAAAAAAGCTAATTATTACCATTATATTTTAAACACATTTTTTTATTTCAATTTTTTTATAGTTTTTATTTCTTTTTAATTTTACTCAACTTAATATTAGAGCAGGCTAGAGCTTAAGGGCCAATTGATCAATAGTTCAAGACCTTCACTTAACAAGAACCTCAATAAATAAATAAATTATATTTATTAATTATATTTTATAAATTGAAAATTTCTACCACTTAACAAAAAAACTCCAAATATAAAAATAAAATTACTTAAGACACCACTTATATACATAAATAAATAATAATAATAAAATAATTTTAAAATATTTTAAAATATCACATGTATAATTTTATACAAAACATTAGCTTGAATTATATTTGTGTCGGTGAGAACATCTACTGTAGTTATGTATGAATTCTAATGACTGTTGGATTAATCATTACTTAAGATTGCACGACGTGCTGATAATGATGATCCACTATTCCAGTGGTTAAAATATTGTCTATAAACTCTCTTTTTTTTTCTATAATTTACTAATTTTCAGGGCTAGTTTTGAAGGTGATGTTAATTCAAGATAATTTAATTTTTTGTTTTATATAAAAAACCTTTTATTTTAAAAAAAAATTGACTAAACTTTTCTTGGATTAACTGAGTTATAGGTAAATTCAAGTTTTTAACTAATTCAACTCTCCTTCTATTTATTTTTTTTTAAAAAAAAGACTCAGCTCCACCTAGATTCCAGGTCACATGAGTGCTATATCAAATGGGGTCGAGTTGGGATTTAAAAAAGAGTGCTCATTTCTATGTTCATTCCTCCTTTTTACAGGGTTTTTTTTTTTATTAACATGAGTGTTCGGGTCAGCTTGTATGCACCTCGACTAATTTCATAGACAATGAAATTAATGACCATGTAAGTCTTTACTGGCTATTATATTAGCAATAAAAAGGCTCGAACCTGTAACCATAAGAAAAATAAATCTTTTAATCCCAAATTCTTATCACTAAACCACCTCCTAGATGGTTTTCTACAGATTTTTGAAGAGATAAAAAGTGGGCTCGAGTATCTTTTCCCTTTTGTTTTTGTCTTACTTTTTTTCCCTCACTGAGACAGTCAGCATCTTAATGTTTATGATCGAATGTTGTGTATGTCTTTTGCCGATGACTAAATTCTATAGAGAAGTTTGGATTTTAGTATGAACCCAGTAGTAGTATCTGACCTAAAATTTGGGATTAATTTGTCTAAATTGGATCAAGAAATGACAAGCAGAAGGCTGGCATATTTTCTGGCCATGTAATACTGTGGCATGATTTTTATACTATTCCTCAAAGCTGCACTTCCATTTAAAGTTCCTCTTTATTTTATTCATGTCACAAAAGCTTTCAGTCGTGTTTGGAAAAAGGCCACTAATATTGTCCCTTCATAATGACACTAATTATTTCTATAGCAGTCCTGGATAAATGAATAAATAAATCGGCGTATATTTCTTTATAAAACAAATAATTTTTTTTATTTGTATTTTATGAGGTTATTCCGGTCTCATGACCTGAGTTATGGGTTTGGCGGGTTTGCTCATGTTGACTTAAGTAGTTTGTTGTATTCTTTTTTAATTTTATCCTTCAACATTGAGTTGATTGAAAATTGAGTTTTATAATTAGTCTTGATTTGCTTATTATGGAGTTAGTCTAGTCTCATGACTCATGTTTGACAAGTTAACCCGTGTTGACTTGACTTATTTTTTAGTAGAATTTTATTTTCAATTTTATCATTCAACATTATGTTGAATAAGAATTGAATTTCATATTTTTTTTAATTTTTTTTATAGTGTTATCAGGGTCTCATAACCTAGGTAATAAATTTTATTTTAATATTTTTTAAAAAAGATGTTGTCCTGGTTTTTTTAAGTCGAACTACATTTTATCGATTATTCGGGTTGTCTTTAAATATGTACAATTGACCAGATCAAATCAGATCAGTGCCCATATATAATTTTATTTTATTTTATTTTATTAAAAAAACACATTAAAAACACCTAGATAGTTTTTTACATAAAAAATTAATCCAACCAGTAGCGTAACACATACAATAATATGTTGCGGGCGAAAATCTAGTTTCAATTA
>Ga0325400_1004470_pt1 | contig 12945 bp, 3 predicted proteins | sample PopdelMetagenome_2_FD_205662 | JGI IMG/M metagenome (GOLD analysis project Ga0325400, IMG submission 205662) | Populus deltoides microbial communities from Bellville, Georgia, United States - Xylem-PdKOR-R1 | ecosystem: Host-associated > Plants > Phyllosphere > Stem > Wood/Secondary xylem...
CCATCTTCCATCTTCCATCTGTCAGCCATGGCCAAGCCCAGTGTGCAAGCTATTTCTGGTCATAAGACCCAAATGTCCCATGATGCACTTTAGCTATTGCTCAGAGGCAAGGACTGCAATCTGACAATTTTCCAAAATTTCTAGATCCCACCTGCCATCCAAGCCAGACAATTCATGGTGGCTATTTAGAGGTGTTTTGGGGGTGGAGAGATTTTTTTTAAAAGTATATTTTACTCAGAAAAAATATTAAAATAATATTTTTGAACTTTTAAAAAATTATTTTTGAAAGTCAAGGCTGTGGATCGTTTTTCTCAGCCTGAAAAATATTTATGCGCTGACTGTTGAATTGAATTATTGCGAAGTGTCATTTAACTGAATTGACTATAGACTGCGGATGGTTCGAGCATCAGTACAATAAACATGGCACAGTGGCGCAACAACTCTCCTAAAACCAGGTTCTGGTTTGGATTCTGATGCATGTGTTTAGCACATTTCATCAATGCCTCCCTTTCATCACCCTAAAACAATGAAGCTGCCGTAAGGTAAATTTAGGGTTATGCATGCTTGACCCCATTATTAATTGCGGGCCCAAAGGCAACAAAATGAGGAATCAAGCTACTGGCAGTCAAAACCATTGGCTCTCTGATTGAAAGGAAGAATCATAGGAAAACAGTGACTGATTCCTCAAATCAAATGAGATTGAACACTAACTAATTCCAGAAATACAAGAATAAAAACTGACAATACAACACACCATTGCATTCCACACCCTAAAAGCACAATGGTCAAACCAACAAAGACTTTCAAGCAACCCCTCTAAAGTTTCCCCATATTCCACATAATATATAGTTCGGAAGTTGAATAACCAACCATTGGGTCAGCAATCACCCCCAGCACTCACCAAATCAGTTAATCTTCCATTTCCTAGGTTTGGATGGAGGTCAAATCCACAACTATGATTGTCGGTTCTCAGTTGTTAAGCTGCCACTGCTGCTCACACCACCCACAAGGTTAGATTCCCCCACTCTAGCTGCCAAAGCAAGAACTTCAGGTGACATCTCCCAGCTTCCACTTTTTCTTCCCCAACTCGATCGCCTAGGATGCAATCCACCACGGTCCCCAACTTCATCTACTGTGGTCCTGATATCCGGGGATAACTCGCCTAGTTCACCATCTTTTATGTTCAACCGATCATTGTTGGCAGGTTGTCCTTCGCCATCAGCCATAGCACTCATGTCTCCCCATACAGTTTTCCTACCCATTTCTATGTCACCGACAGCTTTACCCATATTTGGACTCATGAAGCCCCCACCAAGTGTCCGGGTGGGTAATGCAGGTTCCCGGGGCACCTTCGCCCTGAAATTGTTCTTAGAAGGGGGGATACTGGAGCAAAAGATCTCCTTGAAGTTCTCCACAAATCCTTTATAAAAAGGATTTGCCCGCCTATCATAGCGATATCGGAAATTCTCATAAGTGGTCTGAACAAGCAAGGAGAGCATTAGTGAAAGTGTACAGTTGATTACAAGGGAGAGTTCCATTCAGAGAGTGAATGAATGTACTTCTCCATAAAAGAGTTATGAGAAGAGGAACCTTGTTCTCTTACTTGATTTGTGCTGATGAGATACAAATGGAAGGCAGTAAGACCACCGACAAACCACATTGATATGAACGTGTAAACTATTAAAACAATGGAGGAAGGGGTTTTGATCATTGCTTTCCAAGTTGAGATGTTCTCTGATCCCATGATCTTCCTAATGTAGACCCAGCAGAAAGCAAAAACATATATACAAAGAAGGGTCGTTGATAAGACAAACATGAAGAAGAATCGATAATTTCTCTGCACCCAGAAGCATATCAATCAACGTAAGGAGAGATGACACTCAAAAAGACCACCAAGATACCAAACAAAATCCAGCTATTTTCCATGCCAGCAACTTGAGAAAAATTAATTCTAGAAACTTAACATCAGAATCTGCTAGTTTATATACATGAACCATTTAGATTCAATATGTTGATATTTCATTAAGTTTTCAGATTATCAGTAAGAAGTGGTGACCATATGTGTTCAAACACATCAAAGTTTGAGATAGCATCAACAAGAAAGGACTGACAGGTCCATATCAAGTTGAATTTTCCTGGTTAAAGAAAGCAGGACCTAACTTCAAGCTTGGGGTCCATCTAATTGTCACCCTTCAGCAGAAACAGCATTTCAGGAGGAGAGAAGCACTGCAATATAACTACTTATCCTATCCAATTGATAGTGCTGAAGATCATTTTTACCGCTACAGTCACAACCATATAAAAAAAAAGAGGATCACTTACCAAGCCAATACATTGCCCAACCCAAGGGCAGTGATGGTCAAATCTTTCAACACAGTTATTGCATATTGAACAATGCGAGCAGCGAGGTGGTCTGTAAAGCATGCAAGTATCACAATACTTAACCTTCACAGTCATTCCATTGAATTCCACCTCCTTAACACGTGGCAGACGTAATTGTGGAGTCTGACCGGACCCAACATCTGCACTCCCATCAAAGCCTTCAGGTTCTGGTGGATGTGCATTGCGTGGAATTATGCCAGGATCCCTTCCAGATGTTAGCAGGAGAAGAACTAAATCCTGAGACATCAGAGACATTTATGAGCTTCATGTTCAGTATTACAGAAACAGTTTCCCTATCATGCCCAGGAAAGACATTGAAGAGAGATTTCAGGACAGATTTAGAGCTCTCTCCAGGAACAAGATAGCCCTTTACAACACCATCACCATCCTCAAAATTAGGGTAACAAGTGCTTTACATGCATGACAAGAGCTACATAAGTGTACACAGGTCAAAACAGCGTGGTGCAAGGTCTGAAATGCATTGGTTGTAGCAGATGAATCAGAAAAGGCAAAAACAGAATAAAATGGGGGATAATAACTGCACATCCCCAAACAATAAGGACATGGTATGATCCAATCATGGCATTCACATGATATCTTGCTAGACAAGGCCACATAAACTTACATTTCATATCACAAGCTACCCTAGCTTACATGGTAACCCTAACACCAGCCTATCTATATGATATACAAAAGAAAAAATGTAAAAAGGCTTTGGTAGAGACAAAATGAGCATTAACATCTGATGAATTATGTATAATCAGAACACCCTGAAATGAATTATTATGATCAGTTGGCAATTATGGTATAATACTGCAAATACCCTTTTCTAATTCACTTATAAATCTAATTGGATTTGGTTGGTTATTAGTGATTACATAGATGGTCATTCATTGTTAATTCCCTAAAAAAAAATTTATATTCCTAACAGTAATCCAATAGTTCCTCGATTGCTTTAAGCATATAATCATGAAATTAAACCTGGACCCATCAAACTCTAAAAAGATATTTCAGTCAAATTGTAACTAAAAATTTATTTTTACTCGCACATTAGTGTAGTTATCTTCCGATCCATTGCAATATTTTAAATTTCTTCTTGTGCTTTGAAAGAAAGTCTTTTGGGTGAAACTTCATAAGATTTGAACCATACATAGTGCAACGATTTTCTTACAAGAAAATACATTTGCTGTTACAGGAACCTCATCTTATGCAGAACAATACCATTCTTATTCAGTTCCAAAATTTCCTTTCCAGGTTCTCTAATGCTAAACATTTTGCCAATGTGATTACCATTGTAAAAAAAAAAAAAATTGTCATAGTTCACATATGCATGGTCAAATCACAAACTCAACCCAAGGTATTATTGATTTCTAATTTGTTATATTATTATTGTCTAAAGTTGGTTGTTATTGTTAATGTTGTTCTGTAAATGACTATTGATAAACAATAATGATATTGAAAAGATCAAAATCAATATATGTTTAATAATTAAATTTCTTGCTTTTATTTTATTTTATTAAGATTCACATGTTAAGAACATATTGTATCATGAGCATCACATGTGATGCAATGAGCTAGTATACAGAAACACTTACAATGATCTATTTCAATTTTTTTCCAATAATATTTAGGTACATGGTATGCATGTGCGCGTGTGACAGAATACATGATTTATGTGAATGCATTTATCATTGAAGAGCAACCTCCTGCTTTTTTGGAGATTGGTTAATTGACAATACCTAGAATGCTATGCAAAGGATTTGCTTGCAACAAGTATGATCATTATTCATAATAAGAAGAGTCTATGCAGTAAAAGCAAAGCGAACATGGTAAGAAGAGGCAACAAACTAGGCTAGAGACAAGCTGGGGTTATGTATTGGATATTCAATGAGATTGCACAGAAAACTTCAGAATGGTAAGACACAGCACATCGACTCACTATCCTCTGCCAAAACTGGTGAAATGGTGACACGTAACAGCATAATGCTATATAATAAACCACCAAACATTTATTCCTCTTGAAAACTCGTCATTCTAAACAACTAACAAAATCAAGAAAGTACCTCAACAATGCACACCCTTGAAGCAATATCTTTTACAGAAGACATTCATCCACTAAACCTGCTCTACAAATTATGATAATCAGTTCCCACAACTCACACCTCTTATCCCCAATCTATATGATTAAGCAATATTTCCTATCCTGTCCAGCTTACAAACAGCCTACTGTATATTTAACTTATGCTCTAAATTTCAGCATGGACAAATCTTAATGCCTACCCTTGAACCCCCACCATAACAACCCCCTTTTTTCTCCTGCCATCTTCTTTAGATGGATGAACAAGACTGGTTAAAATTGTGCTTAAATCTTTACTGGTGGCTCTCCAATAATCCCTGGCAGTGTACCAAAATAAAAACTACCCCATCTGGGTTCTCTGATATCTGAACCACATGCCAGAATTGGCTACCACTGTTGCCAAGAGGCTTTGAGGCACTCGCCTAGGCGCTCCGGTGAGGCCATGACGCCTTTATTAGCCTCAGGCGATGAATTTCAATGAAGCGCTGCCAAGGTGAGCGCCCTGTGAGTGGGCACCAGGCATTAAAGCGAGCACCTGCTTGAAATACTTCTTTTTCTGTTGGATTTTTTTTTAACTGATTTATGTTTTGACCTATTTGACTATTTTTTAATTTACCACGAGAAACAACTTAGGGGTAGTTTTGTAAAAAAACAAAGTTTAGGATAAAAAAGAATAAAAAATAATTAAAGTGGGAGACATTCAAGAAAGGACACTTGAAGAGAAACACAAACCACACTTTGCGTTGAACAGAGTCAGAGAACAACAGCATAAGAACAGAACAAGAAAGCATGGATGAAGATGTTTTTGAAGATTAATGAATAATGATTATGATAATTAAGTTTTCTTTTTAATCTATTTAGCTACATACTACTTTAAATTATCTTATTTTGTTTTAAGGGTGAGAAATATAACTTTATACAACTATGTTATGGTCATTTATATTTTCTTTTGATTTTCTAATAATCAAATCTTAATTGGGAAGATATATATTTTAGATTTATTTAATATAATATAATACAATACATATATTTTCTTTTAATCTATAGCATATCGCCTTGGTTCATTCAGGTGTGCACCTAGTGCCTCGTGTGCCTTTTAGCGCCTTTCACCTTTGAGAACACTGTTGGCTGCTATAATCTTCACCAATATAATGAAGGGGGGGAAATACAGGGTCAACAAAAACATTGTTGAAACTGCTATTTTCGATTACAAGGTAAATTAAACATGTAAAAGGAATCTAAATGTGTTTGCAGAGAGAGTGGGAGTGGGAGTGGGAGTGGGGTGTGTGTGTGTGTGTGTGTGTGTGTGTGTGTGTTGAGCAAGAGAGAGAGAGCTCACATAAATAGTGAACACGACAGCAACTGCCATTATTGATATTCCCCAATCATCTGAAAAATCATCCATCAGCTTTCTGGCGACAAAGATACAGAATAGTGCTACTGGAGCAACAATCAGGAATACAGTCAATGCAAGCGATCTTACATCTGGTCCAAAAATAAACCTTCCTTGAAGAAAAAATATCTGCAGAAGAACATAATTCCAGTAAGTTCTTTGGAAAAAAATTGAAAAAACTCTGCATTCTTAGAATAAGAATGCAATTGTGGTCAATGCTGACTCTAAGTCCTGGGATCAACTAAAGTCTCATCATAAGCACGTTGGAAGCTGAATACTACACTTACAGTTCACCAATCTCAATTTCACATAGTTTGCCACATGGTCAATCAACCACAATTCAATCAATATCAGTTTCACTAACATTATATCACTATTTACAATGAGAAACAGGGTTAAGAAGCTCTCATTTATTGTAAGAACTCAACCAGTTCTTGTTCAGCATCTAAAACCTCTGAATCAAACAATCAATTATGCATGTGATTTTCCTATTTCATCTTTCTTTATTTCTTATTCTACTTTTATTGTCAAATTTCTACTAATCCCAAAGGAGGTAGCATAGATTTATAGCGTGCAGAAGAATAAGTTCATGGATTCCCAACAATCATTTCAATTTCCGATGTAACAGAGAGCAAAATGAGAATCACAAATATTAAATAAACACAAAAAATAATTGCACTTCCACTGGGTGGTTATAAGACCACCCCTGATTTAAGAAAAAGCCAAATCACCCCATTACCATTCAAACAACCCTGAAACTTAAGCTACCAATTTTGAAGTCAAAACCACATCACATATCATTTTTTCCCATCAATCTCTTCGAACTTCTTGTTAGTTTTACTCGCAAAAGTGCATTTGTTTCCCGGGTGCTGAATCTTATCATCACGATATTGACTTAAACAATCCCTTTCCATTTAATTAAAGGCCAAATAACTACAAAACCGAGTTCAACCTTGCCAAATATAGCTGATAATTGGTACACTCAATATTTTACTGAAAGGGGTTCATCAAAATTAGATTTTTTGTTGTTGCTGTAAACATTAACTCATCTGAAACTAGCATTTGTTACATTTTTTTTTATTTGACATGTACAGTTAAAAGTAGCTCTAAAGTCTGCATCTTTTCTTTCTTTTTTTGCTGATTCAGATTCTCATTGAAAAGAAACAGAAAAGGTGTAACAAAATATGAGAATATTGGCATCTATCAGTCAATAAAAGGTTTAAGAACACAATAGTGAAAGAAAAATGATAAATGAGTGACTTACGTTACTGCCTTTCCAAGTTTGATAAACCCGCAAATCACCCGACCCGACTCCATTGGATCCAGTGTCCGATGATCCCTTTGGTGGTGGCACCACATACATTTCTCAATCGAATCTCTCTCTTCCTCTATCTCTATCTCTAAAACTCTCAATTCAAATCCCTCATAAACCCTATAAAACCATTAAAAATTACAGCTTTGACAAAGACTCTCTCTTTATTAGGCTTTCATCAACGTGGTGGGGCGGCTGCCGGCGGTGGCGGGGGTTTTCCAGGTGTGTTCGGGAGTGACAGAAGGAAGGGGAGGGAAGAGTTTGATGTGGTGTGATGTGTATGTGTGTGCATGTGTATGTGGTAGCTTAACAGGAATGGAGAGAGGGTGATGTGGCGAGAAGTGATTGCATGTGGTTGAGTAAGATAGACCGGGGTAGTGGTGGACCGGGGTTGGTTGGTTTTTCAGCTAACAGGGAAACAGAGAGGTGTGGTTTTCACTCTGATTTCTTTTTATCTTTTTTTAACATTTAATTATTATTATTTAATTCATTTATTTGAAATATAAAAACTAATTTAAATCGGGTTTAAAAAAACGAATGACTTTATAAACCATCTCACGACTTTGTTGATCAGGCCACAATCCATATTAACTTTTTATTTTTTAAAATAATATTATTTTAATTAATTCTTGTTAATTTATATTAACCTGAATAAAAAAATTCAAGTTTAATTATTTTTTTAATTTAATATTAATGTCCGGATGAACTTTAACGCATACTTTCTGCCTCCCACTTGAATACTTGCTGGATTATTCACTACTTTTGGTTTGATGATTCAACTTATCTCTCTCCAATTTTCAACTTGGCTAAGCCATTGTCATTTGTCAAGTTTCAGTTTTTTTTTTCTTTTTATATTTTTTTGTTTCCATGTTTAATTTAAAGTTTGTTTGGTATCACGTTAACGGTTATTTTTTAAAGTGTTTTAACTTAAAGATACATCGAAATAATATTTTTTTATTTTATTTTTTATATCAATATATCAAAATAATTTTAAAATATAAAAAAAATTAATTTTAAAGCAAATTTTTTTTTAATTTTTCTTAAAAATACTTTTAAAACACCAAAATAAATCATCAAACCTAAACTAAAAAACTCATCAAGTTTCTTTTTTCTTTATCTTGATTAAGAATATTTGCTTCTTTCTTAGATTTCTAGTTTCAAAACCTGAAGTAAATATTTTAAAAAATTTATTAGAATACACTAGTTGGATGTGAAAATAAGTCTTTAAAATCAATATTTTGAACATAAAAACAAAGTTGAATTGAATCACGCCTTACCCTCTCATGAAATTTTTTATTCATAACTCTATCTTGTAATTAAAGAAGAAGAAGAAGAAGAAGAAGAAGAAGATGATGAACACGAAGAAATCAACAAGAAAATCCAACCACGACAATATCTCCAATTTAACCACTCTAGCAGCCCCGTAGAATCATACTTAGATGTTTGTAGCACATGAATATGAATCTCAGATACCTTTCAGATACTTATTTCAAGTGGTTTAACACTTGTTTTCCTTAAATAAGATTTTGAATTTAAATTTTATTAAAAAAGCTTTAGTTTTTAGTATGTCTTTTCGGTTCTTCGATCAGATTAGCTGGAATTCAGTTGTTTTCTAAACACAACCGGGATTTAGACCCCAAAAAAAATTCAGATATCTGGTCTTCTCATGGGTCATTTTCTAACTTCATTTCTGGAAAAAAGTTATCTCTCGTGTTCGTGGAGCTAAATCTCACAGTGGGGATCCATGCTAAAGTTCTTTCTAGCTCAAGAACAGTTATCTCTCGTGTTTGAGCTACACGGATCGATCTTCCATGTAATTATGTGTCTTTCCAGTTAATATTGTGTGCCAGAGCCTCAAAAGAGAGGTAACCTACTTTAATTATCAGTTGTGTAGCCTACGGTTCTATGCAATAAGTAGTTGTTACTTGAAGAAAAATTTAGCTCAACGTACCTTGACTGTGAAGCTTGTGATTCCAGACTAGCAGGCTAGGTAGTGCCCCTTCAGCTGGTATTTACTAAGGATTAAGCAATATCTTACGAGTTGGAGCTGCACGCTCTTTCTTTTTATCCAGAAAAGTAAGTATGAAAGAGAATTACAAAATCTTGAGATAAATGGACGAGGCACCATTAATCAAGTAAAAGAACAAAATTTGTTTCTTTTTAACAAAATTATTAAACCCCGCTACTCCATGATCCAATTCAACTCTTGCTTTACAAGTTTAATCCGGTCGACTTAAGCTAAACTAAAATAATATCGTTTTATTTATAAAAAAAAATATCAAACCAAGTTTTGAAAGGTTTTTAACCTAGTTAAGGCTTGACTCATTGGATCAACTAGGTCAACTCTCATCTAGTTTAATCTAAAACTAGTCTTGTATCAAAGACTGGGGTAGCTAGTCACTGAAATGACCCATCAAGCTAGGTTTAATAATACTGTTTTCATTGAAATAACTCTTCAAACTAGGTTTAATAACACTGCTTTTGAAGGTTTTAGTTTAGACAATAATTTATTAATTACTAGACGTGGGTTAACACTACGCCACGGGGCTACATTGTTTTTTTAATATATATAAAATAATATTTAGGTGTTGTAAGCGTGTTTTAAAGAAAGAAAAAATATATATATCTCGGGTTATAAACCCGATTATATTAAATAAGTTGGTTTTATTTTAATTAGATGAAAAGAATTAGCAATGATAGCAAACAAACCAAAAAATTAAAAAAAAAATGATCAAAATAATATGGAAAAAAAACAATGTAGTTTAATTTTTAGCCAATTAAATATAAAAGAATGAATTGGATAAAACATGGACAAAAAAACATGGCTCGATTTAACCCGAGTTAGTATGACAAATATGAACTTGGGTAATAAGAAACGAGTCAACTTGGGTAAACTCTTCAAACCTGCGATCCAAGCCATGATATTGAGGCATTCCAATAGAAAATAAATCAAAGGAAATAACAGAGCCCATTTTTTTTAAAAAAAAAGTCGATTGATGAAATCAGAAGAAAGAATAAGTAAAAAAAAGAATAAGGATGTTAATCCGCATTAACTGTTCAAACTCATGACTTAAATTATTAGACTAGAAGCATTATGCATGAAAAAATCATGAAGCCAAATATTAAAGGAAAAAATTAAAGAAAAAAATTAATTATAGAAAAGGACACAAAACAAAAGTAGAAATTAAAAGAATGGGGATAAAAATTTAAAAAAAAAGATAACAAAATCGAAAAGAAAAATCACTTTAATAAAACGACTAAAAAACTAAGGACCAAATTAGAAAAAAATAATATACCATAAATTTAGATTGAAAGTTAAATTGAAAACCAATAAAACTTTTACAAAAAATCCAAGAAAAAAAATAAAATTCAAAAGAATAAGGTCTTGGAAAAAATAATATATCACAAATTGGGATTAAAAGATGAAATTAAAAACAGATAACACTTTTACAAAAAGACCAATAATAAAAATAAAAAATCAAAAGAACAAGGATTGAAGTTGAGTATCAATAACAAAAAGAACCAACCTGTAGTTTTTTAGATAGAAAATAGGAAAGAAGGAAAAAAACTCCACCAGTGATAAACCTCCCCACCATTGTCGGCAAGCATCATACCAACAAGAAAAGAACACATCAACACTTCAGCAACATGATGGAAGGGTATTTTTTACCATTGGAAAGCGCTGCATGCGCTATTATAAATGTGTGGGTGCCTCTCATGCACTGGCAGATGTGCTGCACTTGCCAACAACTTTTTCAATTTAAATAATAATTGATTCTTATTAAAAAAATCAAATTACCTTTGATGAACATGATAATAACAAAAAAAAAACAGAGTGAAAGACCAAAAGTCCCCTAAATGTATGATTTATTTTTTTATTTAAAATATAAACTTATTATTTTAATATATTTTAAAAAATAAAAAAATAAAAATACCCTTTACTTAATTTTTCAGAAATTTATCTTGGAGGGTAATTATACTCTTACAATGACAATGACAATGAATAGTAAAATATGTTTACCTTTTTTGTAATTTTTTTTTTAACAAAAAGAGAGATCTGAATGCAAAACATAAATTATATTTCATTCATTTTGTACATTATCTGTATTATAGATATGTGGTCTAATTTGTTTGTCCCATGAAGCATTTAACGGGATTTGGTCTTGATTATCTATGAATCGGTGAAGTTTTAATTGAAAGATAATATTTTGCTACATATTTGTAATTTGATGGACTCTGAAGGACTATTCTGCTACATAGGTTTAGTATATTTAAATTCCTTCCTGGTTCTTATAGTTTTTAAACATTTCATTTCAGTCCTTGATGTCAAAATATGTTTATTTTGGATTTTCTTTATAGTTTATTCAAACTTATGAATGCTTCAATATTTTCATTTATAAATTACTGTTGGCTCTAATTTTATATACGACTTTAAAATCACAAATTAGTTGGTAATTATTATATATGTATACTTATATTTAATTATTTATCATGAATACACTAGAGTTGTTGATATGGATTTAATTAATATGGTCAAAATCTAAGAAATTAATAATAAATAAATAACATGGTTTTAATTAAAAAAAAATTAAATTTATCAGGTTAACTTAATAATCTAATTACTTGAATTTTAAATTGCTTGAAATTGGATCCAAGATATTACAACCATTAAAAAATAAAATAAGAGCCCGTTTGTTTTGCATTTCAAAAATTTTTTTGAAATTTTTTTTTACTTCAAATTATTTTATTTTTAATGTTGTTATTTTAATGAATTGATGTCAAAAATAATATTTTAAAATAAAAAATATTATTTTAATATATTTTTAAATAAAAATACTTTAAAAAATAATCTTTATATATTACCAAACCAATAACATGGATTTAGTAGCATCTCTCATGTAACATAAATAGACGAAACAGCACGAAAGTGAAAAATAAAAAATCCAAGCAAGCACAATGATGACACCCTGCTCGTGGCATTCACAGCCATGATGCACTCACCTGGAAGTGTGCGCACTGAGCGTGGGAATTTGCAAAGTCAGGTGGGGCTGTAGCTTTTGTGCAAGCAAAACCGGCTCACTTCCAGCCAAATCCAATAATAATAATAATAATAATTCCCTCTTCTATTTAATTTATTTTGCAGCGGCTCCTTCATGTAAAAGCTGTCGGTTCATCATGGCTACGAGCTTAACTTATGGCTCTTTCAGATGAATCGAGCATGGCATTAACTCAGGTGTTACAGTGATGATTATGTTTTCTTTTTCTTCCTTTTTATAAATGAATTTCATTTTGCTTTTTTCTTTTTTTTTTTCCATTAAGAGAATGTTCGAACTAAAAGTGACCCACAAGCTGTGTAGCACTGCAAAGGACCCCTTAGAAAGGATTTAATCAGAAAGGGCTGGGTCCAATTTACATCAATACATGGCCCTAAAAGTCAAACACAAGCCCATTAGCATCCAGACTGCCTAATTGGGCCATAATGGGCGTCCAACATCAATTACTACTTCCATACTAAAATAAATTAATATTGATATATTCAGTTACCCCCTCTTGTCACTTTTATATATATATATATATATATATATAAAATTATTCTTCCTTAAATTTTTTAATATTATATAAAATAATTCTCATGCAATTTAATTTTAAAATCAAATTAAATAAGGATTAGGATAAGAAAGTTTCAAGGTTATCTTATTGGTTTGAATTTATTAAAAATGTAAAATAACTCTCTATGTAACCTAAATATTTTTTATTATGTTCATTTTTTTTTTTACATTC
>Ga0325400_1004473_pt1 | contig 12941 bp, 9 predicted proteins | sample PopdelMetagenome_2_FD_205662 | JGI IMG/M metagenome (GOLD analysis project Ga0325400, IMG submission 205662) | Populus deltoides microbial communities from Bellville, Georgia, United States - Xylem-PdKOR-R1 | ecosystem: Host-associated > Plants > Phyllosphere > Stem > Wood/Secondary xylem...
TATTTTATGATCAATGAAATAAAATTTTCCAACTTAAAAACTCTCTTTATTTTAGAAAAAAATTATTTTTCTAAAAATTATTTAATTAAATATTTTACTCAAATCTTAATCCAATTAGGATATTACAAAACACAAAAATCTTGAATTAAACATTTTAATTCAATCCTAATCATATTAGAAAAATCAATTCTATAATTAAGTAAATTTAGAATTTTAGTTTTAAAACATAAAATCAATTTTTTATACATAAAGGGGCAAAATCATAATTCTTCCCCAATAATACCCTAGAAGTAATTATGTATAAGTTGTAGGGGTAGATTCGTGACTCTACCCCTCAAAAGACCCTAAACTAAGCTAAGAGGCAGAATCATAACCCTACCCCCTCTTCTTCTCTTTGCACTTACCAGTAGTGGCTATGATAAAGTGACAACAAGCATTGTCATTGGGTTTTTAGTAGCATGAGGGTCTGCCCTTGTGTTGGTGGCCACATTTATAGCGACAACAAAGGTTGTCGTTGGGTTTGACACTATGCAAGGGGTTGCACTCATGCTGTACCACCTCTAGGTGAGGCAGCAGGCTCGCGCTGGGTGGCAATGTTTGTCGCCTCCAACGCAAGGTAGCAGCCTCACATTGCAAGGAAGCAATGCCTGACATACTGGTGTTGTTGTGGTAAGGGCAACAAACATGACTGCTAACTCTGTCGCTAGTGGCGACCTAGCCTAGTACATTAGACACTGGTCAAACGCACTAGCAGTCCTAGTGTCCCATAACCACTAAAACCGTTTTTTTTTTAATGGTAGCATCCAGCTAGATCTGAACAATCTTGCTATATCCAGCCAGAATAGTAAACAAAAAGTTTATTTTTTGAAAAACATGAGAGAGAAAAAATGTTTTTAGAAAAATAGATTTGCACACAAATTTAATTTGCAATTAACACCAATAACAATCACAATATGCAATTAATAACCATAATTGTCTAATAAAGGTTTCACTACCACTGTTGGGTTTCCCGAAACATATACACGCAGAGAAAACAATAAATTTAAATTTTTCAAGAGTCTTAAGGATACTGTTAGATAGATCTAGAGTTGGTTAGGGTTTATGAGAATATTACATGAAGATCAAATGTTCTTTTTTAATCAGAATATTTGTTTCAAGGTTGGGTTGTCATAAAACACAAGCAGTCTAAATATTCAGCCTCTAACAGTAATCCAGAAGCATCAATATGAAATATCCTAAAACCTTTTAGGAGAAAAATATTGATATACCTTAGAGTACTAGCTCTTTCTTTTATGTTTGAAGTGTTTCTCTACTGTATTTTCCTCACATTCTCTTAGGAAACAAGAGACATAATATTCTATTTATAGACAAACCAAAAAATCTTATAAATAAAAAAATATCTATTTTCTCTTTAAATAATATCACATATATTATTTTCGAATATTTTTAGAAATTTATTTAATCAATTCCCTACTTGATTTTTTCTAAGTCTAGAATTGTAATACCTTGTATTAATTACATTTTAGTTCTTAATTTCTAAAATTTATTTACAATTAAGTCACACTTGATTAATCATCTTATCTTAATTATTGACCAATGATTTTTATGTGTGTAACTCATTAGACTCCCTAATAAATTGGCTAAAATATGAATTATAAATATAAATAAAATAAGATTAAATAAATTAAACAATTTAATTTATTATCAATTCAATAATTGATTGACTTGTATTTAAAGATCAAATATAATGTCCAGCAACTTGTTATGATCTTATAAATATTAGGAAAGTCATAAGTGGTTTGACTTAACCTTTCAGTTACTCGTTTCTCAATATAATTATTATCTCTTTATCAATAACGTTCTGATTTAAATATTATAACATGGATTATGTCTATTTTTTAATCATGTTAATTCTCAACATTATACTCATTGATTCTTTGAATAAAAATTTAAAAATCTTTTTTAAACTCATTCCACTTTGGCTAAGAATTTCACAATCAATATTATTTAAGAACAGATGCAATATTTTTTCTAATTCACATAAGGTGATAAATTCTCTCTTGTTTACCTAAATACCTTCATATAGTTTATACTATACCCGATATTTGCTCATTTATTACCCTTCATTAGGACAACATGTGGTCAAAATCAAAGTATAATATTACCTATATAAGATAACTTAATGATCTTAAATCTAAGAATCTTACACAACTATCACGAGAACCTTTCCATAGACATGGATGATCTCTCCATATGGAATTCTCTTGCAAGTTAGTTTAGTGTTCATGTTATCTGACAAACACCTACATATTAGTTCTAGGTATCTCTCATATCTCAGTTTATGAGAGCAACTGTTTTTTTTCATAAAAGAACGAACATAATAAGCAACAATCTTAACAACTTTAATTAATATTCAATCTTAATAAAACATTGACCAGGATTATTTAGGAATAATACTTTGATATAATAGAAATCTCATTATTATAACAATTTTATAATTTCCTTTGCAAATGTATTTTTTTTCTCATGGACTTTAACTTTATTCTAGATTTCTTAATTAAACATTAGATTCATTAATCAAACATAAATGAATATTAAGAATAAAAAAAATCTTTATTAATAATAAATATGTGATGTGAGATTATCCCTTATTTTGCTAATTTAAAGTTTTCAAGAAAGTTTGCAACTTGACGCAACAAGAACCTTATCTTGAAGAACCAAAGTTATATGCAATTGATCACTTCTACCCTATGCATATAACAAGACATGAATGAGAAGTATAAATCACAATAAAGTTGATCAATCCTTTGAAGAGTTTACAAGTTTAATCAAGAATTTAGTACGAGAATCACTTAACCACACAAAGAAAAAAAATAACATAATATGTAGCAACCATAAATAAAAATTTATCAACAGAATACAAATACTTACACAAGAGTATTTATATGTAAACCGTGAAACTAATGAGTCAGACATGCACCCATTTTAAATAAATCCTAAACTAATTAAAATAAGGTTTAAAATAATAAAAATAAATAAAACAATAGTCTAAGATTATTTTTCACTCTTTTCCACATATGATAGTGAAGAATACCAAAGAAAAATAATTGTTGAAGAATCCTTACTAAACAAAAGCTTGATGCCTTGTAAAATAAGAATTAATTTCTGACAAATTAATTCTTCTTGTTTGATATGAAATCCTTGTAAAATAAGTAAATCAAAGGCTACCACACAATTTGCCAATAACATTAAGGATTCCTTGTAGTAAATGGAATCATAACTATTAGGGAAATAATATTTTTCTTTTTTCATACTTTGCTGGTAGATTCTAAGCTCAACTTCAAACACGTTGTTCTTTCTCATTTAGATGAATTAGCAAGCCTACCATATATCGTTTGAAAGGTAAAGATGTATAATTCCCAACCTAATGAGAACAACACCCAAAATCCTATTGTAGCTTCAAATATGATCTAAAAAGTAGACAAAGATCTAAACTGACAGATTTGAACCTTTTTAACCCAAGCCTTTTGACTTCACCGATTGAACTCCTCTTGGATCTACTTTGTTTTAGGCCTTAGAATAGACCTAATGGACACTCCTAATAGATCCTTTGATGTTGTAGTCAAGATCGCATTATCTTCTCTCTTCTCAAAAGAATTTGACTTTGAATCATCACCTACATCAAACAAAGAAAGATCATAAACTTTAAATATAGCACTAACATTATACTCTCCTTGTAGATCCATTTTGTAGGCATTGACTCCTTCAAGGAATCTGAATGAACCATATCCTTTAAGCATCAAGTTTGATTTTTTATGTCTAGAAAAGCTCTCTTTGCGTATATGCACCCAAACTCAATCTCTTGGTTCAAAGGCAACCCTTTTTCATCCTTTTGTCTTGTTTTGTATGCATACTACTCATTCTTTTTCTCAACATGTTGTCATACCTTCTTAAGCAATTCTTTTTTCACATATGCTTTTCTATTACCGTCAAGTTTAAACCTTTCATCAACAAGTAAAGAAATCAAATCTAGTAGAGTTAAACCATAAACTATTTTAAAATAGTGAAGAATTTTTCTAATTTAATACATTAACACATAATGATTTCTTTTGTAACATATTAAACAAAAATCATAAATACTTAATATGCTCACTTAAATTCTTACTATGAATATCATCAAAGTAATCAATAACAAAGCTACCTAAGAATGCACATAATATATGATTCATCAATCTCATAAACTTACTATGTGCAATAGTATAACCACACAACATGACTAACCATTCAAACAATCCACATTTAGTTTTAAAGTTATTTTTCCCTTTTATCCCCTTTTTTCATCTTAATTTGATGATAACTAATTTTCAAATCAATTTTATTTAACATACAAGATCCATGCAACTTATCAAGAATATCATCAAGTCTAAGGATAAGATGTTTATACTTCACCATACTATTATTGATTGCATCCTTTATCAATGGCAAACCATTATGGATCTCAATAGGTTATACATAGCAAAATCTGGACAACAAATTCGATCATTTACCCGAAAGCCTTAACAAACTCTGATTGACCTAAAATTTTAACCTAAGATACACATAAATGTATAAAAACTTCTGGAAATATTTTAGCTTGATTTAATTGTTAGATCGAAACTATACTTAGAGGTGTAAAGTTGCATAGTAAAACAAATAAAGTTCAAATTTGAATTTAATTATTCTATATCATCCTCAAAATCCTTTAATAATGATATAGCAATACTAGGAATAAAAGAGTTAAGATTGTTAGTGTTAAAATATACCTTCTTATACACAAGTAAAATCATAAGCATGTTAAAAAAAAACAAGCACTCTTGATCTCGTTTTATTTTGTATAAAAACTTAAGTGTATACCTATATTTTCTACACTATCTTTTTATCTCATTCTTATTTTCTTCTCTCCACTCTCGGTTTTAATTGACTTTTCTCTCTCTCTCTTAACTAAATCTGAGTCTTTTCTCTTCTCTTTTATTCTTTACATACATCTTACTTTCTTTTCACTCTTTAAACTTATAACCCCATATGGTTCATTTGTCTTCTCGGGTTTGCTTTCTCTTTTGACTTTAACTTTTTTTTTTGCCAATTGTTTCCTCCAACAAAATTATATGGTAACAAGTTTAGATAAGCATGCCTTGCTAACCATTTTCTTACATATTTTTGCATGGTAACAATGACCTCACATTGTTATATTACCATTCCACCTTCACTTTTCTTTTCAATTTCAATTGCTCTTCATAAATATGTCTAGGTGATAATGATGCAAGTGCATATGCCCTTCCATCCTTCTCAAAAGAATACCTATTTTGAAATCTATCATTCTTGGCCTTCCTATCAAATTGTTAAGGTCTCTTTAATAATAAATGACTAGCATGTATAGGAACCACATCATATAAAACTTCATCCTTATACTTTTCAACTAAAAAAAAATCAAAACTTGTTTATTCACCATAACTTCACTACATTCATTCAACCATCAAAGTTTATAAGGTTTATCATGTTTCATAGTGTTTAGATTCAATTTCTTAACAAGTATAATACTAGCAACATTAGCACAACTTCTACTATCAATAATCATACTACACATTTTGTTACTAATGTGACATCTAGTATGAAAGATGTTCTCTCTTTATTGCTCCTTTACCAATTTCATTGCAACACCAGCCTTTGAAAATTTCTTTTCTTTAACTTAATAATTATCGCCCACATTTTCATCATTCATTGTAGGCCTAATGGTAGGCATTTGAACTTTCTTTTACTTACGACTACAACCTTCTTGTCTACTAATCATCTCATCAAACTTATTCATTAACACCTTCATCATAAATTCCATTATATCGTGCCTTTCCTCCACAATCCTCATCTTTTTTTTGTTCAACACTTTTTGAAGACATTTTTTATACCTGAAATAAAGGTTAGAACCATAAAAAAAAATATTCTTAACACAAAACTCACATGTTTACTCTCACAATAAAATTCACTCCTCTCATGTTTTTTATAATTTTATTAGGCTTTTCGCTCTAATAGTCTCTCTACGCCTTTTACTACCGATTCTTGTACCTTAGTTCTTAAAAATAACTTAGTAACTTATCAAACAATTATCTAAACTACACAATGATTTATTTTATGTTTAAAGACTCCAGAATCAACAATTCCTCAAACTTTTGAAAACAAAACTTGAGGACAATCTTACGAGTAGCAATGTAAATTTATGAGAATATAATGACAAAAACAAATACATGAAATAAAAGCAAGGATTATTATTAAGAAACAACAAAAACTACAAAAGTCAAGAAAATAAAGAAAATGATGTAAGAAATCAAGAAACTGAAGAAATTGATACAAGATAATTCTATTCGACTTAAATTTGCAAGAAATCAATCAAGATCACTAAGAATTTCCAAGAAGAATTTTCGGTTAAACCCTAGTTCATGCAAGATCCAAAATTTTCAAATTGCTTCTCCAAGAATCCTTTCAAGATTTTTTATTTTGATTTTTTTTCTTTATTTTTATAAGTGTTGAATTCCTTAAATCACAAAATAAATACAATTTGTTGTTTGTATGCAATTTTTTTTGACAACTTCAAGACTTTCCCTTCAAAATTGATTTTCTTCTTCCTTTTTTTTTTTTAGAAATGAAAATTAAAAAGATATAACTTGAAATTACCCGTGTTTTGATACGAAATTGATGTGGAATTGTTCCTTAAATTATTAATTTTAGGTTTTGAAGAAAGTGTGCAACTTGACTCAACAAGAACCTTGCCTTGAAGAGCAAAAGTTATATGCAATTGATCACTACCATCCAACACTTATAATGAAATATGAACGAAAAGTATAAATCACAATGAATGATCAATCTTTTGAAGAGTTTGCAAGTTCAATAAAGAACTTAGTATGAGAATCACTCAACAACACAAAGAGAAAAAGACACAATGTGCAACAACCTTATATAAAAAATCATCAACTGAATAAAAATATTTACATAAGAGTATTTAATGTAAACCCTAAAACTAATGGGCTAGGCATGTACTCATTTTAAATAAAACCCAAACTAATTAAAATAAGGTTTAAAATAATAAAATAAAATAAAAAAATAGTCTAAGATTATTTTCCATCCTTTGCCACATATGATAGTGAAAAATACATATAGAAATAATTGTTGAAGGATTCTTGTTGAAAGAAAGTCTATGCCTTGTAAAATAGAAATTAATTTTTTACTAATAAATTCTTTTTATTTGATATGAAATTCTTGTAAAATAATTAAGTCAAAAGCTACTACGCAAGTTTTTAATAACATTAAGGATTCTTTGTAGTAAATGAAATTTATAACTTTTAAGGAAACAATGTCTTTTTTATTTTTATATTTTGCTAGCAGAATTTAGGCTCAACTTCAAATATGTTATTCTCTCTTTTTTAGATGAATTAGCAGGTCTACTATATATCGTTATAAAGGTAAAAGTGTCTAGTTTCTAACCTAATTGGAATCACATCCAAAATCATATTGTACTTTCAGATATGACCTAAAAAACAGAGAAGGTCCAAACTAACAAATTTAAACCTTTTTAACTCAAACTTCTTGATTTGACCCTCATTTTATATCTTAGAATAGATTCAATTAATACTCCTAATAGATCATTTAGTATTGTAGTTAGGATTGCATCAATATGTTTGACATTAATAAAAGTAAGGCTACACGTAACTAACCGACCAATTAGCTAGAAGGCATATTCAGTATCAATATATTGGTATGTGATAGATGATTTATTGATTTAGAAGTGCACATTGATTTAGAAGTGCACGTGATTGTTCTGTTTCGAAAAAATTACATTGAAACGGCCAGTTTTCTCTTTCCATCGGTCTGCAGGGCCACTAAGACCACCACTAGATGCTGATGATATTCTCTTGAGGGTAGATTTTGTAAGAGAGGTTGATGCTTTACTCCAAGAGGTTCGGCAAGAACATAGTGGAGAACAGAATGTAGAGGGGCTTGATCCTGAATCCGTCACAAGACTACCGAAGGAGCCGGAGAATAACACAAAGTAGAAGCTCTGCTAGACCTGGCCATTAATTTTAAAATGGTAGCCATATATGTGGTTGTTTAATGAATAAGTTAAGGGAAAAGATAAGCAACGATACCTGCGTGTTCGATATTGTCTACCTCTGAAAAAGTTATGTTTCTGTCACAAGGAGCTCCATAATCAAAGAATTAGAGCAGAACTCGTATTTATAGTTGTTCCGTTTGAACTGCATGAAAATTTGTTACGGAACCTTGTGTATGCTGCATAGACGTCATTTGGAGTGTAATATACACGTTTGGGATTCTTTTTGAGAATGGAAGCTTCACCTTGCCCTTCAATCAAGATTTGAATCAATTGGCTTGCAATTGGCTTCACTGCTTTTAATAAGAAAAATGGAGAGTGCTAATGGACTTGCTGGAACATGCAGTTGTAGCTTGAGGGTTGTCCTGATTAGACTTATTATAGAAAATGTAAAACGAATTACAGATAATAAATTCATTGAAACAAACGAAAGTAAGCACTCGCAGTATTGGAAAAACATCCTTATTTTCCGCATTACAATCCCATATAATAGAATTAATCTACAAGAAAAGTGTTCTGATCCTATATTTGCAAATGTTCGAGTGTCGAAGAAAATGAGAGTGACGGTCTCAATCATCATGGATGTTGGCTTCAAGCAGTATGCAGCTGTGAGATTTCATTTCATAAGGCTGCCGAATGACAGGCTCACTATCATTTGAGAAGAACCCTGGGAATGGAAGAGCTGTATCAACCAAGCGATGCCATGCCATCCCTTTAGGGACTTCGGGTAGAGTGACACTCTCTGAGCGTCCCGCTGCATTGAAAGCAATGAACATGTCACCCTCTACATGGGAAGATTCAGAGCTCAATCCACTCACTGGTTTGTCAACCTTCAGTGTCATGGCAAGGAACTTGCAGGATGGATCTTCCCATCTTGGGGGATTCTGGTCACTTCCATGCCAGTCAATATTTTCTTCCTTCAAAAAGTTTCTCTTCTGAAGGAGGTCACTTCGCCTCATTCTCAAGGAACTCAAAAATGAGATGAACCCTGTGGTTTGGATACCAAAACCTGTTGACAGCGCATTCCAATCAAAAGGTTTTCTGCTACCATATGAAGTGGAACCCCCAGAAGATTGGCCACACTCATCTCCCATGTTAAGAACTGGAACACCAAGTGAAACAAACAAAACAAAGAGATAGTTACGGATTTGTTTCAGTCGTCTTTCAAGGATAGTGGTTTTGTTTGTGGGTCCTTCTTCTCCACAATTCCAACTTAATTCTGAAGCTAACTCACCGCCACTGAAGCTGACTAAGTCCACAAGAGGAAGTCCAAAGTTCCTGGTGATAAAATTGAAAGAGAAGGCTGGGCCTCGTCCACTAGAAAAGATGTCCCCACTCCCACAAAGCCGTGTTGCGAGGTCACTAAGAAGACCCTCACCCCTCAAAAAACTTCTTATATCGTAACAAAATTTTGTATTCATTTCAGCCCATTTCTTCCAATGAGGAAAGGCAGTTTCCTTTGCCTCCAGTTCTTTGGGATCCCAGCAATCTGCAATGATCTTTGTCTTTGAGAACAATGGATCAAAGGCTATTGCTTCAACAACGGGAGGACGAGACAAATATTCACCACCAAACGACCTCAACAGAGATGAAGCATTTATGAAACAGAAACCATCTATGTGAAACTCGGTAACCCAGTGCTGAAGACTATCTAGAATCACCCTTTGGACGATAGGATGATTACAATTCAAAGAATTTTGTGAGTCCAGACCTGTAGTAATGCTGGTGCAATAGTAGGATGGGTCATCAATTCCTTGTAATGCTCCAGCTTCAGCAGTATGGGTGAAAACAACTTCCAGCAAAACTTCTATCCCATTGGCATGCAATTTCTTTACCATCTCTTTTATAGAGCTAATGGCAGCCACAGAGCAATTAGAAGGACCATAAACGTTCGATGGTGAAAAGAAATGACATGGAAAATACGGCCCCTTTTGCTCATCAAACGGAAATATTGACTCTAATAGGACTGCATTCACACCAAGATTCTTAAAATGACTTAACTTCTCAATCAAACCAGCAAAGGTCCCTGCAGCATCACTGGATATCTGGCTAGAGTTGTCTTTTGTAAAACGCATCACATTCACCCGATAAACAACTAGTTTCTCCATTGCCAAGTTAGGACGAACATCATCACTCCAATCAAAAACAGGTTCTTTGCATAATCGTCCCAGATACTTAGGCAGCAGGCCAGATACATTATCTGTGACGGAATTAATGATAATTTTGGAATATGGATCCAAAAGAACACGGCCAGCATCAAATTTATCTGCGTCATTCTGAAGAGCAGCTCCTTTACATCGATAACCATAGCTCAGAAAAGTCCATGCACCTTCCAGTGAGGCATGCCAGATATCACCTGATCGATTAACATATGGATCTAGATCAAGCTCTAAGGCAGGCTTGCCTGATGTACTATCATCATACAAACATAGAACGCAACCCGCCGCATTCCTTGAAAAAAATGCAAAATTCATGGAACCATCAGTAGAAAAGGAAAGACCAAGTGGAGCTGGAGAACCAGGATCAAATCCAATCGGAACACAAAAATTAGACTTGTTATGATTCCTGATTTCCACACCACTTGATGTAGGTTTGAGAAAAAATGAGAGGTAGAAGGGGGTTTGTTTAGCTTCAAACTCCAACTCATTAGCAAACCTAGCAAAAGCATTCTGTAAGAGCGGAGTCTCTATGGTCCTGGCATGAGAGGATGAATCAAGAGGCATGAAACATGACGAATCAGACGTGTATATGCCCCAGATAAGCATCAGACTAATATTATTACCAGCACCCAATTCCAAGGATGAAACTTCAACATAAACTGCATACTTCCCGTTTATCTTCCCAACAGAAATTTTGACATGACCACCAATTTCCGTCCGAAATCGATAAGTCGAAACTTCCTTTAGTTGGTCAACTAATGGATTGCTTGAAGTACACATCATCTGCTCAGTTGGCTGGGCAGCAACTCTTGATCTAGCAAACAACAATCTCGAATCTTTACCAACATCCATCCTCCCAAACCGCCTTGTGGGTCTGGATTTTTTAGTTTTACAGACATAATGAATCGATTTAGATGATTCTACGGATCCACAGTTACAGAAGCATAATGGGGTTATTGCAAGTAAGGGAGAAAGAGTTGTCATATCTCCTCCAAAACCCAAAAACCCTTGCTTTCCTACAGATAGTAAACTAATCAAATTAACAAAAAGGAAGAATAACAAAAGAGATGCATCCCATGATCAAATATCTTACTTAAGATCAGATAATAACTATGATTTGAGTGAGGGAGAAAAGAGAACGGAATGCATCTAAAGCCGATTCAGAAACAAGTTGAAGCCCATAAATAGAAAAGGAATTAGAACTTACATTAATCTATGAATGATTATTGATTGAAATGAGATCAGAGAACAAACGAGAGAGAGAGAAAAAGAGAGCGTCCGAGTCACTTATAAGAGTGGAGTGGAGTGCAGGTGTGTTCAATGATGACAGAGAGATCTGTCTCTGGTTTGGATGGATTTTTTATTTTATAATTTTTTTTTTATCTGTTGCATTTGCACATTTTAAGGACCGCAAAGCTCATCGATTCAAAATGCGACCTTTATTTATTTATTATTTTTATAACTCAAAATGCTTGCTTTGTTTTTTATTTTATGAGTGATACAATGAATTTTATTTTATTTTACATAAATATTTAGATTGGAATTGAGGTTTATTTTCCTAATATTTCATTCTATTTTTTCAATATTTAATTAAATATTATGTGTGATATATGTGTGTATGTATATATATATATATATTTTTACTATTTGTTCAAGTCATTTCAAAATAGTTCAACTAATTATAATTATGTTTGTATGATTTGTATGATTGAGGGATTTTTGTTAAGTTAAATTTCAAAATAATAAATTTTTATATTTTGTATTGATGTTGATATAAAGACATTTTTATTTTAGTTTTTTCAACAATATTGTCTATGATTTTTACATATCTTATTATTATGCTTTTTACTATTTATTTATTTGAATATCATTTATGGATTTACAATTTGTTTCAACTCTTCTTTTCAAATATTATATTACAATTTGATAGGTTAAAAATGATTGACAATATTATTAACATTCAAGTTCTGCATAATTGACTATGGTATATATTATGATATGAATTAAATTAGGTTCAAATTTTGCATTCATTAAAATAAATATTGACTAGTTTTGTGAAATTATAAATATATCTTAAATCGTACATCTAATGGAGCTAGAACTTTACATAGAGATACTAGATACATTAAACTATATTGTGGTAGAATTTTAGGTCGATTGAAGTCCAATAACATATTATTTAAATAACACTTGACTATTTTCGGCCCAATCAGTTCAAACATGAAATAAGTTAATTTTAGACAAAAAAAAAATGAAGATTAAATTAGGCTTATTTAGACCCTAAACTTGTGTATGGACTTGGATTACAAGAGTTCCTAATGTGGCTTGAATTCGTGGAAGAATTGGAGTCCATTTTGTCATGGGATATGTGTGGTGGCTATGGGCTCTATAAATACTTTAGTTTTAGTTGTCTTTTATTTCATTTTGTTCTTTTTAAGTTTCAACAGTTTGGAGAGAATTTCAACATTTAGTTTTCCATTTATGTTTTTGGTTTTGATTAATTAGCTAAGATCCAAGGTTTATTTGAGCTTAATTATTAATTAGTTTTCAGTTATGGTCGAAGGCTTGTTTGAGTCAATACTTTCAAGTTTATTAGTATAGGTTTTTGGTTAGTTTTATAAGTGCATCAATTTAGCTCACAATGGTAG
>Ga0325400_1004476_pt1 | contig 12934 bp, 8 predicted proteins | sample PopdelMetagenome_2_FD_205662 | JGI IMG/M metagenome (GOLD analysis project Ga0325400, IMG submission 205662) | Populus deltoides microbial communities from Bellville, Georgia, United States - Xylem-PdKOR-R1 | ecosystem: Host-associated > Plants > Phyllosphere > Stem > Wood/Secondary xylem...
CATCTAAAATGGAAGTTCTAGAGCTCCATGTATTATCCAAATTTAGATGGCTATATAAATGCATATGATTCTAGTCATATACCTTAAATTAGAAGAATAGAAAATGACTACGAGAAATCAAACCTTACAGTAAGTCTTGTTCTTACTCAAGTTTTGGCTCCTTTTTAACCAGAAAGCTTTTAGCTTCATCATCTGTAAACTCTCTGCTTATAAAAACAAATTATAGAGAAACACGAGTAATGGCTAAGATAACGAATTCTTAACAATAAAAAATAAGCAATACATGAATTAGAAAGAAAACCTGTCCATGGCTTCTGGCTTTGAAATCAGAGTGAGTCCTTCAGATACGAGGGATTCACAGAAATTGCCCGAGCTTTTTCTCTCGGCAGATATTAAAAAGATGGTGAAGGAAATCATTGAATTGCTTAGGTTCCTGCACGGAAGTTTCAGAATTAACAAGCTATTGTAGGTTTGGCTTTACAGTAAAAAATGATTAACCTAGCCTAGGTCCGTAAATCACCATTATACCCAGGCATTTGTCTGTAAAAAGTCAAGTAACCTGTGGGTAGATATGAAAATATAACACACATTCATCCAATGAGTACTCGAAGTTGATGCCTTACATAACTATTGAGAAAACACAAAAACCAGTAGTTGATGGCACAGGCTGTCAAAATAATTGGATCAATGTTCTTGTTTCCCACATGCAAGCTATGGAGAAATTTAGACTACATGACAAGCTTTTCTTTCAAGAATGTAAGACTATCCCAAGACAGGGATGGTTGCTAGGCAGCAGCGTATCAGTAACCCAAAATAGTTTCCAAAGTCCATTTGATTAGACTATGGGGAAAATGCATTTGAAACCTCAAATGATGCATAGTTTAGTAAATAAATCTCAAATATGTAACACAATGGAGTGGTTGAAAGCAGCAGCAGAGTTGCAGCCACAGAGAAATTTGATAAGTCTGAGTAATTAACACTAAATTACAGACGTAAATCATAAAACCCATAATTATCCTAATACATAAACTAATGCATCCAGAAGAGATATGAGACCTACTTGCTCAAGCATGCAACCTTTGCGAAGGGCAAGCAGACATTCCAATGTTTTTCCATGACTATCCCCTTCATAGGAATTCTCGACCAGGTTATATATTTTGTTTTTCATATCCTTGATTACTTTACCAACCCAATCTGGACTATCTCTGCCTGACATCATGACTTCAAAATCTTGAACTGGACTAGAATCCCCAATTTTCTTGATCTTAACAGGCTTGGGAGATAGAGCATTAGTTGCACCTTCGTAACCCTCTTCCTCATCCAGGCCAGGGGGTTTTTCTCGCAACAATTGCTTGCTTGATTTCTTCAGCTGCAATCAAAATTGACTTCATCAATGTCCATGATAAGTTTGGCAGCAGTATGACACTATGCTTGTAATGGAAGTCCTCAGGAATACTCACCCTTGGATGTTCCTTGAGTTCAAAGCTCTTACAAAATGCATCAACTACATTTTTGTTTGCAGAAAGAAGATCTGGATCAGGTTCAGTTATTGTTTTGAGAGTTTCATCAAGTGGAGGCACAGCTGCATCTGAATGCTTTGACTTCAACTCAAGATGATGATAAAATCGCTGAGAAACACAACATTACCATCAGTTTCAGTCAGAAAATTACCACCATCTGTACAGGATTGCATGGAAGGGCAATCCACAGTAATTCAATATAGGACCAGGACGTCTTATTTAACAAAGCAATGTAAGAAAATTTATAAGCACACAAATCATAAAAAGTGCTCATATAAAATGAACATCTATTACAGAAACACGCGAGAAAACCACAAGAGAGGTCATGGTTTCAACACTCGTTTTTGTTCTTGCATGTAAGCACCTTAAGGATTTACTCAATAAATTTAACATTTGTTAACCAGAACAGCATCAAGCTGGTCTCCAAAAAATATATGCAGCATGGCACCTCCAGAATGGGATTTGGTGTGAAATCAGGTGGCAGAGCTTCCTGTTTGCCAGATGGTGCAAGGTCAAGCATCTTTACAAGGTTATCTCTTGCTGCTGTTCATTCGGCAGCCAAGAAGCTGGAAAATTGCTAAAAGATGGAGACTGAAATTCTCGGACATCCTCAGCGAAAGGAAGTACATTATAGTAAAATGAATCAGGCTGCCCAACAAACCAGCAAGCAATTTTAATAGGGTAACAAACCCAAAACAAGCACCAAAAGCAAAGTATAGAGAAAAAATTTGATGCTAAGGAACCAAAACAAGTACAAAAACCTACAGTGCCGTCTTTCTCAGATATCTTGGGTGTCAAAACCCCAACAACAGCATTCCTTTGGTGTTGTCTCCACACACATCGCAAAATTGCAACCTTGTTCATTTCCTTCATTGCTCTGGCTAAAGCAGAAACTGCAAAAGCAGCACATGTATTGCCTGGTTCAGGAATAAAGATGTTGACATCTTTCATGTAGTGGTGTCTTTTGATTACATGCATGTTAAGACAAAAGAAAAATATCAGACAAAGTTTTCATTTTAATCCACATTAACCATACAAAGCAGCGATTCTTTACCGCATTATGTTTGAAGCATCAGCAAATCCTAGAAGCTTCACACTCTTTTCTGGTTTGAATTTCACAACATCCCACTCAGCAGATGATATTGGAAAAACTTGTGGTCCATATCTATAACCCTTAATTCTTTGTTCTGGAGGAATGACCTTACTAGGATCTTCCACACTTTTGTACTCATAATCTAACTTGACTTCATGTGTAGCAAATCTGTCTGTTGGAGGTGCTTTGTCAGAGTATTTCTTCAGAGTGGGAAACCTCTCCTCTATGGTCTTTTTGTAGACCCACACCTACTCATAAATAATACGGACATAATAAAACTCAAAGTCTATATTCTAAAAATGCAACTTCCAATACCAGCACGCACCAGCTTTTAATAGTTGAACATCAAAAGGAAAAAAAAAAACTAATAAATAAGAACTGTCCAAACAGGAAACCTGAGAAAGTTAAGTAGACAGAAACTGAATCAGATGAGGATTAGAACTGTAGATGACAAGAGTCAGCTAATGCCATGTAAGCACTTAAAAGGCATGCTCCCTTTCATGTCTAATTTAGAGTAAGATATAATTAGGGGAACATTTAGGTCTGATCAATCCAATGCATGAAATCGTTTTAATATAAAGTATAAAGAAACAAAGAGAATATGCTATAACATCCAACCACAAATAATGAGATACGAGGTGTTCCAAAAATAATCTTTAATGACAAATCAAAAACTTCACCTTGATCTTCATCTTGGAGCTGAGTTCAAGGTCACCTCTGAATATTGTAACTGGAGATATATTTCGAGTTCTAAGTGCACCTAACAATGCAGGAGTCTCAACATGCACTGCCTTAGCAGATGTTTTCTCTGAGAAAAGATTCAGCAGTCGGTCATTTTCCTCGATTATTCTTTGGTTTCCACCCCCGTTTAATCTTCCCCTCGCAATAACACTTTCCATTTTCACTCCACGTGCACTCATTTGAGCTGCGATAGTGTTCACTTGATCTTCCCTGGTCCCTTCGTATGGATATTTAACTGGACACAGTGCATTTGTAATAAGACAGAGACGCTTCTTTCCTTTGTTTGTTGCTTGATACTTTTTTATCAGCATATCCATTCCAACAACAATAGCATCAAGATCTACCAAAGTTAAGTACTCAATTATAAAGCATTGATCAGATTAATGAAGAAACAAAATGTAGCGCCATACCATATTATTGGGCTTAACAAAATGAATACAGGTAGTCCTCTAATACAAATGAATGCACGTGTCAGATGAGAATGGCATGCTCGAAAGGCCTATTCTAATAATTCGGCCAGAGGAAAATATGTTATCAAAGCTCACTTCATTCTTTATTTACAAAGAAACTCCCCAGGAAGAGCTGAGAAAACAAAGAAAAAGACCCTTCTACTGAGCTCAAATGCATAGAGGCAGGCAGGCAGTAATGCCAGGAAACAGAAGGTGAACACAAATAACAAGAACGTAGGAAAAACAAGTCAAATCACCCGCACAGAGCATAAATTTCCAAAACAAGTATTATAGAAAAATCCATGGATACAATCGCCATCAAACGTTCCTCGAGGGAGCTCTTGAAATGCATCGACAAGATCTTCATTAACAACTTCGATATCTCGTAAAACGACAACATGCTCATACCCACCCACTTCTTTCGTCAGCACATTGTCAGTCTCTAAGAATTGTTTTTTAAAATAAAAAATAAACAAATACAAAAAAAAACTAACATGAGCACTAAATCGAACACAAAATAAAGCAGAAATTTTTTTTTCTAAAATCAGCAACCAATCAACTGAACCAAAATTTATACCTCGAGTCCCGAAAAGAACAACTCCAACCTTGTCAAATTTTCTATAAATTAACCGCGCATAAGAAACAAAGTAAAACCTCGAACAATGCAGGGACCAAACTAGAAAAAAAATAATTGAAGAATCTAGAGACTAAAAAATTTGGAAAAGTTGTGATACCTTTTTCTGGACAGGCATAGAGCAAAATTTTTGAATTTGAGGAAGAACATTGTGCATTGTTGGACCGACATCAAGTAACAATACCAACCCTTCCTGTTTTTACAAAACCAAAAAATAAAAATGACTAATAAAAACATAGCACTGTAATCTAAAACCCTAGCAGACGACCGGGGGGGGGGGGGGGAGTATCGATGAAAATTAGTGAGTGATGAGAGATTTACACCGTTTCGAGCCATTAGAGAAAAGAGAGAGTAAAAGCTTGTCGTAGAAGCTGAGGGGGGTGGGCGGGTGGGGGGCAGTAATATACTGGCCTTTCGGCCCGCGCTTCGTTGCGGGGTAATATTATTTAAAAATATGAGTTGTTTTTTTTGAAATATTTGAAATGAGAAATAAGAACTTAATTAGTGTACTAGATAAAATTAATTGATTAATATAAATATTAATAAAAAAAATTGATATGACTTGTTTAGCCTAACCAGTTAAGAGTGAACTGGTCACTATATTCAAATAAAAATCTAGTTTAAAAAAAACATGCAATCATTATTTTAACCTTGCTCTAACTCTAATTTAAATGTAAAACAACAAATTATTAAAAAATTAATTCAAAAAACAATTAAAAGAATGAAATGAAAAGACAATGATATATTGTATTGATCCGGGTTAACATGTAAAATTTATAATCCAAGTAATGAACGCGAACATAATAAATTAATTTGGTTGGATAATATGTATCTTTTCTTTTTCTTTCTTTATTATTTTCTTAGTGGGTCTTAAATGACCACAAATTAGATTAAATATGAAAGTAAATTGAAAATATATATATATATATATATATATATATAAATGTCATATTATATCAACTCTAATCAATTTGAATTAACCTACAAAATTTACAACTCAAGTCACGGACATGATCTCATTCATACATTATTTTTTTAAGTTAAATGATAAAAAATGATGAAATTGCATTTTTTTTTAAGCTAGATAAAAAAATTATTGGTAACGAAGGGTTAAATTGTTTTTTTTTTAAATTGAGGGGAGAAATGCATTAAAAAAAAAAGAAAAAAGAAAATGGGTCTTGGATATTGTGTTTTTAATATGTCAAAACTATGATCTACACGAAAGACTAAATCATGTCTAATAATTTTTAAAAAAATTATTTTGCATCAAACATAAAGAATAAAAAAAATAAAAAAAAACACCCTAAAAAGACCCAAAGACACAAGGCTAGTGGCTCAGCGTGTTTGGTCTTCTAAAAAAAAACACCCACTGTGCGGGGGCTAAACCTTAATTTTTTTTTAAGGGGTGGATGCCTTATTGTCCGCCTCTAATTTTTTTCGTATATCTGCCTGGATTATTGTCACCATAATAGTTGCTGGAAAATCGAGACAAACTCTTTTTTCCTTGAAAACTCATGTTGTAAGTCATTTCAACCAAAAAACAACTCGTAAACACCCCTCCAAACACCTATAAAACCAATTTGTCAATCTTGGAAACCTAAAAAAAGGTCATAAAACACGAAATCAAACCGAGTTAAATTTTTCTTCATCAACTTCGATCTATTTTTTTGGCAATATCAAGGTTTTAAACAACTACTAATCTAGTGATTGAAATATGTGAAGACAATGACTTTTTTTTTTATACCGAAATCTAGCGAAACTTTCTATCTCATTCACAAACCAAGAACTAGAAAATAATCAAGATAAAATTTTATATTAAAATTAAATTTAAAAAAATTTAAGGTAAAATTAAATTTAAAAAAATTTAAGGGATGGAAAATTTGTAATTTAAAAAATCAAAGAAGTAAATTGAACATCAATTTTAAACACAACACCTATTTCCGGTGCTTTTCTAAGTGGGTCCCTTCTTTCAATTTTAAACTCATGTTGTAGGCATGTGAACAATGTTGAGCACTGTTACAGATCACATAAAAATTGTAGTTTAGTTTATTTTGCAATTGTCATGTTATTTTGTAGTTTAAAAAATGGCTTGACAGTACGAGAACCCAGACTGCTGTTTTTTCCCTCTTTTCTTCCCGCCCCGGGTTGCTAAGAGGCCAGTCCTGTGGCTGTGGATTTCTTTAATGAAGGAAAAGAGAGGGAGGTTAAGAGAGGTGTTTCGCAGTGTGGTAGTGGTTGCTTTTCAAATAGTTTTTCTTGTCGAAATACATGTCAATGATTTTTTTTATTTTTTAAAAATTATTTTTGACATCAGCACATCAAAACGATCTAAAAAATACAAACCACACTCAATTTTAACAAAAAAAAAATGAAATTCGGTCAAAAACAGATTGAACCGCAGAGCCAAACGGGCTAAAAGTCCAAAAGAGAGAGAGCACTGCTACAGATCATCTAATTAAGCCCATTGAGCAAAACATAATCATGCCGACACGAATGCTCGTTTAAACATGGTTTGTGTTTAAGGTGGGGGGGATTTGGTGTTCATATCACTCATTCACTCTCTTAAACCCCCCTAAAAAGCAACTGTCATCACTCATTCACTCTCCTAAACCCCCCTAAAAAGTTCATCAATTATACAGGGAAAAATAATTATTTGTTAAAAACGTGGTTTAATTTACAAGAAAAAAAAAAAAAGGGGTAAAAGTGGCAATTGAATTAAGTGTTTTTAATCATCCCAATGATTTTTTATAATGATTTTTTTTTAACGTTTGGAAGTTTGGAAATGTAATTGGATGAAATTTAAAAATTAGTTTTGCTGGGTTGTAAAGCTAAAACTAATGGACAAGCTTTCAATACTCTACGTTAATTCCGCATGCATCGAAACTCTTTTTTTTTTTTTTCACACGTAAGATTTGTTTAAAAACATGAGTTTTCTTTTTATAAAGACTATTATATAATGTACATAAACAGTTGTATTGTATGTGGTACAAAGAAATCTTTTTTTATTATTTTTAACGTTGGTGTCCGAGTCAGATTGCGTGCACCTCAACTAATTTCATTGATCTTGAAATTAACGATCATGAAAGCTTCTTTGAGAGGACTTGAACTCATATCTATTGGAGAGTAAACTCGAATCTTAATCAGTTGAGTTAAAAAAAATCTTGATAACCTAAATGATATACTTAGTGAAATATTTTACAACTTGGTAGTACATTTTATTTCTTGATGTCACAATACCAAAGCATCCACCCCGCAAAATTATAATTCTAATTTTTAACGCATTTTTACGACAATAAATCACCATTAGAGTTATATACTAAAATGAACTAAAGAGTTATAAAATATGGATCAAGATGAATATGCAAAACTTAGATTGCAAACCAAACTTTATAAAATCCAAACTTAAACGTGGATGATGAATAAAAAATATAAAAAGTTTATTTGCTATAAGATCCTTAAAACAAGAAATGAGTAAATTTAGGATTAAATTATTCAAACCAGTCAACTTGAAATTTTAATTTTAAATTATGAAGTCCTTTTAATCGACATAAACAAACTTACATTAAAAAAAAGGCGATAAGTCAATCAATAATATTATTTTTAAGAGACACCTGTCAAATATTTTTAAGTCTCAACCTTCAACCATTTTTTCTACGTCTTTAATGCTTAATTCTTTATTTAATCTCAAATTTTTAAAACTTATCCAAAGTAAAACTTTCATTTAGACGATTTCGAAGAAAAGTAAAATAAAAAAGTGTAAGATGCCACGTGTAATGCATTGTATCTGATAGGATACGTGTAATCAGTAGTTTTATTGGTATGTTTATTATTATTATTATTTCTTACCTTCATTTTATTGACCTGGACTTTGCTCAACAATATGTGGTCATACATACAGACGGGCTTGTAGCTCAGTGGTGTTGGCAGGCTTTGCCCTGCCTGAGTGTCCTGGTTCGAGCTCTCGTGTGTACCCAGCATTTAAGGGTCTAACTGCTGTAGTCCATCGTGGACTTGTTTCGCCTCTCTTTCCGGGTTCGACCCTTTATGTGCACGCCTGTCACCCCCGCGGTACTTTACCTGCTCCTGGGCTTGCAGGATGTCCAGTGGGCCGTGGGGAATAATCGTGGTGCACGTAAGCTGGTCCGGACACCCCACGTGAATAAAAAAAAAAAAAAAGTGTTCATACATTCACGGAACTTACCAATCTAGCTGTGCCCTAACGTAATTTAGTTTCCTTTTTTTGAAATAAAAATCACAGCATTACCCTTGCCGTTTCATTTTTCAAAGTGGGCGGTGAACGCCCCTGGTCAATAAAAAAGAAAAAGTAACGACCGTCAACACGGAACGGGTCATCCATCGCAAGGTGGGCTCGTGCTTTAGGATAGAAAGTAGAAACACCTCCAAATTGCGCAGGCAGGCAGGCAACAACACAAACAAACAACACGAGACACAGAGCTTGAGTTTGTAAAACATGGCTTCAGTGGCACCACCAAAAGCCTATCCTGGCTGTCTCTGTAAGGCTCGCAGCATCGAACACCACAATGGGTTCACTCGTCCTCGTATCCTCTTTTGTCAGCAGCAGGACAACGACAACAAACCCCAGCATCAAATTGCTCGAAGGTACTAAATTCTTTGTAGGCATGAAAATATATTTACATCGAATGTGTCTGTCTATCTAATCAGGTGGAGAGGTTCTGATAAGAAGTATATAAATTTGAAGGGAAATAGTACTAAGGAGCAGTGAATTAGCAGTAGCTGGTGCCATTCTCAATCTCGGGTATGTTTCCTTTTCCCCATCCCTCTGTCTCCTTATCCCTTTAAAGTCTCTCGTTCGCAAAATATCAGTGAAATGTTACAGCAGGGAGAGCGGAATTCACCCATTCATAGTATTGTCTATTGTCATGTAGGTTTTTCTCGTGAATTTTCTAATACTCTACACACTACATAGAGAGGTGGATTTAGTATTAATATGATCCAAGGATCTGATAGATATTTAATTAATCACTTAGAATTAAACACTAAAAAGTATTTTTAATTTCCTAAATAAAGTTTTACAGTTAGGTATCCTCGATAATTTATATTTAATTTGGGATTTTTGTTTTTTTTTTTTTAAATCTCATATGTTTTCAATCTGGCATATGTTAACAGTGGGAAAAAGCCTGATTACCTGGGGGTGCAAAAGAACCAACCATCATTATCTCTGTGCCCAGCTACAAAGAATTGTATCTCAACATCGGAGAATATCACTGATCTTACCCACTATGCCCCTCCATGGTAGGTGCTGCCACAAAAAATCTCGCCGACTTCATTTTGAACGTTTCTATTCTAACATGTGAAAAGCAAGTCCCAACTTCTCAACTAGTGCGTCTCGTGGTCGCCGATAATGACCCGTCAAACTTAACATGTGCTGAGTTGAATATTTTGGTGTGTCCCCCCCCCCCCCCCTCCTTCTGCTGTAGGAACTACAATGGTGGTAGAAAAAAGCCAGTCAGCAAGGAACAGGCAATGGAAGAGCTTCTTGATGTGGTAAACTGTCTTTTCAGATTCCTTCTAAGCATGTTGAACAAAAAAGAGATGTGATACAACAATTCCATTGCTTCATGATTGTAGATTAAGCTTTAACTGCAAGATCAAATTAAGCTGAACCTGAATAATTATCAATTGCGCAGATAAGATCAACGAAACCGGAGAAATTTACACCAAAGATTGTAGAGAGGGATGATGATTATGTGCACGTGGAATACCAGAGTCCTATTTTAGGGGTAAGTTAGATGTCTTCCTCTCAAGAAATCGCAAGTGGAGCCTTTGAGTTGCAATGAAACGCTTAACACTAACGCCCTGATGTTCTTTCAAACAGCTAGTAGATGATGTTGAGTTTTGGTTCCGGCCAGGCAATAACACGATTGTGGAGTATCGGTCTGCATCACGCTTGGGAAACTTTGATTTTGATTACAACAGAAAGAGAATCAAGGTTAGCTTTTCTAACATTATGGGGTCCTTTCCTTCGAAAATATCGTCACTCACTTAGCAGGAACTTGGCGTTCACTGCAGATATTGAGACTAGAGCTGGAGAAGAAAGGCTGGGCATCTGCAGAGAGTTTCTGAAGGGCCCCTGCCTGATAGCTGCGCTGTTAATTTAGAACATCAACAGCATTCATTGATGTTGAAAAAAATATAAAAGAATAAGATTGTACCAGGAAAATTTTACATCTACCCAGTTGTACCCCATGATGATTTGTTTCCTGGTGATCTACTGATCCACGGACAGAAGTCAAAACTGAGTAGATACTCTCTAGTGGGTACAGTTGTAATAATCTCCATGTGTTTACATCAGGAGTCCCTTACTTTTGATGAAAAGGGACTAGGGAAGCTAGAACCCTGAACCCAATTCCTACAGTGATGGGAATAAGTGCAATTAAAATTCCAATAGCACTGCACATTTGTGCCTTGACGAGACCAATCGCTGTATCTTGAAGCTCGGCCCCTTCCATTCTATAGCCAAGAGAAACCGTGAACAAGATAAAAAGAGCCCTTGAGCACGGTGAATATTTCATAGTTGCCTCGCCACAATGCTATGTGCATAACACTTGTCAGTTTCACCCCATTAGCAAATGCCCAATTCTCAAGTCCGTGATGTTAACTAGCTGTTCAACGTCAAATTTTAAAACGGGAAAGATGTCACTCGAGGAGAAATCACTTGACCAAATAAAGAAATAATGAACGCTTCAAATCGTATACAAGACAAGGCCATCGAAAAATAAAAACGAGCGAAGAACACGCTACACCAGAGCTAGGTAAAAGTATCATGAAGGCCGCATATGAAAAGCATCGTCATCTATAAAATCCATACCCAGCACAAGATGACGAGGATAACTAACTTGGCTTAAATCAGCTGCATTGATCTAAATTACATGAAAGCTTTCAACGTTGCGAAATATTCATTAACTAGGAAGTGCAATTGTTCAAGTTCAGGACTGGTTTAGAAGTTACACTGTAATGGGAGAAATCATAACAAAATGAAGATATGGTAAACGACAACGACCACTTTAACTTCAATTAAGTCCGGCAGAATGATCATCTGTGGATCAATCTTTTCTGAGCTCTGCATATTCACGACGCATACCATCAGCATTTAAGATGACAATTTCAAGCTTGTCTCCCTGCAAAACAAACAAGATATATTAAGGAGTATGATAAATGAACTGAAGTCAACGCATGGACGTAGGCATAATATCTTGTATGGGTAAACCTAACAACATCCTGCACAATCTTTTCCTTGTGTAAGAGTAATAATTCAGAGAGAGGCAGGCCTTCCTCCAGATACTGGATATAATTTAAAGAGGACATAAAAAAAAAAAAGAGAGAGGAAGAATTGATTTAAAGGGCAAATGCTTAAAGGAAACAGGAATTTACAGTGTATATATCCCTCTCAGTTGCAGATGCAAAAACATCTTTGATCACATCAATTGCTTCTGCCTCAGAAAGTGGAGTTACAGCGTCCTATAAAAGTCACAAGTTTTTTAGATAACCAGATAAAAGACGTAACACCCCAGACAAGTGACAAAAGAAACAACGTTAGCCAAGGAGAGCATACCTGCGCAGGTAATAAAAGAGGGCTGGGGGACTTCAGCTGGTTATCTAGCACAGGCATGATGAGTTTAGCACCAGAACCTTGGGCACTATACCCAACCTTCTCATAGGAACCGACAGCATCGTAAGTGTAAACACAGCCCTTTCCTGGATGTTTAAAAAGAACACCAATTTGTTAACACCAATCGAAAGCTTAAAACTGCACCATTAACTTGTATCACTTACCTTCCTCATCAAAGCCAACCAAAACGTTGAAGGTATAATAAGGGAAGAAACGTTTGTAGTAGAGAGTGTTGGAGAGAAGTCGAGCCATGGCAGGGCAGCTCATCTGCTTGTTGTGTTGATGTTGATAGATCTGTTAAGTGATTAAGAACAGATATTAGGTTCCGTGCCAAACAAGAAGCCAATTTCTTTTCAAACACAGCAAAAGGGAGTCCATTAGACCACAAAATCATAGATATTTAGAACACACACTTCTAGATGGCCCTTTGTTACTTGAAAGTCACACAAAACACCACCATTCTTAACAGATATATAGGTACACAAATTACATAGCTCTCAGAGTCTCTTCCTCCAAACAAGAACCTCTCCAACTCCTTCCATGCGGCAATCTTTACTATTTTCAATTTGGACTACAATCCTGAAAAGACTTGGGGCATACCAACCTCCACACTTTCCAAAACAAACATCAAAAAATAACTAACACCCTGATAAAACTTCAAAGGAAAAATCTCAAGATATAGTAAGATCTCAAAGGAAGGGAACTAATGTAATCTCAAGGATACATTCAATCAATTACAACATGCTTCTAATATAATTTAGGTGGAAAAAATTCTGCAGAACTAAAGCATTAGATTGTTTTATATTCAATCAATTTGAAGAGAGAGAGAGAGAGAGAGAGAGAGAG
>Ga0325400_1004478_pt1 | contig 12930 bp, 8 predicted proteins | sample PopdelMetagenome_2_FD_205662 | JGI IMG/M metagenome (GOLD analysis project Ga0325400, IMG submission 205662) | Populus deltoides microbial communities from Bellville, Georgia, United States - Xylem-PdKOR-R1 | ecosystem: Host-associated > Plants > Phyllosphere > Stem > Wood/Secondary xylem...
AGGTGACATAAGGGGAGAAAAAAGAGAGGGTTACAAGTTTTTTATTATAGTAATTGAGTATATGAAGTTCATATTGATTTATCTACGGCATGGTAGACTTGCATCGATCACACCATTCCTCCCTTCCCTTATCCCTATATATATAACCATATACAAGCCATAACAATCCTATGCAATTACGTACATACATTGCATAATTCGATTTTTCATGGTGCATCAGCATGTTTGCTTGTGGCACACATTGTTGAACCAAGAGGATGATAATTTATATATCGGCTAGGGGCAGAATTATGGTGGAATCCTTTTGGCAAGCAATTCTCCACCTCTCCACCATGGAAGTACTGATCTTGCTGCCCGTGTTTTGTTTTCGGCTTCAAGGCCTCGTAATTTGGAGACTTCGTTTCCAATGGCCGTGTTGCTGCCGCAACTCCAGCCATGGAATTCGTGCCCATCAACATTTCTGGTGGCGATAGGAGGAGGACAAGGTAGAAGAAAGCCATGAAGAAAATAGTAGTGCCAGACATCTTGGGCTAGCTTTATGTGTTGTTTCGAGTCCAGAGGGGTTTATATAGGGTTTTATCTGTAAGGTTCAAGATCAGGAACGGTGAGGATGCTTTAAATTTGCTAGCTCGTGAAGGAGATGAAGATATAGATATGACCAACTCATAGCTAGCTAGCAAAGCAAATAATGCTGGTCCTAATAGGACTCCTACTTGATCGGTGTAGTGAGTTGGGTAATTGAAGCACTTTCTGACCATGCAACGGAGGATGCCCGTGCTCTTCATTACTCTGCCTTCCTTTCTCTTCAAAGTCAAATTCTTTTGCATTTCTACTCCTTAAATTATCAACAATTCAAGATTAATTATACAACCCCCTATACATATGTACAAGATCAAATTAATGTATCCGTACGTAAATTGAACTGGATTCTGTAAATTTGTACTTGCATTACTTAAATATAATTAATTAAAATGCTGCCAAGGAAATTAATTTTATCTGTAGAAAGAAATTTATCGTGGATACACTAATTTAAATACAATAATCTTCTTAAAATCGATTAAAAAATCACTTGATTAATCTTGGTGTTCGAAAATTAATTAATCTAAGAATATCTCAACTAGCTAGTAAATGATTGAATCATTGATTTATCTTTAGAATATCTAATTAAACATCTCAAGGGATTAATATATTAATAAATCATCACTATTTTAGGAAATTTGTCATATTTTGAATAATTTAACATTTTTAAATATTTTTTGTGCCCTCTGTCTCAAAATCCAACAGGAAGATTGAAGTTTATAATGAGAGAATGATTTAAGATTATTTTGTTTCAGAAATAGAAACTTGGTACGTACCACCTGCTCAAGATCACAGCACTCTGAGGATTGTGAATCTGTGATGCTGTGAGAAATCTTGCAGCAACCGACAGCTAACCACGCAACTATTAACAACACTATTGGGGTCTTCAAGTCAATGCCAGGTGTCTTCTAATATCACACATGGAAGCATTCCATTGGGACACGTGGGTGTAGTTGCTAACCTGCTTCGACACCTTCTCTTTACACGTTGTCTCTTGACCTGTCTAACTTGAGTAGTCGCCAGGTACAACATTTCAACAAGCAAATCTCTCAATAAAAACACTTTTAAGATTTTACATATCTCAACGACACCCTCAAGTGTTTGCTAATGGGTGTGTACAATATTTTTTTAATTAAAAAAAATATTAAAATGATACACACACACACATTAAGACATTAAAATCATAAAACAAATTAAAAAGATATTACTTTAATTTTTTTTGTCTTAAAAAATAATTTAAAAAACAAGCTGAAATCTTAAATTTATCTAGCAAGATCAATAAACCACACATGTCACTATCTCAAAAATCCAAACAAATAAAGCCAGTTGAAATTGATTTGTTGAAGTTATATAATTAATTAGTTTATAGAATAAACGATCCCAATGGATTGATTTATGTTAAAAAAGATTTTATTTTTTCCTTGATTATTTAAGGCCTGGAGACAACCTATTCATAGATTAGCCTTGATACATAAATTGACTCAAAAACATTCTTTATTATCGGAAAAAAAAAGTCTTGAGGATAAAACATTAACATATGATATATAGCGCAAACTTCCTGTCTCTCGTAACAGCAACACAAGAAGTATTGAGGAAGCATTTGGTAATTAAATTAAATCTGCTAGAATTATTAATAAATTACATTGCAATTCCGAGGAAAGTAACCTTAAATTCTATTGCCAATTCGTTTTTTGTTTTTCCCCCCTGTAAGAAAAGAAATTCATTCATCTTAAGAATCCGGGAGACACGATTACACTAGTGACCCAATTCAGCCAATGTTATAGGCCCAAAGAGCAGTTAGACTGCTGTTTCTAGCCCATGCAAATCTAATGAGATGATGAGGGCCCAATTAAGAAAAATGGACTTATTTTAAAAAATACGGAGCCCAAATTGGGCCCACTCCACACAAACCTAAGAGCCTAAGTGAGGTCATATGAGAGAAGTCTAGTCCAGCCCAAAAAGAAATTAAAGAAAACAGAGGAGGAACAATAAGAGCAAGAAAATGAAGGGAGATGTCGTCCTTTTGTGTGTGTGTGTGTGTGTGTTTTATCCTCCAGTTTTCTCGAGGTAATAATATAATAAAAATGGGTTTCTGAAACCATTAATCTTTCTATACTCCCAATATCATTTTAGTATCCTGTGATTATTTTTTCTTTCAATTTTTTTCTCTGTGTTTATTTTTCATTAAATTTGGGTGATTTTAAGTGGAAAAAATTTCCTCAATTTTATCCTTAAATCAGATAAAGAAGATGAAATAGAAAAATTGAAATCTTTCTTTCATTTATGCCCTTTTCAATTTAATTTTTTTTTTAGAATTTCGAACTTGAGATCTCTTGTAAGAAAAGGATATACCTGGTCCAAAATATGAGAATTTTAGTATTTTTTGATAAAAAAAAAAAAACTAAGATCATCACCACTGTGAAAAGTCAAATACATATATATGTGGTGGTGAAGAAGCAACACGGTGGAGAAAATGTGACCTTATCCTAAGGAAAGGGCAAAAGTAATGGTCTTCCAAGGATCCGATTAACAAACAAACGGTACGTAGATAATGTTTGGGATTAGGTGGGAAAGTGTTTTTGAAAAAAAAATAAAATTTTTTTATTTAAATTAATATATTTTTAATATTTTAAAATTATTTTGATTAATTAATGTTTAATATATTATAAAATAAAAAGTATTTAAAAAAAATAATCATTACTATATTCCCAATATATCACTCGTTAGTCTTTAGGCAATTTTCACAAAACTTGACTGAATTCTCCAGCGCTATGCCTCGTGTAGTCGTGTTTATAAGTATTAATTAATCATCAAACTTTCCTGAAGCTACCAATAAAAAATGCTGTTCTCTCTCTTTCCAAGGTGCCAGGGTGGGACAAGCAGATTTAGGGAACGATGATGACAAATTTAGCGAGAAATAATTAAGTGTTAAGTATGCCCACTGTATTGAGGTTATAAACCACCATTAGCCCCCTTAACAAGGCATTCCTCAGTTTAGACAAGGGCTAAGGTTAATTAACCAAGTGATTAACTAAGGTGATTACTTTACAATTAAGCTGTCTCGATCAACTTTCCCTTTCTTAATGCCGAGTTAATGAATACCTAATATAATTAATTACATCTAATTTATCAATCACCTGTACCTATTCATTCAGGCGATAACCGACAAAATAAAGAATCATCATCGTCAAGTCATGTTATAATAAACAAAAGGATGATCATGTGAATTAATCAAAATTATTCACATGAGCCATGTGCGTTGATGATTAAACTTAATATATAATCGATTTAGTTGTCGGTATACGATCAATTCAATATATACGTCTATTTTTTTAAAAAAAATCTATGGGAAAATAAATAGAATAAACAAAGATTTACATAAAACAATCAATTTTCTTGACAATTTGTGATTAGGAAGTTCCATTGGAAACTCCTAGATTTTCAAATTCTCGAGAGAGATTCGGGAAGACGGAAAATTCTAGCAATCCTCCTGTGCTTCTGCCTATGGCAATTAATGGAGTTTAGTTTCCATCAATCATTTGCTCATGTTCCCGTTGAACAATATCTTAATACAAAACCTGTTAAAACATTCTTGATAATTTGCTTAAACATTACAGTGTCTTAATTAAAAAAAATAAAAATTACCCGAGGCTGGAAGAGATTAATTAAGCGATAAGCAATGCACCTTCCCTCTTGTCAAATTCTAGTAAAGCATTGGTTCTACAGTGAGTTCTAGCTACTAATGATCAAGCCACCTTCCTCTTGGATTTGTGCATTAGCAAATATCTTCAATTCCTCGGAAGAAACCAAATAACTATAATCCAAAAGAACTTTAAATGACAAGTAACTGATTGAAATGTCAGCCACCTATAAAACCGTTAATCAAAAGAAAAGATGTGGGTATCTAAAGAAAGTGAAAAAAAGAAAGAAATAAAATAAAATAAAAAAAGAAAGAGAAAAAGGAAGAGTAAAGGAAAGGAAGTGATTGGTCATGGAGGCTAAAGTAGTACTAGGTTGTTGGCCATGAATAAGGCATACATAGTAACTAGTTGGTCACGCGGTATTCATAATCATAGCCATTGAACGAGGCATTGTAAGTGAACATGTGGCACCCATTTATCGGTTTGGTTCGAACAGCGAGGTTGCTCAATTCAAAAAAAAAAAAAAAAAAAACAACAATGTTGTCGCTAAGTGATACCATATCATAGTATATCCAAATTAGCTATGACATTTGTGTCTTGATTATCACATGGATTTGTTCTCTAATACATGGGTAATCCAAGACTAATCGAGAAGAGACTTGACTCTTTGGAAAGAACCAATAAAAAAAATCCATGTTTTCATTAAATGATACCATATCATAGTATATATCCAAATTAGTTATATCATTTGTGTTTTAATTATCACAAAAACTTGTTCTGAATAGAACATCGTTAAACCAAGACTAATCAATAATAGACTTGGTATGTGTTTTATAATATAATACAGGATACTTTTCAGTTGAAAATATCGTTTTTTAACATATTTTAAAATTATTTTTGATATTAATACGTTGAAATAATTCAAAACATATATAAAAATAATTAAAATTAACAAAATTTAAAATTTTTGAAAACTCTAGTTCAAAAAAAAAAAGAGAGTACAACCACAGTTTGTCCAGGGGTGAAAACGAGTACTACTGGTTGGTTTTATGAAATTGTTTGTCAATTGGAAGGGGAGAGTGACTACTCATTGATGGTTAATCATCATTTTGTCCTGGGATGAAAACGAGTCAGTTGAGAAGGTGGAAGTTTGCCTAACCTATCTGTTTGTCTATAAGGTAAAGTAGTTGTATAAGGGTTAATATAACCCTTTTGCAGTAGTTACCTTACCCAACAATATTTGCCTTGGACAAGATGATTCAAATGTATACAAGTTCCACTTCACTTCATAGTTCATCCCGAAGAACATCAAAAGGTGAAAGCTTTTTTTTTTTTTTTCACTTCAAAAATAATTTTCTTTTTTCGTTGTTGTTCAAGGAAAACAAAAGGTTCTCTACATCTCATCGAAGAAATTATCAGTTTAATTTAGTTGTTGAAAGACAAGAAAAGATTTAGAGAGAACAACAATCTTTTGTTGCTTCTGGCTTAATTTGGTGCATATAAACCCACAGAACTAGAAGTTAAAAAGGTTTTCTCATACTTGTCCTCCATCATTATAAAACCAGATTAGGTAGATCAATTCCTGTATTTTCAATTGATCTAGAGAGAGAATTCACGGTGCTCTGATTGAGTTCAGAAGGACTATATTCCGGCAGAATATTAATTTGTCGAGAGTACTGGAACTACGTACCGACAATCTTACTTGTATTCCTCCCTAGTCTCCCACAAATCAAGACTATTTTTAATTAGATGCTAATGGGACGGAGAAGTTTGGAACAACTTCGGCTGGAATATTCTGATTATTGAAATCCAAATAATTAACAAAAATAATAATGTCATCACACATAACGCAAGACAATGACAGGTTGACGACGTGATCAAAATAATTAAGCATTCAATGATCAACCACGTTTTGATCAGTTAAATAAATATATATTTTGATGCTACATTACGTAATAAAAACCAAGAACCACATTTTCGGTGCTTGAAATAAGGAATCTGCACCTCACATTTGCATGTCTCTCTCAACTTTTCGGTGGTAATTTATTGCGGAGCTTGTCCTGCCCATTGCAATCTGTGCATGGAAAGAGGAGACTAGAGAGAGAGGAAAACAAAAGACGATGCCTAATCCCGACCCCAAACGTTAGTGACAAACTAGTTCATAATTTGTACACGCTGTTCCGCGGGTGAGAGCACATTTTTTTTTTAAAAGCAGAAAAACAAAAAATATTCTGGTATTGATGAATTGTCTTCCAAAAAAAAAATTTAATTATAAATTTAACGATATTTTTATCTAATATTGACTACCTTGTTTAACATTGGTTGACAAACCAAATTTATGAGGATAATCTTAAAAAAAATAAATTGAAAAGCTCAATCTTGAATTTACTTAATGTTGAAGGACAAAATCTATAAGAAAATAACATTTAATTTAAGAAAAAACCTAAGTGAACTCGAGTCAATCAAATAAACTTGTGACGCAATCCATGCACGTCATTGAATTCAATAATGTTTTTTTTTATCTCAAAGATTATTTTTCATTTAACTATAAAAAAATAAAGCGCATGGTTTTTTTTTATGCAACAACATATTTCTTTTAAAAGCAAAAAAATTATGATAGGAGCATGTAGTTGAGATAACAAAGGTAGATAATTGACGACAAATAATGAAATTGCATTTTTTAAGGGTTGAGTTAAATAAAAAAAATAGATCATCAATAATAAAAGATGAAATTGTATTTTTATTAGATTAAGGGACATAAAAGCATTAAACCAAAAAAAAAAGATAATGAAATAATAGTCCAAATATTATGGATCAATTTGTTAAACATGTTACTCGGATAATGAACTCAATTTGATTTGTTTTATCAATTTTTTTTAAATCAAACATAAAATAGCTAAAAAAAAAGAGCTCAGGCGTGTGAGCCTGGGTAGCAAAACAAAATAGCCCGCGCACCTGGGGATTTCAGCCCAGCCCATGCGCCTGGGACTGTCTTATTTTTTTTATTTTTTAAAGGCATGAATAACATATTGTTTACCTCATTTCTTTTTTTTTTTTTAATGTGGATTCTGGTGATCAGGGGTCACTAGAAAATCAAGGATTTGTTTGTTCTCAATTAAAAACCCATTTTGCTACCTAATATGTTGACTAAAACACCTTGACAAACCTACCCGGCCATAAAAGAAATCATAAACAACTAAAAAAACCAAAATCAACTGAAATTCAAAATTATTCTCGCGGTCAAATCTACCTTATTGGGCAAGGAGAAAGAAAAAAACACTTAGGTTAAACTCCTCTTATGAAATAGAATCCAATGACACAAAAATCGATTATTTTTGTGGATGGAATCGTTGGCAACAACAAGTTTCTTTTTCTACGTTGGAATCCGGTGAGCCTCTTTCTTCTCTAATAAAAATAGACTGAAAAATAATAAAAAAAAAGTCTAGTACTAAAATTAAAATTTGAAAAACTAAAGATATCGGTTATGTAATAGCTAAAAAGAGACTAAAATAAACTTTCCAAACGAATTTCAAAGCCATTAACTATTTTATCTAATTTTTGCACCATGATCCTTTATCTTTCAACCCACCCTTTTCTTCCAAAAAAATATATAATTGAGTGCTAATTTGAACTCAAAATGACTCTATTGTATATATAAAAAAATGAGTATATAGAATTTTCGGGATTTATTAACAATGAAAATAGTTTGTTGTAGTTAATTCAAATCTTAACATAATTTTTAATAGATTAATTTAAATCTCAATAATTATGTTTTAGTTCCATATTCTCACTTTATGCTTTTCGTTATTTTTCCTGACAAACCTACACAGTCATCTTTCTTACGACCAATCATTCATTTTGCACTTGCATTTTCGGACAGTGCTGTCCAAGTATACATGATAGAAATGCACGGTCTAGTTATTAACACAAGAACTGTTCTGATTTCCAGAACTTGATATCATAAACCAGGCATGTGTTCTATAATACAGAAACGTCGATTATTTATATATAATAAATTATTTAATTGTATCATATGTTACCATACTAGTATGATCATGTGTATTTCAACAAAAATATTAACAAATCTCATAACCATAAAAATATTTAATCTAAGTTTTGTATAATTTTCACAACATTTAATTTTTTTCAACTTGATATCAGTTTTCAGATACAATATATGGAATTTAAAAAATTTCTATCTCGAAACTAAAATCAAAAGGGAGTGAGTTTTTTTAAACTATATATTATATTATATTTAATCTAAGGATTTTATTTTCTTTAATGCCCCAGGATCATCACAAAATGTGGTAGAGGCTTAGGATTATGTTTGCCCCAGCAACTAGCGTCCTATTAATTGTTGTCCCATGGAATGGAAAGTTATGTCACACTTCGAATAAATACAAGTTAATTTAACTATACATGGGTTAATTAATCAGATCATAGGACTGCTACAAGGTCCGCAGGCATATAAAATTAAATTTAGGGATCACAGAAGATTTGTCTTTTTAGTATGCTCCTAGTTAAAGGAATTAAAGTCCATATCATAATTATGAGTTGCATGGTAAGCATTACGAAGATTAGATGTCATAACGTGATCGATACTGGATCGTTTTCAACAGTATGGTAGCAAGTACAGTGATGGTAATCATGACAAGAGGGATGATGAGAAAATCATATATTATAAATTTTAGTTATGAGAATATATAATCATATTATAAACATTATTAGTGCTGTCATTGCGGCGGAGTGAGGGGCCGGATAATGATAATTAAGGAGGGTCATGTGTGGTTGATCTATTGCTTAAATGCTAATCTTATCACTAATTGCTAGCTAGTCTCTACATAGTATTAATTGTCAAAGCCATTCAAATGAGAAAACAGTACAGAATCGTCGACAGATATTTTTCTTACAATGAAAAGATATTTTTGTTTGATTTCACCGTACTATATATTGAATTCACTTATTATTAGTGAAATAATTATCTCATTAATTAAATCGATCTTAGATGGCAAGTTGAATTCCCCGATCGTGTTAATTTTCGTTTTGTTGTTGTAATCTCAAAGAATTAGTCTAATAATTAAGGGAGTTTACTCACTAATCTGATTTAAAAAAAAAACTTTAAATGTATTAGTGAGAGGTGCTTTTTTTTTTTAAAAAAAAAAAATCATATGATGAAGTTTAGTGTTAATATCTGCTACTTAATTAGAAATGGCTTTTCAAAAAGTTAAAGTCGTCGATGTATTTTAGCACTTGTAGCTAGCTATAGCATAAAGACAGGATATATAAACTATCATTTAAGTGCTAAATTATTTGATGCTTTGCTTTATTAACTCTCAGTACTACTGATGAAGCTTGCCGTAAATGAAAATCCAACTACCCTGATTTGTTCTTGCTTTGTGCTGATTTGACTACAAATCATTTCTATTGTTCATGAAAAGAAAAATCAAGAACAATATCGGAAATTGATGAGAGGATAATATTATAAATCGTAGCTTTATACTATTGATTAAGATCAAACTTTAAATAACAAGCTTAATTGCTAATTAATGTGCCAAGCTTACTAATTAATTAAATATATATGTTCCTGGGGACAAATTTGTCTGGTTGCTCCAGCTAAAAGATGAATGCTTCAAGTATTAACCAGTAAGTAGAGACTGCATCCTATTTAAAAAAGCTATCTCCATTATCATAGTTTAAATCAATGTTATTAAAATTCAACCAGCACGAGACTTGATCATGGTTGGTTTCGAAACAGCGGAGGAGGAGTTGACTAGTAAAATCCAAGTGACTCGATCAAAACCCGGTTTGATTGTTTAACTTATTTTTAAAAAAACAATATTGCTTTGATTGACCTAGCCATGCCACCACATGTGACCATAATTAATTTCCATACCAGTTCACGATAAAGTAAAACTTGTTTTGTGGTTCAATGATTCCATTCCTTTTATTACAAAAGTGTATTTTATAGGGTATATATTATAGTAATTCTATTTACTATATGTATAGGTTAATTGTGTGTTATAATCTCTACACTAACTATTGTACACTGACCTACATATATAAATAGAAAATGCTGGCTAACTAAATGGTCAAGTCTCCTATTATTCTCAACTTGGTATCATAACCCTAAAATATATTAAAATCTTTTTTTTCCTAATAGATCCTCATGTTATTGCCGTTGTTGTTACAAACTAGACACGGCCTTCCCCTCTCACATGTTACAAACCAGACGTTGTCATCTTCAACTCCACATGCGGTGCAAACATCACTCTCCTTCTCTGTTGTAAACAATGCATCTTCTCCTTCTAGTACTGATACTGTTTCAGACTCTTCATTTACAACAATTCTTCATTTCTCTAGATATCAGCATGTTATCTCCTTGAAGCTCATGGACACCAATTATCTTTATTGACAAATACATATGAAGTCGTATCTGCTTGGATAAGTTGTTTTCCAATTTGTTAATGTTTTTTTGTTGTCTCCTTTTTCCCACCTAGCTGTTACCGTTGACTCTTTTTTTTAGTCTAATCCCGCTTTTCTTTGTTGAAAACAATATGACCAACTTATTTCGAGTGCACTTTTTTTTCTTCTTTCCATGGATATGTTGCATCTTGTTGTCGATTGCCAAACCTCACACTATGTTTGGCATACTCTTGAGCAAGCACTTACTTCTCCGTCCAACTCTCATATTATACAACTTCATGGTTCCTTTCAAAATCTTCATCAGGGTGATGATGATCACCATATATTTGCAGAACAAAGATTTATTTGATGAATTATCAGCAGTTCACCAACCTCTTTCACTCCCAGATTTCAATTTGTATGTGTTATATGGATTTCAGGGTGAGTTCAAAGACCTCACACTGTGTTTGGCATACTCTTGAGCAAGCACTTGCTTCTTCGTCCAACTCTCATATTATACAACTTCATGGTTCCTTTCAAAATCTTCATCAGGGTGATGATGATCACCATATATTTGCAGAAAACAAAGGTTTATTTGATGAATTATTAGCAGTTCACCAACCTCTTTCACTTCCAGATTTCAATTTGTATGTGTTATATGGATTTCAGGGTGAGTTTAAAGACTTGATGGCTAGTCTCTTCATAAAGGCTGAACCATTTTCATATGTAGATATCTTCATAATTATCTTCTTACTCATAAGTTTCTTCATAAAAGTTCCCTCCAATCCATGACTGTTGTTGTTACTACTCTTTTACTGTCGATGCCAACCCAACCTCCATTAGCCTTTGTTGCACAATGCCAATACTCTGATTCATCTCACAACAAGTTCAACTCTCACTTTAGCAGAGGCCGAGCGATTTCGTGGTGGTTGACAGAATAACAATAACAACCAAAACATCAACAACACAAGTTTTGGTTATCGTGGTTTTAATAGGTATAATAATGGCAATTGGAAGCAAGGTAATTGGCATCAGGGCAGTCATTTTAACAAATTTCAGGTTTAGATTTTCATACTACTCCTTTAGTTATTTGTCATCATCCTATGGTTCCTCATTTAAGGTTGCCTAAGACAGCATATCTAATAACTTTTTTGGCATCCTCTAACAGCTCTTCTTCTCGGGCAATCACTTCTCATGCGCATGAACCTATTTCTTTTTCTGATATTGACAAGTATAAGACCTGGCATAATGTTATGAAGCCTGAACTTCAGGCTTTAAGTTCCAATGACACTTGGTCTTTGGTTCCCTTTCATCATTCGATGAATGTTGTTAGTAGTCGTTGAGTGTACAAGATAAGGCATTGTGCAGGTGGTAGCTTTGAGCGTTATAAGACTCGGTTAATTACTAGAGATTTTACTTAGCATGAAGGTATTAATTATTCTGAAACTTTTAGTTTTATGGTAGAATATACTATTGTTTGGTTAGTTCTCACCATTGTGGTTTTCAATGGTTGGAACATTAATCAACTTAATATACATAATGTCTTTTTTAATGAGACACTTCACGAAGAGGTACACATGCAACAACCTCTAGGTTTTGTTGATCTTACTCTTTCTTCTCATGTGTGTTGACTATATAAATCTTTGTATGGGTTGAAATAAGCTCCTCGGGCATGGTACACTTGGCTGAATGATTATCTTTTATCTATTGGATTTCATGCTTTAAAGGTTAATACCTCTTTATTCATCTTGTCTATGAATTCTGATATATTTTATATCTTTGTTTACGTCGATGATAGTTTGCTTATTAGAAGCAATTCAATCTTACTTCACCATTTAATCCAGTTGCTGAACTCAAAATTCAAGCTTTGGTATTTAGGTTAATATTTTATATCTTTTTTTTTATTGAGCTTCACCCTACTAGTATGGGTATTATACTCTGGCAAGATAAGTATATTCATGACATTCTCTATCGAGCAAGTATGTCTTCTTGTAAACCAATCGATACTCATATTTCTGCCTCCAAACTTGCTATGGTGTCTGATTGCATGTTTTTTGATCCTACACGGTTTCATTAAATTATTGATGCTCTTAAATATCTCATATTTACAAGATCAAATATTTGCTTTGATGTGAACAAAATATGTCAGTTTATGCATACACTCCTACAGATGCGCTTCGGGCTACCATTAAACACATTTTGCGTTATTTGAAAGGTATATTTTTTTCTTGCTTACATATCATATGCAATTCTTCATTTACTTTACATGGTTTTACAAATGCTAATTGGGCTAGTAATGTTGACTACT
>Ga0325400_1004479_pt1 | contig 12930 bp, 7 predicted proteins | sample PopdelMetagenome_2_FD_205662 | JGI IMG/M metagenome (GOLD analysis project Ga0325400, IMG submission 205662) | Populus deltoides microbial communities from Bellville, Georgia, United States - Xylem-PdKOR-R1 | ecosystem: Host-associated > Plants > Phyllosphere > Stem > Wood/Secondary xylem...
TCCTTCCTTCCTTCCTTGTCTTCAAAACTTAAAAGCTCATGTGCTCGGAGATGATGTGACTGTTTGTTTATTCACGCATTTTACAATGAATCCACTTTTCTACATATATGCCTTTTCTCTTTTCAATACTAATTAATTAAGATGGCAAAAATCCATCAGTTCTAGGCGTTTTTGGTCACATAAGAAAACAAAATGGCAAGCATCTTAGCATACATCAATCAAAGGGTCAAAATTAAGAATCTGCTTCAATATCTAAGTAGTACGTTAGTGTCTCAAGGTATGGTAGTAGTTATTATTTTTTAAAATAATTGTTTTGATTAAAAATATATTTAAATAATATTTTTCAACATATTATAACAATTTAAAAACAAAAAAATATTAATTTTCAAAATTTAGTGAAATATCATTTGGAACGTTGTTCCGAACAACCTCTAACTAGTAAGTTAGTAAGTTGACCCGCGCTTCACTGCAGTAGTATTAAAAAGATTTTCCTTTTCAAAGTGAAAATAATAGGGGGACGTTGATAACACATTTCCGCGAATTAAAAAAAATAAATATAAGCTGAGAAGTTGACATGCGTGTTTAATAAAATTAATAAAAAAAATATGTTAATAAATGTCAAAAGAATTGTTAATGGTAACAAAAGATCAACTTGAGAAATTAAAAGATAAATATAGATTAAAATATTTTATCTCGTATCGCAAAGAGCTCTTTAATTTTTTTTAATTTATTATATGTAAAAATATATTTTGTTTTTTTGCAAGAAAAGCACTAATTTAAATTTCATTCAAAAAAATTATTTTCTAGTATAATTTCTCCTTTTCTTATCACTTTTCAAGGCATATTGTTTGTTCAATAAAAACAAAAAAAATAATAATTAGAATTAAAAAAAAAACCTTTTAAAGATTTGAAATAAGGATAAGAAAAACATCTCCTTGATTAAAACCCTTTTTATCTTATTAATGCAAATCATTTTTTGCAACCTTTTCTTACAGCAATAATTATTTTTAAATAACAACTTATCATAACCACAAAAGCATTAGCAAATAAAAAACCAATATTTTGATATTTTTTATGCAAATGTATTAAAAACAAAAAGAATAGTTCAGAACTCCTAGAACTCCTAGATGAATAGTTAAAAACACTATAAGAGAACTCCTCCTTGTTAAATATAACTCATCAACATCAAGAACATGTTATTTCTACCATCTTCCTCTCTCCACCCTCTTTTTCAATAACCATTTCTCTCTCCTCTCAAACTTAGGGATTGAAACATAAATAAAATAAAGTTTTGAATCAAAATATGAAAACCACAAGAAATAGTGTCCCAAAATGAAAAAAAAAACTAAAACTCTGGGATAGAAAAAATAAAAAAGCATCTTATGGACCGTGGAGTAAAAGAGGATGAATATTTGTTTTAATTTCAAATTCATTCCCTAAAGTTTTAATTATTTTGAATCAATTAAGTTGAATTTTTTTTTTTTAAATCAAGCATTAACCCAACTTAAGAACGTTTTCTCAATATCGCGAGAACCCCATATCAAGCAACCTGAAATAAACATTTAAGCTCAATTTCAAATCAAATCAATATGCAAGGATTAAATTAAAAACAAAATATCTAGTGACTAAAAAAAATTAAAGGACAAAAAAAAAGAAAAAAAACATTATGGATCACTATTGCAATCCATACTAGATTGTGTTTTCCTTATATGATGCATTTTTATTGTTTTTCTTAATATTACTTTCATTTCTCATCGTCTTGTGGTTCATGATTTTTCATGGTTTATTTAATGTCGCTTTTATGAAACCATACTATAATTTTTGTTAAAAATAGTAATTAAGAGATTAAAAACCAAATTTGACAACGAAAAAACATGCAACCCCCTTTGCTATTTTGGAGAGAGTTAGGCTCGCAAACTAATAAGAAGAGAAAGAAAAGAAAGATAAAAAAAAAAAAAGATAAAAAGAATGGGTTCTTGTCGAAGACACACTGGAGCTTCGTCGTCATCACATATCAACAAAAAAAAAAGGAAGCCCTACTAAAATAATTTCAATGACACGAAGAAAAACTGTCTTAAGAGCTTGGAGGAAATTTCACGCATTGCTATAGTAAGGTGGTCTCCTCACACCAAAAAAGTTTACCTCTTCATTTAATTTAGCCCTTGTTTTTATAAAGAAAAAAAGAGTTGAATATTTTTTTTCTAGTTTCTAACTCATTCCCTAGATTTTTTATTATTTTGAATCAATAAAATTAAATGTAATTTTTCAAATTAAACAGATATTGTAGTGCTAGAATTCTTTTCTCAACATCACAAGATTATTAAAATACGTTTGTTTGTATGTATAACATTACTCTTTTAGATAATAGATAGAAAGTATGCTCCTAAAGAGGGGTTTTTTTTGTATTTGATTTCTTATTTTTTTTTATTAAAGCATTCATTTTTTTTTCTATAATGCATTTCTTCTAAGTGAAAAATGAGTACAATTTCAAGTTATCATAAATACAATAGTTGTACTAAATTAAAAAAAAAAACAATGATCATGATAACTTGGAAAAAAAAATCAAAATGAAACAACAATGTAGCTCAATTCTTAGCCTGTTAAATACCAAAGGATAAAATTGAATAAAATAAGGACATAAAAAAATTGATTTAAGTCAACTCGAGTTAGCATGACAAACCTGTAATCTTGGTAATCAGAACCAAGTCAACCCGAGTTATCCCGCCAAGCTATCAGGGTAACCTAATAGAAAAGAAAAGAAATAAAATCACAAAACTCATTAAAAAAAGAATGTTAACCTATGTTAACTTTTTAAATTCATGACTCGGGTTATTAGACTGGAAGCACTCTATTTGAAAAAGTCATGAAACTTAATTCTCAATCAAATGTTGAAGGATGAAAGTGAAAAAAGAGTTTCTATTATACAAAATGATTAAAAAATAGCAATTAAAAGAATAAGAATCAAAATTGAAAGACAAAATAATTTAATAAATGGACCTAAGAAAATCAAAAGAATGAGAATCAGAGTTTAAATAAGAAATATAAGCAAATTTTTTATTGAAAAGTAAAATTGAAAAAAAAATCAATTTAACAAAATACCTAAAAAATACCAAAAATCAAGAGAATAAAGATCAAATTGGAAAACACCATATATCTCAAATTGGGATTGAATAATAAAATTAAAAACAAATCAAAGTCCTACAAAATGATCAAGAACAAAAATTAAAAATCAAAAAAATTAGGATTGAAGTGGAAATCCTCATAAATCATAGGACAACTCCAAAATTTTGCATGGCCAACAAGAGTTTCGAGGGAAAAAGAGAGAAAAGATGAAGAGAAAAAAGTTTTGTCGAAGACAAATAGTACCACCATTAACAACGCGTCATCCCTGATAAAAAAAGACATAGTTGCACTTCCAATGACACCGTGAAAAGGGGAATTCGACCGCGGGGAGGTGAAAAATAACCTGATGATAACAGGAAATCATTGTGAAAAGATAAAAAAAAGCCCCTTGACACCAGTTTTATTTTTTTTCTTTTAAGGGTATTTTGGTTGTTTTACTATGCTTTTTATTTTTTATTTTTTTTTATATTTGATCAAATACGAAATTACCCCTCAATTGACCTCATAATAACAAAAAAAAAAAAACTGTGTGAAAAATAGAAAAATATCCCTTGATGTCAATTTTAATTTTTTTACTTTCAAGTGTATTTTAGTCGTTTCATTATGCTTTTAAAATGAAAAATGACTTATTTATTCCAAGTCAATTTAATAATGACTAATGGGTCCAGTGAAAATACTTCAACGTCCTCAATAGTTAATTTTATGTTTTTTAATGGAAATGGCAAAATCATTAAAACATTATTTCAATGAAAATGTTTTCACTCACGTGCTACCGGATTTTCAATCCTGTTTTAGCTTCTATTGATTTGTTTTTTTATTTATTTTAGATGATTTGACGTACACATTAAAAGAAAAAAATTTAAATTATGCATCTTCATAAATTTGAATTCTTTCTACTTGCACTAGCTTTGGATTATGAATGAAATGGAAAAGATTATTAATTAGAGCAAGCTAATTAAGATTAAGAGGCTAGTAATTAATGAGGGGAATTTCTTGGCCAGTGCAGCAAACCTGTTGTCTCCCATGCAACTTTGTTTCTCCTCGAAAATGTTGGGTTGGGACCCGATAAAAGAGAGGAGAAGGACGCCCCAGTTTCAGAATTATGATTTTGTTCGCTGAGTTTTTTTTTTAAAAAAAAGAATAAAAAAAGAGAAAAGAAATGGTCCCAATCCTTGATAATCGATGGCACGACAAATTAGTCCTCGATCGAGTTGTCTGTATCATGTATTTATTCAGCAGCGACGGCGACAATTATCATTTATTTGGTGATGTAAATGTTTTTTCCTGCAAAAAGTGCAGAGCCCCAGCTTCATGATCAAATATGATCTCCTCCTTCTTTTACTGACCTTTCATGAAACAAGAAAATAACTAATGGAATAAATCCTTAAACAAATCCCTTTGGATTTTATAACTTCTGCAATCATCAGGACCTGGGACTTAAATAAGATAATTGATTGATGATATTTCAAGATTTAGAAACAAGGTTTTTATAATTGAATGATAAATTAACCATTTAATTCTTCTTAGCTGAAGTGGGTGGTAGCTTGATGTGGGAAATAAATGGAGGTAGTGCGTAGCATGGTGTGGAAAGCCAAGGTGTGTGATAGCTTGACGTGAAAAACCAAGCACCTAGATAAAGGGATTCTCATCTGGAAAGACATGAATTAATCAGAACAGAACAGTCATGATTTTTGCTTACCAGCAGTGTATGCGGTGATGAGTAAGATTCCAATCTTGTTGTGTTCATCAATATAATGAAACTTCTATACCTTTCATAACTTACTCTACATTTTTAAGCCTAATGTTACGTATCTGCAGAATTGTGCAAATCCATTAAATTGCCATCCTCTAATAATTTAATCTTTACCTACAAATAATTGTTAGCTACTATATCATTAGAACATCTGTTCATTCAAATTTGAACAAAGAAATTAAGTTTTGAAAGGTGAAAAGAGAAATTAGTGATGAATTAATTTCTCTATTAACACATATTGTTGCTGACCACTAGCAATAACGAAGTACGCTCTTGCTTGGATGCGTGATATCTAAACTATTATTGCTTCTGTGGTCTGCTTGAGTGGGTGTTACGTGACTCTAATAGGTCTGATAAGAAGGAGACTTGGGGATGGATTATTGTTTTCCAATGATTTTGAAGCACCGAGACTGAGCTCCAGATCAGGTACTGCTACATTTGGAGGCATTTCTTTTGATGAACTTGAAGGCTTGGGCAAGGGATCATTCACTCTGTGCAGCAAAAATGGCATGGAATGGTTGTGTGGAGCTAATTCATCAGAATATTTAGTTTCTTGGACATCTGATTTGACTCGTTCATGATCAGAATTACTAATGCCTAGCAGAGGCAGAGTACTGGTGTCATGGTGCATGGTTGCATATTGAGAGCCAGATGTCTTGAAATATGTTGGGACAGGATGATCACTTTGCTTGGTATTGCGGGAGCCATCAACATGATGACTGGAAGTAGTTATGCTGCTGCTGCTGCTTCCAGCCTATACATGTACGAGACGAAGTTATAGAAAATTACAAAGCATGTCAACTGCATAATTGAGGCTGTATATATATTTTGTTTACCATGTCGAAAAGACTTGGACGTCGCTTCTTCTTGTTGAGAATTGCCTGGCGAAGAAAGTATTTTTGAGCATGGCTAGCAACTTGAGTTGGAGTTCTTGTAGCGACAAAGTTTCTGGAGATGCCTCTCCAATCTCCCTTTCCTAGCTTCTCGAGTCCCATTAGAAATGTTCTGTGCTCCTCTTCTGTCCATGGAACTCCTAACATCCAAAAGTTACGAATATTCAATTCAAGTCATCTACTATACTGCACGTATTAGATTCAAAATTAGAGAGAGAGCTTAGTGGCCAAGAAGAAATTAATTTTGCGATATAAATTACCTACTGAACTGATAAAGAAATCAATCAAAACTAATATTTTCCTCTTCATGATTAATAATAATAAAAAAAGAAACTGGGGAAATTAGAAGGATACAAAACACACCCTTCTTCCTCGCTTGGACAGGACCTAGGAGAACGTCAGACAAATAGTCGACAGATGGTTTATCAGAGTTGTCATCAATGGAAACTCTAGATGAACACAAGGAAGATGATGGTGACGAGGATGAGGGTAAGCAGTCCACGCTGAAGCTCTTCCTCATAGCAGCAGAAGGCGAAGATATGTCAAGTTGCACGCCGAAAAGCCTAACACCACCAGCCACAGCTGCTCTGTAAGTGGTGCAGGTCCTTGAATTATGGCCTATGTTCCAACAATGAGAGCACTTCCTGCCCATTTTTACCCAGACAGAGCTCAACTTCTTAGACAAACAACCAACCAACACCCACGAATAACAAACTCAGAGAGAGAGAGAGAGAGAGAGAGAGAGAGAGAGAGTAAAAATACAAGTAAGAGGACGATGAGGTAAGGTGGGGTTTACGAAAATGGATGCACACCAAGAGAAGATGATTGGATGGACATAGTTTATTGTTGGATATTTTTCTCCAACTTGTGTTCTAAACGCATGCATCCCTATATATTAATGTTAGAATGTAATAATAAATTAATTTATATCATAGTAGAGTATGAATCACCCAACTGTCAAGGGTTTCGATTTCACCATTTCATTTTCTTTAATCAAATTAAAAACTAAGTATGAGGCAGTGATCATCGATCCTTCATAGGTTTCAAGAACATTTATTTGATGATTAGCAAATACAAATATTATAACAACTTTCCTTCTTCCCTTTTCTTAAGTTATAGTTAATCATATATTCTGTAATCAGTCAAAGGGGCAACCCACTTATCATATTCGTTAATTTCATCGAGGCGGTTGATAATTTAATCATGCACTCTCGCCCATTTAATTAATTTTAGTTCATCAGCATGGCACAAGTCTGTCGTATGAAGGTATGCTGGCTGGAGAATGTGAATGCATTAACAGAACCTTGCTTGTACAAATACTGCCATGGATATTATACCTATCTGTGGTTTTTCTCTTGCCAAAATCCTCCAATATTATGGAGGGTGGGACAGCTGTATGGCTTGAAACAAGGAGGAAATAACGAAATATTTTTTTTTTGTTTAAAAACAAAATTGAAAGTTGATGTTGATGTTGATGTTCATCAACCACCACGGCTTTCATGGGAATTCTCACAAACTAAGCCATGTTTGAATTGGTGGGGGAAGGCAAAGTTGCGTCTATCTATAAAATTAATAGAGTTGTTTTATTTTAAATTAGAGTTGTGTCTGTTTGTTTTATAAATAACGTTAAAATTAATTGTCTATAGAGAGAACAATTTTGGCAACGTTTTACAAATCAAGAACAACTCTTGTCTTTCAGAATGCTCATGTCTTTTCTTCTTTTTTTTTTTTTTTCTCCTGTCAAGATTTTCTGCTCTTTCTTAACTAGAGTGATATATGAAATTTGGTTAGGTATTTATTCTTGTTTATACTATTAAAAATAAAAAATTATGTAATTTTTAAAAATAATATTGTAATCGCACCGCTAGCACTAAAGGTAAGTAATAAATTGTTTTAAAATTATTATTCCTCCCACTCTAATGATCTAGTCTCTACAAAAAAATATATAAAAAAGCATATAAATCAACATATATAAAAAAATCAACTTACAATATTATTGACAGACTATAGACTTGAAGATAAAAATTGAGGCAATGATAAATCATGCTATCTTAAAAAATAAATATTATTTGTTATTTAGTACTAGTAGTGTAATTGTAATATTATTTTATAGGCTTACTCAATCTTTTAGTCTCGGTGGCATAAATAAGAAAAATTGAAAACAATGATAAATAGTGAGAAAAAGTGAAATACAAGATTTTTTTTTGGAAAGAAAATAGTCTTCCTGATCTTAAAAACATTGTTAAAATTGTCTCTTTTCATAGATAATTTTTATTGTTTATTTTATTTAAAACCAAAAGACATAAATCTATTTTAAATAGAACTTTAATAGATATAATTTTGACTTGGATTCCAAAATAAATCACCTCTAATTAATAACAAAGGACCCAAGAAGGTATGAATACAAAAAACTTCATCTTAATTTTTGTGTGTAGAAATCAAGGGAATATAGGGAATGGTTTTTGGATAGTGCTTGCTCAAGACACATGATCGAAAACAACTTATTATTCTCAAGCATTACCAAAATCAATGGAGAAAATGTCACATTTGGAGACAACTCAAAAGAAAAAAATAATTGGAGTTGGAATAATAGAGGTAAATCTTCTCTTTCCATTTAAAAAGTTTTTCTTGTTAATAGCTTAAAACATAAGTTGCTTAGCATTAATCAATTATATGAAAAAGATTATAAAAATTTTTCGATCATGCATGTTGTTTAGTTCTTTAAAATGATAAAGTGATCTATGTAGGAAATTGAAAAGGAAATGTCTACCAAACTAAAATTGATGCATGCATGAAAATAAAAAGTTGTCTTGTTGCTAGTAATAATGATATTTTCTTTGACATGGAAGACTAGGTCACATTAGCATGAACATCCTTTCTAAGCTAGTTAAAAATGAGCTAGTTAAAGATCTCTCATATATAGTATTTAAAAAGGAGAAGTTATGTGATGTTTATCAAATGGGTAAATAAGTGAAAACTTCTTTTAAGAGCAAAAATCACATTTCAACTGAAAGACTTTTAGAATTACTACACATAGATCTTTTTAGACCCACTAGAACTAGAAATATAAGTGGTAATATATATGTGTTTGTAATTGTTGATGACTTTACAAGATATACTTGGGTTTTTCTTTTTAAAATCTAAAGATGAAACAATTTATGAATTTATAAAGTTTTCAAAGAAAGTTCAAAATAAAAAGGGTTTTTACATAATAAACATAAGGAGTGATTATGGTGGTGAATTTATAAGTGATCTTTTTGAAATATTTTAAGAAAAAAAAATACCACCATAACTTTTCAACACCTAGAACTATCTAATAAAATGAGGTTGTAGAAAAGAAAAAATAATCTCTTCAAGAAAGGGCAAGAACTATGTTAAATGAATTTGACATATTTAAATGTTTTTGGATGAAAGTCATAAAAACTTCTTGCTAGGTTTTAAACCGTGTTACTTTGAGATCATAGTTTAAAAAGACTTATTATAAACTTCAGAGAGGAAGGAAACCCAACATCTCTTATTTCAAAGTTTTGTATTCAAAATGTTTTATTCTCAATACTAAAGATAGTTTAGATAAATTTGATTTCAAAATTCGATGTTGGAATTTTTATTAGCTATTTCTCCTCTACCTAGCATAGCATATAGAGTTTATAAAAATAAAACACTTTATCTTGAAAATTCCATGCATGTCATCTTTAAGGAAACTCGAAATGAAAAAATTATTGAGATTCTAGATGACGTAAATAAAAAAGAGTTCAACATTTAAGTTTTAATGATAAAACTTATATAAAGGCAAATAATTAAGGCATGGATAAGGATCAACCAAGCTCAAGCAATCAATATGAGATGGTAAGTAACTCATTTGTACTCCTAAATGAGCTAACATATGTAAGCTTTCACCCTCCCAAATGAATTATTGGTAATCCTTTTAAAGGGACTAAGACTAAAGCATGATGGGAGAGTTGGACTTCTTCTTTTGATTGTAAATCAAACAAATAAAGTATAGCATCTTCATCAACCAAAGCAAGTACATCAATGATCTTCTAAAAAGATTTGGGATGGAACATGTCAAAGTAGCCAACACACCCATGGTAACATCAACAAAGCTTGACATGGATGAAAACAATAAAAAGGTAGATATCATCAAATATCAAGGTATGATCGGTTCACTCTTATAATTAACTGCAAGTTGACTCGATATTATGTTTCGTATATTTCTATGTGCATGTTTTCAAGCTTGCCCTAAAGAATTGCATGTTAGTACTGTAAAAATGCATTTTTTGTTATTCACATGGTACTATAGATTTAGGGTTGTGATATCCAAATGGAAGTGAGTTAAGCTTGATAAATTATTCTGATATATACTTTGCTAGATGTAAATTTTATAGAAAGAGTACTAGTAGAACATGTCATTTCCTATAATCCTCACTAGTATCTTAGGCTAGTAAGAAATAAAACTTTGTAGCCCAATCAATGATTGAAGCAGAATATATAGTAGCGGATAGTTGTTGCGCTTAGATTTTATGGATGAAACAAACTTTAGAGCACTATGGACTTAAATTTGATTGTAATACCCATTAAGTGTGATAGAACTAGTGCAATTACTCTTTCTAAGAACCCTATCTAACACTCATATACAAAGCACATAGAAGGCAAAATTAAAAAGAATTTAGGTTTTATTCATACTAAAGATGTTTGAGGTGTTATTTTTTGTTTGTATACATTAATGGAAATAAGTTAGAAATATTCATATGATAAAACATATACCTTTGAAACATGAAAACCATGAAAAAATTGTTATGATGCAAATTTTGTTTTCTGTCTAAGTCTAAAATGAATTAGTCAACCAATTTGTAATGGTCAGTTCAATTGGCTAACCAGTTGATACTAAAGCAGAGGATAGTTATTGTGTGAACAATGACTTTTTGAGGTCTTAGTTGGAGACTGTTTTGTAGTTTAAAAGTTGGAAAAAATGATATATTTTGAGGAAAAGGTTTAAAAAATTCTAATTTTTGTGTGAATCAGTCGACCGATTCATACAAATGGATCAATTAGCCGATCGGTTGAGCTAGAGCATTGATAATGAAGCTATTTCCCAAATTTTAAATTTTTAGCCCCTGGATTTCTTTGCTTTTTGGAAATAATTTCTTTATGAAAAGACTCTATTTTAAATGCAAAGAAAGGATCAAAAGAGAATTTTAGGAAATTATCAGCTTGAGTTTCAACTGGCCGACCAGTTAAACTTGACCCACGAAAATCGATCGAATGGTTGCTCACGATAGTAACTATCCATAAATAGATCTATCACTATTCCAATAAAAAAAAAACCTGAAAACCCTAAAACTCAACTCTCTCTCAAAACCCACTCATATGATCATATTTTTGGATTATTTCATGAATATACTAGCACCTAGGAAACATAGAAAAGATGATCCTACTTCATGAAGCAAAATGGAAAATAATCCTATTTCATACCAAGATGATAATATTCAAAGATTATTGACTTGTTTTTCAAATAGAGTTATTATTGTTAAAAGAGGTTTAGGAAATGATTGATATGTTTTCGGGATTGATATGTATTTTTAAGAAATGGGTTAGAGTACATTATTTTTCCAAATGCTAAGATTAAGAGTCAAGATTTGCTTCTTAGACCTAGGATTCTACATAGGATTATAGCACATAATATATTACCATAGAAAGGTAATTTAGATGAACTTTTATGGATATATGCATAACCAATTAGAGGATAACCAATAAATCTTCCTTACATTATGATTAGGAAAATGATCATAGCACATGATTAAAAGTATAAATATTTTCTTTATGGTTAAGTTTTGACATATACATTTGAGAATTTTTTAGATTCTTTTAACAGGTATGGATAGGAACTCATATTCTAATCTCATAAAGATAGATAATAGGACCCTCACTAAGATTGAATATGTGTTGAATAAGAATAATTCTTGGGTTTCTAAGGACCAACTAGGAATGCATGCTTAAGAAAAGCATGACGTTGTGGAGGAAGAACATGTTGGTAGTGATGATGAGCGTGAGGTTATGTTTGAGACACCACCAACGGCTTCCTTGCCAAAAAAAGCTTTTACAAGTACATGGTGATCTAGGGTGGAAAACCACCTAACATAACTTGAGATGGAAGTGTGTTAAATGAGAGCTGCTCAAACAAAAATAGCTAATGACTTGAAGGATATCAAGAGCATGATGGCTTCTCTTCTCTATCACTATCCATCACCCAAGATTTTATGTACTAGATCATATGCATTATGCATTATGTTTTTTATTTTTCTCCTTGTAATGGGTATTGTATGATTTTGGAGATTATGAAATGAATATCTTATTTATGATTTTCAAAGAATACTTACTTATTATATCTTCATTATATGTATTTCTTTTTGATGACAAAGGGGGAGAGAGATGAATTATTTGCATGTGATGCATTTCATTGCTAAAAAGGGATAGATGCACTAAATAATATATACATACATTTAGGGGGAGAAGTTTGATTTTCTTAATGCATATGTTATTATTAAATATTAATTATTTAAATTGCTTAGATTTTGCTAAATTAATAAAGTTCCTATATATTGCATTGTAAAAGATAAGAGAGCACGCGCGTGCGCGTGCATACACACATATAGCTTGTCTAATTGTAAAATTAGAAGAGAATCTGAACATATATGATATACAAGTTATTCTAAAAGTAAAACTACTACAAAATCATCAATCATTAATCATACTATAATTTATGCTATTAAACTTTTATATTCAAGCACAACGAGTATTCAATTTCATTCTCACTACACTTAAATACCTTTAAATTCTATAAGTGTTATCTAGTGAGTTATATAGATATTAGAACTTTAATTGTATTGTTTACTCTATTGAGAGAGTTTGTTGTGAAAACAAAATCATCCTTGTAAACCTTTAAGGCTTAAGTAAAAACTTTTGGTATTGGTGAGAGAATTTTACTAGAAATAAATCTTGAAGATGGCATATCTTCAAGTGGAAAAAATCTTGAAGAAAGAATTTCTTCTAGTGGTGTAAAAAGCTTAGTGTGGATTCATCAAGTAGAATTATACTTTAAGGCTTGGAAAAATTAAGGAATATAATAATCAGTTATGGTTTGGTACTTGAGATATGGATGTA
>Ga0325400_1004480_pt1 | contig 12929 bp, 3 predicted proteins | sample PopdelMetagenome_2_FD_205662 | JGI IMG/M metagenome (GOLD analysis project Ga0325400, IMG submission 205662) | Populus deltoides microbial communities from Bellville, Georgia, United States - Xylem-PdKOR-R1 | ecosystem: Host-associated > Plants > Phyllosphere > Stem > Wood/Secondary xylem...
TTGTATTTAAAAGTGAATTTTTAAAATTTAATTTTTTAAAACAACATTCAGAGTGTTAATTAAATACACAACAAATTAAAATATTGTGTTTGTAGTAGAATTGTATTTAAAAGTGAATTTTTTTTTTGTGCTCGTAGTAGTTGTCTTCCTTTTAGTATTTACTAGAGGAAAAGGAAGAGATGTTTTTATAAGTTTAGAGGTGCAAAATAGGATTTCAACACGAGGGTTTATGTTGATCACTTATAAGACACTTTTAGAATAAGGCACAATTGGCCGAACCAGAAGGGAAGAAAGAAAACGTTAAATTAATATTTTTTTGTGTTTTAAAAATATTTATTTATTTATTTTAAATTAATATTTTTAGTATTTTTAAATAGTTTGAATTTATTGATATTAAAAATAATTTTTAAAAAATAAAATTTTTTTTTAAAAATAATTACTGTGCTCCCAAACATGTACGGTAACACTTAATAAATATTATTTTTTAAACTTTGCCACCTAAAGGGCGCTGCCTTTGCCATCACTCGCCTGCATTTTACAATTTACATCCCATTGATATTTATCTTATTGATGAAATACGGAGTTTCATCAATCATTCGAAATGGAAATTTTAGTTTTTCTCAAATTTTTTAGTTTTTAAAAAATTAAAAAATAATTTTTATCACAATGCATTTTATATATATATTTTTTAATTATTTTTTATTTAAAAAAACTACATTAAATTTTTTAATAATTTTAATGTATTGATGAAAAAAATATAAAAACCATCATTTTAATTAAGAAATATTTTAGAAAAACACATTGCATAATTACGAAATACAAAGGGTATTTTGCGTTTTTGCCTGTGTCCTCACCGCCCGTGAATTAGAGTGCAAACTCACCTGGAAATCTGCCTTTCATTTGTGCTTGAAAAGTCTTTAGAAATCTCCATTTTGATTGTGGCTTGGATTTTTGGCAAATGAGACTTGTCTTTTTGGCTATGGGATCGCGGCGTCCGTGGGAGCAGTTGGGATCCGAGATGATCACAGCAACCTAAGTTGCAACCTTTTGCTCATGTTCTATGGAAAAAAAAAAAAAACAAAGCATTTTGAACAATGCGAAGGACATGCCTTGTGCTTCCTTCGTCATTTGGGTGTGGTTTACTTTCAAAAGAGGCTATGGTTGGATGGATTACATAATCATTCTTATGAGTCACATATAAAAGAGATAGACATCGAAGTGTACAACCCTTTACCTATGCGAAGGACATGCCCTTTACCTATGCGAAGGACATGCCTTTAATTTGCTCCCTTTGTTATTTGGGAGTGGTTTGCTTTCCAAAGAGGATGCAAAGAGCTATGTTTGGTTGTTTAAGAGCATCTTCTTATGTTTTTTTTAAATAGTTTATATATGCTTTTTTATAATTAATTTCCCCTTCCTTTCTTGTTAGAGAGGGGGAGGGGGGGTGGGGTGTTCGTGGTGGGGTTAGAGAAAATGACATGCAAAAATTGAGGCAAGCGAAGAGAATCCTAGAATAGTTTTAAACTCTCTCTCTCTCTCTCTCTCTCTATCTATATATATATATATATATTTAAGGTGAAATTTGCTTATGTCTAAAATAAATTAAAGAATTAATTAATTAATAAAAAAATCCAATAAATATCACACTCAACATCGTGACTTAAAAAATACAAATGAAAAGAACAGATTTTTAACATCTTGTTTTTTTATGGGGAAAGGTTTTGTTTAAGGAGTCGACACTTAGTATTATAGTCACTAAGAACCCTAACTGGTTAATAGAGATTCCATGGTATGAGATTTGTTATACAAAAAGATATTATCACCCTTTAAACATCTTACATGAGGTAGGTTGTATTGCTGATTTTGTCTTATATTGCTAAGAATTTGTTAGTTTATGTTATGATGATATGCTTGTAACATTCATGATTCTAGCTTCAAATACGAATATTTCCAACTATAGCGTTGGAAAATATTACGAAACTAAGAAAAATATATGGTATTACTAGTTTTGGAATCAATGAATAAACCAATAAAATAAATTTAAATCAATGCATATATAATTATTATATTTTTTTTAAAAAAATATTGCATATCAAATTTACATTTCACAGTAAAAAATTTACAGATCAATTATACAGTGAAATACCTAAAAATATGAGGAATCTACAAATAAATTCAAAAAAATCCATGGATTTTTTTTAAATTTTTTTGATATCCGAAAAGACTTGTGACTAGATATCAAAATAAAAAAAGGTGAAAATAAAAGAATAATCCTATAAAAAATCTTAGCTTAGCTTCATAGAAATTGTTTGCCAACGAATTTTATAAATCCAAATTGTTTGTTCTTATTTTTTTAATTTTTTTTTTGGAGTTATTTTTCTTTTAAATTTATCCCTTAAATAAAAAAATTATTTTTTTCTTTTAATTTCATTGGCTCTTCTATAAAAGTTTTATTTCTTTTTAATTTAGTCTTTCAATCATAATTTAGTCCTTATTCTTTTAATTTTTATTTTTTCCCCTTAGTTTTTTTATAAAATTCTATTAATTTTTAATCTTATCACTCAATTAATCCAAGATTATGATATGTTATACAAATAATTTTACCAGTAAGTAACTAGTAGCATTAATAAAAATAAAAATAAAAAAACCATTGTGCATTCAAGCTCACCTGAGATTCAGTCCAGGTTTCCAATAAGATTATCAGGAATTCGGCCAGTCAGATTATTGTTCTGTAAGAACCTGAAAGACAAAGCTGGGACTGTAAAGTAAATCGAGAATAAAACAGAAGTAATCCCTTTCTGTTTCCTCAAAATATGGTCGAATAAAACGAAAGGGATTCGTGCTAACTCTTCCAAAATCAAACATAATGTGCCAAGCAATGATTTTGTTTTATTCTACTATTAAACAAATTAAAAAAGACTTTAGGCACGGTGAAGAGTGTAAATACAATTTTCATTTTGATGACAGAGTCTGATAAAGCCTGAAATTAAGGTAGAAATGAAACCATTACGAAATTCCTTGGAAGTGAACCTTGGAGTCTTGGAAATAAATGAAGATGTAATCATGCCTCTATTTATACTTCACTTGCTACTTATGCACCACCATCTCCATATATATTCACAAACCCTATACTCACTGTTTTCTAATATTTGGTAATGTTATCAATACTATCTATTTCTAATCTTACTTCGAACATTACTCATTGTTTTCTAATTATTCCTTTTTGTAGTTTTGAGTTATGAATGATGCCAAGTTCTCCCCCCCTCCAGCTGCACAGTACTCGGCCAGCGGAGGCTACTCCTTAGCTGCTAAAGGAGGAGCTGGTCTCCTCTTGCTCCTCCTTGCTATCTTAATTTATATACTCATGAGAGGCCGCTGCAGCTGTACAACCGAGTGTAATGGTGGTGGTGATTCCAAGCAGGCCAGTGGAGGCCGGACTCCGAGAGCCATGCACTTCATTGCTGGGGAATAAGTAGGTACCATGTAATAAGAAGTTAAAGCTGTTTAAGATTCATACAATGAGATTCTCAAAATTTCCCAATATTGTTTTCGTATTAATTGCAGGTCGTCTTCTTCGTCAAGGTAGCCATCCATGAAGTACTAGGGCGCCTCGACCGTTGGTTTTTGGTTTATATGTACTGTATTGCTGCAAATAAATATTTGGTCTGCTTTCTCATTCGAGATCAGACCATTTTAATTTGTACTTTATTTATGTGTGTGTGTTGGTGTGAATTTTGTGTTGGAGTTAGACTATATAATTAATATCTTCAATTAAAATCGTAAGGAGTTGTGGGCTTTTTCTCTAATTCTTTTGTTTTACTATACTAATTGGAGTGCGTTTTTCTTTATCAATTTACTGCTACATTGTATTTTTTTTTTTTTTTTTGGGGGGGGGGGGGGGTGGTGGGGGGTGGGGTGGTTTAATTAACAAGGGTACGTTTCTTTTTTGCTGGGGCTTGATTTAGAGCTTTCTATTTTTAACGAAAAGAAAGTCGTCCATAAAACAATCACTCACCATGCACAGCAGTCACAGCCAAACTCTTTGTTAAATCGATATTGCAGATCCGACTCTTTTTTAAACCGATGGTGTTTCGGTGCGTTGAGTGTCAGATCGGTGCCAACTCCATCTCCTCTGCACGTTGACGAGGGCGGTCTTTCTCGTCGCTATCCAGTCTTTCTGCCTTCTTTTGCTTTCACTTTTGTCCGCCGCTGGTGGAGTTACTAGCAGCGTGGGTCTGGACGGTTGCGTTGGCTGTGGTGATCGCTTGAGTCTGCCGGAGTTTTCGCTTTTCGTGTTCTTTTTTTTTTGCTCCTGGCAGCTGGATCGTTTCGTTGTTGACGGCTATGCCGTGGTTTGGTTGTTTTATTGGTAACTGGTTCAATGGTTGTTTTCTCTCTCTCTCTCTCTCTCTCTCTCTCAAGGGGAGATGGGTTGCGGTGGTGGTCCGTGGGTTTTGGCTTTGTTGAGTACACAGGCATTAATCTTCTGTTGGAAAACAAGATTTGATTTTTTTGGTCGATCTTTTGGTGAAAAACCGAATTCCTTTTTTCTAATATAAAAAATGTTTTTATGATTTTTGGTTCCTTGAACTCCATTTTTTTCCCAGTCAGGAGATGTGAGGTGAGGTGTGTTCAGAGTGCATCTCGGGCTTTCGAGTGAGAATTCTATGGGTTTTTTTTTTCCCTCATCACCCACCTTCTCTTTCCTGTTTCTTCCCCCACGTACGTTCTCCACTGCTTTCTTCCACAGAGGTTATATATTAAGATGTTGCTAGCTGCACAGAGGTCGGTGCAGATAAACTTTTCAAAGAGAGGCAAATCATTTCATTCACTAAAGATGTATTTGATCACCGAACTTGTTTCATGATATATAGCAGTAACCTCCTGAGGTTTCACTTTCAATCACATTTTAGTGGCCCGGAAGGGTGGATTAAAGTTTGTCCGGAAACCAATTGGTGCAAATACTGATCACCTATGATTTAAAGAAAATTACCCAGCGAAAAAGGAAGTGAGAACACATATTACTCCTTAGCTGCTAAAGGAGGAGATGGTCTCGTCTCGCTCCTCCTTGCACCTGGAAATCTGAGTGCAATATTGTTGTTGTTGGTGATTCCAAGCCAATAGAGGGACTCTGAAAGCCATGCACTTCCATGTTCAGAAAGAAGCATGTAATTAATAAGAAGTTGAAGCTGATTAAGATTCATACAAATTAATGAGGTTCTTAAAATTTTCTAATATTGTTTCCGTATTATAATTGTAGGTCTTCTTCTTCATCAAGGTAGCAATTAATCTATGAAGTACGCGTGGACATTACGTTTGTTAATTCTCTGTTTTAGGCTATTATTGCAGCATGGATACGCGCTTTTGGTTATATCCACTTTATTGCTGCAGATAAATATTTTATCTTTTTCCTCATAATAAAAATTTCAAGATCAGACCATTTTAATTTTACCTTTATATATAAATAATTGTGTGAATATTGTGTTGGAGTTGAACTATATAAATATTTTTTTCTTTAATTCTTTCATTGTGGTTTTTTTAATTACAATCACAAAAAATATCTTATTTTTTAATAAGTATAAAATATAATTAAAACATTATACGTGGCTAGCACAAGCATCGTACGTGCCAGTGCGTCCCCTGCTCAATCATATTCAAGCGGTGTACAACTATTAAAATAAATAATATTTTATGATGATATATACAAGCATTTTTTTCAAAATTTTTAATCTGTTTTTTCAAAAATCTTCAAACAAAACACAACCCACTAATAAATTTTGTATGGCGCGGTGGCGTTTCTACTTCTCTTTAAGCAACATGTGCATGTGCGCGTGCACTCTCCCGTTTCTACTTTTTATAGATTGAGAAAAAAAAAAAAAAAGACTTTTTCAAAATAACACAGGAGAATTAAAAATAATTTCCCATTAAATATTTTGAAAAAACAAATGCCCTCCCAGAGCGAAAAAATATTTTCTAAGAAAAAACAATAAACAATGGAAAAACCATCTTATTTACGAGGATTGAATTGGCTACAGCTAAATATATTTTAAAGCTTATTTGATATTATAGTATTGATTATTTTTTATTTAAAAATATATAAAAATAATAATTTTTATATTTTTTAAAATATATTTTTAACATTAGCATATTAAAATATTTTAAAAAATTAATTTAAAATAAAAATATATTTAAATTTTTATAAAAACAATTAAAAACTGAAAAAACAAATGCTGACGTGATCAGATCGATAACCATCGTTTTCTCTCTACGCATTTTATTTTTCTTCGCTCGAGCGCTTCTTTTTATTTTTATTTTTATTTTCTTTTCGTGAATTTGTGTCTCTCGTGGAAGGTACCGGGAAAAAGCACAATGTACGTTTGTTTTATTTTTTTTTCCTTCTTCCTTCCTTATTTCTCTTTGTTTCGAAAAATTAAACACGACGAGTGCCTCCCATTCATCTTTTTCAATCCCTGAAATATCTTGTTTGTCGATCCCTGATCAAGCCTTTATCGTTTGAGAATAATATAATTGTGTTTTAATTTTTAAAATCAAGCAGTAACCAAACACGTGTCAGAATGTTTTCTCGACAAAATAGGGTTTTCATATTTAAATATATAAAAAAAAAACTATCAAGTTTAATTTAAAAAATAATTTAATATAAAAAATCTAGTTGGGATCGCGCCGTCTGTGGGAGCAGTTGGGATCCGAGATGATTACACCATCCTTGGTTAGAACCCCGCCCATGTTCTACGAAAATGTTCCGACAAGAAATCTATAGTTCGGTAACGTGTACTTGACCAATGCGAAGGAAATGCCTTTTGATGAAACACGGAGTTTCGTCAAGCACTTGATATGGAATTTTTAGTTTTCCTCAAACTTTTTGGTTTTTTTTTTTAATTATAATCTACATCACACTTTTAAATAAACATTTTATGAGCGTGTTTGAAATTTGAAATTGTGAGATTTTTTTTACTCATTTAATTAAGTATCGAATCCTTAATTTTGAGAGCTATTAAACTAAAATTAGTATGTATTTAGAAGTGTAGTGATTTTCAAAATACTTTCTCATTGTAAATGAAAATAGAGTAATTTATCAATTGAATATTCGTGCTATCCGAACCAAAGCATGCCAGTTAGCTGGAGTTTTGGGATTTTGTGTCCCTTGTCTTCTCTTTTACCTTTTAAGATGCTTTTGTTTCCCATTCCTTTTTTATTATTATTATTTATTATAGATAGTTGGGTAGCTTATATATTTTAATTAATTTTACAAGTTTTAAAATTAATAATTATATAAGCTTTTAATAAATATGATATTAACAATTATATAAACTTTCAGTAATTCTAATATTTATAAAACTTAAACTAATAAATTTTAAAAAATAAATTTAAAATTTAACCAATTGTACTTTAATCCTCGTAATTTTTTCTTTCCCTTACTTTTAGATTATGTACAAAATCATTATAGATTACACTGTTTAAGTTTTTAAATCGTTCTCGCAATAAGTTTTGGCCAGTTTTTTATTGCTGTTTTTTCATTTATTTTGCTGGGTATATGGCAGCCTCCCTGCCATATATCTTCCTGTTATTTTTTAATGGGTTACAGCTTTTTCATTAATTTTTTTTTTGGCACAAACGCACCAAAAAACACCACACAAACAAGCCAAAGAATACGTTCATATTTCGAGATCCACCTCGCAAACACCACCGTGCAGCCATTCCATCTCCCAACCCAAAACCATCAATGTTTTGTTCTGCTTCTTGGTGGTCTTCTAGCATGATGTGAGGCTGTCTGGTGATCTGCTTGTATATGTTAAAGTATGCAATCCATCAACCACATCACCATGGTAACCCAACACCTGCGAACGTATTGGTTTTTTAATAGGCTAGGATCATAGGATTTGATCCATGTACAATGGTTGAGTCAGAAATTTTTCTGCCATGGCTATTAAATAAATATATAAATTTTTCTATGATTAATTATTAATTCATGTACATAAATTTTTTAAGTTAATAATAAAGTTTTAATTCAAATACATTATTTAAAATATTAAAAAATAAATTTAAAAGTACATAAAATTAAAATGAAAGTAAAAATAAACTCATTATTGAAGTTACATCCTTCGATATTTTATAGAATATAATTTATCTATAATCAAATTTGAATCGATATTATAACAACCCCTCAACCGAGATAAAATAACAATCTTATATCAACTAGAAAACAAAGTAATTAAATTTTTTTCCTCTCTCAATTTCTATTTCCTTCACTTGATTCATTTTTAGATTAGTGTTTTATAAATTAGACTTTGTAAGTTTATAAGGTTATTCTTTCACTTTTCTTATTTTTTTTCTTGGATTTTTTTTATATATATTTTCCCCTTACTTTTCTCTCTTTCTCTCTCACCTTTTCTTTTCTTTCTTTTTCTATTTTGCTTTTGCCCTGTCAGCAACATATAAAAGGAAGGAATAACTGATTTGTTTTATTTTTTAATGACAAATAACCATTTTATCTTTAATGAGTCGTTTTGCTTTTATTTGATGGTTTTTTTTATTAGCACTACCAAGCTCCGTTTATTTTAAAATTTTAACTAGATTTTATTCAATATATTTTAAGATTCCTCGTAACATTTCAGCTCAATCTGATGGTCAGATTGAAAATTATGCCCAATAACGTAAAACTAATCAAATTGTGATTTTTCATCAAGGAAGGAATAACTGATTTGTTTTATTTTTTAATGACAAATAATCATTTTACCCTTAATGAGTCGTTTTGCTTTTATTTGACGGTTTTTTTTATTAGTACTATCAAGCTCCGTTCATCCTAAAATTTTAACTAGAATTTATTTAATATATTTTAAGATTCCTCGTAAAATTTCAGTTTAATTTGATGGTTAGATTGAAAATTATGCCCAAGAACGTAAAACTAATCAAATTGTGATTTTTCATCAAGGAAGGAATAACTGATTTGTTTTATTTTTTAATAACAATAACCATTTTACCTTAATGAGTCGTTTTGCTTTTATATGACGGTTTTTTTTAGCACTACCAAACTCCGTTCATCCTAAAATTTTAACAAGATTTTATTCAATATATTTTAAGATCTCTCATAAAATTTCAGCTCAATCTGATGGTCAAATTAAAAATTACGTCCAATAACGTAAAACTAATTAAATTGTGATTTTTCATCAAATTTCTCCAAAAATTCTGAAATTTTACCCAAGCTAAAGCATCATATTAAAAAGCTCCGCATAAATTTTTAAAATATTTTGATAATTCAATCAAGAATTACAACTTTTTTATATAAAATTAATAAAAAAAATATTAATAAAATCTTAACTATAACCTATCCAATTCTTTAAGATGCCTCCACCCTTGCCCATGCCCTCACAAGTCACATCTTTTTGGACAAAATATACACTAGGATGGAAGGAAATAGGGACCGAGAATATTTGGTTAATATCAGTGCAGTTTAACTTCCTTAATCCTTATCATAATACTATTTTATTTTAACCTTTCACAATTGTTGACACAGTACTAACATCAATGACATTACATGATGAAATAATTTAGATTCGCAAAAGAATTATTTTTTTAAATTAATTTTTTTAATATTTTTAAATTAATATAAATATTAAAAATAATTTTTTAAAAATACAAAAATATTATTTTTTATTTTTAAAATACAGATCAAGTTCTAATGGATAATCATAAACTAATTATGATATTCTTTGACCGATCTTATATTTTATTAAAATATGATAAAAATACAACTTTTTTATAAAAAATAAAGTATGTATAAAATTTTTAGAATTTCATCATACACAAGAATATATATAAGCTTTGTTCAACAAAAAAAAAAAAAACTATTTTTTTTTCATAATAAAACTACTAAAATAACACGACAAGTGTCTGCCATGCATACCATTAAACCAAAAAAATCTTTAATAAAAACATGGCAAACCAAAGGATCTTAGACTTGGGTCAAAGGTTGGCAAGAAAGAAAGGGAAAATAAAGATTTGTTATTAAAATATTATCATTTAGTCTTAAACAACAGGATATAATTAGTGTTGCTAAACTTGGGTTAAAGGCTGGCACGAAAGAAAGGGTAAACAAAGACCTGTTATTAAAATATTAGCAACTAGTCTTAAACAACAGGATATAACTAGTGTTTCAGCATAACCATTTTTTAAAGTATTTTTTATTTTAAAATTTATAAAAATAATATTTTTATAATAAGTTATTTTTAAAATTAACACATTAAAATAATCTACAAATATTAAAAAAATTAAAATTAAAAATCACAATATATATATATATATATATATATATATATATATTTAAAAAACCTCTTCATGTTTGAAATCACTATCGAATTAATACGCCAGTGTCTGCTGTACCCTTTATTTAATGTTTTCTTTCTTCCTTTCGAGTTCAGCCTATGTCTTGTCATCATATAGAAAATCCCTGAAAAACTTGGATGGTTAACAGAGTGGAGAATATTCATGAATTTGACCACAATGATAAAGGAATGGCTGGAATCTTGAAAGAGATGAATGGCTGGCCTCATTATTGAAAGAGATGTAAGCGTCCTTCTACATCTTTACTCTTTCTATAATCAAGCTAGTGAACGAAGATGATTTAATATCCAATTGAACGAAGATCGATCGATGACGCCAAATTGAGGCATTTGGTGCCCTTTTATTTAGTGAATGAAGATTATTTAATTATATCAAAACTTTACTCATTCTATAATCAAGTTACCTAGATTAATTAATTTCTACTGAGGCACTCGAGGAAGATTTTTATGGTGCTATTGAATTACATGTGACATTTTATTAATTACTTTTAATGAATTCATTTTGTAAAGATAGATAGAAGATGAAAAAAATTAGAGGTAAAATCCATTAAAAATAATAAAAATATTTTAACATAAATTTTCTCTCTCCTTTATATATATATATCATGTGGAGCAAGTATGACAAGTTACTCTAAATTTCTCCACTCAAAATGCTATCTTATATAATTTTTTAATGGAAAATTACATCATAAAGTAAATATTTTAATAGATTAATACATGTTTGAAATTAATAAAAGCTAACTGGGGAGGAAGGAACGTTGTTCATCATAACAGGATTTACTATTTATCATAATAGTGTACTGCTTATTTTACTCTTTTAAAGAAATTGATGAATTGATTATTGGGGGTAATATGATATTTCTACAAGATTTATTAATAGTTTAAAAACACGGTAAAATAACTAAATTTTTTTAAAAAATATGTTTTTGTTTAACTATGATTTAGAGACTTTTTACATTTTCATTCTAGTATTTTACTTACAATCAAGTTGGCTAATGGCTAAGGAAAAATCTTATATTTTAATAAATATAAAATATAATTAAAACATCATAAATGTCTAGTGCTGCATCGCACGCACTAGTGTGTCCACTACTCCATCATATTTAAGCGGTGTGTGCAACGTATTACAAAGGCAAAAAAAAGTAGTTCATTGATGTTTTTGGAACCATTTTGATATACATTTCCTCTCTAGGCATCGCATGTAGCTTACTAACATCTAGTTTGATACTAACAACCTTTTATTTTTTTCTCTCTCTCCATCTCGACTTTCATAGTTCATCCTTCAAATTTTCAGAGTAGCTCATCATTTTGTTTTTCCTTCATATATATTTAGTCATTCTTCTTTTGATTACTATTTGTTTTATTTGAGATAATTTATAAAATTAAAATTTCTTTTTCAATTTCATCCTCCTTTAATTTTTTTATTTGTTTGATTTGGTCTCCTTTCTTTTCATTGTCGTTTGTTTTATTTGATATGATCTTTAAAATTTAATTTAGTTTAGGAATTCATCCTCCTTTAGTTTTTCTTTCATATAAGAATTGATCCTCATTATTTTGATAACTATTTTTTTTATTTTGGTAAATTTTTTTAATTGAATTTTTTTTGTTTCATCCTCCACATTACATTGGTTGGGAATTAAGCTTATTAATTAATCACGGGTGTAGAATTTCACCTGTTGTGAGTTTGGGAGAATAACATAGGTTTAGGAGATTCGTTTGGGTTTGCTTGATTTTTTTTCCACCTTCTTTTAAGCTTATATTTTTTTTTTCAATTTTATCATTCAACACTCATTTAATTAGAGATTGAGCTCTATTAGTTTTTTTTTTAATTTGCTTTCTGTAGCATTTGTTTTTGCTAATTTTGAAAATAATTCACATTATCTTGGTTTTTTTATTTGTCATTCTTTGTTAAATTAAGTTTTTTTAAAAAAGATTTTGTTTTTGAATTAAATTCAATAAAATAAGCATGAGATGCTTACTTCATGATATTTTATTTGATTTCATGATTTTTTTGAGTTTTATTTTTGCTACGGGGTATTCCCGACCTTAAGACCTAGGTCATGAGGTGTTGAAAGGTTTATCTGGGTTGACTTAACTTTTTTCTTAGATTATTTTTCACAATTAAATCCTTCAATAATAGGTTTGTTAGGGATTAACCTTCATTATTTTTTTTCTCTTTTATATACACATAAAGAAGAAGGGTTTTGTAGCTATGAAAAAGAAAAAAAAATATAAATTAATGATCTAATTGAGTATTTATTTATTTTTTAACTTATAAATGTATTAAAATTATTTTTTATTTTTTAAAAATTATTTTTAATATCAATATATCAAAAAAACCTGAAATATATAAAAAAATAATTTTAAACAAAAACTTTAATTTTTACAAAAAAAAAAATATATATATATATAGTTTCAACTTTCAACTACCTGGCCAAACATAATCTACTAGGCTAGTAGCAACACTAACTATATCCTGTTGTTGAAAGACAACTTGCTAATGTTCTTTTTCGAACTGTTCCACTTACAGGCTCTCTGCCATCAGTTAATTTGCCCTACATATTACAATTT
>Ga0325400_1004482_pt1 | contig 12927 bp, 15 predicted proteins | sample PopdelMetagenome_2_FD_205662 | JGI IMG/M metagenome (GOLD analysis project Ga0325400, IMG submission 205662) | Populus deltoides microbial communities from Bellville, Georgia, United States - Xylem-PdKOR-R1 | ecosystem: Host-associated > Plants > Phyllosphere > Stem > Wood/Secondary xylem...
GACACAGCTAACTTATATGACTTGGGGGAAGAAACTTTGCAAAGTTTCTGTAGGAAGGCAGCATCGTTGTTTTTGACAAGTATGGTCTCATTAGCCACCAAATCAACTCATATAATGCCTTCATCGATAGTGGATTCCAGAGGGCCTTTGATTCATTTGGTGAGGTAGCTGGTGAGCCTGGATATGTCATGTGTAAACAGAGAGATGGTGAAAGGGAACGGGCATCAGTTAGTGTCACTGGCATACCAGACTTCAGAATATGACATATTTGGCAAGAATGAAAGTTCTTGTTGATGTTCAGGTACATGATTCTATCTAAGAGTTGTGGCTTTTATTGGTGATTGCACTTTGACCTGATACCATCTGTACTGTGTTTGATAGGGTAATTTTTGATACTGTAATGTCTCACTCTTATGATTGAAAGGTTCTATTGTTGCCTTAAGTAGCAAATCTGAGAGTTGATTTCTAGCTTCAGGCAACATACAAGCACAATTCCCGCATGGATAACCATCTGCTCACACATGTAGAAAATGTAAGGTCTGGTGATGTGAAACAGAAATACATGTATGCAAAAGAGCTGATAGTCGTGTTTGATTTTGCTGCTCTCTAGACCAATTTTATGTAATTCATTGTTGGTGGATTTTTCTGGGGTTGTTTTTTCTTTGGTGTAGTCCCTTTCTCCTTTGGAAACAAATGTGTGTGGTGAGCGAGTGGGTGTGTTTTGCATATTATCGATGTTGCTTTTGGCTTTATTGCATTACGTTCTTAAAACACATTTCCTGTCCTTTTTCTGTTCCATAATTGCTGTTGCAAGTTCGATCTCCTGGAGATAAGCTCTCAAGCATGCATATGGGCAAAAGGGTGTTCTGGACTTTCTAGGGTCTCGAGAGAACTTCCCTTTCACAATTCAAGGAATTGTTCCTGATATTGTAATAAATCCACATGCATTTCCTTCACGACAAATACCTGGTCAATTATTAGAGGCTGCTTTGGGAAAGGGAATTGCCTGTGGTGGCTCAAAGAGATGCACTACTCCTGTCTTCACTCTCTCTGTTGATGACATCGTAGACCAGCTTCACAGGTGACATTGCATTTACTTATACTACTCTTTGGACTGCAATCGTGCCATTTGTAAATGTTAATACGTAATTTCTTTGAACTTCCATTTTATATGAGAATGCTTTAGAATAAAAAATAAAATAAAAAAGTCAATGCTGTCTCACTCTTGGTGGTTCAGTGTACCAGACTACACCGTCCTGGCACACATTATTGTAAAATTTCATGCTGTTGTCCATTCCAAGTTCCTGTCATCTCTTTCTGTTCATGCTTTTGTTTTTCTTTCAACTTATTCTGAGAGTGACATTCTATCAAATATGTAAGGCAGGGCTAAATTTTCGAGATGGGGGAATGAAAGAGTCTACAATGGTCGAACCGGTGAAATGGTATGCTCTCTTGTATTTGTGGGACCAATATTCTATCAGCGGTTGATCCACATGGCTGAAGACAAGGTTAAATTTCGCAACACTGGACCAGTGCACCCACTTACAAGTCATCCAGTTGCAGGTTTTGGTGGTATTAAGTTCGGTGAGATAGAGCGTGACTGCCTTATAGCTCATGGTGCATCTGCAAACCTGCACGAGTGCCTCTTCACTTTCAGCGACTCCTCTGAAATGCATATCTGCCAGAAATGCAAAAAATGTGGCCAACGTGATCCAACTGCAGTGCCTGGTTGCCGCAAGGATAGGGGTCCCTACTGCCAGGTTTGTGAGTCTGTTGATGACTTTCTCAAGTTCCGTTAGTACCTTGTGGGGCAAAGTGGTGCCAAGAGCTTTTCAGCATGGGCATAAGTTTGAAATTCGGAACAAGGGTTTCCTGAGCTATTATTGTAGTATATCTGCTTGTTGCCTTCGTGTTAACGGGAATTGCTAACTTGTAGGATATGTTTTTTCAAGGTTATGTCCCCTGAATCTGTGCATTGTATGACCTAGTACTACAAGGCTGGTATGGTCTGATCAGTTCAGCCGAGTTCCATCATCTATTGCGCAAGTTACCTTGTTTTTCCCTTTCAGGGACCAGTTATCATTTGGGCTCTAACCATGTAAATGATGATGGACCAGGAGCTTAAACTTGGGTTCCATGCTTTTGGCCCATGAATGGCAAGCCTGCAAATCCTGAAATCAATTTGGCTGCCAAGCAGAACCTTCTTTATTCTCATGCATCTGTCAAAGATTCGACCTAAAATATTCACTGCTTTCAATTTGAATAAAGCCACACCATCCAAGGCCGGATGAAGAAAACTTCCCAAAAAGTTTTCTTATAGCTTGACTCCAATGAGTTGGCAGGATTTCAAGTTGAACCAGTTCAGTGTAGGATTATAGACTACAGTCTAAACCCCTATTTTCAAACCAATAAAGATGGTCAGCTGGACCAAGAACAAACAAAAAGTTATTTCCTCGAAGTTTGATCCAACTAGGAGCAGGATCTGAACTGGCAACCGGTCCTGGCCATCACGACAGGATTCACACGTGATAGGGAAAGACTATCCTAGCTCTACTGTAATCTTATTTTAAGAGCAAAGTGAATAATTTGATTCATAATAATAAGATGTTGGAAGAATGAATGAATAATAAATAAAAGGAGATATCTAGCAAATCCATGGTCAAAGCCCTAAGTGGAAGTAAAATACAATACCGCCCTGTCAAGTCAACAAAGAGTCAAAAAGGAAACAAAAGGGCACATATGTTAGTTACCTCTCCTCTAAAACCAAAACCAAAACCAAAACCCTTGTTTTAGACAGACAAGAACTCTCCTGTCTTTCATTTTTGTTTTGTTTCTTAAACACTTTCACTTTATATATAAACATCCTAGAAGAACCATGCAAGAACAGAGAAAATACCATAGGGGAGATTCGGATATTGGATTTAAAAACTATGATTGTTCTTCTTTTTCCCAATTACTCAAAAAAGTCATGACTTCCTCCAATTCACCAGGGTTTCAGGTTCTTCTTTCATTAACTTTTATGTGTATTAATAGACTCATCTGACTTTTCCGTTTGTTATCTGTGTTGTTGGATTTCTTCGGTTGTTTTTGTTTATGTTTATAATGGTAGAGATTCTTGTGTAGTTTCTAATCAAGAATTTGTTTCTCTATGAAAGTTTGCATCTTTCGTTTTTTTTTTAATTGGGTTTATTTTGTTTTCAATTTTTGGGTGATTTCGGTTTAGTTTGCAGGGTAACATTGACTAGTAAGAAGGGTTTGGCTGGTTTTGGTGCGGTGCGGTGTTGTTTTGAGTGTTTTTTTGTGATAATGAAGTCAGAACAAAATGATGAGACTTGCTGTTTTGTTTGGTCTATTTTGGAATGATTTTGTTGGTTTGTTGATGACAATTTTATAATGAGCGTTGACAATTAGTATTAATATAGAGAATCCATCAGAGACAATTGAATGTGATGCTTGTCCAATTTGCATAGTCTGATATGAGTTTTGGTTTTTTTGTTATAAAGTGTCAGTGTAGTCAATTATATAAGAGTAATTGTTTTGTAGGGGAAAAATGAGACGTTCCAAAGGGACGCTCAGGTGGGTACAAAACCTGAAGCAGACTGGGCCAGGTTAGAACACCAGGTTGAATGTGCAAATACTTCTAGTGAAGCATTGTCTGTTACACCAGCTGCAATATCTGTCCCACATTCAGCATCTGTAACTCAAAAGCCAATGTCGAAGTGTGAACTTGGACTAGTAATAGACCAGCAAAATTCTCACCATGAAACTGGTCTTCCACGTGTTGTTATGGATGCACCCTTTGCGGATGGCTATAACTGGAGGAAGTATGGCCAGAAGCTAGTGAAGGGTTCTAAAAATTCAAGAAGCTACTATAGATGTGTCCATTGTAGTTGCTATGCAAAGAAGAAGGTTCAACATTGTTGTCAATCTGGTCGTGTTGTTGATGTTGTTTACATAGGTGACCATAATCATGACCCCCCTCATAAGAAATGCATCAGGGTTATATCATCTGCTAAGCCAACTGTAGGCAGTCAAATTGTAGACCCTTCAGTTCAAAAGCTAGATGGGTCGGATATTTCTGTCTGTTCAGCAGATGGCAGGCGTTCATCTCTGCATGTGCCTGAATCAGAACAACAGAGTTCAAGCAGTTCTAATGGAAATGTGGGGGCTAAGATTGAAGAGAAAAATGGTGATGAGTCAGAGTCAAAACGATGGCAAGTAATTTGAGAGAACATGATAGTTTAAAATGTCTTTGCTGTTTATTTTGCTAATATTTTCGTTGGCATCGCGTTACCATTTTACAGCTTTGGTCCCAGGGCAGTGGAACCCCAACAAAATGGCCCCTGTGGGATTGCAGGTACCGAGGTTCAGGAGAAGCATGGTGCTGAACCAAGGCTGAAAATAAGGCATGTCCTTTTAGGAATTTGGCTCTCTTGAAATTTATTTTAGTTTTGAGTTTTCTAATTCAATTCAACTGGTCAACGAGCAGGATTAAAGAAAGAAGTGCGGCATATTCAGTTCCCGTCTTGAAAAAGGAGCCTGAAATCGCTGTACACACTGTTCCTGACGAGGGGAGCTCAAATGATGGCTATCGATGGCGCAAGTATGGTCAGAAAATGTTGAAAGGGAATTCATTCATAAGGTAGATTTTGATTCATGCTAATTTGTGCATTTAGTGGAATTAATTTTAAGGCACTCTTTTGCTGCCGTGCCTATAAATAGCGTTGGACTCCTTTTTTCTTACCTTGTTGAACTTGAAGGTTCCACACGTCTGATATTTGAACTTGGCCTGGAGAATACTTTTCCCAACCAATCTAAGTCTATCTAATCAAGATTCTCTTCAAATTTTCTTACGGAGACTCTTTATCTTGTGTTTCCTCTTCTAAACCTTATTATTCTTACTTTTATCTATCCCTTGGTGAAATGTTAGGAGCTATTACAGATGCACATCGTCAGCATGTCCTGCTCGTAAGCATGTTGAGAGGGCTGCAGATGAGGCGACATCCACCACTATAACATACGAAGGGAAACATGACCATGGTATGCCAGCACCTAAGAAAAGACATGAACATGATATTCCAGTACCTAAGAAAAGACATGGTTCAGAAAGTTGTCTGATTTCCCCGGCTGCTTCCGTAGACAATGCCTGCTGCAAGAAAAACAGAAGCTTATCTAGTCGAAGGCCTTCAAGCAAGTGCTCGATGGACAGTGAAGTAGATATAATGGGTGAGAAGATCTTGGAGCTTGGAGGTGAGGAGGCATTAGAATCAGCCCAAACTCTTCTCAGCATTGGTGTTGAACTCAAGCCTTGCTGAGAAACAAATTTTTGTAGTGGTTGATGCAAAATATAGTATCATGAGCCTGTTTTTCGTGGAAATTATACATACTTTATCAGTTTGAGTTTCAATGAAAATTTGGAGATATTTGTTTGTTTTTATGTTTAGAAAAGTATTTTTGAAAATTTTTGATTTTTTTAATTTAAATTATTTCTTTATAATTTTTTGTTGTTTTAAAAAAATTAAAATTAAAAATATATTATTTTAATATATTTTTAAATAAAAAATATTTGACGAACAATTACGAGGTCGGTCACAATCTAAAAGAACCATTCAGGTTTCATAAATATAAATATGGTCATTGGGCTCAGTTTGGGTTTGTGTGTTAACTAAGAAATGCTATTGAAGTTGTGTTTTTTAAAAATATATAATTTTTTATATTTTTATATCGTATTTAATTATAAAAAATAATTTTTAAAAAATAAAAAATATATTATTTTAATATATTTCTTAAAAAAAATCATGTCATTAAAAAAACTGAAACAGTATTATTATGGAGGGTTCTCGTTATAATCTCGATAGATATTTGATCAGGTTTTATAATTATAGTAATTAACAATATAATTTTGAATTTTTTTCCGACCAAAAAAAAAAGAAAAGAAAAAGCACAAAGTAGAATATCAGCAAGAGTTGGTTAAAAAGATGGAACATCAACAAGAGCACGGGGTAACGAGATGCTATTATTAACTGTAAGCAGCAGAAAAGGCTACATTGTCCGCATTCCAAGGGCTTTGTTTGCTCATGAAAATAGATTCCAGCTTCATTAAGCAAGGAAAGTAATTAGAGTAACTCTCATTACACAGCTTTGAAGGTCTCTTGTCTTCAAAACCACCGGCTTTTGGAGCCTCAATGACCTTCTCCTTGAACAGACCTAATCCCGTATCTGCACAAGAAGAGGAATGACAGTCTTCTCCATCACTCTCCTCCTCATTGTCCCCATCATCATCAGTTCCTGTTCATTTCTTCTCTGTTAGAGCTTGCCATTTTTGATAGCCTGAATAGCTCTATCACCTTCTGCTTAAATGCTGCCCCCAAGATTCTTCTTCTCAAAACATGTTTTCGTGAACTCACACCATTCATCAAGATTCACACCAGGAATCTGATCTTTTGGCTGAATGATAACCACCGAAGAATCAACTTTGGGAGCAGGAAGAAAATCTCTTGACAGCCAACCTATTAAACTCAGAATCACCAGGCTTCGCCAACAACCGCCATGCAAATTCTTTCTGAAGATGTGTCGCACTTCGAAACAGATTCGCCACATGCACTAATTTAGCCAAGAGAGGTGAAGATATCCCCATAAGGAATATTATCTTAAACCAGATCAAATTTAGGAAACTCAGCCTTCAATGCATCCTCCAGAATAACCTGCAAAACCCCATTAAGCGATTCCACAAAAGAGTAAACTTTTATCATTTCCAACGCAACTATATATAAGTTAATAAAAGAAGAAATCCAGGAATTCATTCTCTGAAAGATTACATTTTAATCACTGTAAGAGCATAATAAGTTGATAACAAAAGAAATCCATCATGTCATTCTCAAGAAAGATCAAATCTTTGTCACTATTAAAGCATAATAAATCAATAACTCATTACCCCGTTTTCTAAAACATGACAATTTAGTCATTTTAAAACAACTTTTCTCAGGCATTTTATCAAACACCTGTAAACAAACCAAACTCACAGTTTCTCTTCAAGTCCATGCTCTTTTACACGTTTGTTAACAACCCAACCATCCTTTAATCAATTTCAACAGCAACAACTTTAGAAGCGACGTTAAGCAGCTTCAGAGTGAGGTTTCCAGTTCCTGGTCCCTTGCTTGGTTCTTAAGAAAAACATGGATGGAAAAAAAGCCTGCCAAATGTTGCAGATATCCCCAAAATAAAGGCAAGCCATATATATTATTATGCAGATCAGATTTTGTTTCTAACAATAGCCATAAACGATGATGAAATCATAATGGACTTCTGTTTGTTGAATCATCCTTGAAAAAAGAGAGCAAAAGTACCATCGCCTCTGCAAAATTTTATCTGAGTTAACCAAAAAAAAGGCCTCAACTAATGGCCATGAAAGATGCTGTTGGCATGGCTTGCACAACAAATTATGTAAGAACCTATTCTAAGAAAAACATGAAAAAGGCTAAATTCCAGCTCCTGCTGCAATAATAGAGCAGGCAAGTAATGCAAAGCTGAAAGGCAATAGATCACCCGTGTCTTCAAGGACCCTCATCATTCCTGTTTGTAAATGGCCCCAGTCATTTGCATCCAGCATTCCCTGCAATGTTGTTGGCAGCTCCAAGTCTTCGAGCTCCCCGAGTCGAGAGAAATAGCTATCCACCATGTCTTTGCTTACTTCACCTAATCTTGAAGGGTCCCACTGCAGTTTTTTTTATTGGAAGCACATTACTAATTTAAGCAAGAAAGATCACATGAAAAAGAAAGGCTATAACTGAACTAAATATCTCTGGAGCAAAATCCTTATCTACCAACCGAGCACGAACACCCTATGGAAAAAAAAAAAAAAAAGAATTCCAGTACTTACAAGATATTGGATCTTAAAAATGTTTTGCAGCATGGAAGGCAAATATATGCAAGGAGAAAAAAGGTGAGAAAAAGTTACCTCACAAAAATCATTAGACACTCTTTTGGAGATTCCAGTTAGAGATATACAATATTCACGAGCAAGACATTGGTCAAGAGATTGAAATCTACCTTCTCGTATCTAAATGCAACAGAAACTGAAGTCAACACAATAAAATAAAAATAGACACCACCATAGTTGTGAAGCATTATTAACTTACCGATTGTAATGTAACTTTTAAGATCAGTGGAGCGGCTTCTTTTATTTTGCTGATGGCTCTTTCACACCATTCATCATAAGTGCTAGCTTTCTCTTTTTCCTGAGAAGATAAATGGTGAAATGCCTGACACATAATTGCAGCATGAAGGACATCATGTATAAAATGAAGCTTACCGGTGCATCAACAATTTCCTCAACTGTATCGTGGCTGAAACATTTATCAAATGTCTCAAACCTGAAACAGAATTGAAGGAAATGGTGAAATAAAGTAGGACATACAGGTTATAAGTGCCATATCATGTATAAAAGCTAAGATGCCTTTCTTTTTATTCTTTTCTTTCTTAGATGTTACAAGAAATTGAACCCAGGACTTCCCAAGAAACTACCCAATTCCCTCGCCACTGGCCCAATCTCAGTGGCTTAGTTATGATGTCTTGTAAGAATGCTTATATGTCATCACTGTCAAATTAATAATTTTTTTCATGTAACTAAAATCAACGCAACAGAAAACAGAGTGAAAGGGTAAGAAATGCATATTAGGACATTACTTGTACAGTATGCTTGTCTTATCTGGATAGACAAGGTCACCATATTGTGCAAGAGAAGTCTCTATGACAGTAGCCTCATCTGTGATCAATTTACCGAGGCGTTCTTCAACCAAATCAAGGTCACCATATTGTGCAAGAGAAGTCTCTATGACAGTAGCCTCATCAGTGATCAATTTACCGAGGCGTTCTTCAACCAAATCAAGTCTCTGTTGAGGAAGACATTATTACAGGCCACACAAAAGTTATAGATGTGAAGAAAGAGTACTACAAAAGAAGGAATATAGAAGTAGACTACAGTGAGAACAGACCTCATGTAACACATAGTGAGAAGCAAGGCCACAAGCAATCATTTATACACCATTAAGCTTGTCTCCTGTTAGAACCAAGTATTCCCCTGAAACAAAGAATACAATCATGAGAGAGAAAAATGTGGTTCATAAGAAAATAGAAGTATCAAACAGAACATATAATAAACAATGCATACTCAAAAGCAGAGACAACTGGTGTTACTTAAGTAACCAGGCAAGAAAGATAAAGGGAGGCCCCTACGTCAGGATGGAAACTTATTTGAGCCTCTGGATGAGCAAAAACCTGCATGTATGCATAAGTAAGAAGCTCATTACCTTAGTGAGCTTTGTGTAAAATAAAAACCATGGCAACTACATCAATATTATATATAGAAAACACAGTTTCAAAATTGTCTGACTCAAATTCAAGAAAATTATTAACGTTTCACTCAGATGTTAACCTGTAGCACCAGTCACTCACAGTTTTATCAGTTGCCACACGAAACATTCCTGCTACTGCAATCCCAGCCCCAGATCCCATGGAGAAACCATCCAAGATGGCCACCTGAAAGAATGTGTAACAATAAGAGAGTAAATTTAAAAGCTATCTGCAAATACTGTCCAACAAAAAAAATTATGCCCTTGTTAGGAGATAACAGGACTCCCTTCATAAATCTTGTAGCGCAAACATAAGAAGCAAGATACTAGAATATCCAGATACCATTACTTAGCTCTTAACAGATTGAACTCCACATAGAAATTTTCTAAAAGATTGAATTCTCACATGTGGCTTCGAATACGTTGCTTGTAGGCAGACAAACTTATACAATTTCTGGAAATATGTTTTGCATTCTTCAAATTTCACTGTACATGATCAAAATACAGTTTGGAAGTATATTAGCAACAACATCAGTAATCATTAGTATTTGTAAATGTGAACCAAAGGCTGCATTTGAATAAGAAGCAACACTAAAAAGCTCAAAGTTAAGCATGAAGTGACATGAAAAGTTGACATAAAAGGTTACAAATCAGCAATTATTTCCCAGTGATCAAAAGAATGATCCAGATGAAGTGAAACACTTATAATCAAAGTCAGGGCCTGGTCATCTCAAGCAGTTATTTGTGAGTGGCAAACACATCTAATCAGTGTTTAGGGATTGGCTTTCATCAGTTACCAGAAAAAAAGGGTTTGATTTGGCCTTTGAAGTTCGAACAATCTCTCTTAAATATAACATTGACATAGGATCACTAATGTACAGGAAGGGATGTGGTTCATTCCAATTCAAAATTCCATGGACATGCAGCCTAGTGGCTCAAGAACTCCGAGAATCAGGCACACTTAATTGCATGTGTGTGGCGGTACACAAGCATGAAACCCCACCTTCATTTAAAAATTCACAAAGGGAAACATCTGCCCTGGAACAAAAAGCCTTGCCACTATCCTTCATGTTCATAATATACGAAGAAAGCGGGTCAAACTCTGAGCATGACCAATTTGGAGTACAGAAAGCAGGGTTAAATTTTAAAAAAACCCTACAGCAATAAAGTAAAAGCATTTGGCAAACATGTTTATAACATATGATCCCAAGAATTCAAAGCTCTATACCAAGCATTTGGCAAACATGTTTATAACATATGATCCCAAGAATTCAAAGCTCTATACCTCCATTAAGACAAATCCAATATCAGGGTTCTCTTCCCATGATTCATACAGTCTCTTCAACCGAGCCACCTACCAAGTAAAAGACCGTCAAATTATTTACAGTTTTTCCATATAGCTACTAAAAACAAAAAGGACTCGAGCCTTTCAATTGAGCACAAGCATTTCTAAACAAATAAACAAAAGCTCCATTCTTGTGAGCATTCTCTACATACATCCTTGTGAGTCTTCTCTACATAAATAAACCATTTCTCAAAACAAAACAGATGTCATACGCACCAACATGCACAAAGAACAAATTCTTAAGCAAAAAAGACCGAAACCTTGCATTAAAAAGACTCAAACTCTAAATTGGGTGCAAATATTTTAAACTAATGAACAGACGCTCCATTCTTCTAAATCTGATCTTAATTAACGAAAAAATTTTCGATTCAAAACCAAATGGCACACACACACACACAACATACACAAAGAACAAGTTTTAAAGCTAGAACTTTCTACTTACAAACCCCAATCTTTCAACTGGGTACAGACAATTTTACGAAAATACAAGAAAGCTCCATCCTTGTGAGTCTTCTCTTCATAAATGAACCAATTCTCAAAGAAAACCAAGTGCCACACACAGAGACCAAAAATTTAAGCTGAGAGACTGAATCCTTCAATTGGGTGCAAACATTTCTAACCAGAAACACCTATAGAAACTGACCTGGTCTTGGGGATCATCATTTGGAGCATAGTTTGGTAAAGCTGAGAAATTTCTCTGATAAGAGAGAAACGCATTTCTTGTTTGCTTTAAATTTATCAGTCCTTTCAATCTCTGCATCATCTCTCGATCTCTTTGCTACTGCTGTTTCTTGAGTTCGCTTCTCTATCGATGGAGCCACCTTCCCTTGGTTTTAGTTCGCTGTTCAGGGCGTTTAGCTCTCGCTGGGGAGTGACCGAGTGTGGGAGTTTTCCTAGCGGCTCCGGGGTTTTTCTTTAACGGGATGCACCAAGACTTTAACGGGATGCACCAAGACTATACAGTTTTAAAATCCGGACGCAGGTTAACCTCGGACCTGACCCGGTTTGGGTTAAAAAAAAAATAGAAAGAATTCATCTAGAACTATAAAAACCTGAATTATCATTTTTTTTATAAAAAAATTTTGGTTTTTTATTTTTTAAAAATAATATGATTTTAATGTATTTTTTTTAAAATTTAATTTATATTAACTCTCAAATCCTATAACTCAAGTATTATCTCAAGTTAATTTTTGAATTTATTTTATTGAGGATTTAATTTACGTTTTGAGAATTTTATTATATCACAATAAAATTTTAAGAATTAACTTTCTTGCTTAAAAATGTGATTGCAGTTATTTTTTAAAATATTTTTTTTTATTAAAATACATTAAAATGGTATTTTTTAATTTTTTAAAAATAATTTTTGAGATCAATGTATTAAAACGATTTAAAATATAAAAAAAAATAAAATTTTTAAAAAATACAGATACTACTATATTTCAAACCCTCATAGAAAACGTTGTTTATCATCCTTAAAAACTAGATGTTACTCCAAATATTATCATCTATTTAAATGATATTGCTTTAAGGATTACCGATATTACCTTATTGATTTTGTAAATATGAATAGTGAAGAAGTTGCTCATTTGTTTTAAAATTTTATCTTATATTTTTTTAATTAATTTTTTTTAGTTTTATCTTTTAATAATACAATGACTTGTTTTTATAATTTATTTCAATTCTTTTTTAAAAAAGATTACCACAATTTTAAATAGATATTTTAATTTTTAATACTTAATTTTATGTGTATTTATTTTTTGTTATCATATCATTAAATAAAAAATTATTTAAATCTAATAGAATTTATAATCCAATCACGAGTTTAATATGTTAAACTCGAAATCTAAATCGATCTAATATATCACTGTCATTGTTTTAATATTAAAAAAATATAATTTAATTTTTTTTAAAATCAAACAGTTGTTTCTGAATTTATTAAATAAACTAAATTATATCAAAACAATTTTCATATAAATTAATTTTAAATCCATGGTAAAAAATAAAAATCAAAGGTTTAAAGACCAATTTATTAATTAGATTTAATAACAATATTAATAATTTTATCAATACAAAATACTTTTTTTCACATTAAAAAAAGAATATTAAACCCGCAATAAACTAGTCTTGTACTAAATAAGGAAATCTTGCTTAATGAACCAAACTATTCTTCCTATCTATCATTTTTACTAGAGACAATAAAAATCTTAATTGAGTTTTCCTTTGTTTTATCAC
>Ga0325400_1004486_pt1 | contig 12920 bp, 10 predicted proteins | sample PopdelMetagenome_2_FD_205662 | JGI IMG/M metagenome (GOLD analysis project Ga0325400, IMG submission 205662) | Populus deltoides microbial communities from Bellville, Georgia, United States - Xylem-PdKOR-R1 | ecosystem: Host-associated > Plants > Phyllosphere > Stem > Wood/Secondary xylem...
CCGGATTTCTGCTGATGGGGACGTTGGTATTGCCCCCCAATCACGCCATCGCCCAGTCGACATCAGTGCCCCTGACGGGTGTCAATCCGCAAACGAGCGATGTTCATCACCTGCTCACGCAGTTTTACGCCGACCGGGGGAGCCTGAGCCGGTTCTATACCGTCACGGGCTCGCCGGAGCGCCGGGCCCGATTGCAAACGTTTTATACCGACTATCTGAAACGGCTGGAAGCGCTGAACTTCAACGGGATGAACACCGACAGCCGGGTCGATTACCTGCTTTTCCGGCGCGATCTAGGGGAAGAGCTGCACCAACTGGCTGCCGAAGCCACCGAGCGGGAACAGATCAAGGCGTGGTTTCCCTTTGCCGACTCGCTGTATGCCGTCGAAAAACAGCGTCGCCGGGGGCACGTTCTGAATCCGGAAACCTTCGCCCAAAGTCTAACGACAATGAGTGGGCAAATCAATCGCTTACAAGGCGAATTGACCAAAGAAACCAAGTTCAATCCGGCGCTGCTACGCCGGGCCATCTCAACCTCGGAAGGGCTGCAAACGGCCCTGCGCAGTGTGTATTCGTTTTACAACCACTACGACCCGAATTTTACGTGGTGGGTGCCGCAGCCTTACCATACAGCCGATAGCCTGCTGACAGCGTACACGTCGTTTTTCCGGCGCAAAAGTCGGGAAGCCGCCCCGGTGAAAGAAGACGGCAGTGGCATTACGGGCGTGGCCGTGGGCCGGGAGGAGTTACTCCGGCAGTTACAGATTGAGATGATTCCCTACAGCCCGGAAGAACTTATTGAGATCGCCAACAAAGAGTTTGCCTGGTGCGACCGCGAGTTGCTGAAAGCTTCCCGCGAGATGGGTTTCGGCGATAACTGGAAAGCCGCTCAGGAAAAAGTCAAAAACAGCTACGTACCCGAGGGCCGGCAACCCGAAGTGATTCTGCGGCTACTCAACGAGTCGGTGGCCTTTCTGAAAGCCAAAGACCTGATTACCATTCCGCCCATTGCCGAAGAAACCTGGCGCATGAGCATGATGTCGCCGGAGCGGCAGCTGGTCAACCCGTTTTTTTTGGGTGGGGAAGTCATCCAGATTTCTTACCCAACCGACGGTATGAAGCACCCGGATAAGCTGATGAGTATGCGGGGCAATAACCCCCATTTCTCGCGGGCCACGGTCCACCACGAGCTCATTGCGGGCCATCATTTACAGGGCTTCATGAACAACCGCTACAAGGTCTACCGCAACTTCGACACGCCGTTCTGGGTAGAAGGCTGGGCGCTGTACTGGGAAATGCTGCTCTGGGATCAGGGCTTTCCGCAGTCGCCCGAGGATAAGATTGGGATGCTGTTCTGGCGGATGCACCGCTGCGCCCGGATTATTTTCTCGCTCAATTATCACCTCGGTAAGTGGGGTCCTCAGCAGTGCATCGACTTTCTGGTTGATCGGGTGGGTCACGAGCGGGCCAATGCCGAAGGCGAAGTTCGGCGGTCATTCGTGGGTGGGTATCCCCCACTCTATCAGCTCGCCTACATGACCGGCGGCTTTCAGTTCCTGGCGCTTAAAAAAGAACTGGTCGACAGCGGAAAGATGACGCATAAACAGTTTCACGACGCTGTGCTGCAAATCAACTCCATGCCCGTTGAGATGATCCGCGCCATTCTGACCAACCAGCCCTTACCGAACGATTTTAAAACGAAGTGGCGGTTTTATAATTTGAAGTAATTGCCGCCTTCCAAGCTCAAAGTGCACCGAACATTTCTTTATTTCGACTTTCCAACAAGTCTTTATCTTCAATATTGAATGCCACTTTATCGAGTCATTTTAGGTAGGGAATTTTAATTTTTACGCATTATGGACGTCTGACAAGGAGTAGGTTACTGAATAACCTTTTTGCCTGGCTGTTAAGTGAGTGGTTTAATAACATCAATAAACTATACTATGCCAATTGCCTTCATCTTTAGGGTGTTTACTATCTGCAAGAGTTTGACACGGCCAAAACTACTTTCGTTTTAATCAAAAAAGGTGCGCGTTTATGGTCTGTGCGACAGCTTGTAGCAGACCAGTGGTAAAACTCTCGCGCGGCACTCCGATCCGAATTGGAGAATTTTGTGGACGATTCCGAAAACCGTTTTGAACCAAGATAACTACTCTAATAACTAACCGTTCATCACCTGCTGGCTACCAATCCAACCCTCTACCGTAGTGCCCGGAACTTCGTACTGGTGTTTGATTCGGCCAAGTTCGGCAACAAGTAAGTTCGCCTGTTGACATCTCTTTACGAGATTGAGTTACTTATGGATTGTTTCTCACTGTGGACCCAATCTATGACTCCGGATCTGTCTAATTCGGAGTAGGCAGACACGGATGTGATAAAAAAGTTTAGATAGAAAATGTAAAATAGGTCTGCTGTTATGCAATTAATGGCAACCCAATTCCTGCGCTATGCCTCCTTCCAACGACTTTACGATGGTTCAAGCCGAATTTATCTACCAGCCAATCAGGGGGCACTATCGGGAAAAGCAATTTTACCTTCCTGAGCAAGACTTCTACATCCGGGATTGGCGTTTTGTCAGGGCAGCGTAGTAAAGGGATCCTCCCCTAGCCGTGGACTACTTGCTGCATACTGCTTTGTCAACCAATTCCGTGCAAAAACCGCCATTAAGGCTTAGGGGTGTTGAGCTGCAAGCAGAAACACCCTGAACCATTTTTTAGCTTCAATCAGTATGCTGCTCCAGCAACAAACCCACTCGTCGACCATTGCTCCCCGAAAACGAAAGCTTTTAGACTTGGTCTATCGCTTCAAGGGATCTATTCCGGTTCATGAGTTTGTTTTTGAGCCGTGCGAGCGATTGAAGCCCATAGCGAGCAGGCTGGATTACCAACGTCATTGTAACCGTTCACCTTTTTTCGATTGGCTTTAGGAGGTAGCGCCGTTAGGCACTCACCAACTACCGCCTGACAGATCAGGTGAGCTGGGCGAATCTAGTCCCTGATTAACACCGTCATAGCGCCATGAACGGACATGGTTTTGTGAGTGATCACCTGGCATTTCGTGTTGATTTCATGCACCGTTACCACCTGGCCGCTCACTTGTAGTTTTACCTTCCGGTAGCCGGTTGCCGTTGGCTCGACCTTGACCACCTGAATGGCGCCCGATTCGGTTTCGGCCTGCTCACAGGTCGAGTAAAAGGATGCCCCCGTTATACTATCGCCTTTACCCGCCTGGTTTACCACATCAATAAAGGTCCCCTGCTTATCATCCGTAATTTTGGTAAAGGGGTGCGAACCAATTGACAAACTGTTGAGAAACAGCGAAATACTACCCGCTTTCCCGGTCGAGTCAGTGCCCGAGGCAACAAACTGGTACTGATCGCCCGTTCGAGCGCCACTCACGGAAAAATTGTCGAAGGAATGACCATCAATGAGCAGACTATTTTCGCTCTGAACGGTGATTTGGCTAGACAACAGTAGCTGGGCCTTCATTGGATTCTTTACTTCGACGGAGACGATAATCGGGTTATTTTTCGGTTTGGCCCCGGGTGCAATGTAAAGCATCTGCCCCGTTTGGGGATTATAACCCACCGCTCCCCAACTTTGATTTTTGGGCGTTGAGCTGGTCCAATCAACGCCGTTGATGTAGCGTTTAGTTACGTCCTTGTTGGCATTCTCTACCACCAATGGGGCGATAAGATCCCCCGTAAGTTCCGATTTCCCCGCTTTTAATAAGTTGATTTCCAAAGATTCACTAACGCCAACGGCCGCCTGTTTGGGGTCCAGGTAATAGGTGGCAAAAATGGCCCAGCATCCTTCTTCCTTAATTTGGGTGGTTATCGTCTTTTTGGCTTTGTCTACCGTAACCACCTTTGTTTGTAGCCAGCCCTGGTGGCTAGTCTGATAGGCGATGCCCAAAGCATCCACCGATGCGCCATTCATCTCCTCATCCTGGTAATAATAGATCACGGTAATACCTTGTTCAATCCTTAGGTTGGGGCTGATTGTAAAGGCTTCGCCTACCCCGTTGGGCGCTTTATTCTCGCTCGGCTGCACGGTTAGGGCCGTCTCCTGCTTGACAGTTCCGGCCGGGAAGATGAGTGCAATTTTCCCGTCGAGGGTGGTCACCGTACCACCCGCCGGGCCAATAACTTTGGTAACCGGTGCGCCAATGGGCTGACCCACCGCCGTCGGGGTGGCGCTTGAACTATCCACTTGCGCAGACGGTCCGTCGGGGTTAATCGTATCGGCTGGTTTTTGGCACGCCAGTAGGCCACCGAGTAAGCAGATTGGTAAAAAATTAGTGAGATGCATTGGTAGATAAGAGGTTGGTTGGGGGCTTGCACCAAAGTGACGCCCATTGGGTTGAATCGCGTTGCCGACGAAACTGAGGGTGATTGGTGGTCCAAATACGCTCCGTCCCAGGCATTGCAACTGGGGTCGCCCGCCAATCGCTAAGCACCAATAGGGTGATAGGGGTAGAGCAGGTACGGATCGGTTTCCGGTCCTTGGTTGGTGTCTCCGCTGCAAAGATGCTTCCCTGGCATGGCTGGTTTCAATCACTACCTGCTTCGACTGAGTGAAGCGACGAATCAATTGTTTATAAACCCGGATCGTTTGGTCTGTTCAGGACGAGAAAGATACCCAGGTGCGGGCATCGAAGGCCACAGCAGGCAATCGAGGCTCTCTTGCTGATACACCAAAAAACAGATTCTGCCGTCCAGGCTGCGTCGTTAATTCAGGCTTATCCAGAGCATAACCGTTTAGCCACCTGGCCCTTACAATCCATCCCTTTAAAAGAACGATTGACTGTTTCATTCTGCGGATTGGGGGAAGGAACACTCGGCGACCGGCCAGGGGCTTTCTAAGTTTGTTCACGCTTTGGGAGCAATCGATTGAAAATAGCCACTCTTTTCCATCGCATCCCTGAATCAGTCATGATCACTTTATTCACATCCTTAGGTATTACTCCGGTTCGTCAATAAGCTGCTCATTCACTATCAAATCATTTGACCATCCTTAATGGATAAAATAGAAAAACTCATTTAGCGCACATGAAACAAATCGTCCATTTATTCCTGGTTGTCAGCTTGATTAGCTTGGCAGCCTGTTCAAAACCAGCGGATGAATCGGTCACGCCCGATCCGACTGCACCTCAGGCAGGCTATGTGTCGGGCAGAGTACTCGATGCCCAAAACAAACCGATCAAAGGGGCCGAAATCACCATTAACAACACGGGTGAAGTGATTGACAACCTGATTGGTTATTCCAACGCCAATGGCTACTATAAGATCAAACTGAGCACGGGCGGAGGTCCTTTGGTGGGGTCGTACTACGTGCGGGGACACGTTACGGTCAATTACCTGAACTACCCCTTTAAGCTCGCTTTGTTCGTCGAAGAGGATCGCGCTTTCTCCCCCGAAGAGGGGGCCGTTAAAAACCTCAAACTAATGATTGCGGGTCCCCGGTCGAATTTTGGAGACAGTGGCTGGTACGGCGGTACGATTGAAGTGGATAATCACACCCGTAACACGCACTACCCCGACATTGAGGTCACACTCGAACCCCTGGGTCCGCTGGTAGACGGCAGCACGGGCGAGACACAGGTCGCGCGGCCCGACTGGCTGTATTCCTACAACGTACCGGTAGGACAATACAAGGTTACGGCTCGTGACGTAGCCACCAATACGCCCTTAGCCGTTAAGAATTATTTCTATGACAAAGCCTACCATACGTCGACAACGGGCGTTTTTGAACCAATCCTGACCGGTTCTGATCGGTATCAGTTGGTTGTCGATGTAACGGATCTGTAGGTAATTGCTCGGTTTGATTGCGTCAAGCGGTGGTGGCTAATTAGCGCACCAACGAACTTTAGCGGCCTATCAGCACCGTAATCCTTTATCCAACTTTGCTTTCACGCAACAACGAATTCATGGGCTTGACCGCTTTTAAACCACAACGGCAAGCCGTCATTAATAACCAGAACGATGTCAACTGAACCCTTTGTTTCAACGCCGGCCAACACCCTGCATACTTTCCCGGGCGGCTATTTCCGGCTACTTGTTTCATCCGGCCAAACCGGCGGAAACGTAACCATCATTCAGATGGCGACCGGACCGGGGGCCGAGCCGCCCCGTCATGTGCATACCCGCGAAGACGAATTTTTCTACGTCCTCGAAGGCCAGGTACGCTTCCAGATCGGCGACGAAGTGATCATTGCGGGTCCGGGACAAGCTATCCTGGCTCCCCGAAACGTACCCCACCAGTTCAACATTCTAAGCGATCAGGCTAAGATGCTGAATCTGTTCACGCCGGGAAACTTTGCTCAGTACATTCTTGAATGGAGCCAGCCTCTGGCCGAAGAACCCGCCACTATCCAGGTTCAGCAGGGGCCACCCCCGGCCGATGTGCTGGCCCGACGGACGAAACAACTAGCCGAGGAGTATGGGGTATACTTTGTTTAAAACAAACGGGACAACGTACTTACCCAAAAGGGCAGGTCTTGTTGGCCTGCCCTTTTGGGTAAGTACCCTGCGCGGATCCAGTCAATGAATTGACAGTAAAAGACTTATTTCTATTCAGTAGCCGTTCAAGACAGTTTAGTCAGATGCTTGCCCAGTTCATCCAGTAACCCCTTCGATTCGGATGGCAACTTAACCACTTTTGTACCGGTCTACAAAAACTCGCCCATGAACTCACTACGTACGGTCGGAAAATGGATCGGCATCCTCGGTATAACCTTGCTCAGCTTACTCCTGTTCAGCTATCTGGCCATATCCCACAACATCAATCAGCGCATTCAAAAGCAGTATGCGTTCCCAGCCGAAAACCTGTCTATTCCCCAGGACACAGCCACTCGGCTACGGGGCGAACACCTGGCCACCATTAAAGGCTGCATGGATTGTCACGGCAAGAATCTGGCGGGAAAAGTGTTTATCAACGACGGGGCTATAGGGCGGTTGGTAGCCGCGAACCTGACGCGTGGGCAAGGCGGTAGGCCCGCCGACTACGGCCCCGCTGACTGGCTAAGGGCCCTGCGCCACGGCGTTGACCGAGCCGGCCGACCCCTCTTATTCATGCCCTCTCACGAGAGTACGGGGCTGGCCAAGCCGGATCTACAGGCCCTGATTGCGTATTGTCAGCAAGTGCCTGCCGTTGATAACAAATTGCCCGTTAACGACCTGGGGCCAGTGGCCAAAGTGATGACCTACTTGGGTAAAATGCCGCTGCTGCCCGTTGAGATGATTGACCACCAAAAACCGATGGTAACTTACGCCGACACAACGCTGGGTGTTGGGCAAGGCAAATATCTATCCATTACCTGCAGCGGCTGCCATAAACCTGACCTGAAAGGGGGTGACCCCGTGGCTCCCGGTTTTCCGCCTACTCCCGACCTAACTCGCACCGGTGCGACGGGTCGTTGGACGCTGGGCCAGTTTGTCCATACACTCCGTACCGGTAAAACGCCGGGTGGTCATCAAATCAACAACGAACACATGCCCTGGAAGATGACCGCTCAGTATAGTAACAAAGAACTGGCGTCGCTGTATCAATACTTCCACTCATTGAAGTAGGGCAGTCATCCGTGCGTCCTCTCTAACAGACGCGATGCAGTACGGGCCATCTCTATAGGTTTCTAGTCGATGCTGGAGACTATCGAGTAGTTCAATCAATGGGGTTTCAGGATAAGATAGCATCCGTGACAGAGGGTTTTATTTTGAAAAATTGGAATGATAAGCATAAAGGTTATTTCTAGACAATAGAGTACTTTGCGGTACATCAATCGAGTGCATTGATGGGTCAGGGGCTAGACCACTACCGGGCTTATTCTCAGGCTTTTTTATGATTAGTTTAAGCAGTTTACCCAGTGCGAGGGCAGCGTAAGTAGCCGACTATTTTGCCGATTGACTGGTATTCCAAATGTCGCGGTACAGCTTCCAGGCATTGCCCTCCTGTTTCCAGACGACTAAGTACTTGCCGGTATCAATCGATTTACCATCAGTACCCATCAGTGTATAGTTTCCAGTTTCGATTATTCGGTTACCAGCCATTTCCGTCTCTATTGTTTCCAGAGAGACCTTGTAGATTCCCGCCCTGAATGCCGCTATCCAGAATGGGCCGATTTGGGTGTTGCCGCTTACCATAGCACCGTTGGGGGGAAATAGTTGGGCATCGCTCGTGTAGAGATTGGCTAATGTCGTTGCGCCTTGCTCAAAAGCCCGCATAAAGGCTTGATTAGCGGTCACAATGGCTGAATCGACCGAGCGGGAGCGGGACTGGGCATTGGCGCCAATGCCCAGGGCAAACAGCAGAAGTAATACCGTGAATGATTTCATAAAGTAGGACAGATTAGAAGACAAAGAGCAAAGAAAAAAGCATTGCCAGCAGACACCCGGCCGGGCAAATTGATGTATTTAATCCATTGATTGAGTCACTCGGTAACGTTTAAAGTTGCGTTCGATGATCGCATCTTTGAATAGCTTAAAATGTTCGCTTCCTTTGGCGGGGCCATACATTTTCTTTAATAGGGATTCGATCCCATAATCGGCGCCCTCCACGACCGGATCCATAATAAACAGGTAGGCGTAGGAGCCGTCCGCTTCGGGCTGGAGCGGATGCATCACCCGGGTCTGTTTAAATACCCGCTGTTCGGCGGGAGAAAGGTTTTTGGCTCCTGGCCAGAAGATCTCATGGAGGAAACGTTCATATTGTGCCCGTTTAGTGGCCTTTACCGGGTAGGCAATCACCCAAACGGTTTCCCCGGGCTTGGCATGTAGACGCGTTGGGGGGAAGAGTGGGCTAAAAAGGCTCGTTGCCGCTAGCCATAGTGTTAAAATCTGCCATGGATTCATGTTGACGATCAGTGGTTTGGATAACTCAAAGTTCGGCCAGATGCATCCCTTGAACAATCCCCCTTGAGGGGGATTTTCATGACGTACCCAGCGCTTATCTTCGAATAGAAAATAGAATGACTTCCTGATTTTAATCGGTGTAGAATGATTCGTACCTGGTGTACTGGCTTGTGGTTCGTCCTTCGGTTTGTATCGCTGAGCCTGGCTCAAACGAACCTTACTTTTGAATTTCTATCTACCCAACACGGGCTCTCACAAAGCACGGTGCGAAGCATCTGTCAGGACCAGGAAGGGTTTATGTGGTTTGGGACGCATAATGGGTTGAATAAGTTTGATGGCTATTCGTTTACCGTGTTCAAACCCAATCCCCGTGATCCGGACCATTCGTTTCACCATAACATCATTACGTATATTCACGAAGACCGACAAGGCGGGTTATGGGTAACGACACTGGGGGGCGGATTGCATCACGTAGACAAGCAGACGGGCGACGTAAAAGCGTTCGAAATCGGAATCAATCGAAATACCTCCTGGAATACCCTTTTTTCCATACACGAGGATAAGCAAGGCTTTCTGTGGATTGCCAGTGGCAACGGCCTGGCTCAATTTGATCCCCGATCGAAACGCTTTAAGCTTTATTCCGCCCAAAAGTACTTCGTCACCTTAGCAGAAGGGCCATCGGGTCGATTCTGGGTAGGAGGCATTCAGGGCGTTCATGAATTTGATCCCGCTACCGGTCATTTTACACCCGTACCGGTAAAGACGAGTCAAGGCAATCAACCCTTTATTTCCTCGCTACGCCTTGACAAGCAGGGTATTTTATGGGCCGGCGGCCTTAATGGTGGTTTATGGCAGATGGATACAAAGAGTAGGCGGCCGCGATTTAGCGCATATAATTTACCCGGCTTAACTCGTAGATCGATTCGATATAATGGTATTCTGGCCCAGCCTAATGGTCACCTGTGGCTAGCGACCGGGGACGGCCTTCAATACATTGATCCCAAAGCCAACCAGGTCATTACCTACCAAGCCAATATGCTCCTGCCCAATAGTCTAAGTAATAACAGTATTCAATCACTCTACCAAGACCGGGCGGGCACTTTATGGGTGGGCACGAATAATGGAATCAATAAAACGCCGGCCTACACAAAAGCCTTTAAAACAGATCAGATCATTCCGACCACTCCCTCTATCCGGCACAATAGCAACTATATCAATACTTTATTGGAGGATCATTCAGGCGTTATTTGGCTAGGCAGTACCGCGGGTGCCATGGAAGGTGGCTTCCAGAATGGGTTGTTCCGGTTGGATCCTAAGCGTGGACAAATGAAGCCCGTACCGGTGAACGCAGCCGATGCCAACGATCCGGCGAATAAGTCCATTTTAGCCGTCTACGAAGATGGAAAACGAAGGCTTTGGGTTGGAACCCAGACCGGATTATACCGATTGAACCGCCAGACAGATACCTTTACCCGTTGCCCCTATCCCTTTTCCGTTCGATGTATTGCCGAGGACCAAACAGGTAACCTTTGGCTTGCCAGTACCAGCGCCGGCGATTCGGCTGTATTGTCAACGTTTAATCCCACGCTGGGCCAGTTTACAGCCTACCGTTACCGTGAAAGCGATACATCGGGCTTAAACAACCCTTTTTTGTACCATGTCTTAACCAGCCGCGGGGGCGATATTTATATAGCAACGGGCGGAGGAGGCCTGAATCGACTAAACCCGAAAACAGGTAAGTTCACGCATTATATGCCCAACTATCAGTCGCCTGATGGTCACATTAACGATAAAGAAGTTCGCTGTCTGTATGAAGATAAACAGGGAATTATCTGGATTGGAACGGGACTGGGCGGGCTCAATCGATTCGATCCGCGTACGCGTCAATTTATCGCGTTTACGACTCAGGAAGGCTTGCCCAGCAATCGAACTCTCAGTATTACGGGTGATGCCCGCGGAAATTTATGGCTGGGTACCGTTAGCGGTTTAAATCGATTTAACCCAACTACGCATCTTGTTCGCAATTATGACGTAACGGATGGACTGCCTGATAACGAATTCAACACCGTAGCGGTCCAAAATCACCGGGGTAAGTTACTGTTCGGCACTCGAAATGGATTGGTGAGCTTTTATCCCGACAGCATTAAAGACAACCGCATTCCCCCGCCGGTCTACATAACCAGCGTGCAGGTCCTGGAAAAGCGTCGGAATGTACCAAAGGGTCAACTTGAACTTGCGCACGAGGAAAATTTTATTTCCTTCGAGTTTGTGGCCCTCAACTTTAACGCTCCGGAAAAGAACCAGTATGCTTTTCAACTGGAGGGACTGGACAAGCAGTGGGTTTACAGTGGTCATCGACGGTTTACCAGCTACAGTGACTTAGCTCCTGGTCTTTATACATTTCGGGTAAAAGCGTCCAATAATGATGGGGTATGGAGCAATACTGGTGCAGTTGTCCGAATTGTGATTCATCCCCCTTGGTGGCAAACGATCTGGTTTCGGATAGTAGCGGTTTTAGTCCTGCTTCTGCTAACCGGAATGGCAATCCGCTTATACACCCACATGAAACTCGGTCGGCAACGGAATGAAATGAAACGAGTTTTACAAACCCAGGACTCCGAGCGAGAGCGAATAGCGGCTGATTTACATGATGACCTGGGCGGGGTTATCGCCACGATTAATCAAAAACTTTCCCAAAGCCTGCAAACGCAATCCCTGGAGGAACTCCGGCAAAAAGTGCAGCAAATTCAGCAGATTACCAGCCAGGCAGGCCATAAAGTACGATCCATCGCGCATAACCTAATGCCACCTGAATTCGAGCGGATCGGCTTGGTAGGCAGTGTTCAACAACTGGTTAGTTCACTAAATGATGCTCGTTTTCAATTTTCTACGTTTGGCCAGCCAAGACGCTTAGCCCCGGATGTTGAACTTAATGTTTATCGAATTCTGTCCGAATTAGTGCACAATATACAGAAGCACGCCCAGGCGAAGCAGGTCATGGTCCAGTTGTTATCTCATCCCGATACACTGAGCCTGATCGTTGAAGATGACGGTATTGGGAATCGAGTGACAAAAAACGGCGGGGTACCAACCGGAATTGGACTGAAAAACATATCTTCAAGAGTAAATTATTTAGGCGCTCGGTGGCAAACGGATGCCACGGATGCGGGCACCACCACGATTATTGAGATTCGCTATGATTCCGTCCCCGAGTCGCATTCTAATCGCCGACGACCACCGGATGTTTAATGATGCGGTGGTGGCTATGCTTCGACCAGCCTTTAGCGCTATCTGGCAGGTTTTCAATGGATCTGAACTGCACTGCGCCATCCAGACCTATGCCCCGGATTTACTTCTTTTAGATATCAATCTACCCAATCTAAACGGGTTGGATGCCGCTCGTGTTTTCCGCCAACAACTACCCACACTTAAGATTATACTGGTAACAATGTACAACCACGCCCATTTTGTGGCCGAAGCCAAAGCGATTGGCTTGGAAGGTTACCTCCTCAAAGACTCCCCATCGAAGCTACTTATCGAAGGGATCGATTCAGTATTGAACGGGAACGCATTCTACGATCCGAACCTACAGAAACTGCCCCCGTCAACCGATGAATTTGTGAAGGGATTTCTCCTGTCCCGACGAGAAAAGGAAGTGATTAAAGGATTGGTAGCCGGTAAGAGTGCGGGTCAGATTGCTGATGAATTGTGTATCTCCTACGAAACGGTCAAAAGCCATCGGAAGAATATTTATCTCAAATTAGAAGTGAATAGTATAACGGACCTGGTGCGGCTATTTCACAGAAATGGCTTATTGGGCAACGACGTGTAGACGAATAGATGGCTAAGCATGCCATTCCGACTTATTGCTACAAACGCCCGGTTATTGAAGCAGATCCATGAATGCTCCTTCGTCTCAGGCGGGAGCCTTTGGTGAGACGATGTAACAGTGATCAATGAAAGGTAGACAAACTTGCTGCCGAATCGATCCATAAACGTTCGTTTTTAACTTAAACTTAAGGCAACAATGCCGCTTAGGATAAGCCCACTGGCAATGAGCCTTCGCTTACCG
>Ga0325400_1004489_pt1 | contig 12916 bp, 11 predicted proteins | sample PopdelMetagenome_2_FD_205662 | JGI IMG/M metagenome (GOLD analysis project Ga0325400, IMG submission 205662) | Populus deltoides microbial communities from Bellville, Georgia, United States - Xylem-PdKOR-R1 | ecosystem: Host-associated > Plants > Phyllosphere > Stem > Wood/Secondary xylem...
GGGCGGCGTGACCGCCGCCCCCCGCTGGGGCATCGCCGGCTACGGCTGGGTCGCGCGCGATTACATGGCGCCGGGCATCGCGGCGGCGGGCGGCACCGTCGCGGCCGTGGCCGATCCCTCGCCCGCCAGCCGCGCGCGCGCCGAGGCGGCGGGCATCGCCGCCTATCCCGACACCGCCGCCATGCTGGCCGCCGGCCCGTGCGACCTTCTCTACGTCGCGACGCCCAACAACGCGCACCTCGACCCCGTGCGCGCCGCCGCCGCCGCCGGCGTCCCCGTCCTGTGCGAGAAACCCGTCGCGCACGACCTCGCCGCCGCCGAGGCGCTGGGCGACGCGGTGCGCGCCGCCGGCATCCTCTACGGCACCGCCTTCGATCAGCGTCACCACCCCGCGCACGTCGAGATGGCGCGCCTGATCGCCGAAGGCGCGGTCGGCCGCCCGGTGACGGTGCGCATCGTCTACGCCTGCTGGGTTGGGCCGGATTGGTCGCCCGACGACGAGGGCGCCGACAACTGGCGCGCCGACCCCGCGGCGGCCGGCGGCGGCGCGGTGATCGACCTCGCGCTCCACGGGTTCGACCTCGCGCAGATGCTGGTGGCCGAGCCGCTGGAACGCCTCCACATCGACCTCCAGCGCCGCGTTCACGCCTATGCGGTAGACGACGGCGGGCTTCTATCGGGCCGCACCGCCGGCGGCGTGCTGGTGCAGAGCCACGTCGCCTACAACTGCGCGGAGGTGCTGCCGCGCCGCCGCCTGGAGGTGCTGGGCGAGGCGGGCCTGCTGGTCGCCGTCGACACCATGGGCCAGACACCGGGTGGGACAGTGACCCTGACCGATACGAACGGCAGCACGATGCGCGTCAACTTCGACAACATCCGCTCCCCCTTCGTCACCCAGGCCGCCGCCTTCCAGGCCGCCGCGGCGGGCGCGCCGCACGACTTCGACCTCGACCGCGACCTGGCGCTGATGCGCCTGTTCGACCCCGCCTACCGAAGGGCCATCGCGTGCCTCTGACCCACTATGCCTGCGCCAACTGCGGCTTCTGGCAGCGCCACTTCGCGCCCCCCGACTGCCCCGTCTGCGCCGACGTCCGCAACGACCTGCCCGAGGACGGCTGGCGCTTCCTGCCCGAAGACGAGGTCCGCGCGACGCACTCCGGCGGCTGGCGGCAGGTCGCCGACGACCTGTGGGCCTTCACCACTATGCCGAACCTAGGCCTCGCCGGCACCGGCTGGCTGATCGTGCGCGAAGGGGGCAACATCGCCTTCGAGGCCGCGCCCTACTACTCGGACGCGATGCTGGAGCAGGTGCGTGAGTTGGGCGGCGTCCGCTACCTCGCCGCCTCCCACTGCCACGGCTACGGCGCGCTGTTCCAGCTCCAGCGCGCGTTCGAGCCGGAGGTCATGGCCATCCAGAAGGACGACCTCAGGATGACCAAGGCGTTCCGCGTCACCGCCCCCTACGACGACGCGCTGGAACTGGCGCCTGGCTACACGCTCCACCACGTCGGCGGCCATTACGAGGGGCAGGCGGCGCTCCACGACGCAGGCGGACGTCGTCTGTTCTGCGGCGACATGTTCAAGGTCGATCAGGACGCGGCCGGCCGCTCGCACGCGATCAGCAGCCACAAGGCCTTTCACAAGGACATCCCCCTGACCCACGCCGAGATCCGCCGCTACCGCGACAAGCTCGCCCCCCTCGACTTCGACGCGGTGCTGACCCCCTTTGAGTACGCGCCTGAGGTCGGTCGCGACGTCGCGCTCGCCGTGCTGGACGAGGCGCTCACCCGCGCGCCGGGCGTGAAGCGGCTGCCGCTGTGACGGTGTCGGGCCTTCCCGCCGACCTACCGCCGGCCGCGCGCCAGTATCTGGAGAGCTTTCCGGCAGGCGACGTGGTGAGCTTCCCGCTCACCGCACTCGACACCAGCGGCGTGCCCGTGTGGGTGGTGGCGCTCTTCCCGGAGGACGCAGGCCTCGACGGCATCATGCCCTACGGCGTCGGCTACGGCCTGACCGACGCGGATGCCGTGCTGGGCGGCCTGGGCGAGATCGCTGAGATGGTCTACCCCACGCTGTCGCTAGGCGCGCGGGCCAAGACGCGCGGCAGCTACGCCGAGTTGGCGCGGTCGCTGGGCGAGCGTTCGGTCGCGGACCCGCTCACGCTCTGCCTGCCCGCGGGCTCGCCCGTCGGCCGCGACACGGTGTTGGAATGGGTGGAGGCCAAGCGCTGGGCTGACGGGACGACCGTGCTGGTTCCCATCGACCTCGCGGCCTACTCGTCCAAGGAGTTGAGCCCCGGCTACCGCCCCTTCACCACCATCATCTCGAACGGCATGGGGGCGGGGCCGGACCTGGACTGGGCGGTGGGCCACGGGCTGTGCGAGATCCTCCAGCGCGACGGCAACGGCCTGCTCTTCCGCGCGCTGGACCGGGGCGTGACGCTGGACCTGCCGGCCGATCCGCCCGCGCAGGTCGCCGACCTGATGGCGCGGTTCGCGGCGGGCGGCATCCGGGCGATCCCCAAGTTCGCCACCGACGAGTTCGGCCTCGCCAACGTCTACTGCGTTGGCCGCGACGCGGCCGAGCCCGCCGCCCCCATCATGGCGACCGCCTGCGGCGAGGCCGCGCACCCCGACGCCGCCGCCGCCGTCGCCAAGGCGGTGGCCGAGTACGGCGCCAGTCGCGCGCGCAAGGCGTTCGCCCACGGCCCCCGCGTGCTGGCCGACCAGGTGGCGCCGCCGGGCTACGTCGACCGCTTCATGGCGCAGGCCGGAGGCGCGGCTAAATCGTCCGACCCGCGCGCCTTCGCGGAGATGCGGCGTTGGACGCGGACGGACGCCGCCACCCTGCGCGATTGGATGGCCGGCAACGTGCTGGCGGAGCGTTCCTCCAAACCCTTCGCAGACCTGCCCCGCGCCGACGTGCCCGACGGCCGCGCGCGCGGCGCCCTGACCCGCGCGGCCGTGGAGCGGGCGGGGTTCGACATCCTCTACGTCGACATGTCCCCCGCCGGCGGCGACCTGGCGTGCGCCAAGGTGATCGTGCCGCGCATGGAGGTGGAGACGATGAGCTACCACCGCGTCGGCGAGCGCAACGCGCGCAGGCTGTTGGACATGAACAGCCCGCTGATCGCGCGCTCGGGCGGGGAGGGGAGCGACCGCCGCCTGCCCGTGCGCCTGACCGAGGAGGCGACCGAGCGGCTGGGCGGGCCGGTATGGTTCGACGCGGACGCCGCCGACGCCGCGATCGGCCCGCTCTATCCCCTCTATCGCGAGCCGGAGGCGCACCACGTGGCCCACGCCGACGCGCAGGGGGCCGCGTGAGCCTGCGATACGCCTACAACACCAACGGCGCGGCCAGTCATCGGCTGGACGACGCGATCCGCCTGATCGCCGACGCCGGCTACGACGGCGTGGCGCTGACGCTGGACCACCACCATCTCGACCCCTTCGCGCACGGCTGGGCGCGCGAGGCGGCGCGCGTGCGCGACCTGCTGGCGTCCCGCGGCCTGGGCTCGGTGATCGAGACGGGCGCGCGCTACCTGCTCGACCCCGCCGACAAGCACGAGCCCACGCTGGTGACGGCCTCGGCCGAGGGGCGTGCGACCCGCGTCGCCTTTCTGCGCTGCGCGGTGGACGTGGCCGCCATCCTGGGATCGGAGACGGTGTCGTTCTGGGCCGGCGTCCCCAAGCCCGGCGTGGACCGCGACGCGGCGCTCGAATGGCTGGATCGGGGCGTGGGCGAGGTGTGCGCCTACGCCGCCTCGGCCGGCGTTTCCGTCAGCCTGGAGCCCGAGCCGGGGATGCTGGTGGAGACGGTGGGCGACTATTCGCGCGTCGCGGCCGCCCATCCCTCGCTCCGCCTGGCGCTCGATACCGGCCACTGCCTCGTCACGGGCGAGATCGAGCCGGAGGACGCCGTGCGCGCCCATGCCTCGCGGCTCGGCACCGTTGCCATCGAGGACATGCGCCGCGGCGACCACACGCACCTGCCCTTCGGCGAGGGCGATATGGACGTGCCCGCCGTGCTGCGCGCGCTGGCCGACATCGGCTTCGACCGGCTGGTCTGCGTCGAGTTGTCGCGCGAGAGCCCGCGCGCGCACCTCGCCATCCCGGAGTCCATCGCCTACCTGCGCGCGGCCGAACCCGAATGAGGGTCTGCTTCGTCTCGCGCCGCTATTTCCCGGCGATATCGGGCATGTCGATCTACGCTGCCAACCTGCTGCGCGAGCTGGTGGGGCAGGGCCATGACGTGACCATGGTCAGCCAGTATTACGGCGACCCGCTACGCCGCGCCGTCTACGGCGGCGGCCCGCCGCCCCCGGTATCCGGCGTCCGCGTGATCGGGTTGGAGGCGCTGGGCGAGCAGGACGGGGGCGATTTCGAGCGCGACGTGGAGACCATGGCCGCCACCGTCGCGGCCGAGCACGCACGCTCCCCCTTCGATGTGATCCACGCCCAGTACGGCTATCCGACCGGCTGGGCCGCGCTGATCGCTGCGCGGCGGCTGGGCGTGCCCTGCGTTGTGTCGATCCAGGGGGGTGACGGCCACTGGGTGGGCTCGTGCTGCGAGACGCACCGGCTGGCCATGGTGCGCGTGACGGAGGGGGCGGACGCGCTGCTGATCGGCGGGCGCAGCTTCGCCGAGGAGGTGCGCGACCGGCTGGGCACCCCGATCAACCGCTTCACCTTCGTTCCCGGCGCGGTGGACACGACGCGCTTTACGCCGGGCGAGGGCTGGCGGGCCGGGCCGGTGCGCATCCTCTACCACGGCCGCGTCGACCGGCGGAAAGGCGTGCTGGACTTCCTCCGCGCGTTGACCGCCACCGGGGGCGACTGGATCGCCACCGTGTCGGGCATCGGCCCGGACGCGGACACCGCCCGCACGCTGGCGGCCGAACTGGGGCTGGGGGATCGCGTGCGCTTCACCGGCTACGCCGAGTACGAGACCGTGCCCGACCTTTATCGCGCGCACGACGTGTTCGCCTCGCCCACCTACGCGGAAGGGTTCAGCAACACGATCCTCGAGGCGATGGCGGCAGGTCTCGCGGTCGCCTCGTGCCGGTCGGTGGGCGTGGTGGACTGCCTGCGCGACGGCGAGAACGGCGTGATGACGGCGGCCGGGGACGTGCCCGCCCACGCGGCGGCGTTGACCAGGTTGACGACCGACCATGCGTATTGTGGGGCGCTGGCGGCGGCTGCGCTGGCGGAGGCGCGCGCCACCTATAGCTGGACCGCGGTAGGCCGGCAGATCGCGGGCGTCTACGCCGCCGTACGCGGCGCGACGGGCGCGCCCGTGGACGAGGCGCTGCCGATCACGCCGTGCCGCTTCCGCGCCGAGCCCCACCTGTTGTGAGGCCCCGCCCGTGAAGATCGTCGCCGTCTCCCCGCATCTCGACGACGCGGCCTTCTCGGCCGGCGGCACGCTGGCGCGTCGCGCGCGGGAGGGAGCGGCGATCACGGTCGTCACCTGCTTCACCGGCAACGTCGGGCATCCGACGGGCTTCGCGCTCGCCTGCCAGCTGGACAAGGGGTTGCCCGCGCACGTCGACTACATGGCGCTGCGCCGCGCGGAGGATCGCGCCGCCTGCGCGGTGATCGGGGCCGAGCCCGTCCACCTGCCGCTGCTGGAAGCGCCGCACCGCGGTTACGAGAGTCCGGCCGAACTGTTCGCCGCGCGCCGCGCGGGCGACGACGCGGCCGGGCGGCTGGCACCGCTGCTCGGCCCGCTGGTTGCGGACGCGGACCTGATCCTGGGGCCGCTGTGCATCGGCGACCACGTGGACCACTACGCCGTGCTCGACGCGCTGGCGGAGGTGGTGCCCTCCGGCCGGCTGCTGTTGTGGGAGGACTGGCCCTATCTCGACCGCGCACGCTCGCTGCCCGGCGAGCCGGCGTTGCGCGTAGCGCTGGACGCGGCCGACCGGGCGGATCGCACTTCGATGTGCGCGGCCTACGCGACGCAGCTCGGCTTCCAGTTCGGCGGTGAGGCTGCCATGACGGCGCGGATCGGGCGCATCGGGGAGGAACGCTTCCACCGGCCCGGCTGAGGAGAGGCCGATGCTGAGCGCCCTGCTGTTATCGCTGGCCATCTAGGGGGCGGCACCGGCCCGTACCGGCCCCAACTGGCCCGCCCCCGTGGTGGACCGGGCGCCCCCCGCGCTGCCGCGCCTCCGGGCTGGGGCCGTGCTGATCCTGTCCAAGACCAACGGCTTCCGCGATCCGGAGCAGATTCCGGTCGCCCAGGCCGCGGTGGCGGCGGTGGCGCATGCGGAGGGGCGCGACGTGTTCGCGACGGAGAACGCCGCGGTGATGAACCCGCGCGACCTGGCGCACTTCCGCGTGGTGGTGCTGAACTCCACCAGCGGCGACGTGTTCGCTCCCGATCAGCGCGCGGCGTTCCGCGACTGGGCGGAGAAGGGCGGCGGCGTGGTGCTGCTCCACGGCGCGGGCGGCGATCCGTCCTACGCCTGGGACTGGTATCGCGACGCGCTCCTCGGTGCGCAGTTCGTGGGTCATACCGGCCGGCCCAGCCAGTTCCGGCCCGGCACCATCCTCGCTCGCGAGCCCCGCCACCCGGTGATGCGCGGCCTACCCGCCCGGTGGCAGCGGACGGAGGAATGGTACAGCTTCGACCGGGTGCCGACGGGATCGGGCACGCGCGTCGTCGCCGCGTTGGACGAGGACAGCTACGGCCCGGAGGGGCGTCTGCGCATGGGCGCGCTCCACCCAATCGTCTGGACGCGGTGCGTCGGCGCCGGTCGCGCCGTCTTCTCCGCGCTGGGCCATAAGGCGGAAACCTATGCCGAGCCGCTGCACCGCCGGCTGATCGGCAACGCGATCCGCTGGGCCGCCGGGCGCCGCTGCTGATCCCCCGCCCCGCCGGGCGACGCGATGCTCTCCGCGACGACGGCGACAGCCGCCTTTTCCGGAACGCGGAACCCGAAGGAACGTTCGCCTGTCCCGGTCAGAAAGATGTGAGGATGCAGGCACGATTCGTCGGCGGCACGTTTGGAACAAGTGTGATACGTTACGGCGTTGGCGACGTCGCCGCGACAGGCGGCGGCATGAGGTGCGCCGGTCGGGTGCACGGAACATGGCGATCCATGGGCGGGCGTAACATGTACCAAACGGCCTGCGACACGAGCGGCGGGCCTGATGGCATCTCCAGCCTGAACGTGCTTCATTCCGCCGCACCTGACGGTGCGGCGATTCTCGCGGACGGGACGGCCACTGTTTGGGCGATGTCGTGAGGCGTCGCCTGCTCCTGACGGCCGACGCGGCGGGCGATACGTGGCGGTACTCCTGCGATCTCGCCAATGCCTTGCGACCGCTGGGCTGGGAGGCGGTGATCGCGGTGTTGGGTGCTGCACTGTCCGCTGACCAGCGGGCCGACGCGAACGCGCGCATCGTGGAGACAGGCCTGCCGGTCGACCGCACGGCGGACGGACCGGAACCGGTGCTGGCGGCGGGCGAGGCGCTGGCGACGCTGGCGGTCGAACTGCGGGCGGACCTGATGCAGCTGAACCACCCGGCCTTCGGCGCGCGCGCCGCCTTTCCCACGCCCGTGGTGGCGGTGGAGCGTGGCGGTCCAGCCACGCGGTGGGCCGGCGCGGAGGGTGCGCCGCTGCCCCCCGACGTGGAATGGCAGCGCGAACTGATCCGATCAGCCCTGTCGCGCGCGGACGCGGCGGTGGCGCCGAGCGCGGCGTACGCCGCCGACGTCCGCCGGGTCTACGACCTCCGCGTCACGCCGCTCGTCGTCCATGACGGGCGGCGACCCATGGAACTGCTCGGCGGCTATACGCCATCCGGGGGGGCCTTCACCGCGGGGCGGCTGTGGGACCGGGCATGGGACCTCGACACGCTGGACCGGGCAGCCGCGCGTACGGCTGCCCCCTTCCGCGCGGCCGGCTCGTTGGAAGGCCCGTACGGTCACGCGTCGCGCCCGCGGCACCTGATCGCGCTGGGCGTGCTGACGCGGCAGGCGCTGGCGGCCGAGCTCGCGCGGCGTCCCGTGTTCGTCTCCGCCTCACGCGTCGAGCCGTTCGGCCCGGCGGTGCTGGAAGCGGCGCAGGCGGGCTGTCCGCTGGTGCTGTCGGACATCCCGGTCTTCCGGGAGCTGTGGACCGGCGCGGCCGCTTTTGTCGCGCCCGGCGACGCCGCTGGGTTCGCCGACGCGGTGGACGCGCTGGCGGCCGACGCCTTCGCGCATGCCGCTGCCGGACTAGCGGCGGTGGAACGCGCGCGACGCTACACGCCCGCCGCGACCGCGGCGGCGATGAGCCGCCTGTACGACCGGCTATTGGACCGGCGCGACGCAGCGTGAGGGTGCGTCGCCGTCCCGATCGGCCCGGCGCATCACGTCGGGCCGAGGGGCATGGCAGGGCGGTTCGGCCTCGCCCGGTGCGGGCAGGACGATATGTCCGCGGGAAACCGCCCTATCGCGCCGCCCGCACCCGGGCCAGCGTAGCGGCCGGCGTGATCGTCTCCACGTCGGTCTTCAGGTGCAGCAGCCTGACGCCGCCCAGCGCCAGCGCGCGGGCGAAGGCGGGGGCGAAGTCCTCCGTCCGCTCCACCGTCTCTGCCCAGGCGCCGTAGGCGCGCGCCAGCGCGGCGAAGTCGGGATTGGTCAGGCCCGTGCCGGACACGCGACCGGGATATTTGCGTTCCTGATGCATCCGGATCGTGCCGTAGGCGCCGTTGTCCACCACGATCACCAGCATACTCGCGCCGTGCTGCGCCGCCGTGGCCAGTTCCTGCCCGTTCATCAGGAAGCATCCGTCGCCCGCCAGCGCCACCACCGCCCGGCCCGGAAAGCGCAGCGCGGCCGCCACCGCGGCGGGCGTGCCGTAGCCCATGGCCCCCGCCGTCGGGGCCAGCTGGCACCCCGGCCCGCCGTACCGCCAGTAGCGGTGCCACCAGGCCGAGTAGTTGCCCGCCCCGTTGCACACCACCGTGTCGGGGGGCAGCGCGTCGCGCATCGTCGCCACGCACGGCCCCAGGTCCATCATCACGCCCTCGCGCGGCTCCGGCGTGGACCAGGCCAGATACTCGGCACGCGCCTCGCCCGCGTCGTCGCGCAGCGAGCCGGGTGCCGTGACCGCCAGCGCGTGTGCGAACTCGGCCGCGCCCGCGCATATGCCCAGGTCGGTGCGGTAGGTGCTGTTCAGTTCCTCCGGGTCCGGATGGACGTGGATCAGCGACTGGCCCGGATGGTCGGGCGTCACCAGCGAGTAGCCGTCGGTGGTCGCCTCCCCCAGCCGGGGCCCCGCCACCAGCAGCAGGTCGGCCGCCCGCACGCGCGCCAGCAGTTTCGGGTTCGGGCCGTAGCCGAGGTTGCCGGCCCAGGCGGGCGAGGAATTGGGCACCGCGTCCTGACGGCGAAAGGCCGCCACCAGCGGCACACCCGCCGCTTCCGCCCAGCCGGCCAGCGCAGCCGACGCGCGCCGGTCCCACCCCGCACCGCCCACGATGGCCACCGGCCGCTCGGCCGCCGCCAGCATTTCGGCTGCGCGTGCCAGGTCTTGGCGCGCGGGCGCCTGGGCGCTGCGCTCCACCCGCGGTCGGTCGGACACGGATACCCGATCGAGCAGCATGTCCTCGGGCAGCGCCAGCACCACCGGCCCGGGCCGCCCGTTCATCGCGGTAGCGTAGGCGCGCGCGACGTATTCGGGGATACGGGCCGCGTCGTCGATGCGCGCGGCCCATTTCGCCAGCGGCGCGAACATGGCGGCGAAGTCGACCTCTTGGAACGCCTCGCGGTCGCGCGTGGCCCGGTCCACGTCGCCCACGAACAGGATCATCGGCTGGCTGTCCTGCCGCGCTACGTGGACGCCGATGGATGCGTTGGCGGCGCCTGGCCCGCGCGTGACGAAGGCCACGCCCGGCCGCCCTGTCAGCGTCCCGTCCGCGCACGCCATGAAGGCGATGCCCCCCTCCTGCCGTCCCACCACCAGGTCGATAGCGGGCACGTCGCGCAGCGCATCCAGCACGGCCAGGAAGCTCTCGCCCGGCACGGTGAACACCCGGTCGCACCCCTGGATCACCAGCTGATCCACCAGCACGCGGCCGCCGGTACGGGAGGGGAGGGGGGCGTCGGCAGAAGGTGCAGGGGTCATGTCGGTCCCCATGCCCATTGCGCCTCGCCGCGACAACGGGTCCGCGCCCGCCTTGACCGAGCCCCGCCACCGGCTAGGGCTGCGCGGTCAGGAGGGACCCGCGCATGAACAAGCTCTACCCCGACGCGCGTGCCGCGCTCGACGGACTGCTCCGCGACGGCATGACGGTGTGCGCCGGCGGCTTCGGCCTGTGCGGGGTGCCCGAGCGGCTAATCGACGCGATCCGGGAATCGGGCGTCACGGGGCTTACCGTCGCCAGCAACAACGCCGGCATCGATGGCGAGGGGCTGGGCAAGCTGCTGCGCACGCGCCAGATCGCGCGCATGATCTCCTCTTACGTGGGCGAGAACAAGGAGTTCGAGCGCCAGTATCTCAGCGGCGAGCTGGAGGTGGAGTTCTGTCCGCAAGGGACGCTGGCCGAGCGATGCCGTGCGGGTGGTGCCGGCATCCCCGGCTTCTACACCAGGACGGGCGTCGGCACGCTGGTGGCGGAAGGCAAGGAGGTAAAGCGCTTCGACGGCGAGGATTACATCCTGGAACGCGGCATCCGCGCCGACCTGTCGATCGTTAAGGGCTGGCGCGCGGACGAGGCGGGCAACCTCCAGTTCCGCAAGACCGCGCGCAACTTCAACCAGCCCATGGCCACCGCGGGCCGCGTGTGCGTGGCCGAGGTGGAGGAGGTGGTTCCCGTCGGCAGCCTGGACCCGGACGCGATCCACCTGCCCGGCATCTACGTGAAGCGCATGATCCTGGGCGGCCCCTACGACAAGAAAATCGAGTTCCGCACTACGCGCCAGCGGGCGGAGCCCGCCGCCGCCGCCGCCGGGAGCGAGGTGTGATCGTCCGCGCCGTCCTGCTGGCGGGGGCGGCATCGCTCGGCGGCTGCGTCGCCGTCGCCCCGGTCGGCGTTGCGCGGACTTCGGCTGCGCCGGCCGCCGCCACCCCCGCGCCCGCCACGGTGGACGGCGTGCCGGCCGGGATGCAGTATCTCTACGGCTCGGGGGAGGCGGCCGCCGCCTCGCGTCAGGCCTATGCGGCGATGGCCGACTGGGTGCGTGTGCGGCTGGCCGGGCGGCCGTCCCGCCGCCGCATCCTGCCGCCCCGGCCGGACGATCCGAACTCTGTCGTGCTGACCGAGGACGCGACGCTGGCGTCGCCGCGCTTCGAGCCGTGCGGTGCGAAGCCGCCCGCCGTGGTGCTGGACGTGGACGAGACGGCTCTGCTCAACACCGGCTACGAATATTCGGACGCGCGCGGGCACCTTTCCTACGACGCCGCGCGCTGGGAACGGTGGGAGCGGTCGGACGGTCGCGCCGCCGTGGCGGTGCCGGGCGCGGCGGAGACGTTGGCGGCCCTGCGCGCCATGGGCGTGACGGTAATCTTCAATTCCAACCGCTCGGCCGCCACGGCCTCCTTCACGGAAGGGGCGCTGGCCCGCGCCGGGCTGGGGCCTGTGCGTCACGGCCAGACGCTGTTCCTGAAGGGCGACGCCGGCGCGGGCAGCGCCAAGGACGCGCGCCGCGCCCGCATCTCCGCGCGCTGGTGCGTCCTGGCCATGGCGGGCGATCAGCTGGGCGACTTCACCGACCTGTTCAACGCCGGCCTCACCCCGCCCCGGCGCCGTGCGGCCGCCGAGGCGCCCGCGTTCGCGCGGCTGTGGGGGCGCGGCTGGTTCGTGCTGCCCAACCCCGTCTACGGCACGGCGCTGGCAGGCGGGTACGACGAGGTTTTCCCCGCCGACCGTCGCTGGACGGACCCCGGCCCCACGACAGGAGCGAGATGATGGCGGATGCGAAGGGCTGGACTCGTGACCAGATGGCCGCGCGCGCCGCGCGGGAGCTGCGCGACGGCTACTACGTCAACCTCGGCATCGGCATCCCCACGCTGGTCGCCAACCACGTGCCGGCCGGCGTCACCGTGACGCTGCAGTCGGAGAACGGGATGCTGGGCATCGGCCCCTTCCCCTATGACGACGAGGTGGACGCGGACCTCATCAACGCGGGCAAGCAGACCATCAGCGAGCTGCCGTCGAGCGTTTATTTCAGCTCCGCCGACAGCTTCGCCATGATCCGCGGCGGGCACATCGACCTGACGGTGCTCGGCGCCATGGAGGTGAGCCAGGGCGGCGACATCGCCAACTGGATGATCCCCGGCAAGATGGTGAAGGGCATGGGCGGCGCCATGGACCTGGTGGCGGGCGTCAAGCGCATCATCGTGGTGATGGAGCACAACTCCAAGGACGGCTCGCCGAAGTTCATTCCCGCCTGCACGCTGCCGCTGACGGGGCTGAACGTGGTGGACATGATCGTCACCGACCTGGCGGTGTTCCGGCGGCCCGACCATGCCAGTCCCTTCCGCCTGGAGGAACTGGCGCCGGGCATTTCGGCGGAAGAGGTACGCGCCCGGACCTCGGCGACCTATGAAGCAGCGTAGCGGCCGGGCGGCAGCGCTGGCGCCGGCCGTCCCCGTCACAGCGTAGAGGGTGCTGGCGCACGACGGGACGGCGCGGGACCGGAGGGTGCAGGGCCGGGCGGCCGCGACGCTGGACGACGCGCGTCTTATCCGCCGCGATATGGCGGAGAACGGCCCCGGCTTGCACGAGGCGCTGGACCTGACACGTTGCTCGGGTCCGCACGCCTTCGCCGGCGACATGGTCGACACCGCGGCCCTGAACTGGTGGTTCGCGACGCTGCCCGCTTATACGGTGACGGGCCGGGGGACGACAGGCCGGCGGTGGCTCGACGGTCAGCCGGCGCGTACGCCGGACGTGCGCTGCGCGTCGTCGGTCCGCCGGCC
>Ga0325400_1004490_pt1 | contig 12914 bp, 6 predicted proteins | sample PopdelMetagenome_2_FD_205662 | JGI IMG/M metagenome (GOLD analysis project Ga0325400, IMG submission 205662) | Populus deltoides microbial communities from Bellville, Georgia, United States - Xylem-PdKOR-R1 | ecosystem: Host-associated > Plants > Phyllosphere > Stem > Wood/Secondary xylem...
AATTATGCCGGTCGAAAAACTTCCTCTCGGGATTGCGGCTAAAGTAGCCCAACATCGTCGCAACTTTTGCTTGCGGCACCGTCCAGACCAGCGATTTCGGACGCTTTTTCGGGCCTTAAACGCTGATCAGCGGAGCATAGCCTGTAACGTTTCGGCGTTTCGCACGGCGTTGCCACCGCCGTCATTGTTGAAGTACGCATAAACCTCCTTTCCCATGTTCACCCACTCCCGAATACGTTCGGCCCACCAGTTCAGGTCGGCGTCTGAGTAAGAGCCCCCGTAAAGAAAATTAGCATCGGGACCGTGCAAACGGATATACACAAACGGCGCCGTGACCCGCAGCACACAGGGCAGGTGCGCGCCACTCATGATGCAGTAAGCCGCGCCATGCTGCTCCAGCAACTTAAAAATGGCTTCGGTATGCCAGCTGTCATGCCGGAATTCCACGGTCACCTGCATCCAGTCCGGAACCTGCGCCAGAAAGTAAGCCAGCCGATCATAATCGCAGCGCTGCTGGGGCGCTAACTGAACAAGCAAGATCGCCCGTTTTTCCCCGAGTTCGTGCCAGCAGGCCTTGATCCGGTCCAGCCAGACTTCGGGTTCATGGAGCTTTTTGGCATGCGTCAGCCCCCGGGGCGCCTTGACCGTCAGCCTGAACCCTTCCGGCAGCCGCTCCCGCCAGGACGCAAACGTGGCCTGTTTGGGCCAGCGGTAAAAACTGCTGTTCAGTTCAACGGTTTGAAAGTGTTCCAGGTAGTAGCCCAACCGTTTGGCTACCGGCGTATGGGGTGGGTACAAAATGCCCTGCCAGTGGTCATAACTCCAGCCCGAGGTTCCAATGTGAATGTTCATAGTGACCGATGCTTAACTGGCTCATTGAGCCAGGACGAAGACACTTCTTTTTGTCCACAAACTCCTGACGGCGCGGCTTGTTAGCTGACCGGCTCAAAACTTTACCGGAACGGTCTAAAACAGCAAAAGCCGAACAGCGAGGGGCTATTCGGCTTTTGCCTGACGAGCGGTATCGAACAGGTCAGGACTCGGATTTTACCGACCCAACGGGCGAGCCATTCCGGATTTCTTCGTTGGCGGTCGTGATGATCTGATCGCCTTCGGTCAGTTTACCAAAAACTTCTACTTTGTCATTGGCCTCCAGCCCTTTCTGGACATCCACCCATTCGGCTTTGTTGTTGACAACTCTGATGACAAACACGCCACTCGTTGCGCTGACAACGGCCGATTTAGGCACGACGAAGGTGTTGCTCTTCGTCGGCAACGGAATCGACACTTCCGCCACCATGCCGGGCAGCAGCTTCCGGTCATTGTTAATCACATCGACTTCAACCCGCTCCGAACGGAGTCGTTTGTCGAGCGCCCCGGCCAGACGCTGCACCTTACCCGTGAAGGTTTTTTCGGGGAACGCCTTCACCGTAAATTTCACTTCGTCGCCCGAATTAACGTATCCCGTATAGGCTTCGGGTACCGAAATCACCAGACGCAGTCGTTTTTGCTCGGTCAGCACAAACAAAGGCAGGTCGGAGCCTTTCCCGGATGGCCCAATGTAAGCCCCCGTACTCACGTTCCGCAGGCTGATGATGCCGCTGAATGGCGCCCGGATTTCCAGGTATTTCTTCATATCCGCCACTTCCTTGTAGGACGATCTGGCAGCCTGTAACTGCGCGTAGTCCGAGTTCTGCTTGGCCAGGGTCTGCTCAAGGCTGCTCTGCGCCACCGCCCCCTGCGTCTTACTGGCTTCCACAAAACGGTCGTAGTTGGCCTTACTGGCAATGTACAGCGCTTCCTGCGACTTCAGCCGGGATTCGGCCGCGGCCAGCTGGGCGTTCAGTTCGGGCGCTTCGGCAACCGCCAGCAGTTGTCCTTCTTTTACTTCGGAGCCTACGTCAGCGTATATTTTCCGAACAAAGCCGCTCACCTTGGCGTACATATCCACATCGCGGTAAGCAATAAGTTCGCCGGGTATGCGCAGCGCCGAGGACAATTTCCCTTTGTGCAGGGCAAATACGTCGGTTGGCTCGGGCGCAGCCGCGGCTTCTTTTTCCGTAGTTTCTTCTGATTTTTCTTCAGAATGACAACTGGATACTGCACTTAAGATCACTAAGCTGCCGAAAAGGGGCAGCAGGCTGCGTACCGCCTTATGAGTTGGCCGTTTCATACGAAGATGGAATATAATATTTACTTTCTTTGTCTTCCGGATCCAGCGACACCGACTCCGTCGAGGTCTTACCCTGTACCCACGCAAATACCAGGGGCAAAATGAACAAAGCCGCGAAGGTAGACGCAATCAGGCCCCCAATGACCGCCCGGCCCAGCGGAGCCGACTGCGAGCCTCCTTCGCCCAGCCCGGAGGCCATCGGGATCATGCCCACGACCATCGCCACACTGGTCATCAAAATCGGACGTAACCGAACCGATGCCGACTCTCTGGCCGACTGCAGGGCGTTTCCGTTATGGAGCCGCAGTTCCTCCGCGTTGGTTACCAGCAGCACGGCGTTGGAGATCGACACCCCGACGGACATGATCATTCCCATGTACGATTGCAGGTTCAGCGTAGAGCCGGTCAGCATCAGCAACACCAGGGATCCGACGATTACGGCCGGAACCGTACACAAAACAACCAGCGACACCTTAAACGACTGGAAGTTGGCCGCCAGCATGAGGAAGATCACCACAATGGCCGTCAACAGACCCGACTGCAAGCTTTCGAGCGTCTCGGTCAGTACCTGGCTCAGACCCAGCGTTTCAATCGTCAGGCCCCGGGGCAGTTCGCCAACGGAAGCAATGGCTTTTTTCACATCGTCGGTGGCCGTTCCTAAATCCATGTCATTCAGGTTTGCCGTTACCGACAGGAAGGGGATGGCGCCGAGGTTGTCGTTTTCTCCGTTGGTTGTTTCCTTTTTAATCGTTGCCACGTCACTCAGGACCGGCCGGTTCGAATTCGGCAGAATCGATATTTCACCAATATCATCCACACTCGCCATCTGGCTCTCCGGCACCTGCACCTGTACGCTGTAGCTTTGCCCGGACTTAGGATCAATCCAGACGTTTTTCTCGGTCAAACGGGATGATGAAGTCGAGGCCGTCAGAGAACGGGAAATGGCCGAGATATCCGTACCCAGTTGGGCCGCCCGTTCGCGGTCAATGTCAATGGAAATGGACGGATACTTGATCGACTGCCCAATCTGAACGTCCCGCAGGTAAGGAATCTGCTTCAACTTCTCGATGACCTTATTGGCGTATTCGGCGTTTTGCTGTTTGTTTTTACCAATCAGTCGCACCTCAATCGGCGTGGGTGAGCCCTGGCTCAGGATTTTGTCGGTCAGTTCAATCGGCTCGAACGAAAGGGCAATCCCCGGCAGCGCTTTTTTCATACGCGCCCGGAAGCGGTCTTTCAGTTCGTCCAGATCAACGTGATAATCTTCTTTTAAACTTACCTGTAAAACGCCCTCCTGCGGTCCGGCCATGAACAGGTAAATCGGACTGGTGGAGAACTGCGAACCGTGCATCCCAACCATCGCGGACGTAATATCGACGTTTTGCTTCCCAACGAGTTCGTTCAGTACGTCGATTGCTTTAAGCATGGTCAACTCCGTCTTTTCGAGCCGCGTACCATCCGGAGCCCGCAGACGCACCTGGAACTGACCCGCGCTGCCGCGTGGCAACACATCGCGCCCAATTGTCGTAATCAGGAAGCCGGCCAGCGCCATTGCGCCGATCACGTATCCAATGACAATCGGCTTGCGGAAAGGCATCGTCCGGTCGATGAAGCCCACAAAACGTATCCGCACTTTTTCAAAAAAACTGATCTTGCCGTCGTTATCCAGATCATCCCGGTTAGCCAGCATCTCCGTATGTTCCCAGGTATTCTGGCCGGCGGCCACGGCCACGCCGTTGGCTTTGGCTTTTACCTGTTTGCCGTTGTGCACCTCCTGGTGACTGGCCTGGCCGTTGTCCTTATGCTTATGCTCCTTCATCATCCAGTTGGCGAGCACCGGAACCAGCGTCTGCGCCATGACATAAGAAGTGATCATGGAGAATGAAATGGCCAGGGCCAGCGGCAGGAACAGGGCACCCGGAATGCCTTTCATAGTGAAAGCCGGGGCAAATACCGCCAGAATACAGAACAGAATCAACAGCTTGGAAAAAGCGATTTCCTTACAGGCATCCCAGATCGCGAGGGCCTTTGGTTTGCCCATGTCCATGTGCTGGTGTATGTTCTCAATCGTCACCGTCGATTCATCCACGAGAATCCCGATCGCGAGCGACAACCCACTCAGGGTCATGATGTTGATGGTCTGATTGAACAGCGACAAAAACAACACCCCGGCTATAATACAGATCGGAATGGTGATAATGACAATGAGGGCACCCCGCACGTCGCCCAGGAACAGCAAGACCATGAGCCCCGTCAGAATGGCGCCAATGGCCCCTTCCGTCAACAGGCTTTCCACGGAGTTGATGACGTAAACCGACTGGTCAAAGCTATAGGTTAGCTTCACGTCTTCCGGCAGCAGGGCCTGGAAGCGCGGGATGGCTTTTTTCAGGTTCTGCACCACTTCCCAGGTCGACGCATCGGACGATTTGGTAATGGGCAGGTAAACGGACCGCTTACCGTTGACCAGCACGTAACCCATTGTTACGTCGGCCGCATCTTCCACCTGAGCCACGTCTTTCAGGCGCAGGTTCTGAACGGTTCCGGTAAACAGCGGGATATTTTCAAAATCCTTAACGTTCCGGATGGTCGTGTTGGCGGGGGTAAAATAGTTCAGGTCCCCAACCCGTACGTTCCCCGCCGGCGTCGCCTGGTTGTTAACGCGCAGAGCCGCCACCAGCTGATCCGGCGTCAGGTTGTGCGAACGCAGCAGTGCCGGGTCCGCCTTGATAACAATGGTCCGGGAGTTCCCCCCAAACGGCGCGGGCGCCACCAGACCCGGTATGGAACTAAAGCCCGCCCGCACGTAGACGTTGGCTAAATCCTGTAATTCGTTATTGGATCGGTTGGGACTACTCAAAATCAGCTGACCAACCGGCAGCGTCGAGGCATCAAAGCGCAGGATAAACGGCGGTTGCGACCCGGGCGGAAAGATAGCCTGCGCCCGGTTGGTGTACCCCGTTACCTCGGCGGCCGCCTGCGCCATGTTGGTTCCCTGGTAAAACGTCAGTTTGATCAGCGTCAGCCCCTGAATGTTCTTTGTCTCGATGCTTTTTACGCCCGACACGTAGAGTAGCAGGTTGATGTACTGCTTCCCAAAAAACGACTCCATCTGGTTGGGCGTATACCCCCCAAACGGGTGCGAAATGTAAATGACCGGCAGATTTAAATCCGGGAAAATGTCAATTTTGATGGTTCGAACGGCATTGATCCCAAAGAAGAACAAGCCAGCTACCAATACCAGAATGGTAATCGGCTTGCGTAGCGCTAATCGGATTAGGTTCATGAGTTGAGTAACCTGTTAGAAAAAAAATGTATACACCTGCGTCGCGACCGTTAAGAGGAGGTCAACCCAACACGCACGGATTGCCTCGCCGGACAAACCCTATTAATTCTCAAAAACATCATATCATCTGATGTCTATTGCCAGTTGTTAACGAATTTGCCCCGTAATTTTGGCCGCCCAATACCACGCTTTTTTGGGATCTTTATCAACGACGCTCTGCAACAGGGCCGTGTGCATGCTTTGTTTGCTCAGGAGCGTTTCGGTGGTGATAAAGACTTCCAGAAAGGACTTCTTCATCTTATTGGCGATAATGCCGTATAAGTCAGCAAGAATATCATTTTTTGCGGCCACTGCCAAACTAATGTGAAACTGAATGTCCGCTTCAATGCATTCCATGGGCTTATTCTTGATGGCCGCTTCCTCGCGTTGCCTTAGAAACGTACTCATTCGGTTAATATCTTCCTGAGTCCGGTTGATGGCCGCCTTTTCGGCAATCTTCAATTCCAGCAACTGCCTTACTTCGTTGAGGTCATCGCCCTCGGCGCGCTGTAACGTTTGATTCAGGGGACCAATTACGCTCTGCTGCGACTCCACGAAAGTGCCCAAGCCCTGCTGCACGCGGACCAGACCCGTATTGGCTAAAATCCGGATGGCCTCCCGAACCGTTGATCGTCCTACCCCAAACTGCTGCATCAGCTCTGGTTCGGAAGGTAGTTTTTCACCAATCTGGTACTGGCCGGATGCAATCTGTTGCTGGAGTTCCCCAACAACGGCATCGGCCAGACTGTGGCGTTTGATGAGTGTATTCTCCTTGGTCGTCATATCATCTGATGGGTAAAGATAACGATTAACCGGGCTAAACTCAAGCACCGGCCCTTTTTTAAGCCGAGTTTAATTCCGGGGCTACTCCGGACCGCCCCGGACACCCGCCAGCCCCGGTTCTTTCCGTTTTCCTTGTAAAAAAGGGCTTTTTTGGGTATCTTTAATCTTTTTCGGCCCGGAAAAACTCCTTATTAATCGGCCTGTAAACCATTTGCCGATTTGTGTTTATCTGTTGTATTGCTATGTCGGACACCGTTAACGAAAAGCTTCAGCTCGCTCATAATTTTATCCTGCATACCAACCGAAACGTCTTTCTGACGGGAAAGGCCGGCACGGGAAAGACAACCTTTTTGCAGCAGGTAAAAACGTTGTCGGCCAAGCGACTCGCGGTGGTCGCTCCCACCGGCGTGGCCGCCATCAACGCCGGGGGCGTTACCATTCATTCCCTGTTTCAGTTGCCGTTCGGGCCGCTGGTGCCGGGGGCTACCAACCGGGAAGCCCGCCGATTTACCCGGGACAAAATCAAACTGCTGCGGACGCTGGATCTGCTCATCATCGACGAAATCAGTATGGTCCGGGCCGATGTGCTGGACGGCATTGACGAGGTACTGCGCCGGTACCGCAACCAGTCGCAGCCCTTCGGCGGGGTTCAGTTGCTGCTGATTGGTGATATGCAGCAGCTGCCGCCCGTGATTCGGGATGAAGAATGGGCGTTGCTGCGGCCCCATTACGACACGGGCTACTTCTTCGGCAGTAAGGCGCTCCAGGAAACGCCCTACGTCTCGATTGAGCTGACGCATATCTACCGGCAGTCGGACGAGCGGTTTATTGCCATTCTGAACAGCATCCGCGAAAAGAACATCACGCCCGCCCAGTTGGCCGAGCTAAATCAGCGGTACGTTCCCAATTTTGAGCCCGACGAAGACGAAGGCTATATTACCCTGTCGACCCACAACGGGGCGGCCCAGCAGATCAACAGCCAGCAGCTGCTGGCGCTGGTTACGTCGTCGCACACCTTCAACGCCACCGTCGAAGGCGACTTCCCGGCCCACACCTACCCCACCGAAGCCGAACTGGAACTGAAAGTGGGCGCGCAGGTGATGTTTATCAAAAACGACATTTCGCGCGAGAAGCTTTATTACAACGGCAAGATCGGCCGGATCACGGCCATTAACGACGAAGTAATTCACGTCAAAAGTGGCGGGGATGACCTAACCGTCGGGCGGCTGGAATGGACAAACGTGCGGTACAGCCTGGACCCCAGCACTCAGGAGATTGTCGCCGAACCCATCGGCCGCTTTGTGCAGTACCCGCTCCGGCTGGCCTGGGCCATTACCATCCACAAAAGCCAGGGCCTGACGTTTGAAAAAGCCATTATCGATGCCTCGGCGGCCTTCGCGCACGGTCAGGTCTACGTAGCCCTCAGCCGTTGCAAAACGCTGGAGGGCATTGTGCTGCGCGAGCCAATCCCGTCCCACAGCATTAAAACGGAGCTGACGCTGGAAGAATTTCACGAGCAGGTTCAGCAGCAGACGCCTTCCGAGAAGGAGTTTCAGGACGCCAAACGCACCAGTCAGGAGGCTCTCCTGCGGGAGCTTTTCTCCTTTGAGCGGGCCGCTTACACGCTCAACAAAAGCCGCCAGCTTGTGAGCGAACACGCCGGTAGCTTCGACGAAGGGCTGCTTCCGGCCCTGATCCAGCTCGATGGGCTGCTGCGGGAAAAAGCCCGGTCGGTCACGCACCGTTTTCTTCAGCAACTACCGGCTTATTTTGCCGCGCCTGCTTTGCCGGAAGACAACGGGCCGCTGCAGGAACGGGTTCGGAAGGGCGGTGCTTACTTTCAGGCCCTGCTGGCGGACGAGTTGCTGCCTCAGTTACGGCAGTGCCCCGCGGAATCCGACAACAAGCAGGTCCGCGACGCGGTGCTGGAAGCCCTGGACGAAACCGAAAAAGAATTCTTCACCAAATTACAGTGCTTCGGCAACTGTCTCGCTGGCTTCGTGGCGCTGACTTACCTCCAGACCCGCAACCGGGCCGAACTTGACTTTATGCCCGCCCGCCGAAAAGCGGAAGCCGGGCGGGCCAAAGAAACCGCGAATGGTCACTCCCACGGCAATCTGTACGGGGCGCTGATCAAATGGCGGGATGATCTGGCGGGCGAACATAACGTCTCAGGCCATCAGATTTTACCCCGCAAGGTGATTCTTGACCTGGTCCGGGCGCGCCCCACGACTATCTCGGAATTGCAATCGATTAAGGGGATCGGTAAAACAAAGGCGAGGCAGCTTGGCGAACCAATCCTGAACATCATCCAGTCGTTTAGCACCCAGCCCGCCATCACCCGGGAAGATCCGGCCTCAGCCCCGGCGAAAGAGCCCAAAACGCCATCGCCCGCCCTGAGTCTGGCCCTGTTTCGGGCCGGGAAAACGATTGCCCAGATTGCCGCCGAACGCAAACTGGCGGTGTCGACCATTGAAGGGCATCTGGCCCATTACGTAGGCACCGGGGCGCTGGCGATTCAGCAGTTGATGCCTCCCGAAAAAATTGATCTCATCCGGGCTTATCTGGAGGAAAACCAACCGGATACGTTGTCGGCGATCAAAACGGCCCTGGGCGATGCGGTAACGTACACCGAAATTCGTTTTGTTTACAACGCCATCCGGGCGGAACTGACCGAACAAAACAGTTGATTCAGGGCTTGAGAGTGCTTTAAAAACGACAAAAGCCAGACTGCAACAGCCTGGCTTTTATCCATTTATGTAATGAGCAATTCGCTTATTGCAATTGAGCTTTCAGTTTTTGCTCCAGTACCGTTTTAGGAACAGCACCGATTACTTTATCAACTAACTGACCGTTTTTGAAAACCATCAGGGTTGGGATGCTGCGTACACCAAACTGCGCCGGAATCTGAGCGTTCATATCTACATCCAATTTGCCGATAACCGCCTGACCATCATACTCGTCAGCCAGTTGTTCAACAACAGGACCGATCATTTTACAAGGTCCACACCATTCAGCCCAGAAGTCCACCAATACAGGTTTGTCGGAGTTGATTATATCCGAAAAGTTGGCGTCAGTTATTTCGATCGCTTTTGCCATGATTTTATATACTTTTTGTAGAGATTAACATTTCTGTAGGTACAATGTTTTGGTCTCCGAAAAAGTTCACGGTTCATTGCGAATCGTATTTTTTGCCCGCCCCAAAAACCCGGCGGATGGAGCTGATCATAGGGTATCAGGCTTCCCAGGAGCGCTCTGTTCCAGAGCCTTTGGTGCTTCACGGAGGGGCATCCCTCCGGGGCTTCTTCGACCCCTCACTCCTATGTCATAAACCGATTGCTTTCTGTTAACGGATTGCCCCTCCGGGCCCGGTTGCTGCTTTCAGCATTGCACTAATTGACGCGGCACTGCACCCCGTCAATGGCCGCCAGGGCTTTGATCAACTCATTGACCGGCGCCACCTTAAACGGTCTCGACAGCATGCTGACTTCGACGCGTTCCTCGTTATCGGCCACGCTTAACACCAGATTGCAGTGCCCCGGGTAGGTTTTAACCAGGTCCGTAATCTTGGCCACAAACTCGTTGTTGATCAGTTTCAGATCCAGCTGTACGCACAATTCCTTGCTGTATTTCTCCCGAACCTCGGTCAGCAGCTGCATGAAGTTGGGCCGGAATTCAAAGTTATCGGAATTCCAGCGGTTCTGTACTTTTCCTTTGACGTGGAGGAAATGGCCTTCTTCGATGTAATTACCCATCCGAACGTAATCCTCCCCGAACAAGCTCATCTCGACCGAACCGTTATAATCTTCCAGCTTAAAGATCACGAACGGATTCCCGTTTTTCGATTGGCGTAACTGCTTGCTGGTTACAATCCCGGCGACGGTAATTTCCCGGCCTTTGTTGGCATCATCATAGATTTTTTCGACCGTACAGGTGCAAAAGCGTTCCAGTTCAAGCCGGAACTCATCGAGCGGGTGGCCCGTGATGTAAAAGCCAACCACGTCTTTCTCAAATTTCAGCTTTTCGATTTCTCCCCAGGGCGGCACGTTGGGTGCCTTGGGACGAGGCAGCGTCGGTTCGCCCCCGTTCATGGCGCCAAACAGCGATTGCTGGGCCGCCGACTTCTCGGCGTGGTAGTTGTTGGCAAACCGGGTCAACTTTTCAATGTAGGTGCTGTTCTCGCCTTCGGCCACCGTGAAATACTGCGCCCGGTGGTAATCGTCGATGTTGTCAAATGCTCCGGCATAGGCCATGCTTTCCAGCGTTTTCTTGTTGACCGTCCGCAGGTTGACCCGGATCACAAAGTCAAAGATATCCTTGAACGGCCCACCCGCTTTCCGCTCCTCAATGATTGATTCCACGGCTGCGTCACCCGTACCTTTGATGGCGCCCAGTCCAAAGCGAATCTCGCCTTTCTGGTTGACCCCGAAAAAGCGTTCGGATTCGTTCACGTCCGGACCCAGTACCGGGATTCCGATGGCTTTACATTCTTCCAGGAAGAAGGTAATCTTTTCAATGTTACCCAAACAGCTCGTTAAAACGGCCGCCATGTATTCCGACTTGTAATGCGTTTTCAGGTAGGCCGTCTGATAGGCCACGAACGCGTAACAGGTCGAGTGCGATTTGTTGAAGGCGTAGGAGGCAAAGGCTTCCCAGTCGGACCAGACTTTTTCGCAGGTTTTCAGGTTCAGGTTGTTTTTCCCGCACCCTTCCATGAACTTGCCCTTCATCTTGTCGAGCGTCGCCCGGTCCTTTTTCCCCATCGCCTTCCGCAGTACGTCGGCGTCGCCTTTGGTAAAGCCCGCCAGTTTCTGCGAAAGCAGCATGATCTGCTCCTGGTAGACGTTGATCCCGAACGTATCCGCCAGGTATTCCTCCATTTCCGGAAGGTCATACTTCACTTCCTCGCGCCCGTGTTTCCGGTTGATAAAGGTCGGAATGTAGGCAATCGGGCCGGGTCGGTACAGGGCGTTCATGGCAATCAGGTCCTCGAAACGGTCAGGCTTGAGGTCCTTCATGTACTTTTTCATCCCGTCGGATTCGAACTGGAAGATGGCGTTCGTTTCCCCGCGCTGAAACAGTTCGTAGGTTTTCGGGTCATCCAGCGGAATGTCGTCAATGTCCGTTTCCACGCCGTTGATCAGCAGCCCACCGTGGTTCTGTTTGATGAGCCGCAGACATTCCTTGATAATGGTGAGGTTGCGCAGACCCAGAAAGTCCATTTTGATAACGCCCGCGTCCTCGATCACCCGGCCTTCGTACTGCGTGATGATCAGTTCCGATTCCTTGGAAGTCGATACGGGAACGATGTTCGAGAGGTCTTCGGGCGCGATGATGATCCCGGCCGCGTGGATACCCGTGTTCCGGATGTTACCTTCCAGCTTCCGGGCCTGCCGCAGAACCTTGGCCTGCAGGTCGCTGCCGGATTCCAGCATCCGCATCCGCTTGACGTTCTCCACCTCCTCGGGCTGAATCATCTGCGCCAGGTTATCGATGGGGTCCTCAAAAATCTTTTTGAGGGTCATGTTGTAGGTCGGCTTATCGGGCACCAGTTTAGCCAGCGCGTTCGAATCCTGGAGGGGCAGTTCCATCACCCGGGCCACGTCCTTGATGGCCGACTTGGCCGCCATCGTACCGTACGTGACAATCTGGGCCACCTGCTGCTTGCCGTATTTTTTCACCACGTAATCAATTACCCGCTGCCGGCCTTCGTCGTCGAAGTCCGTATCAATATCGGGCATGGATTTCCGGTCGGGGTTCAAAAAACGCTCAAACAGAAGGTTGTATTTAATCGGGTCGATGTTGGTAATGCCGATGCAGTAGGCCACCGCCGAACCAGCCGCCGAGCCGCGGCCCGGCCCCACCATCACGCCCAGATCGCGCCCGGCTTTGATAAAGTCCGATACAATCAGAAAGTAACCGGCAAAACCCATCTGCCGAATAACGCCCAGTTCAAAGCGCAACCGTTCGTCGGCTTCGGGGGTCAGGATCTTATAGCGTTGGCGGGCTCCTTCGAAGGTCAGAAACTCGAGGTAATCGTCCTGCGACGCAAACCCGTCGGGAATCACGAAGTTCGGCAGCAGAATGTCGCGCTTCAGCTTCAGGGTTTCCACCTTATCGACAATCTCGTTGGTGTTGTCGATCGCTTCCGGCAGGTCGCTGAACAGCGTGGACATTTCCTGGGTGGTTTTGAAATAGAACTGGTCGTTAAAAAACGCAAACCGGGTTCCTTTCTTAAAGCCTTCTTCGTCGTTGAATTCTTTTTCGGAGGGCGTACTCAGCTTTTCGTTGGTGTTGACGCACAGCAAAATATCGTGGGCCACCCAGTCTTCCTGGTCGACGTAATGGGAGTCGTTGGACGCAATAATTTTAACGTTGTGCTTGCGGGCCAGCCGCACCAGCACCTCATTGACTTTGATCTGATCGGGAATATCGTGGCGCTGCAATTCGACGTAGTAGTCTTCCCCGAACCGGTCCAGCCACCAGAGAAATTCCTTCTCGCCCGCTTCCTCGCCCCGCTTCAGAATCGTTTTTGGCACCGACGCCCCGATGCAGCAGGTAGAAGCAATGAGCCCTTCCTTGTGCTGATCAATCAGTTCTTTGGTGACCCGGGGGTACTTGCCGTACATGCCTTCC
>Ga0325400_1004491_pt1 | contig 12913 bp, 5 predicted proteins | sample PopdelMetagenome_2_FD_205662 | JGI IMG/M metagenome (GOLD analysis project Ga0325400, IMG submission 205662) | Populus deltoides microbial communities from Bellville, Georgia, United States - Xylem-PdKOR-R1 | ecosystem: Host-associated > Plants > Phyllosphere > Stem > Wood/Secondary xylem...
CCAGGGTAAAAATTTGAGATCATTTGGACTTCTAGAACTCGAGATATGGGCTGAACACTAAACAGTGTCTGGGCTGCAGGACAGATTCGGACTTCTTTGTTGTTGCTGCAATTTGGACTTGAAAACGGCCTTTTTAAATCTTGGGCTCCACATGAAAGTTGTAGGCCTATGTCTTACTTTCCATCCATATAAAATGGACCTAAATCCAAGATCTGCAGCTCCAGATATCACCCGATTACCGAACAGTGTTCAAGTTTGGACTACACCAATCATCTCTTTTCTAAGTTTGGCCATCTCTTTGTCCTTTCAATTTAAGTACTTCAACTCATCAATCAATTCTTTCATTTATGTGATAGGCCTGCATTTAAGATGAACATTTACCATAAATTAAAGGTATCTTATATTATTAGATACGTTATTATAAAACATGCTTTAGTTAAGGAGTTATTGATACTTCAAGTGCAAAATGATGATATAAAACCTTGATAAAAATGCACTTTTAAGTACTAATCACGAAGTAACATTCACTACTGAAATTGAGGCACTAGCAGCGAAACAATTTTCGCTGCCGAATTGGGCAACCTGCAACGAACCAGTTTTCAATGCCAAATTGCACAGCTTGCAGTGAACGAGTTTTCACTGTCGCTTTCTACAATAGGCCTCCTAAGCAGAAATGACTTAAATGCTAGTAACAATTTCATGGTATGATGGTGTAAAATGTGGAACACTTGAATGTGAACATATGAACTCTTGAAATAAGTATGGTGACGAATGTGATTCAAAGATACAAATGTACTAATTTGTGACCATTCATGTCTTTGGTAGTGCGGTCGGGATCAGACCATCTTCAAGACAAGACCAACCTACAGGTGGAGCAGGTAGGTGACTTTCACCTTTCTTTTCCATAACATTGAATAATGAAATACTTTATCATGAAAGTTATCGTATTGTGTTAGTACATATATCAGATTGTCAAATGCTTAAATGTTGACAAATGGTTGATTAGCTTCGGCTAATGTTTTGTACTGCAGCAAGGATGTCACACCAACGAGGTGCCTAGGAAACCCAATACACGGGAACCTACTTTTTCAAGGAATCATGTAGTTGCATTCTAAATCAAATGTGAACTTCTAATCATGCAAACATAATATTATGCGTTTATGTAAGATTCACTTTTAAATGAAATGTTGATTGTTGATGTATGGATTGTATCTTGATGATGTGAGGGAACAGATTTACCGATTACCGACACGAGTGTGTCAAATACAAAAAACAAATTATCGTTGTTTTGGGCTTGAAAAGTCGGATTGTTGCTACATCCTTGTATTATTAGAAAAAACAAGCCTAACAAGGTTGGTATGGGACTGGACACATCAGCCCATTGTTCCACATGAATTGGGCGTTTCTTGGATCTTAATTAGATTAATTAGAGGTTTTCCTTCATACTTCTTAGATGTCACAAGCTCCTCTACGTCCATCTTGCTCCATATATTCTGAACAAACTCATTCAATGCTTCTTTAAGCTTCTTTGCCCTAGCTCTTGTAATTGGTCCAATTAGCACCTCCAATTAAGGCTTGGATCCTAGCTGAAAACAAAAGATTAATTAAGCCCAAACAAGCCTTGGGTTGTAGCTAACAAAAAAAAAAGCCCATAAATCTAAGTCTGTTCTATCTTGAGAAGAAAAGAAGAAAATAAAACATTGTAGGTCTGATATAAGACTTATTTATAGCCTATAATGCTACCCAATAATTCTAGAAATTAAAAGAGAAGTTGCTGCCCTTTTGGTTTCTAAGTGAGAATAAGATTTTGATCTCATTCTTGTATTTATCCTTCTTTTAGAAGGAAAACGATGTTGTCTTTAATACTCCCCTTTGCTCCCACAAGTGTTTCAATGGATTCATTTGTTTCCTTTGCTGTGTTTTCCCCTCACTTGACAAGAAAAATAAAATAAAAATAATAAATCTTAATAGTTAAAGGAAATAATTAATGTTCATACACATAATAGGAAATCCAAAACTAGTTAGGAATCCACAAAAAACATGAAAACATTACAGAACAAGGATACCCGAAACTGATACAAAATTGTCAGACTTATTGTCGAAACTTCATGGCCCAAATAAAGGTGGATTGGGTCCCTCTTGCACATGGATTATATGTATTAATACCTCCTCTTGATGCTCCAAAGGATCCCAAAGTTCAGCCTTGGACGAGACATGCACAACCATTCCATTCAATGCCTTCACTTTAGAACTTATGATGGGCCCATTTGGAACGTGTAATGGGTCCTTAGTGTTCGTGGGCACCACATCACACACTAACTCTAACATCCCCCTTTCCGGAATAAACACAACAATCTCATGTCAACCGAAAAACAGAGTAATTGAATTTTTTTTTTATATATATTCATGGTGTTCGTATTAAAGTCTACCAAAATTTCAACGGAGTCTCCCCTATACCGGAAGGTCCCAAGTTATCGATATTTAACCTGTTTACACTTATAATAACCCGCATCTCCTAACTCAATCCTGACCCAATCATCTTAGGTCTCAATCCCACAAACATCATCATACATATCAACCACAATATTTATGATAGACATTATATAACAAATATCATTATGGATGGAAAAAAATAAAAATAAAAATACACATACATAAAACATGGTTATATGAACTATAGAGTTAAGTTCATTTAAATCAAGTTTGAACGTTAATTATACAAATTAAGTTATATAAACATTTTCATGTTTACAAAATACAAGGGTATACTCTCTAGAACCTAGATTACAGGAAGTGAACAGAAGCGCTAAAACAAAATATATATTATTAAAATATGAATATCACAATAAATATAACAACACAAATATCTAACAATTTAAAAAGGGCAACATGCATTCATATTTTGTTCACTTCTCCCTTCTGGTTTTCATTAGAATCTCTTTCTTGTTCAACTACTAAAAACCGTTTCCCCTCCCATTATCAACCTCCATTTCCAGATTTTATAAGACATGATTATTTCTGCTTAACACATTACCGATACCAATTTTACTAGTATCATCATCATCACCCCATAGGCGTCGATGCAAAGTGATCCCCTTACCCAGGATCCTAAGATACACTAAATGTATGATAGCCAATACATGGTAATCCCCTTACCCGGGATCCTAACATACACTAAATGTGTATGCTAGTCCAAACATGGCGATCCCCTTATCCGGGATCATAATATACACTAAATATATATGTTAGTTCACGCCCCAAATCACACTTCTCATATTTCCTTTGTTAGTGATAATTTCGTCACTTGACAATTCACACAACAACCTTTCACCTTGAATGCACATACATTCAGAATACTATCCAAAATATCAACATCATTACGCAAACTTTCCTCCTTTCATCTAATATCCAACATTTGGTAATTCACATTTCATATTTCACATTAGTAACATATTAAATCATGGAATTTAACTAGAAAGTACAGGTGCGATTCACCTACCTGCAATAGAAGCTCTACTCGTGCTCCCCTGCTGCTGCTGTTGCACCACTCCTGTGATCCCTCCTCCAAATCACAGGTTTATCTCATAAATTTTCCTCACTCAAAGATATGTTTTATAATAACCATATCAACAGCCAATAAGTCTTTCTTTTAGTCATTTCTTAATATTTTACATTTTGTTTTCTCGTTACACCTATTAATATTGTCATTCTTTGTCCAACCATAGTTATAATTCCTTTCTTTATATTTGAATTGTTACTGTTTAGACATTGGACTGTTACTATCCAATCGTTATTGTCTTGACATTGAACTGTTACTATCCAACCTCTCCTCAGATTTTTAACTATATCTAGAGTTATAGAACTCCGTTTCAAGCGAGATTGGTCTCGTTGGAAAGCTAAGACACGAGGCTACAAGTTCTTTGAGGAAGGAGAACCTAGTTCTTCCTCTAAGATAGTCAAAATTGCTTATCAACAAACCAGACCTACTGCCCTATAACCTGATCCTAATTCCTTCATCCTCCTACCCGAAATCTCTCTGAAAGTCAAGAGACGAAACTGTCCAGATTCATCAACCTTTCCATTTACACACAACACAACACATGAAGTTATTTAATTTTAGCAACTAATAATTTTTCCTCAATTCAAGTCTAAGAACCCTAATCTATAATTCAACATCCAGGCATTAATTTATAATCGACTTTGAAATGACTTATAAGACCATATCTAGAACACCTTACCCGGTAAGAATCAAGGTTTCGATCTTCAACTCCCTCATTTTCTTTCTAATGACAGCCGACCCTCCCCTCTTCTCTTCTTGTTCAAAGTTTTTGTTAATCCCTTGCCCATAAGTGTTTATTCTACCTATAACCCTTAATCTTGGATGAGTTCTTGAAATTTTGATGTTTGTCTTTTGATTTGCAAAAATGGATACAAAAAACTCCTTTTCTTTCCTTACTGTTGCTGCAGATTTTTTGTGAGAAGATGAGTATTTATGCTCTATAATTATTTTTATTTGCATTTATGCCCTATTTTCTTTAAGTGTATTATTTTTCCCCCATGTCTTTTTTTTTCTTCTTATAATTAAGTTATACCTCTTTTCTTTTCTTATAATTTCACCCTACAACTTTTAGTTTAGTTTATTTTTTTAATTTAATCCAGCCATGATTTCTTTCTCGAGGTTTACACTAACCAAATATGCATTTCCACACGGAGTTTTCACTTTGAGTTAAAAAAATTACACCTCAAATAATTTTGTTGCAACCCATCCTCCAAACTAAAACTGTGGTATTGATGATCATCAACCTTATTCCATCTTAAAAACTAAATTCTTAGTGGCTTTATGCACTTGGGCTTGCCACATAACGGTGCAGATGCCAACACTTTACATATTATCATAATTCATAAAAATTAGTGGCACATTGAAAATTATTCATTTAGGATTCAAAAACGACCCTCAAGGTCTACTAGAATTGGTCAGAAGCTACTAAAAGTGACTTGGTTATTGGTGATGCATGGGAATCATGTGTTAGAAGTGTTAGGCCTATGAAGGTGTTTTGTTGACAAGCACGTATGTCTCCTATACGCTTAAAGCCTAGCAAAAGAAGGAACAAAAACATGATGATTTTTATAGGTTGTTTGATTCATTTATTAGATTAAAGATTGTTGTTGTGTTGTCAGAGACAATTTTGGAAGATGAACAATGTTGTTGATTGAAGATTAGAGAAAGCTATGTGTTGGCTATTATGTTGTCATGGTTACCATGTTGATGGTTGGTTTCATGGTAGATTAGTGGTTGGTTAGAGGAGATGTTGTTGTGGTTGTGATTTGGTGAAAGCGTTGCTTAGTATAGCAATCATGGGGTATTGTAGTGTGGTTTTTTCATAAAGTTTGGGGTGTTATTTTAGTTTGAGTGATGGCGGAAAGATGAGGTAGTGGTTGATGATTTATGGGTTGTTTAGATAGAGATGGTGGACCACAAGTTACATTGGAGTGGTTATTGTTGCATCACATAATTCTGACAAGAAAACATGAAACAAAAGGCTATCAACTATGGTTTCTTTATTAAGGATTGATTTTTTCAAATGGGAGTTTTTTATATCTTTTTTCTCTATAGGGCATTTCTATACATGTTTTTTTTTTCAAATTTATAATGCTGGGCTTCCATCAAAACTATAAAAATTGAAAGCATTTATATTTTTTCCTTTCTAGAATGAAGATCTCTAATTGGAAAAATTTGTGGTTAGATTTTTTATTCTCTTGAATGTGTAGAATCTCTTCCAATAGTTTTTCCAGCTTTACTTGGATCTTTAATTTATGAAAGGTAATCTGATTTAGTAATTTTTTTTGTTTATATGGTCTTCCATTATATTACTTGATCTTTCATTATCTTACTTCCCTCTTCCTTGCTCATCATTTCACTCCCTGGTTTTTTCTTTTTTTATTCCTTTTCTATTATTATATTATCTTATATTTATATTTTATTTTTAATTATAAGAATTTATATGAAATTAATAAATTTAAAAAAAAAACCATGAAATGAATGTAAATTGGCTAAATTGCCTTGAAAAGACAATTTTTTAAAAATAAAAAATCATTTTTAAAAAAGTACATTGGATAATTGGAGTAAAAAGCGGGTTATGAAAACTGCCATCTCTTTACAATATAAACAGTACAAAGACTTTAGAAATTCATTTTTCTTTGACTTCTGTATAGTAAGTTTTAAAAGAAAAGAAAGAAAACTTAAGGATTTTTGTTTGAAATAAAAAAAAACCATGTGAAAGAAATTTACCATTGTTTTGTGGGTTTAAATGTCATTGCTTGAAAGAAAATTGCTATTTGATATAAAAAAAAAATTACTATGATTGAAGGGATTCATTTAAAAGAAAATGCTATTTGAAAGAAAATTATTATCAGATTGATAGGATTTACTTGAAATATAAATTCTTTTCGAAAGAAAATTGTCATCTAACTGAAAGGCCTCACTTAAAAGGAAAAGGCTATTTGAAAGGAAATTGTCATCAGATTGGTAGGCTTTACTAGAAATATTTGAAATAAAATTGACATTGTATTAATGGGCTTAACTTTAAATAAAAATGTTATTTGAAGAAAATTTATTATCGGATTGAAATAAAAATTCTATATGGAAGAAAATTTTCTATTTAAAAGTTCCATTATTGTTAATGGGCTTAAAATAAAAATGATAGGCTTCAAAATGATCCAATTGAGAGGTGACCAACCTTAATTAGTTAAAGCAACATAAGTTGGGAATTTCAAGAATTTATAAAAGAAGACATGAGATGACTTTAATTTTTCCTCTATATGATATCTCCGAAGTTGAGGGATAAACAAAATTCACACATTTTGAAAGCCTATCTTTCTCTCTCTCTCTGTTTTTTTTTAATGTAATTTGTATCTTTGAAGATATTTAGTTTTAGAAGTGTCAAAAACCAGCCATTAACTTGCTTTAATTGTTTAAATGACTCAAATACCTCCTTCAATGCTCACTACAAGTTTGTCTTCCTATGTTTTCAACTTTCAATCACTAAGTAAGCATGGCTCATCTATCATTTTAGCTCAACATACATCAACTTTGCTTGTCATGGAAGAGTAATTATTCATCCTCACTTTGCATTATCACCATGAAGAATTTGTCACCTTAGTTTTCTATGGATCTCATCAAATTATCGTTTATGTAAAACTCCAAGTTTTTTTTATAAACAAAGTAATACGATATAAATAATCGTTCCTTTGAAGTGTCTAAAAAAAAGAGAAAGAACAAAATTCTTAAGGAAAAAGAGATGAGGGCCGAATTTGAGAGATGAAAATTAGAATAAGGAGCAAAATGAATTTAAAGAAAGTTAGGGATTTAAAAAAAAAAGTAACGACCTCTCTTGAAAAACAGAGGAATCGTCACTTTAAGTTAAAAGAAAAAGGGAAGGGAAGGGAAAACTTTTAGGTAGCTTCTTAATCTTGAGAGAGAGAGAGCACATCAAAAAGGAAAATAAGAGAACACAAAGAGAGATTAGCAATAAACAAACATTGGTTAAGCAAGAATTCAAGGGAAACAAAAGAGAATTCAAGAAAATTAAAGGAAAACAAGAAAAAATAGAGAATAAGGAAAATCAATCAACATTTAAGAAAGTGATTTTTTTACACAAAATTCATTCGTAAGGTGTCTTGACATCTTTATGCACTTAGTTTTCTTAATCTTGAAGAGAAAGGCAAAAGCCCTAATTTATTCTATAAAAAAATAAGGTTCATGTGAATTGGGAAAAAATATTGATTTAGTGGAGATTTCATGAAATGATGTTGTAATAAAAAGTAATTAGAAGAAGAACAAGAGATTGAAGAGAAATCTAAAGGTAGAAACCCTAATTAGGTTCGGCTAATTAGGGGGAATATTTGTGTAATCCTTGTTTTAAAGTATGCATGGATATAAACTTCAAAAGGTGATAAAATTGTGTTATGTCTGAAAACTAGAAGGAAAGATGAGTTTCTTGAATTCTTGAATGTTAGAATTTGTTGTAATTGAGTGTGTTTCCTTAAAGAATTCATCTTTTGGTGTGTCATGTATATAACTTGTATGGTGTATGATTTGATCTTGAAAGGAAAAACTCAATTTTGCAAGGTTAAAGGTTTTGACTAGAGAAAGAGAGAAGAAGGGAAATTTTCTAAAGGCAAAAATGGATTAGCCTTTTTGAGAAACTATTAGACCAATTAAAGAAACATTTAGATCGTTTTTTAAAATAGTTAGACTGTTTTGACTATTGTTTGATGGTAGCTTGATTTTGTGTTTTCGGTCTTTTTATGGTTTTCTTTTATTCTTTTGGGTTGTTTAAGGAATATGTGTGATTATTATTATGCATGAAATAAGCTTACATGATAATGTTGCTTATATTAGAATGTTAAGAGTTGGAATCTTTAAGTTTAATGTGTGATATACATATATTCCTGAGTAACAAGTACTCAAGTTGTTAAAATAATATTGAGAAATACATTCTTATTATTTAAAGAGTGATTTTAATGTATGATTTTATGTGATCCAAGAGAGGCATCGGCTACGGAACCTAAGATAAGCAGAACAGGACCAGTGAGAGGAATAGATAGGGGCTTGTCACCTCATTCTCTTAATTTACAATAATTTATATAAGTTTTTATTTCATTATTAAGAATTATGATTTGTATCTGTTGTGGAATGATAAAGATGCATGATGTCTTGATATTAAGATTAGTTTTAGAGTTGTGTGCATGAAGCCAACCATATCAGTGAGGCTTAGATTAAAAAGTTGTTATTTATAAAGGTATAAGACATTTGAGTTGTGGTATGAAAAGCCAACCCCATAAGTAAGTAGGTCTTAGCTTGAGAACCTTGAATTAAAGAAAACAAGTACACATGATTTAAGTGTATGACAGTCAGCCACATGAGTGGGGCTCTAAGGTGAATGCAATCTTAGGGTTGGGAATCAGTTACAAGAATAGGGATCCAAATTTATTAACATCAAGTCGGCCATGAGAAAATAGGGACTTGATCATTAAGTTAATGACCACAAGTGTGGAGTAGTGGTTAATTTATAGTTAGCTGCATGAGTAGAGACTAGAAGGTCAAGACATACATCTTCGGCATGGAAGCTAAGTAAAACAAAGGATTGGTTGTTGTTGATATTAATGAACCTCTCAAAGAGATTTATGAAGGGTTGGAAATGATGACCTTTATTTTTATGTTTACCCTTTTGGGTATCATCGTGTGGAAACCATCATTTTTAATCCAATGATATATGAAAAAGTTAGCCTAGAGATTTGAGGCTTATGTTGAAGTAAAATGTTATAATTAATGTAGTACTTTCACTAATTGTTGGTAAAGAAGATGATTATGATAATGGATATAAAAATGAAATTTATTGAAATTGTAAAAGTAAATTTAATATATGCATGATTTGTTAATGTAATGATGTGATGATATAATTTTTATTCTAAAATATTAGTATACTTACTTTTTATAGGTTTTTCATGTGCTTCTCAAACTAACATGATAAACTATTTAGTTGTAGGATTTTATCAATTTTTATTTAGCTATAGGATTTCCACATTTTATGATATTCATGTTAGAACTCTTGAGAGAATGTGTAATAAACATAACTGCTAAATCTTTAAGGATTATTATTTTATTATGTTAAAGCTATAATAATGATGATGGATTCATTCTTTTCATTATTAATATGAGATTGTGATTTTACTATTTTAAGTTCTTCAATTGTAGAATTGTATTATGTGACTGTTAGATTTGGAAATATTTGTGGATGGTTATGGATAATGTTATCGGGTGGGTATGAATATACCCGAGGTTATGATAACAAAAAAAATCCATTATTCTTTTGTATTTTATTATTGGTTATCTTATGAGGGCATACAGAAATTATATGGCGTCGGGGGAGGGGAGGCGCTGCAGTTTATCTATTATCATCGCACTTGGTATATTTGAAATGAATTGCCCACCCTTACTTGATCAATCTATAGGTTCATCTTTCATAATGGTTTTTATAAAACATATGCATCGTCATCATTCTTGCAAAGGACTTTGCAATTTTGGTTAAGACAACATTTTTTATGAAATCATGTTTCTTGTTTTAGGACCAAGCCGTGAGTTTTAATGATCATGTTCATATAAGTGCAATTATTGAAAATAAAATCTTTGAGATGTAAATGTTAAAGTATTTTCACCAAATTGACATTTAGATTTCTTTGGTTAAAAGTCCAAAACATGTCATTCAAGTGTCATGTAATTTTTGGATTTCTTTTTCTTAGTGTATGATGAATAGGTATTGGTTAGATTGTGAAAAAGAACATTTAACCCAAAATTTTTGCTTTGAATGACACAAATTGATTCTCTAACAAATAAACACTACTTTATGAAGGAAATATTGGATTTCAAAATGAGAGTTTTAGATTACTTAAAAGGTAAGGCTGATGCGAACCTCGTGATCACACGCAACCCGCAATCAAGATTGAGATTTGATCCTATAAAGCCAAAATAGGTCTGATAGGAGTGTAACATAATGGAAATCTGTCCCAAGGCACTAACACTATTGGAATGAGTAGAATGATACCATGAAGCCAGTTAATCTTTGATAAGTCAAATTCAGTTCGTTCAAGAACTGAAAAATACAAGAATCACTCTCACACGTTAAAACTAAAAAATTCAGAAGTAATAATCATCAAAGGCCGCCAAAATTTAGGTTATATGTTTAAATAGTTCTTAAAAGTAACCCTAATGGATCCACCTTTGTGGGCTGAACTAATTCACATACAAAACTGACCCAAAAATTTTCTCCATGCAAAAGGCACACTTTTTAAGATTAGCATACAGTTTCTCACTACACAACACACTAAGTACATTATGCAAATGATCAAGATGCTTAGTTAAGTTCTTGCTAGAGATCAGAATGTCATCAAAATACACAACCACAAACTTGCTTATGAATGCACGCAACACATGATTCATTAAACACATAAACATATTAAGTGGATTTGTAAGTCCAAACAGCATAACTAACCATTCATACAAACCATGCTTTATCTTAAATGTTGTTTTCCACTCATCACCTTCTTTCATCCTAATTTGATGGTACCCACTTTTCAAGTCAATTTTAGAGAAAATACAGGATCCGTGTAACTCATCTAACATGTCATTAAGCCTAGGAATGGGGTGTCTATACTTTACTGTTAAGTTGTTAACGACCCACCTATCAACACACATCCTCCACGTTCCATCCTTCCTAGGCAAAAGTAGCATGGGCACATCACACGGCCTCATACTCTCACGAATGTACCCCTTTTCCATCAGCTCATCAACTTGCATTTGAAGCTCCTTCGTCTCCTCTTGATCACATGGTCACACAACCCACAATCAAGATTGAGATCTAATCCTGGAAAGCCAAAATAGGTTTGATAGGAGTGTGACACAATGAAAACCTGCCCCAAGGCACCAACACTATTAGAATGAGTAGAATGATGCCACGAAGCCAGTTAATCTTCGAGAAGTCAGATTCAGTTCGTTCAAGAACTGAAGAATGCAAAAATCACTCTCACACGTTAAAACTAAAAAATTCAGAAGTAATAATCATCAAAGGTTGTCGAAATTTTGGTTACATGAGTTTAAATAGTTCTTGAAAAATTAACCCTAATGAACCCTTTATGTGGACTTATATGAGGTCCACTCAAAACTGACCCAAAACCCTAAACTGAAAAGCCCATAACATAATTCAAACAAGCCTTGAATCCTAACTGAAAACAAAGTATTAAATAAACCCAAGCAAGCCTTGGGCTGTAGCTAACAAAATAAAATAAAGCCCCTAATATTAAATCCATGTTCTGCCATAAAAAGAAGAGAATGAAGTAGAATATTACAGAACTGATTCAAGGCATATTTATAGCCTTCCATGCAGCCCCTTAATCCTAAAAACGAAAGGAAAAGGTAGACCCATGTTGTTTCCAGAACTGATTCAAGGCTTATTCATAACCTTGCATGCAACCCCTTATTGAATATCTCTTGATTTCAAAAAAATAATGAGACCAAGAAAAACCTATGCATTATTAAAAGGAGTAGTATAATCCCAAAACACATGAAAAATAAGGTTTCAATGATCTTATCCATAAAGTTAGGTAACAAAAATGAGTTGATAATGCTATACTTATTAGCTTCCTCTGCCAAGCATTCATGTACCAGTAACACTCATCCTAGCTGATCCTTTACTATATCAATCATGTATTAACATAGAAGGACCATTATGACTAGACTATAATCCAAACATAGCTAGTTTTTCCTATTGAAGGGATTTAAAAAGTCATCATACCAATTTTCTTCAATTATTCAACCTTTTTCATCCTTACAATGTTAAGAATTAACAAAGTCTTGACATCATGGTGGAATTCATCACAATTATCAATATCATGTCCCCAATTATGATGAAACTCATAAAAAATCTCCAGCATGATATTGGTTGAACTTAACATAACCTACTGATGCGAACCTTTTGAACACGCGGTCAAGCAACCCACACACAAAGATACCAATTCCTGGAAAGCCAAGTAAATCAGGTTTAATAGGAGTGTGACACAAAGATAACTTGTACCTAGGCACCAATACTATTAGAAACGGAAACCCCCACCCAACGAATATTGATTCGTGAACGAGAAGTATAAGGATGACGCCACAAAGTCAGTTGTTCTTTAATAAATCATTTTTCAGTTCTTTAGAGAACCATAGAAGGGAGATTATCTCACTAACACACACACACACACACACACAAAGTGTGGCAAACAAGAAGTTTTATTAATCTGAATTGTCTAACTTACATGTCTGGTTATGCCTTTATTTATACTAACTCTAGACTTAAATAAACCCTAATGGACCCCC
>Ga0325400_1004496_pt1 | contig 12906 bp, 12 predicted proteins | sample PopdelMetagenome_2_FD_205662 | JGI IMG/M metagenome (GOLD analysis project Ga0325400, IMG submission 205662) | Populus deltoides microbial communities from Bellville, Georgia, United States - Xylem-PdKOR-R1 | ecosystem: Host-associated > Plants > Phyllosphere > Stem > Wood/Secondary xylem...
CGCGCTTCCTCACTCGTCCTCGCCCGCGGCCTGCTCCTCGGCCAGGTTGAGCGGGCGCGACGGCTGGATAGTCGAGACCGCGTGCTTGTAGACGAGCTGCGACATGCCGTCGCGCTGGAGCAGCATGCAGAACAGGTCGAAGCCCGCGATCGCGCCCTGCAGCATCACGCCGTTGACGAGGAACATCGTCACCGGGTCCTCCGACTTGCGTACCGCGGAGAGGAAGATGTCCTGCAACAGCTGCTTCTTGCCGCTCTCGCCGAGCTGGCCGACGATGCCGGCCACGTCAATCGGGCCGGCGGGCATGATGGTGGAGATGGCGTGCTTGTAGATCAGCTGCGACTGGCCGTCGCGCCGCAGCAGCACCGAGAAATTGTCGAACCAGGTGACGATGCCCTGGAGCTTGACCCCCTTGACGAGGAACATCGTGACGGGGGTCTTGGACTTGCGCAGCGCGTTGAGGAACAGGTCCTGGAGCGAGGTCTGCTTGTCGGCCATTGAAGGGTCCTTGTTCTTGGCGGGAGGTTCCCCGCGAGGTGCGCCGTTGCCGGCGTCGGACGTATCGCGCTGTAAGCGGCGGGCGTAAAATAGGGTTCCGGCAACGGCGCGTCTAGGTGGAGTGACGACGCACGCCAGTCTTGCTCCCGTTCGCGCTGAGGAGGCGCTGAGCGGAGTCGAAGTGCCGTCTCGAAGTGCAGCCACATCCGCCGTGGCGGTGCTTCGAGACGAGGCTTCGACGAGCTCAGCCTTCCCTCAGCAAGAACGGCGCGGGCTGAGTTGAGGCCGTGACTACCTATTCCTCCCGCGTCTCGGTGATCCCCAGCAGCTTCAGCTTGCGATGCAGCGCCGAACGCTCCATCCCGATGAAGCTCGCCGTGCGCGAGATATTGCCTGAGAAGCGCCGGATCTGAACGCGCAGATACTCGCGCTCGAAGGTCTCGCGCGCCTCGCGCAGCGGTGCCCCCATGATCGCGGTCGCGCCCGGGCCGGCGTCATGGCCGCCGAGCACCTCGGCGGGGAGCAGGTCGAGGTCGATGCGGCCGATCCGATCGCCGGGGGCGAGGATGATGGTGCGTTCCACCACGTTGCGCAGCTCGCGCACGTTGCCGGGCCAGTCGTAGGACTGGAGCGCCACGAGCGCGTCTGTGGCGATCTCGGGGACGGGCACGCGGCGCTCGGCGGCATAATGCGCGACGAAATGCTCTACCAGCGCGGGAATGTCCTCGCGCCGCTCGGCCAGGGGTGGGATCGTCACCGGCACCACGTTGAGGCGATAATAAAGGTCCTCGCGGAAGCGGCCCTCGGCGATCTCCAGCGAGAGGTCGCGCGCGGTGGCGGAGACGACGCGGACGTCGACCTTGACCACGCGCGTGCCGCCGACCCGGGTGAAGCTCTGGTCGGTCAGCACGCGCAGGATGCGCGCCTGGGTCGCCTGCGGCATGTCGGCGATCTCGTCGAGAAACAACGTCCCGCCGTGCGCCTGTTCGAGCAGCCCGGTTCGGACGAGGTCGCCCCCCTCCTCCACCCCGAACAATTCCTCCTCGACCCGGTCGGGGCTCATGCCCGCGGTGCTGACGATGACGAAATTGGCGTGAGCGCGCTGGCTCCAGCCGTGTAGCAGCCGCGCCGCCACCTCCTTGCCCACCCCCGCGGGACCGACGATCAGCACGCGGCTGCCGGTCCCGGCCACGCGCTTGAGCGTGGCGCGCACCGCGTTGACCGCGGTGGAGCTGCCGGTGAGGTCGGTGCCGCGCCCGGACGCTGCGCGCAGGCTCGCCACCTCGGCGCGCAGCCGCTCGGTCTCGGTCGCGCGCTCGACCATCAGCAGCAATCGCTCGGCCTGGAACGGCTTCTCGATGAAGTCGGCGGCGCCCTTGCGGATCGCCGCGACTGCCGTGTCGAGCGTGCCGTGGCCCGAGATCACCAGCACCGGGATCGAGGGATCGCGCCGCTTGATCTCCTCGAGCAGGTCGAGCCCATCGAGCCGCGAGCCCTGCAGCCACACGTCGAGCAGCACAAGGCTGGGGCGGCGCGTCGCGATCGCCTCCAGCGCGGCGTCGCTGTCGCCCGCCATGCGGGTCTCATAGCCCTCGTCCTCGAGCACGCCGGCCACGAGTTCGCGGATGTCGAGTTCGTCGTCCACGACGAGGATGTCGATCGCCATAGCTGTCTAGATCCGATTCCTGGTCAAAGCGGCGATCGTGCGATCGTCGTCGGTGGAGCCCGCGCCGGGCGGAAGGGAGTCCTCGGCGGCGAGCGGGGCCAGCAGCGCCGCGTCGAACGACAAGGTCACCACGGTGCCGCCGCCGGCACGGTCGGCGAAGGTCATTGTGCCAAAATGCTCCTCCACGATCTTCTTGACGATCGCGAGCCCCAGCCCGGTGCCGCGCGCGCGCGTCGTCATGTAGGGCTCGACGATGCGGTCGCGCTCGAGCGGCAGGCCGACGCCGGTGTCCGCCACCTCGATCACGACGCGGCCCTCACCCTCTCGCAACGTCATCGTCACCGCGCCCTCGCTGACGTCGGCGGCCTCGACCGCCTCGACCGCGTTCTTGACGATATTGGTGAGCGCCTGGCCGATCTGGCGCCGGTCGCACACCAACGTCGGCGCGGGCTCGTCGTGATCGAGCACGAAGCGGATGCCGGGATGCGCGACCTCGTGGAGGAACATCGTCTGGCGCGCGATGTCGACCAGCGCTTCCTCGCGGAACACGGGCTTGGGCATGCGCGCGAACGAGGAGAATTCATCGACCATGCGGCGCAGGTCGCCGACCTGACGGACGATCGTGTCGGTCAGCCGCGCGAAGGTGGTGTCGCCCGCCTCGATCTTGCTCCCGTAGCGGCGCTGCAGGCGCTCGGCCGCGAGCTGGATCGGGGTGAGCGGGTTCTTGATCTCGTGCGCGATGCGGCGCGCCACGTCGGCCCAGGCGGCGCGGCGCTGGTCGGTCAGCTGCTGGGTGATGTCGTCGAAGGTGATGATCGGCCCGGTGCCGTCGCGCGCGATCCGCGCCGCGAAGGTGCGCATCTCGCCCTGGACATTGTGCTGGACGTTGGACTCGCGCGCGCCCTGGTCGAGCATCGCGTCGAGCTCGGGCGCCACCGCGCGCAGCACGCGGCCGACCGGTGGCGCGTCGAGCCCCAGCAAAGTCTGCGCCGAGCTGTTGACCAGCCGGATCGTGCGATCCTGCGAGTCGATCGAGATCACCCCCGCCGACACGCCCGACATCACCGCCTCGATCAGCGCGCGGCGGTTCTCCAGCTGGGTGTTCGCGGTGACCAGCGCGGTGTTCTGTGTCTCGAGCCGCGCCGTCATGCTGTTGAAGGCGTTGGCGAGCGTGCCGACCTCGTCGCGCGCGGGCGTCTCGGGCACGCGCGCCGCGAGATCGCCGCCCTCGACGCGGCGCGCGGCGTCGACCAGCTCGCCGACCGGGCGGACCAGCCGGTCCGCCACCGCCAGCGCGATCCACACCGCGACGCCGACGATCAGTAGCGAGACGATCAGCAGCGCGGCGTTGAACTGGAGCTGGAGCGAGCGCGCGCGCGCGATCAGCTGGCGATAGTCGGCGAGCACCGCGCCGCCGCGGTTGAGCTGGTTGGCGAGCTGCGGGTCGAAGACGCGCGCCGAGTAGAGATAGGTGTGCGGCTGGTAGTCGAGCCGCGTCAGCACGCCGACGCGGTCGCCCGAGCGCACCACCACCGAAGCGGCGCCGCCCTCGATCTGGTCGATCATCGGCGCGGTGACGACCCGCTCGAGCTGACGGTCATACGGGTTGACCAGCGCGCGGGTGCGCAGCTCGCCGTCCTGCCCGCGCTGGACAATCAGCGCCTCGGACAGGTTGCGGAGGTACAGCTGGTAAGCCAGTCCCGCGGCGAAGCGCTTGCTCTCGATCGGGTCGGCGCGGAGATAGTCGGCGAGGTCGCCCGCCATCGTCATCGTCTCGCGGCCGACGCGGTCCGACTCGTTCCGGTAGCTCTCCTGCGCCACCGAGGCGGCGTTCTCGAACATGCCGCGGGCACGGTCCGAGTACCAGAACTGGACACCATACTGGAAAAGCAGCGACGCGAAGATCGTCACCAGCAGCGCGGGCACCGCCGCGACCAACGAGAAGAGCAGCACCAGCCGGACATGCAGCCGCCCCTCCCCGCCGACCGGCGAGCGGGCGGCGCGATTGAGCGCGATCCGCCGCCCCAGCAGGATCATCAGCGCGATCCCGGCGACCAGGTTGGCGACGAGCAGCAGCGCGACCACCGGCGGCTCGATCAGCGCGGCGGTGCCGCCCTCGCTGCGCACCGAAAAATAGCTGCCGACGCCGATCGCGACCGCCACCGCGAGCACCGCTAGCTCCAGCGCCGGCGTCACCGTCGGCCGCCGGCGGGCGGACGACGTGGTAGAAGAGGAGGGAGCGACTCCCGCGATCATCGCTCCCCCGCTACAACATCGGTGTTGCACAGAGAACACATATTTCGGAAACTTATGGCTCGTCCGATCCCGCCGCCCGCGCGCCCGGGCTGATCCCGAGTGCGTCGAGCCGCTTGCGCAGCGTGTTGCGGTTGAGCCCGATGGCGCGGGCGGCGCGCAGCTGGTTGCCGCCGTGGCGTGCCAGCATCGCCGCGATCAAGGGCCGCTCCACCGCGCCGATCACGCGATCGTAGAGCGAGCCGTCGTCGAGCGCCCGCGGCTCCTCGCGCGCCAACCGCTCGATCATCGCGCGCACCGCCGCCTCGATGCCGGGATCGGGCAGCGCCTCGACCAACGTGGGAACGGCGCCAATCGTCGCCGTCACCTCGGCCGCGCCGATCCGGTCGTCGCGCGACAGCGCGGCGAGGCGGCGCATGAGGTTCTCGAGCTCGCGGACGTTGCCGGGCCAGTCATGCGCCTCCAGCGCGGCGACCGCCTCGGCGGCGAGCGTCTTGCGCGGCAGCCCCGCCTCGGCCGCGCGGTCGAGGAAATGGCGCGCCAGCTCGGCGATGTCGCCGCGGCGCTCGCGCAGCGCGGGCAGCGCGACCGGCACGACGTTGAGGCGGTAATAGAGGTCCTCGCGGAACTGCCCGCCCGCGACCGCCTGCTGCAGGTCACGGTTGGTGGCGGCGACGATGCGGACGTCGGCGCGGATCGTGCGCGCGCCGCCCACCGTGGTGAACTCACCCGACTGGAGCACGCGCAGCAGCCGCGTCTGTGCCTCGATCGGCATGTCGCCGATCTCGTCGAGGAAGAGTGTGCCGCCCGCAGCCTGCTCGAACCGCCCCGCGCTCCGCTGCGTTGCCCCGGTGAAGGCGCCGCGCTCGTGCCCGAACAGCTCGGCCTCGATCAGCTCGCGCGGGATCGCCGCCATGTTGATCGGCACGAACGGCGCGGCACGGCGCCCGCCGAGATCGTGAATCGCGCGCGCGACCAGCTCCTTGCCCGTGCCCGACTCACCCGAGACCAGCACGGTCAGATCGTTCGAGATCACGCGCGCGATGACGCGGTACACGTCCTGCATCGCGGGCGAGCGACCGATCAGCGGAAGCTGCTCCTCCTCAACGGCACGATCCTCCGTCGCCGCGCCCCCGCGCTTGAGCGCCGCCGCGATGGTGCGGGTCAGCGTGTCGAGGTCGAACGGCTTGGGGAGATAGTCGTAGGCGCCCGCCTCAGTGGCGCGCACGGCAGTGGTCAGTGTGTTGCGCGCGGAGAGCACGATCACCGGCATGTCGGGGCGCTCGCTCGCGAGCCGGCCGGCATGGTCGATGCCGTCCCCGTCGGGCAGCACCACGTCGGTCACCAGCACGTCGGGCGGGTGGGTGCGCAGTTCGCGCGCCATGTCGGCCAGGCTGGCGGCGGTGCGCACCGTGTGACCGGCCCGCCGCAGCGCGTGCGCCACCACGGTGCGCACCGCATCGTCGTCGTCGACGATCAGGATCTTGCCGACGATCACGCGGCGCGCGGCAGCAGCAGGCGGAAGACGGTGTGATGCGGCTGGCCCTCGCGCGCATATTGCACGATCCCGCCCATGTCGCGCACCAGCTTGTCGACCAGCGCCAGCCCCAGCCCCTTGCCCTCGGGCCGGCCCGACACGAACGGGTCAAAGAGATGGTCGGCGATGTCGTCGGGCGCGCCCGGCCCGGTGTCGATCACGCACAGCTCGATCGGCAGCGCGACGCGCTCACGCCCCTTGCCTGTGGCCACGGTGATGCCGTGGCGATAGGCGGTGGTGAGCGTGATGCGCCGCTCGCCGCGACCGCCCAGCGCCGCGGCGGCGTTCTTGAGCAGGTTGAGCACCACCTGGAGCAACGCGTCGCGGTTGCCGAGCACCGGCGGCAGCGACGGGTCGTAGCGCTCCTCGATCGGGATATCGCGCGCGAACCCCGCAAGCGCGACGCCGCGCGCGTGCGCCAGCAGCGGGTAGATGTTGAGCGGCGCCACCTCGCGCGGTCGGGTGTCGGTGAAATCCTCCATATGATCGATCAGCGCGGCGATCCGGTCGACCTCGGTGATGACCAGCCCGGTGAGCTCGTCGGGCGCCGCGCCGTCGGCGATCAGCTGCGCCGCGCCGCGGATGCTCGAGAGCGGGTTCTTGATCTCATGCGCCAGCATCGCCGCCGCCCCGACCGCTGCGCGGGCCGCCGCGGCGCGGTCGCCCGACACGCCCAGCCGGCGCGACGCCGCGGCATGGTGGAGCGTGATCGTGCGCCAGCCCGGCTGATCGACCACCGCCGCCTCGACCAGGTCGACGCGGACGCGGGCACCGCCGCGAGTCTCCACCTCGATGTCGAAGGCGGCGAAGGCATGATTGGCACGCCGCGCCTCAGCGTCGGCCACGCCGAGCAGCTCGGCGACGGTCTGGCCGCGCATCGCTCGCTCGGAGAGGTTGAGCAGCGTTTCCGCCTCGGCGTTGGCGCGCTCGACGCGATCTTCGGGATCGACCACCAGCACCGCGACCGGCAGCGCGGCGAGCAGCTCGGCCTCGCTCGGCCCGCGCTGCGTCGATCTCACGCGGCGTCCCGCATCCGGTGCGGCGCGTAGAAGTCGGCGAGCATCGTCTTGACCCGCTCGGGATCGGGCTCCTGGTTCACCGCGTTGCGGAACTCAGCCGAGCCGTGGATCCCCTTGGTGTACCAGCCGATGTGCTTGCGCGCCATGTTGACGCCGGTGACGATGCCGTAGTGGCTCAGCATCATCTCATAATGCTCTGAGATCACTGCATATTGCTCGTCGAGCGTCGGGTCGGGCCGGCGCTCGCCGGTGGCGAACCAGTGCATCAATTGGCCGAGCAGCCATGGCCGCCCATAGGCACCGCGGCCGATCATCACGCCGTCCGCGCCCGACTGGGCCAGCGCGGTCTCGGCGTCGTCGATCCCGCAGATGTCGCCGTTGACGATCACGGGGATCGAGACGGCCTCCTTGACCGAGCGGACGAAGCCCCAGTCGGCGTTGCCCTTGTACATCTGGTTGCGGGTGCGGCCGTGGACCGTGACCATGCGGACGCCGAGGTCCTCCGCGATGCGCGCCAGCTCGGGCGCGTTGAGGCTGTCGTGGCACCAGCCCATCCGCATCTTGAGCGTCACCGGTGCGTCGACCGCGCGCACCACTTCCTTGACGATCGCCGCGGCGAGCCCGAGGTCGCGCATCAGCGCCGAGCCGGCGTCGCCGTTCGTGACCTTGCGCACCGGACAGCCCATGTTGATGTCGATGATCGCGGCACCCTTGTCGCGCGCCAGTCGCGCCGCCTCGCCCATCTCGTGCGGGGTGCAGCCGACCAGCTGCATCGACACCGGCTCCTCCGAGACGTGCCACATCGCCTTCTGCAGAGACTGGCGCGTCTCGCGGATCGCCGCCTGGCTCGCGATCATCTCGGTGACGTTGAGCCCCGACCCGTAGCGCCGCACCAAGGTACGGAACGGCTGGTCGGAGACACCGGTCATCGGCGCGAGCACGACCGGCTGGTCGACGCTCACCTCACCGATGCGGATCGGCGTGAGCCGGGAGGGAAGAGGCTGATTCATCGCTGCTGCTCGAAAAATGGGCAGGTAGTCGACGCGCACCGCTCTGGCAAGCTCGGCGCGGAGCGGCTAGGGCGCGCCGCCATGACCACGGTCGCCCTCATCGTCGCCGCCGGCAGCGGCTCGCGCAGCGGCAGCGCCGCGCCCAAGCAATATGCACTCGTCGCGGGTCGGCCGATGATCGCGTGGAGCCATGCCGCGCTGTCGGCGCACCCCGCGATCGACCGCGTGATCGTCGTGATCGGCGCGGGGCAGCAGGCGCTGCTCGCGGCGGCGGTGCCCGGCGCCGAATGGGCGATCGGCGGCATCGAGCGGCGCGACTCGGCGCGCGCGGGGCTCGACGCTGCCGCGGGCGCGACGCGCGTGCTGGTGCATGACGCGGCGCGGCCGTTCGTGCCCCATGCGGTCGTCGACCGGCTGCTCGCCGCGCTGGCCGACGCACCGGGCGCGATCCCGGTGCTGCCCGTCGCCGATACCTTGGTAGCGGCGGACGGTGCTACGGTAGCGCGGGAGACGCTCGCGCGCGTGCAGACGCCGCAAGCGTTCGACGCCGCCACACTGGTGCGCGCGCATGCGGAGTGGGATGGCGGCGCGGCGACCGACGACGCGCAGATGGTGCGCGCGCTCGGGCTGAGCGTGGCGCAGGTCGAAGGGGACATGATGCTCGACAAGATCACCTACCCCGCCGATTTCGCCGCCGCGGCGGCGCGCGTCGGCACGGAAACCCGCTCGGCGAGCGGCTTCGACGTTCACCGGCTCGAGAACGGCGAAGAGCTGTGGCTGGGCGGCGTGCTCATCCCGCACCACCAAGGTCTCTCCGGCCACAGCGACGCCGACGTCGCGCTCCACGCCATCACCGACGCAGTTCTCGGCACGATCGCGGCGGGCGACATCGGCACGCATTTTCCTCCAAGCGACCCGCGATGGCGCGGTGCCGAATCGGGACAGTTTCTCGCGCACGCGCGCTCGCTGGTCGAGGCGCGCGGGGGTTGCGTCACCTTCGTCGACCTCACGTTGATGTGCGAAGCGCCCAAGATCGGCCCGCATCGCGCTGCAATGCAGGCGCGGATCGCGGAACTTCTCGGGCTCTCGACCGATCGGGTCAGCGTGAAAGCGACCACTACCGAGCGACTCGGCTTCACCGGACGTGGCGAGGGGATCGCCGCGCAAGCGGTCGCCACCGTGACGCTGCCGGGCGGACTGGACGCATGAACCGCCTCCCCTCGCTCGCCGCGGCACTGGCCGGCGTCGCGCTTCTCGCCGCGCCTCCCGCCGCCGCGCAGGACCGCTGCCTGTCGAGCACCGACGCCGAGTCGATCGCGCTGGTCGCCCTGCCCGAGATCATCCGCGACGCTGGCCGCGTCTGTGCCGCGCTGCCCGCCTCCAGCCTGCTGCGGAAGTCGGACAGCGCCCTGCTCGCGAAGTATGATCGCGAGGCCGACCTCGCCTGGCCAGCGGCGCGCACCGCGATCGCGAAGCTCAGCGACCCGGCGGTGGAACTGCTGCTGCTGAGCGACTATGCGCGCCCAATGCTGACCTCGCTCTTCGCGCCGCAGATCACCGGGCGGATCCAGCCCGGCGACTGCGGGACGCTCGACCGGCTCGTGACGCTGCTCGAGCCGCTGCCGGCGCGCAACACCGCGGGCATCGTCGTCGCGACGCTGCAATATCTCAAGGGCGAGAAGAACAAGGGCAAGCGCGACGCCATCCCCGACCTGCCGGTCTGCGCCGCGGTGACCGGACGGTGAGCGACGACGTGCTCCCCCAGCAACTGGTCGACGCGGCGCGCCGCGTGATCGAGGCCAATCGCGCTGCCGGGCGTCGCGTCGCGGTGGCGGAGAGCTGCACCGGTGGGCTCGTCTCCGCCGCGCTGACCGAGATCGCGGGCTCGTCCGACGTCTTCGACGCGGGCTTCATCACCTATTCCAACGAGGCAAAGCAGCGCCAGCTGCGGGTGAGCGGCGACGTGCTCGACACCTTCGGCGCGGTCTCGATCGCGGTGGCGTGGAGCATGGCGCAGGGCGCGCTGGCGCAGTCCGCGGCGGACGTCGCCGTAGCGATCACCGGCGTCGCGGGGCCGGGCGGCGGGACCGAGAAGAAGCCGGTCGGCACGGTCGTGTTCGCGCGCGCCGAGCGCGCGGGCGATCCCGCCAACGTGGTCGCCGACAAGCGCTTCTTCGGCGACCTCGGCCGCGCCGGGGTGCGGCTTCAGGCGGCGCTGTGCGCGCTGGAACTGCTGCTGCCTGAGCCCGACGAGGAGCCCGCGACCGAGTCGCCGTAGAGCGCGCGCGCGCGCTCCTCGAAGGCTCCAATCATCTTGCGTAGCGCAACGCCGAACACCTGCCCGGCGAGCATCTCGAACATGCGGTTCTTGAAGGCGAAGTCGACGGTGAAGTCGACCAGCGAGCCGCCCTCGCCGTCGGGACGGAAGCGCCAGTCGTTGTGGAGGTACTTCAACGGCCCGTCGACATATTCGACGCGGATCGTGTCCGGCCGCGCCTTGGCCACCTTCGAGGTGAAGGTCTCGCGCAGCCCCTTGAAGCCGACGATCATGTCCGCAAGCGTCTCGCTATCGCCGTCGCGGCGCACGCGCATCGCAGTGACCCAGGGCAGGAACTCGGGGTAGCGGCGCACGTCCGCGACCAGGTCGAACATCTGCTCGGGGCTGTAGGGCAGCCGGCGGGTCTCGCTATGCTTGGGCAAGCTTCGCCTCGCGCGCTGCCCGCATCTTCGCAAAGTCGTCCCCCGCGTGATAGCTCGACCGCGTCAGTGGCGACGACGCCACCAGCAGGAATCCCTTTGCGCGCGCGATCGCGGCATAGGCGTCGAATGCCTTGGGGGGCACGAACTCGGCCACCTTGGCATGGCGCGGGGTCGGCTGGAGATACTGGCCCATCGTCAGGAAATCGATGTCGGCCGAGCGCATGTCGTCCATCACCTGGTGGACCTCGAGCCGCTCCTCGCCGAGCCCGAGCATGATGCCCGACTTGGTGAAGATCGACGGATCGAGCTTCTTGACGCTCTCGAGCAGCCGGATCGACGCATAATAGCGCGCGCCTGGCCGGATCGTCGGGTACAGCCGCGGCACGGTTTCCAGATTGTGATTATACACGTCTGGGCGCGCCGCGACGATGGCCTCCACCGCGGCTTCGTGCTTGTTGCGGAAATCGGGTGTGAGGATCTCGATCGTCGTCGTCGGGTTGGTGCGACGGATCGCCTCGATCACCCGTACGAACTGCCGCGCGCCGCCATCGGGCAGGTCGTCGCGGTCGACGGAGGTGACGACGATATGCTCCAGGCCCATCTGCGCGGCGGCGTCGGCGACGTTCTGCGGCTCCATCGGGTCGACCGCGCGCGGCATGCCCGTCTTGACGTTGCAGAAGGCGCAGGCGCGCGTGCAGGTGTCGCCCAGGATCATCACGGTCGCGTGCTTCTTGGTCCAGCACTCCCCGATGTTCGGGCAGGCGGCCTCCTCGCACACGGTGGTGAGGCTCTTCGAGCGCATCAGCGCGCGCGTGGCGGCGAAGCCCTCGCTGGTGGGCGCCTTGACGCGAATCCAGTCGGGCTTGCGCTGGCGTGCTGGAGCCGGAAGCGGAGTCATCTCGTTCATGCCGTCGCAGATAGCGGCTGGCAGTCCCCGAAACAACGGAAGGGTAACTGACGAATGAGCAAGTTTAACGATATGGTCGAGGGCTACTATCGCTTTCGCGGCAACGAGTGGCTGGAGGAGCGCGAGCGCTGGACCGAGCTGGCCAGCGGCCAGTCGCCCAAGGTAATGGTGATCGCCTGCTCGGACAGCCGGGTCGATCCCGCCACGATCTTCGGCAGCCGCCCGGGCGAGGTGTTCGTGGTGCGCAACGTCGCCGCGCTGGTGCCGCCGTTCGAGACCGGCGGCGGGCGCCACGGCGTCTCGGCCGCGCTCGAGTTCGCGGTCACCGTGCTCCAGGTCGAGGAGGTGCTGGTGCTCGGCCACGGCGCGTGCGGCGGCGTCAAGGCGGCGCTGTCCGGCGACCTCAAGCAGGCCGAGCCGGGCCATGGCGGCTTCGTCGCGGCGTGGATCGACCTGCTCGACGACGCGCGCGAGAAGGTGATCCACGAGCACGGCCAGGGGCCTGAGGGCCAGACCGCGCTCGAGCAGGAGGGCGTCAAGGTCTCGCTCGCGAACCTGTTGACCTTCCCGTTCGTGCAGGAGCGGGTCGAGGCGGGCAAGCTGCGGCTGCACGGCGCGGTCTTCGCGATCGCCGACGGCAAGCTGCGCGTGTTGCAGGAGGACGGCCACTTCGAGCCGGCGTGATCGGGTCGGGGGTGATCGCGGGAGCGGGCACCTCCACCCTCTTCTGTTCCCCGGCGGAGGCCGGGGTCCAGTCGGGGGCCGTAAATGGAACTCACCACGGCCGGCCCAACTGGGCCCCGGCCTTCGCCGGGGAACATGTCTAGCTGAACGCCCTCACCCCGCCGCGGGCGCCACCAGCGCGTCCTTGTCCTTCGGCAGCTCGGCGGTGACCTTGATGTTCAGCTCCTTGAGCTGCTTGGCCGAGACGAAGCTGGGCGCCCCCATCATCAGGTCCTCGGCCTTTTGCGTCATCGGGAAGACGATCACCTCGCGGATGTTGGGCTCGTCGGCGAGCAGCATCACGATCCGATCGATCCCCGGCGCCGACCCGCCGTGCGGCGGCGCGCCGAACTTAAAGGCGTTGATCATGCCGGCGAAGTTGGTGTCGACGTCGGCCTTGGTATAGCCCGCGATCTCGAACGCCTTGTACATGATGTCCGGACGATGGTTCCGGATCGCGCCCGACGACAGCTCGATGCCGTTGCAGACGATATCATACTGATAGGCCAGGATATCGAGCGGGTCCTTGGTCTCCAGCGCATCCAGCTCGCCCTGCGGCATCGAGAAGGGATTGTGGCTGAAGTCGACCTTCT
>Ga0325400_1004497_pt1 | contig 12905 bp, 11 predicted proteins | sample PopdelMetagenome_2_FD_205662 | JGI IMG/M metagenome (GOLD analysis project Ga0325400, IMG submission 205662) | Populus deltoides microbial communities from Bellville, Georgia, United States - Xylem-PdKOR-R1 | ecosystem: Host-associated > Plants > Phyllosphere > Stem > Wood/Secondary xylem...
ATATAGCTTGGTAGGAAAAAGTTCCATCTAGACATTGTTTTCCTTTTTGACCTAACCAAGAATATGAACTTAGTTATTAAGAACATGAAATATAAGAGATTAGTTTCAAATCACACCAAGTTATTGCTCTTCTAATTATCCTATGCCATTTCGTCTCTAAGAAATCGAAACATGTTTGATTCAAATCCTAAGAATATCCAAGAGTCTGGATATGTCTTAATCAAATCTTGACATGGATGAATGATAATTCAAGAAAGTCCAACACCCCAAGATTTTTCTTCTTTTCTTTATTATTTTTAAGAAAGAAGAAAATCATGTATCTTAAAGTGAGAAGGATTTGAAGTTAGCTAATCAGATCAACAACCTATTACCTAGTACATTTAAGTTTTGAACACCTGCTTCAGATTTAATAGTATAGATACTCCAACTGAGATATATAGTTATAATTGCAACCCACAAGTCTGGGATTGCATCTAACCAATTAATGATTAAAAACCACAAATTCATTACAACCAAACTGTACTCATCGACTTAAATTCATTTTTACACCGTTTTAGCGGTTTTCAAGTACCTCTCTAGGGAGAATAATACTTGAAATATTCTATAAGACTATCTCTTCATTTGACCATGTTGTTGTCTGTTAAGAGACGACAGAAGTCTTGAAATGATAGGTTAAACACATAAAGACATCTTCTTCTCTACCTCCCTCAATTTTTTTTTAGTATTTTCTCACATTAATATAGTGAAAAAATTTATTTCCTAGCTAGGAATATAATTCTCACTATAACACATAAATAGTGGTGGCGCATGTCCTATATGTATAATCACTAGTCGCACATATAAAAAATACACGATTTATTAAAATACTAGATGCTCTCCGTCTCAACTATCTCAGTTGTCTATATGGCAAAAACATAGTTACACCTAGTAATAAATAACAACAATAGTTTAAGCCAACATTTCACAGAATCATAAAAACAACAATAATAGACAATAACCAACAACCACTAGAATCACCTAATTTCTATAGCATGTATATTTATAATGAAAAAAAATTAAAATCTCAACACCAAAATAATTCATTACAATAAAGAATATCAATTCAATTATAAATTAATTAAATTATTTAGTTAAACATCTAACAAATTAACTTGTCGATGAGCCTGTACCATCAGATCCACGAGCATGTCATCATTGTACATGATAAACATGGTCATTCTCCTCTAGTGCATTGTCCAAACATTGAGCCTCCCTAACCTCATCAAGTGAAGAACAACACGATGAGAACCAAGTATTGAAAGCATCGCGCACAACATTGTCAGTAGCATCACAAACTGCGGTCATAGCTTTCTAACCCTCACGTATTCAAAAATTCATCTAATATATTAGAAACAATTATATTATCATTTTTAAGATATAAATAAGAACATTATTACATTTTAAAAAAACTATTCCATACATACCAATATATTATATCTCGATGCACGAGACTCATAATTATCTAGATTACATGTTAGTTGATGTGGAGTGTCACGTGGATGTCTCGTAACACACTCTTATGGTGGCATTATGAATTACCTTATTATGTTCATGTACTCAGACATGTAGATATCTAACTCAATAGGCGGATACATCTCTGTAAATATGTGATCTCTCCTAGCATGCTAAAAATTGATATATTATGCATGAACCATCGACTAATCATCTTCTTCTTTACCTTGATGATTAACAACAAGCAGGTCATTAAGTGTGTTAACATCATCAGGTATGTGTTGATGCAATCCAAACTGACACATTACTTAATTAGGACAATGCACCTCAACTATGGTAAAACAGTGCATCGAGACCACTGATAGACATAAATCACTTCCTTTAATGGATAATGGAGATGCTCTTCCAATCAAATCATCAACGTACGATGTGCATATCATGTATGAAACCATAAAACATATTTATTAAAAGCATTCACACTAAAACATAAAGTTAAATAAGAAAATAAACAATTAAGTTCACACATACCTGGTAAGGCTCATGTAAATCCAACTCATCTCGATAGAACTCGTGAACATGGATGAGATTTTGTGTAAAATGCCTAATCCTCTCCCCAACCCAACTAACTTGTTCAAGATAGTTGATTTAGAAAAAACAATTATAGAAATAAAATTTAATAATTCATTCATAATTATTATTATCGAGCTTCAATTGAGAGTAGTCTTCCCGTAATCATGTCGAGCATCTGATTTCTCCAAATATCAAGACAATATATGTGAAGATGCTCCCACTACCATAACTTCATATTTACAATAAAAATAATTAGTAAATATTTAAATTAACTCCATTTAATAGAATATAATATCAAATTATACCTATAGAAACAATAAACATTCATTGATTTGTTTCCTGTCTAATATGTATGCGTGGGAAAGCTAGTGATATAGATATGCAAGCATTGTTGAGTCCTAACTGTGGTTATGAATGACAACAAAGTAACATAGAACTACATTCCTTGTCAAACTACTGAAGATCGTGGCTTGAAACATATGCATTATATATGCGCTAGCATAATAATATAATACAATCTTTATAACACCCTCTAATGGGGTCTCAAAACTCTCCTTCAACAATGTTAACCTAATATATTCCCTTTTATATCCTTTAGAGAAAGGCACCCGTCCCAATAGACAAAGACATAAATCATCTTTATTGAAAGATGTGGGGGCTATAATAGGAATTCCATGAATTCCATCTACAAGAAGGTTGACTAGAATGACAACATCTTATAATGTCAGTTTCATCTCTCCAACATGAAAATGGAATTTATAGATCTCTTGCCTCCACAGCTCAACTAATGCTGCAATCAAGTTGTGATCAATATTTATGCCTCATAGATAATTGATCTTGAAAAATTCAGCTTCAATGGCATAAGGTTGAACACGATCATCTAGGCCTATCGGGGCATGATGACAAGGTTTAATCGCAACACCCTGAGATTTTCATAAAAATATGAAAATAAGTATTCAATTACATTTATAATTTATCATGTGACCATGTTATATATTAAAAATTAACTTAGTCATCAAGCCCAAATATCCTAGGACTGATGCTTGTACTACAATCGCAATACCAATAAATCATTAGGACCTGAAAATAATAAGGACTCGTCCTCTCATATGCCACAATATCCTGTTATAGATCCACCTCCCCTAGTTCGTATTATGACGTGTACCTATGAAAAAAATGTTAAAGAATATAGAATAAAAGGATAAAAATAAAAACATAACATAAAGATATGAAAAAGAATATAGAATAAAAGGATAAAAATAAAAACATAACATAAAGATATGAAATAAAAATCTCAGTTTAAAACAATAGTCTTCACATAAGTTATCCACTTTAACATGTTTTTCTAGTATGACTAGGTACACCACATAACCCACATCTTTTTTGTGTATGTCCCTCTCTAGCATCCATCTCATTATGCAGACGAGTGGATTTACATTGACTCCTTTCAACTCTTCATCTAGTTAGACACCCTTCAACTCGTGGCCTAGTATAATTAAGTCATGATGGAATATCATAAGGTTCAAAATAAAAACCATATGAATTTCTATATATGATGTTAGAAAATAAAGGGTTAACAAAATCTTCAAAGTCAAAATACCACAATGTACAACATGCAATAAGATGTGGACATGATCGATGATATAACTGTCATTTATCACATGCACACGTTCTTTGATTAAATGAAACCGTTGTTGAACCTCTCTTTTACCACCAATTACTGGGCGGTTTCAACATGAAAAATGCCATCTAGGATATTAATTATACTCAAATCATGTGATCTTGATTTTGATGCATCAACAATAAGTCTAGGAAGCACTTGCGGAGGCCACAATACACCATGACTAATACAATCATCAACTATAGATCTTCAATCAAAAAAATATTGATTAGTCCTAAAAAGTTAATTTGCCTTATAGCCGTTACAAACAAACCATGAACACTTTTCATGACATTATTAAAAATATCTAAAAAATTAGTGGTCATAATTCCATAACGATAACCACCATCATATGATAATGCCCATCTCTATTTTAATTCAATCTCATGCTATTCTTTAATTTGATCATTCCTGTCATTCAAATCATATACATGATATCAAATTCTCATCTCGAACGCTCTTGACACATCTTATCTAATAGTTTTTCCAATGCCATATTTTTAAATCTTTTATTGAAGTTACTTACAAAGTGGTGAGAAAAATAATGATAGTACCCATCTGGCTTAGTTCATATCTGTGACATAATATTCTTAATTGCCGCATGTTTATTTGAAATTAAACATAAACCAATACATCTACCCATGACATGTCGGTGAATCAAATCTAAACCAATTATTTAAGTCATAAGCATTTACAAACAAGATTTTTGCCTTGTACTTTCCATATAAGTGAGTGCCATCAATACTTATTAGTGGATGACAATATTGAAACCCTTGAATTGAAGGTCTAAATGCCTAGCATACTCTCCCAAATACTATTGTATCACCATCAACCATCTTATGATTCCACTCAATAATTATACCAAAATTTGATTCTTTCAAAGCTAATAGTAGCCTAGGCAATATTTGAAAAAACTCTTCATATGATCTAAACAACCTCTCCAATATTTTTTATTTAGCCAACCAAGATTTTTTATACAATATATCATACAAAATATCTTTATAGATAGTTGCTTGAATGGTTGTAATTTTAATACTTATTTTAGCTTTGATAATGGTCAACATCATATTAGCAATAAAATCAGAGTCAATCCAATGGTGGGGTTGCATAACCATTGGATTATTACATATGTGGGGCTCTTTTAATTTTAAAATCTCAAATGAATCATAATTATTGTGATATACCCCATTTAAATACCATTGACATGATGGTTCATGCTTACGTTGTAGTTGCACTAAACATTACACTTTGTATTGAAGTGAATTTTTTATATGCCACCACGTAACTATATTGGTTAAATCAGCCTTATTTCAAAACATTTATCCAACCTCCATCTTAGTACTTAAGCCTAAATTCCTAAGACTCAAAACCCAATCAAAACTCATTATATGAGTAGACTTACTAGCATATTCAAATTTTGAAACAAGGGGTCTCATTGTTTGGTTTATTGGCTCACCTTTCTCATTATCCTCAACTACATAATCGATATGACAATATCTTCATCATCACTCGGTTCAGATTCATTATAACAATATGGAGCTATTACCATACCCAATTGAGGTTCCATATGCACCATGTTTTGAACCAATGTTAAGTTCAATGCATCACCAACTATCCTAGATGGACCTGCTGCATGTTATGATTTTGTGGTTTTTTTTATTGTAACTTGGGACTCGAATCAACTCTAAACTCTAAGAGTTTCCTAATTTAGGTTTTCTACTCAAGTAGAGCTCTAGTATTTGCAACATATTTACAGTGATCAACTTATCTATTGCATTAAAACTCATATTACTAGTAATAGGCACACCGACATAACGAGTCAGATGACCCACACCCAACATCCTCCAAGTAATGTCAACATAAAATTCAACGAAATTCCATCCAATTCCTTAGCACATTAAATTTTTAAATTTATCAAATGAACTGTTTAATCTCAAGCAATATAACTTGGTACTTCCTTCATGATAAATGATACCATTATCATTATCAATGATTTTACCACTATAATAATATAAAATTCCCATTATAGAAGACATGTTCTGTGAAAATCATAACAAAACATAATACTAATTTGTCAATATAACAAATCATTCAAGTTAGATTAAAAAAAATTCAAAATTAACAAAAATCATAAACTAAACCCTAAAACCCTAAAACCCTAACACTAACATAATTATCAAAACATAATTTATCAATTTTTCTTACTAAATAAGACAATATACACACTTACTTAAATTATTTTTAATTAATTTTCAATAAGGCAAAATCAATAAAAACCCTAACTTAAACCCTAAAATCCTAACACTTACATAATCAACACAACATATTTCATTAATTTTTCTTACTAAATAAGACAATATACACATTCACTTAACAAATTTTATATCTAATTAATCTTTAATTAGAAAAAATCAATAAAAACACTAACCTAAACCCTAAAATATTTATACTAAAAATTCATAAATTAATCAAGTATAATAACAAATTAATATGGGGAAATATGAATATACCTCTATTGGTTAAATGGGTAGCTTATGGGTGGTGGTGGTGGTGTCAGTGACAATGATTGGGAGAGAAATTTTTGGTTGTCACGGGTGATATCTAAAGAGAAGCGGCGATGGAAAGAGAGACCGAAAGGTGAGGCATATTGTGGAGATGAGATATGGATGCTTTTTTTTTATGATGAAGATAAGGTTGTTTGAGTTGAGAGTGGCGCAGGAGGAAGAAAAAGCAGTGGAAGATAGAAATGAGTATGGGAAGAAGAAAAAAATAGGAGACGACCTTGACATTAATTAACCGGATGGTTGTGCATGTACTATATGCATGACCTATAGGTGCACATGTAGTACATGTATGACCATTGTTTATGTGCTAGAGTGAGAATTATTTTCCCACTATGCTAGTTTGGGAAATTTGTTTCCTATTTATATGCATCTATATGATTGTTGCTTCATGATTGTGTAGTAGTTGTCTTTTTTTTTTCACTTCGAAGTATGACAAAAAATAGGACAAATAATATCATTAAACCATCAAGATTTTTAGCATAGTGGTCCTTTACATGATGAGTGTTCTTGTTGGCTAGCTTTCGGCCTGACTCACTAACTAGGACAATTCAATTCTCATAGTGTTTTCTTCCCTGAATGGGGTTGTACCACATAAAATACATAGATAATATTTGTCCTGGGAGAGTGGTGTGAGTGAACAGAGTCAAAACACATGCTAATGTTTGGATACATGCTTTGGGATGTGTTCAAAGTGAAGTACAAAGAAATCAACCTCATCAATATGTTTCATGCATGTCATAAAGTACCGGGTTTGCCCAAAAATATCCCTTAATTTTGTTTAGTTAAAAAAATAACACAGTCTAGAAAATGTTTACGAAAGTAATTCAATTAAAACAATCATGGATGGCATTTGTGACTAGCGAGTCGCATGTGTCATATTCAACTTTTTTAAATTGTTAAATCACATGTAATAAAATAGAATAAGGAGAGAGGAAATAGGAGGGGGGGAAAAGAAAGAAAATAAAATAAAAATAAATTTTGGAGGCACACCAAAGCTCTATTTACGACACCATCGATATTATCAGAAAGTTCACGATAAGACAAATATAATGACAGTAAGGAAGATCACTAATAGAGACTGAGTGGGCCACATAAACTATGCAAAGGTGGCAGGGGATCATTTATCTTTAGAGAGCTTGTTGGCCCACTCCGGTCATCATTGGTGATATTTTTTAGCGTTGTTAGATTTGTTTCATCAAGATCTTTCTAATGATACTGATGGTGTCATCATTAGAGTTTTGATGTACCTATTCTCTCTCCTATTTGTTCACAAATTACGAGGAGAGAGAAAAAACAAAGAAATAAAAGAAGAAAAAGACCTCAAAGGCACACTAAAACTTTGATGATGATATCACAAGTACAATAGGAATGATCTTGATGAGGTGAATACAATGACAGTAATAAAGGTCATCAATGGTGATAAAAGTGGGTCATATAAGAAAAGTGAGCCCTAGCCACTTTCGGGCAACTTATATGGTCCATTTTAATCTTCATTAGTGACTTTCCTTGGTGTCATTGGATTTGTCTTATTGGGATCTTTTCGATAATATTGATGGTGTTGTCAATAGAGCTTCAGTGTGCCTTCAAGGTTTACTTGTTTATTTCTCTCTTTTTTTATCCCTCCCCTCTCCTCATTGAGATTTTTTGAGGCCATTTTACAATTTAAGAAAGTCATATATGACACATATGACTTACAAGTCACATATATTATTTGTAACTCTCTAAACTATGCTACTTCTATAAATATTTTATGGATTGTGTATTAATTAGTTGTTCACAAATTATGTTATAAATAAAAAAAACTAAAATCAAAACAAACTTACATTGAAAGGTCGTCTTTCCAATGTGCCTCATACTTGCGGGTGAATTGACCCCGTTGTGAAGGCACACCACCTCTACGCTGTGAAACCGCATTGGAAAAGGCAGAGTTGCGAGTCGGTGTAAGTGCCTCTTATTGATCGGCACCTAAGAACACATCATCCTCGCTGCTAGAAGAACTAGCTACGACTATATGCTAACGACATGCTATTGATTTCATTCTACACAAATTGAACAAATAATTACATAATCAAATTTAATTATTTTAAAAAAATTCGGCGGCACTTCCCCTATACTGGAGACTACCTAAATTTTTCAAACTTGCAAATATTGACAATATATATGCCACAAACCAGTTTATTTTATTTTATTTTATTTATACCATAAATTTCATAATTTTCAATTTCATCACATTTTCAAAATGATAATAAAGTGTTTCTAACTATAAAATAAAGGGAAAAAATAAAATTTAATTCTATATATTCAACTAACATCTATATAAACTTAACAATAACAATTAAAATTCATGAAAACAATCAAACACTCTATTAAAATTCAATAATAACAATTAAAATTCAATAAAATAATCAATTATTATAGCAAAAAAAACAATAAAATAGACAACAAATAAAAAAAAAACTATAGACTTTAGGAATGAAAAATGCTTACCTTAATAGCGTGTTAACAGTCAAACTCTCTATTAAAATTCAATAATAACAATTAAAATTCAACAAAATAATCAATTATTATAGCAATAAAAACAATAAAATAGACAACAAATTAAAAAAAAAAAAACTATAGACTTTAGGAATGAAAAATGCTTACCTTAATATTGTTTATTTCTGGACTTTATCTACGTACAATACAAAAAAACACAAAATGCAAAAAAATATTGTTTATAAAACAAAGAAAAGATGAAAAATTGAAAATCATTTAGTAAATTGAATTACAATATATACCTTTTAAATTTTGAAGATGAAGATAGAACCAGATGAAGATTAAAAGCACAAAAACTAGAGAGATTTTGGATTGAAACGGAAGAAGCGAAGGGGAGAAAAAAATAAACTGAAGGGGCTCTCGGTGGGATTTATACTGCGATTTTTCCAATGGACTATTAAATAATATTATTTTTAATTTCTTCGTTGGTGATTCCATCGGTGAATTCACTTTGAATTTTTTATTTTGCACTAAAATTTCTAAAAAACCCTCCAGAATTTTCACAGTCCATTGGTAATTTCCTCAGTAATTGCAGATGAGTACACACGGTCAGAAATGCATTAATTGCCTATGCATTGAAATTCATAATTTGTTGGTAAATCCATCAGTAATTGCAGATGACTTTAATTTTCTTCTCCAACAAGGTAGTGAACAGTTCCCATCGCTTCTGGAAAATATTGACGGACGCAATCTATACATATTTCCATTGGCAATGTGGACGTGAATAGTTTCCATGGCTACTGGAAAATACCGACAGACGCAATCCGTCTGTATTTCCATCGATAATGTGGACGTGAACAATTCCAATCGCCTCTAGAAAATACCGATGAACTTAATCTGTTTGTATTTCCATCGGCGATGTGCACAGTTCATGACAGATTGTGCCTGTATTGCCTTTTATCTTCCCTATAAATACTTAAATTTAAAACTGTCCACACAACTCAATAACAACAGTGATAAAATACATATTTCTTGGTATAAAATTTCATCAATAATATTAGATATTCATTTACACTTTCGTGTTCTGATAGTTAGTCAGAATTTTCTTCTTCTTTAATTGAATTGTCATCAACTCCATTGCAATCTTCAATGTGGATATCATCATTATCTTCATAGACTTGTGCTTGTTCGCTCTAACTCAAAACAACATTCAACTTCTCTGCGTCATCATCAACAAGACTATCATCGAAGACATGAAAATTTGAATTTTCTTCTAAGTCAATTAATGAAGCAACTCAATATGGTTCAATCAACTAACTAACTTGAAAGACATCATCTCACACACTTGTGTCTTCGTTCTCATCCTGAACAACCTCTACACGACCCCTGAGTTTTGTTTTTAAAACAGATAACCAATCAACTCTTAATCGATTCTTTTTAAAGAAAGGGGTGTATGTGTAATAAACTTGTTGGCATTGCTTTGCAAGAAAAAAGACATCGTTTGCATTGTGGAGTCTAACTTTTGAGTTAATTTTGACGAAAACATAGTGAGGATCTACTCTGATTCCCCTGTCATTGGTGTCATACCAATAATATTTGAATAAAAAACACTTTATTATGCTAGGTATGATATTGCAATTTGACGACCTCTTTTAATTTACCGTATTAGTCAACTTCAAACTCACTACAAATCGATCCCTTAACACAAACACTGTTGTTACATGTCTTTCTTTCATGCCCGTATTCTTCAATATGAAACACATACCCATTGACAAAATACTTGTTGTAGCACTTAACTTTTCTTTCAGGACCCAGGCTTAGTAAAGACAATGAAACAGTAGCACTCCTTCCCATTTGATAAACCTTGTATATCAAGTACAACAATAAACAGTAAACAAGAATTCTGTAATGAAATACAGTAACTTGCAAGAGATAATGAGTTTGTGATAGTACTTACATGTGTTTTGAACCATGTGGCAAATTGTTCATCTTGTAATCGAAAGATTTGAGATTCGGTCAGTTGTGAGTTATTAGACAATAAATATTGTCGATGTTGCCTACAAGGTTTTCAAAATTATTTGAGTTTATGATATTACAATATATAAATAATACATTTTTAACAAAGTTTAAGTAGTACATATACTTACTAAATAAAAGGTATCAGCTCATCATAGTTAAAGGAACATAATTGTGTGTTTGTTTGAATTCTATTTTAAACAAATATCTTCACCTTACGGCATTTTTAGATGTGAGTCTTCTAGGATTGGAGAATATTGACAAGTTTTCACTAGAAAGCACTTCACCACCATCATCATGCCATGGAACGTGATTGATTCTCGTTCTCAAATGAGGTTTGAAATAGTACGAGATAAATGTTGAGATCTCCTCAACAATATAGGCCTCACATATCGAAGCCTCAACATGTGCCTTGTTCTTGACCTTTTTTTTAAGATTGAACAAGTACCTGTATGGAATTAAACAAATATTTTCAATTAAGGAAAATAATGAAAATAATTTATGAATTATATTGCATTTGTAATATCTAACCTCTCGAATGGATACATCCATCTATACTGAACTGGTCCTCCAACTTTTACCTCATACGGTATATGTATGGGTAGAAGCCCCATCAAGTCAAAAAATGATGGAGGGAATATCATCTCAAGTTTGTATATTGTCTCAATGATATTCATTTCAAACCTCTCAATGTGATGTGTCTGCAACTTACCAAAGCATATATCTCTAAAGAAATTACTGATCTCCGTGAGTGCATCCTATATCCTCTTTGGCAACAAATCACAATAAGCTAATGGAATGAGTATTTATATAAACACGTGGCAGTCATGACTCTTCATTCCATACAATTTGTATTCCTTTAGATTAACCAACCTTGATATGTCCGAGGCATATCCATCGGAAAAACACAGACTCTTAAGACATTGGTAGACTAGTAGTTGTGTATTTTTCTCTAACACGAAGCTTGCTCTAGGCTTTGCGATCTGTGAACCATAAAAAACCAACTCCATATTTTTACGGTTACAGAACAATGCTATATCCATTTTAGCCTTGATGTTGTCGTTTGTCTTCCCTTTCACATTCATGACGGTGTTGAAAATGTTCTCAAACATGTTTTTTTCTATGTGCATGATGTCAAGGTTATGGTGGAAGAGATTGGTCTTCTAATAAGAAAGCTCCAAAAAAAATACTTCGCTTTACTCAGTTGTGGGCCAAACCAAAACCAGGAAACTTCTGCTTACCAGATTGGAAACCAAACACAATGTCACCATACTCTGATACATTGTCATGCAATTCCTCACCAAAAGACATGGGAGTGCAACATCCTTTTCAACTATGCCAACAAAGAAATCCTTTCTATTCTTTTTGTACTTGTGATTCATTGACAAGAAACAACGGTAGCAGTAAAAAAAAGAAGAAGCTTTACTTGCATGAAATGAAATAATATTAATAGGGTGCTACTAATGGGTGCCTATTAAGATTTTTTTAATAATATAAGTCAATCTTCATTTTATTTAAAATCTTCAGTAGTAGACTCATGTTTTTGACGAGCTTATAATATAAGACTCAAACTCGACTTATTTAAATTTATTAGGCTTGATCATTGGTTAGGCTTGTGTCTAGCTTGACTCGTTTAAATTGTTTAGTAAACCTATAAACAAGATAGCCTTAAACTTTGATGTATTTATAACATTATAAACTAATCCATTTCTCATAAAATATTAAAAAAATTGAACATAATAAAATATATAAAATAAATATAAAAAATGTCTATTTTAATAAACTAAAACACATCATTGTTTTCCTATGCAAAACAAATTATAGAAAACATTGTTTATTAATACTCTTTTAACTATTTGCACCACTGTTCATAACTTTTTTTTCTTTTTTCGTCACTGATTCGTTTTATCAATTCCATTATCAAACTTTATTTCTTTCAATTTCATCCTCAAAATTTCAATTAGCATAGTTTCATATGTTGATAATTTCTATCGTTTGCAAGCCTCACATATGGAATTTTTCAAAGACTATTATGATGTTAGATTTTTAAAAACATCTTGCATGGACGATGTGTCATCCACACTTTTATTTTTTGAAAAAAAATAACAAAACTGGAAGTGTTTCCCTGG
>Ga0325400_1004499_pt1 | contig 12903 bp, 17 predicted proteins | sample PopdelMetagenome_2_FD_205662 | JGI IMG/M metagenome (GOLD analysis project Ga0325400, IMG submission 205662) | Populus deltoides microbial communities from Bellville, Georgia, United States - Xylem-PdKOR-R1 | ecosystem: Host-associated > Plants > Phyllosphere > Stem > Wood/Secondary xylem...
ATGAAAGAAATAAATAGAAAGATCGATAAGATAATATTGAAGAACCAAAACAAGAAAAATAACCAACAGCGCATGTGCGACTGCAACAGGAGATTATATATCCAACGAAACAAGCACAAGATAGTTGATGATGATGATGATGATGATGATGATATATACGTTATTTAAATCTCTCCATCCCAAAACTCCTCAACCGATTTGTAAGGGCCTTTCTCGGAGACGAATCCAGCTGCTACGCATGCTCTTTGTTGCGGGATTTGACTCACCCTTTCCAAATCTTCTTGGCTCAATTTCCAGTCAAATATGTCCAGGTTTTGTTTGATCCTCTCTTTGTTGAAGCTCTTCACAAGCACGCTTACACCTTGTTCATGTACCCATCTAAGACAAATCTTCACACACGACCACCAGTTATGTTAGCTTCCGACACTACTTGCACGTATTCTTAGTCCAAACAATTACACGTGTAATATGCTGAGTGACCCAAAGATAGTAATGAAAATATATACTTACTTTAATTTGGTGTGCTGAGATACTACTAGTTTGTAAAGACACTCACATGCGGATGTATGTATGTATGTATGTATGTATGTATGTATGTATGTATGTATGTATGTATACCTGGGCCATACTTTTTCCTCTAGCAGCAGCAATCTCTTTCAGCACTTGGCACTCCATGACGTTGTTTGTGCCCCATAACATTCCTTTCGCTCCCAGCGGAGAGTAAGCGGTAACGTGTATACCTTTTTCCTCACAAAACTCTCTTATCTTCTTTTGCTGCCAAAGAGGGCTTATCTCCACCTTGTAAAATAAAATCATATATGAATATTTCAAGGTTAAATGGCAGCTGAAAAGAAGAAGAAGAAGAAGAAGAAGAAGAATAAAAGTGAATGTGAGGATGAGATTAATATAAAGCTGATCACTTGATTGACTGCAGGAGGAATCTTTGCCGTGGCAAGCAAGTTCTCAAGCTTCTTGCATGAAAAATTGCTCACACCAATGGATTTTGCCAGGCCAAGCTTTTGACACTCCTCCATAGCTTCCCACACAGACTGGAAATCCATTGGAAGAAGGTCCTTCTCCTTCACTGCAAACACATATTCTCCTGGCTTTGAGCTCACAGGCCAGTGAATTAGATACAGATCTAGATATTCTAGCTGAAGATTCCTGCAAGAATATCATGACACCAACGATGGAAAAAATTTATAAAACAAGAAGGAATGAAGAAGAAGATTTTCAAAATACATGCAGAAATCAAGAAAAAACAGGCTAGCTGCTGTAATTACTCAAGTGTCTTTTGTAACGCAGGGAGCACAAGATCTTTATGTCCATCACTGCACCAAAGCTTGGAAGTGATAAAGAGCTCATCTCGAGACTTGATTAAACCTAATCTTAAAGCATCTGATATTGCTTCACCTAGAGGTACTTCAGACTGGTAAAGAGAAGCTGAATCAAAGTGCCGGTAACCAAGTTCTATTGCATGGAGAATGGACTCTTTCATGGTTTCAATGGAAGCACCAAAGGGATACTCGGCAGTCCCATAACCTAAAAGAGGTATGGTTCTATCGGTTGAACCGAGGGTGGAAGTTGGAATATTAGTTCCCATTTTCTGTACAGATCGTCAAAAATATTGTACGCCCCATAACATATTTATAGTGAAGAACTAGGTAATATGGTTCGTACGCAGTACGCTGAACATCTCTTTCAAATTCAACTATGCGGTGTGGTTATACGCTTTTAAATTTGAATGTTTTACGTCAATATAGTATTAAATCCGGTTATTGTGTATTTTTTTCACTTTTACTATTTTTCTCTCTCTCTTGTAAATATTTTATTTTAAAAAAAATAAGTTTGAGACCCATAAATCTCAGAATTATTGAAAGCTTATATGATTGTTAATTTTAAAATTCATGAGATTATTCGAGATGTGCATAAACTGACTCGGATATCCACGTTAATAATATATATATATATATATATATTCAAATAAATTATAGTAATTTATTTAAGAATAATATCTTTTTTTTCCTTCTTTCCTCTAATAATTTACCTTTCGATTTGTTTATATGCCAAATATTTTTTAAAAGAATTTAGTTAAGTATATATTAACATTTTGCAAATACTCTTACCATGAAATTGGTTACATGGTATTAGCTACCTTAGTATTAAATGATCTACAATGATAATGGAGATCGGAGATCAAAGAGATTGTAGAATAAGAAACATCAACCACTTACTATATAGTTTAAGGTCTAAGAAAACTCAAATTAAAAAATTAAATATTAAGATTATTTTTTTTATTTTGGCTTCATGCCTCTTTAATCTAGGAGTTGTGCCACTGGAAAAAAAATTAATGGGTACATCTATAATCCAACTTGAAAGAGGAAAATATATATACATTTTATTTTCTTCTTTATTTTTCTTTTTTCAGATCCAATCTTGACTACGATTAATATAATATAACTCAATGTGGATCAATAACCACATGTAGTGATATGATCAATAACCATGGTGTTTTAGCTTAACTAGGTAGTGGAGTCACTTGACACTGACAAATTTGTTTAAAAAAAAAAATTAGCACAGTATTAAAAAAAATTAATGGAATAGCATGGTGAAATAGAACAATTGTACATATCTCATTTCGAAAAGATGATATTTATAGAATAGCTACTTCTAAAACAATTATGAAAAATGTATTCTTTTACTGTATTATTTTGTCAAAAGTTTTAATTTATTATACTATTTAAAAAGAAAAATAAAAAATCTTCACATGAGAGAGCCATGTGCGAGAGATTAGGGTTTGTTTGGAAGTCTTCGTCATAATTCACAAGTAAAAAATCCAAAGGTAAAATGTGTGTATAATTCAAAAATGACAAACAATTCACTTTTAAAGGTAAAATAGTCTCTCTATTTTTTTCATTTTGTCATTTGTGAATTGTTAAGGAGTGTCTTGGTCTTTTCATTAATCTTTTACATAGTTAAATGACTTTGTTGCTTTTAAAAACAAATAATCAATTAATTATAGTTAGAGTTTTTTTTTTATATTTCATTTTTTAGCTACGGTGTGATCATTATATTACCTTTGGATTTAAATTTTTTAAAGCATGACTTGAGGGGTTGGTTCGTAATTGTAAAATGATTGTTTTGTAATAATGCTTGGGTTATGAGGGTAGGATGATGTTTTTCTTAAAAAAATGTAAAAAGTTGTGGATGCATGCGTTGCATGCATCAAAAGCTCTGCCGCCTTTGGGCAGCGTGTACGTTTGTATACAGTGGTTAAAAAATTAATTTCACTGCATTATTAGATTCATCTCAGTCTCCTCTTTCTCTCCATTCAGAGCATGTACTTGTCGGACCTCCGATGAGTCATCAATATCGTTTTCTTTTTTTTCTCTTTCTTTCCTCCTAGAAAATCATGTCTGACCCTTCATATTTTCATATCAATCCTTCAAGTTTCTTTTATTTTGATTTTGTCTTTAATTTTTTGATATCCTTTTGTTTTGTTTTAATTCATTTCTTAATTCTTTTTCAGAATCAATCCTCTTTTAATTTTTTTATATCAGATTTGGTCCTCATTCTTTTGATTTTATTTTTTTATTTTGTTGATCTATTTTTTGTTAGTGTTTTAGAATCAATCCTTTTAGTTTTGATTTTTGATTTTAGTCATTTTCTCTTTTGTTAAAGTTTATTTTTTTAATATAATCATTCAATTCTAATTTGTATATATAATATTTTTTGATTCGGTCCTTCTACTTTTCATTCTTTTTTTTTTCTTGGCTCTTTTATCAAAGTTTTTATAGTTTTTAATTTTATCCTTCAAATCAAGTTTATGATTTTTTCCAATAATAATAATATTAATTTTAGTTTGATCATTTTTCTTTTGATTTCTTATTTGTTTCCTTTACCCGGAAGTTTTTATGGTGTTTAATTTTATCATTTAAATAAAGTTTATGGTTTTTGTTATTCCAATAACAACAGTAATGATAGTAATAATACTAATAATAGTAATTATAGTGGTTGTAATAATAGCAATAGCAATAGCAATAGTAATAGTAATAATGATAGTGGTATTAATAACACTATTAATAGTGATAATAATGTTAATAATAGTGGTAATAATAATAGTTTATTATGATAGTAGTAGTAGTAGTAGTAGTAGTAAAACCAATAACAATATTAATAATATTGCTAATAACAATAATAATTATAGTGATAATAGTAGATTTTTATGATAATAATAGTGGCAATAATAGTAATAATTGTCATAGTAACAATAATAATACTACTAATGGTGGTAGTAATAATAGTAACAAATGATAATGATAATAATAATAATAATGTTTTATTATGATGGTTATGGTATTTATAATATCAATAGTTGTTGTAATGATAATAATAATTAAAATAATAATAACGATATTAGAGATAATAACAACAACATTATTAATGTTATTAATAGTAATAGTAATGGCAATAGAAATAGTAGTAGCAATAGTAGTAGTAATAATAATAATAATAATAATAATAATAATAATAATAGTGATGATAATGGATAGTTATAAGGCTTATAATTAGTTTGAAATTAACTACTATGAAAAGTTAGAAAAAGTTATTGAATTGTAATATCATAGCAATTATAATATAGTATATTTTTAAAATGTTATTGGTATGACACCACTAACAAAGGAATTAAAGTAGATCCCACCATGTTTTTATATCTATTTCTTTAACTACATATATTTTTATCTTCATTATAATTATCTTCTTTGACACAATACACTAGCTAAATACTATCATATTCTCGTAAAGTCGACATTATTGATCATCCTTTCAAGCCTTTATCTATGAACTTTGATAGAGGGATCATTCTTGACGACGACAATGACAACAACAACGATAACGACGACGACGACGACGACAACAAAAGACCAATATGACTATAATTGAATAAGAAAGGCAAATATAACCAATCTTTGACACTCAAGGGACATTTGTTATGACAACTTGAAAACATTATAATTATATAGTAATTTAAATTTATGAAATAACAAGATAATGTTAAAATGCAAATATTTATTAATTCTTAATCAACTAACAATTAATGGGTTATTTACAACTCAAATATATGGCTAATTCGTAAAATAAAAAAGGTTTTCTTTTCATATAAATTTTATTTTCTAACAAAATAAAAGGATTTAGGCCAAATAAGAGGACCCCTCTTCTTGGTTCTCCCACTAGACTGGTCTGGTCCCTACAAACTTCTCTTCTAGCATCAAACAAAGGCAACAATGGCGATCACTCGAGCAAGTGTTTTGCTAGCTAGAAATTCAATGTTTGGCATTCAACATCAAATGGATATGACTTTGTTTTCCTCTTTTAACATTTCTCCTTGTATAAGTAGCAATAAGGTCTTGTTTAGTAAGATTGATTATGCCCTTGCTTCTTTCAACGCCATGATTGGCAGGGAACCTCTCCCTTCTATTGTCGAATCTAATAATTTACTATCCACAATTGTGGACGTGAAAGAATATGAGACAGTGGTTCTTTGTCCAAACAAATGGAACTTGCTGGAATTCCTCATGATGTTTGTACTCTTTACATCTTGATCAATTGCTTCTGCCATTTACGTTGTGTTGATTCTGGGTTCCCTCTCTTAGGAAAAATCCTTAAATGCGTTTTTCAGTCTGGTACTTTTACATTTACTACCTTAGTAAATGGGGTGTGTAAAGAGGGTATTTTGTATCAAGCTGTGAAACTGGTTAATGAAATGTTGGCTAAGGGATATCGACTCAATTCATATACTTACAGCACGATCGTAAACAGCCTTTGTAAAGTTGGTAAAATCACGGAGGCAGATGGGTTGCTTGGGAAAATGAAAAGCGTAGGTTGTGTGCCAGGTGTTGTTGCATACAATTCACTGATGAATGGATTTTGTTTCGCGAGGGAAAATGGATGAAGCAAAAAAAAAAAGTATTTGGTGTGATGGTGAGCAAGGGTGCTATGCCCAGTGTTTCTAAGTACAACACCTTGATCTGTGGATATTGTAAGATGGAAAGGATAGATGAAGCAATGCAAGTTTTTGATAAAATGTCTCACAAAGGCTTTGTTCCTGGTATAGTTAATTACAATACTTTCATGAAGGGCTTCTGTCAAGTATGGATGATCTGTGATGAATAAGAGATTTTCAGGGACATTCGTGCTTCTAGCCATACTCTAGATTTAAAAACTTACACTAATTTGCTTGATGGCTATTACAAACAAAGGTATATTGAATAGGCTTTGGCACTATTTCGAGAGATTCAAAGTAGAGATATTTAGCCAGACTTGGAAACCTACAACACCCTTATCGATCAATGGTATATATAAGTCTGGGAAGATTCAAGATGCAAAGGTACTGTTTTCTAGACTTGGTATTCAAGGATTTCAGCCTGATTTTTATATATACACTACACTAATTATTGGACTTTGCAAGGAATGAAATGTAATTGAAGCACAAGAGCTTTTTTATAAAAATGGAAGAGGATGGCTGCATGCCAAATTATTGCTTTTATAATGTCATAATCCGAGGATTTCTCCTACACAAAGATACATCAAAGGCAAGGAAACTCAATGAAATGGTCAATCGTGGATTCTCTACAGATTCTGCCACCAAAACCTTGCTGGGAGATCTATTCCCTATTGATGGGAGTACTGCTTTAAAAAAATTACTTGTGCCTTCTAAAGGTTGCCAAGGTGAAAAGGTGAAGTAAACTTTGAAAACTTGATATTAACTTGATTAATTGTAGATTCTATTTCTATCGCATCTCATATATTATTTATGATATGATTTTGCACAAAGTCTAGCATCTCTTGTCTTGTTTTCAACTGGGTGTGAATTCTCATTACTGCTCAGTTAAAGGAAAAAAAAACAGATACTGTCATATAATTGGATTCTGCTAGGATAATTTATCCTTTTATTCTTGGGCTATAGTTAAAAGTAACAAAAAAGATGTCGCATTCAAATGCTTTTATGAGGTACTCTTAGAATCTTAGCGTCTAACAGTTGTTTCCATCAGAAAGTATTTTGCTTCATACATTCCACTAGACAAATAGTATGGTGCCCTGATGGAAATATAGTAATGTTTAAGACTTATAGTGTTTCCCATATGCAAATCGTTAAGTATCATGATCTGTTTTTTACAAGTTTTGAAATGGAACCAAATGGTTCGGCTATAAAATTTGGCAGGAAGTTCCAAAGAAACAAAACCCTGATGTAAGTACTGGCTAAAGAATTCACTCTTTCACTACTACTTGTACACGTGATGAAGCTGTTGTGGACCCATCTAAGTTGAAGAGGCCATATGCAGGCAAAAAATGGATATTTTAGGGTTCTGGCACGTTGCTTATTATGACGCAGGGGCTCTGCTGGTCATCAATGAGGTAATCAACTATTAATGATAAGGCCTAGTGTTGGATTTTGTGGTCAATGTTGATTGTTTGGAATTTAGAAATTGCATTTAGCATGTTTATATACTAGCTCGTGCACACAGATAAAATTTAGTCCTACCATTGGTTAAACTGTTTTACATTTGAAAATCCTCTGGAAGTACCAAAATAGAAGTTAAACTGGAAATAGAAGAAATGGAAAGGGAAGAAGGAAAGAAAACCTAAAACCAATCCTGAATCTAGTTTATAAGGTGACGAAGAAGGAGAGCATTCTTCTCAAAGTACCTGACCTAATAGATAATTCCTCATTGATGATGTCTTGAAGATACGGTTGATCTTGAAGATATGGTTGATCTTCAAGATAGTATTTATCAAGATAATGTTTATCTTGTAGATACATTCAAATATTGTGTTGCCATATCAATACCTGTAAATCTCTAGAAATTAGGTAGTAATTGTGCTATGATAGGAGTCAGCTAATGTTGCTGATTCTTCTCTTTAATTATAGGCCTTCCTGCTGTATATATTCTTTCGCTAGCAATAGAATAACATATAAGAATTCAGTATTTTGTTTTTCTTAATTTCTGCTTCATGTTTTCTACATGGTATCAGAGCAAAACTGATCCTTGTTTTCTAAAACACTCAATCATCATGAGTGGAGAAATTCCCTCCAGCACATTCAAAAGTTCAACATAAAAAACAATGTATGAACACGACTCATCATCACCTTATTTCTTCAATTCCTCTGATAATCCAGGAGCAGTTCTTGTTTCTTGCCTTCTGAAAGGAGACAATTATCCAACATGGAGGCGTGCTATAATGAATGCTCTACGAGCCAAAAACAAGTTGAGCTTTGTTGATGACTCTTTACTCAAACCAAAGAAGGATAACAAAGAAATTTAGGCATGGGAAAAATGCAACTCAATGGTAATCTCTTGGATTTTAATGCCTTAGCCTCAGAATTGCATGACAGTGTTGCCTATGTGGATTCAGCATATGAAATGTGGGGAGAATTGCAGGAACGTTTCTCTTAAGGAAATGTTCCACGTATTCATGAATTAAAAAGAGAGGTTTGTCTGGCACAACAAAAGGATCTTATTGTAGCAGTCTACCACACCAAACTAAAAGGTCTTTGGGAAGAGTTGTCAACCTACTCTACTGTCCCTTTATGCTCATGTGATGCTGGAAAAGAAATTTGGGTAGAGAGGGAAACAGAAAAAGTTCATCAGTTTCTCATGGGACTGAATTATCAATATGGAATCATTTGGTCCCAAATACTAAACATGGAACCCTTTCCTTCAATTAACAAGGCTTATGCAATTGTAACCAGAGAAGAGAAGCAACTGGCCATTGCCTCAATTGGCCGTGATCAGCCGATAGAGGCAACAACATTTACTGTCAAACCTTTCAGATTTCCAACAAGGGATTTTGTAGGAGAACAGCAAAAAGGAGAGACAAGCAAATTCAAATGTTCATATTATGATAAACCTGGGCATTCCAAAGACAAATGTTTTAAGCTTGTTGGATATCCTTGAGGTTGGCAAAGCAGAGCAAAGACTTCAAATTTTACGAGACAGAACAAAAACTTCAAAAGGGAACCAGACATGTTTCATCCAACAATGTCATTGTAGGGTCAAGTCAGCCTACGGGTAAAGGTTTTAATCTCACTCAAGAACAATATGAACAGCTCATGTCCTTACTGCCCTCTACTAATCAGAATATAGCAAACTTTGTCGGTAAGGTCGCTCACTCATTTGATACTACAGATTAGATTCTAAATAGTGGTGCCTCTGAACATCTCACATGTGATGCACTTGCTGTCTCTGATACAAAAACACCTTCTCATTATTTGCATGTTAAACTACCAAATGGAACATCAGTTCCTGTGCATTTTATTGGTCAGATCCAACAGTCAAACATGACTTTAAATCATGTTTTTTATATACCATCATTCAAATGTAATCTTCTTTTAATGAGCAGGTTGACAAAAGCATTACAATGTTCAGTCATATTTTTTCCATCTTTTTGTGTCTTACAGAACCTCAAATCGAAGAAACTAATTGGAATTGATGAATTACGTGATGGCTTATACTACTTTCATGAGCTGTATTTACCATTTGTCGCAGCAGCATCACTTCCTTCTTCTTCTAACTTGTGGCATGAGCGGTTAGGACATATCTCATTTGATCGATTATCCTTAATTCTAGAATTATCTAGTGTGTCTTTTAAAAATTCAAACAATTGTTGTGATGTGTCATCGAGCTAAACAAACTCGAAATGTTTTTCCCTTAAGCAATAATAAATCTGATTTTCCTTTTGATATGATCCATTGCGACATTTGGGGACTATATAAAACACCATCTACGTTAGGTGCTCATTATTTTCTTACCATTGTAGATGATTGTTCTAGATGCACAAAAATACTTTATTCAATTTCATGCTATGGTTAATACTCAATTTAATCGGAGTATCAAAATAGTTAGGAGTGATAACGGTTTGGAATTTACTGCTGGTCATATGTTCAAATTCTTCTCTCAAAATGGTATTTCACACCAAAAGTCTTGTGTTGATACTCCACAACAAAATGAAATAGTAGAGCGGAAGCATCGTCACCTGTTAGAGGTTGCTCGTGCTCGACGATTCCAAGCCAATTTACCAATCAAATTTTGAGGTGAATGTGTCCTGACTGCAGCTTACTTAATAAATTATACTCTCACTCCTAAATTTTTTGGCAAAAGTCCTTATGAGATACTGTTTTCAAAACCCCCATCTTACTCATATTTACGTGTTTTTGGCTGTTTATATTATGTGCATGATAAAAATCGATCTAATGATAAATTTGCTCCCCGATCTAAGACTTGTGTTTTCATCAGTTATCATATGGGGAAAAAGGGATACAAAGTATGTGACATGGAATCACATAAAATTTTTACACCCCGCGATGTCGTTTTCTATGAAAACAGATTCCCTTTTCAGTCTCATAATCCTTTAAAGAAATCAAATGTAGTTGTTCCTCTGCCCTATTTTTTACTCCTTGGAGACATTAGACACCATGTTCCCGGATCATAGTCCACAAATTCAAACTTCTCCAGATAATCTGGATGTTGAAGTTGCACTGCCTACTGTCATTAATTCTGATCATCAAGTTATTCCCTTGAACACTTCACGATCTCAAAGACCTCGACGAGTTCCTTTTCATCTTGATGATTATGTGTGGCAGCTTCCTGGAATAGATAAGTCATCACAGCCCACATCTAATATAGTTTCTTCAGGTACTCTTTATCCCATATCATGTCATTTGTCTTATGCTCGTTTTGCTCCATCTCATCAAATGTTCCTAGCTAATATTTCTGTTGTGAGTGAACCTAAAACCTTTTTCTAAATAACAAATCGACAATGGTGTGAAGCGATGAAACAAGAAATTTCTATGCTAGAGCAGAATGCAACTTGGAGTTTAGTATCATTACCTTCAAAGAAGAAACCAGTTGGTTCTCGTTGGATATACAAACTGAAATACAAGTCAGATGGTTCCATTAAACACTATAAAGCTCGTTTAGTAGCTCAAGAATATACACAGATTGAAGGATTGGATTATACTGAAACTTTTGCACCGGTTGCAAAATTGACCACTGTCAGATGTTTGTTGGCTGTTGCTGCTGCTAAGAATTGGGAATTACATCAACTAGATGTAAACAATGTATTTCTTCATGGGGAATTACATGAAGAAATCTATATGATTCCTCCCCCAGGCTATCTGTCATCAGGTGACAATCAGGTATGCAAGCTCCATAAATCATTATATGGACTAAAGCAGGCTCCTCGTCAATGGTTCGAAAAGTTCTCCTTGTCCTTAAGAAAGTTTGGATTCACACAATCCTCCAATGATCATTCACTTTTTACTCTAATTAAAGGTACATCTTTCCTTGCTCTTCTTGTCTATGTAGATGACATGGTTATTGCTGGAAATGATTTTTTGCAGATTCAAAAACTCAAGCATTATCTCAGTACATGCTTCTCCATCAAAGACCTTGGCACACTTAAGTATTTTCTTGGCTTAGAGTTGGCTCATTCTCCTCAAGGAATATCTCTCTGCCAATGCAAATATACTCTTGATTTATTAAAAGAAACTGGTATGGCTGGCAGTAAGCCAGTTGTTTTTCCCATTCCTCAACAGCACCGAATGTCTTCAGACTGTGGAGAAACTTTTCAAGATCCGAGTCAATATTGTCGCTTGATTGGACGTCTTATTTATCTTACAATTTCTCGACCAGATATCACTTATGCAGTGCAACTTCTCAGTCAATTCATGCACAAATCGTGTCAACCACATCTTGATGCTGCCTATTATGTTCTTCGTTACTTGAAGAGTTCTCCTGGTCAAGGCCTTTTCTTTCCATCAAACAGTGATTTTCAGATCAAAGCTTATTGTGATGCCGACTGGGCAAGCTGTCCCATGACAAGACGATCGGTTACTGGTTATTACATTTTTCTTGGTAATGCTCCTATATCGTGGAAGTCCAATAAACAGCCCACAATATCACGTTCCTCTGCTGAATCAGAATATCGCTCTATGGCTGCCACCACTAGTGAACTGATATGGTTACATAGTCTACTTGCTGATCTTTCTGTAACTCATTCTCAACCAATGTTTTTGCACTGCGATAATCAGTCCGCTTTACACATTGCTGCTAATCCTGTGTTTCATGAGCGCACTAAACACATCGAGATCGGCTGTCACTTCATTCGTAAGCACTTACAATCTGGCATCATTGCTACACAATATGTTTCATCGCACTTTCGATTAGCAGATATCTTAACTAAAGCGTTGGGACGTGATTGATTTCACTTTCTTCTTCGCAAATTAGGCATTCAGAATCTTCATGCTCCACCTTGAAGGGGGGATCTTGAAGATTCAATTGATCTTGAAGATATGGTTGATCTTCAAAATAGTAGTGTTTATCAAGATAATGATAGTATTTATTAAGATAATATTTATCTTGCAGATACATTCAAATATTGTGTTGTCATATCAATACCTGTAAATCTCTAGAAATTAGATAGTAATTGTGTTATGATAGGAGTCAGCTAATGTTGCTGATTCTTCTCCTTAATTATAGGCCTTCCTGTTGTATATATTCTTCCGCTAGCAATAGAATAACATATAAGAATTCAGTATTTTGTTCTTCTTAATTTCTGCTTCATGTTTTCTACATAATCACTGGATGATTTAAGAGTATCAACGCACTTCTTTCCACTATACCTCAGGGCCCCATTCCACCCCCTATGCCCTCTTCCATGCTAAAACCTCCATTTCATTTTGTAGTGCTTTGCACTCAAAAATTAATTGACATCAGTGAATCAGCATTTAACTGCGTTTGCATGCTATTAACAATCCTTGAATGCATTTCGGTCATAATTCACTAATTTGTATTCGGGAAATTTTCTATAATGGCTTCCAAAATTTACAAGGCCTGTCATTCT